>Ga0187883_10000103_pt1 | contig 59170 bp, 48 predicted proteins | sample June2016WEW_20_1_2_FD_132966 | JGI IMG/M metagenome (GOLD analysis project Ga0187883, IMG submission 132966) | Peatland microbial communities from SPRUCE experiment site at the Marcell Experimental Forest, Minnesota, USA - June2016WEW_20_10 | ecosystem: Environmental > Terrestrial > Soil >...
ACAGCGGACGAAGGCGGTCTACGAGGTGCTCGACGGGGCGACCGTCACTGATGTCGCCCGAAGGTACGGAGTCACTCGCCAGACGGTGCACAACTGGCTCCGGCGGTTCAGTACCGGGACTTGACAACCGTGCGACAACTGTGTGCGACAACTGTGCGACAACTGTGCGACAACCGTGCGGCGCCCGTCGGAGGTCAAGCGGGCTCGGTTCCAGATGATCACATGATCGTGCAGCTGAGGGTCGCCAGCCCGCGAGTCGAAGTGCGTGAAGGCCGCCGCGATCACCCCGTCGATGTCCTCGGTGACGATCCCGTTCGTACCTGAGCGGGAGTGGAACACCTCACGCTCCGCGTAGGGAAGTACGTAGTCGACGGCTTGGCGGTGACAGTCGTAGATCACCTGCTGGGTCTCCGCATCTGCCAGCGCCCACGCCACAGAGACGGACTTGGACGGACTCAAGGTGAGATCGAAACCCGCCACCGGAGCCAGCTTCGAGCTCAAGTTCGGGCAGCGGCCGACCGGTTCGCGGGTGACAGGGTCACAGCACAGACCGAGCATGTTGTAGAGATGCTCCTCGGTCACGGCTGACCCCTTCTCCACCCCTCTGCCGCCGGCCACACCGGCGAGACCGGAGCCGAGAAACACCCCTGGTGGGGTGCCCGATGCTGCGTAGTAGGCGGCCAGGGTCTCGGGGCGTTCGGTGGGAGACGAGACCACTCGCTTTCGAACCCGGCCGGCGCCAAGCCTCCACGCCGCCTCATCCTTGCCGGTCGTCTCGTTCCCCTGCCCGTAAGGGTGAAGGTCATGGATTCTGCTGAGAGCTGCCGCAACTTCAGCGGCTGCTCGGATGGCAGATCGCACGGCCCCTTCATGTGGCCGTCCCGCTCGTAGGAGGGCCCTGTCCGAACCCGGTGGATCGCGCCAATTGGTTGGTCATCGAGCGCGAGGCCAGTCGTTGGACCGTGGACTCCGTTGATGTCGATCAGGCTGATGCGCGTTCCGACGCAAGGACGTGGCCACGGTTCTTCCCTCTCATCGGGGAGTTTGCGGACCCGGTCAAGCAGCGTGTCGGAGTCTCGAACTGTTGTACACAACGAAACCAGATGACAGAGCCATGGCCGCAGCCGCAATGAGCGGATTGAGGCGTCCGAACGCTGCCAGAGGAATCGCAGCGACGTTGTAGGCGAAGGCCCAAGCGAGATTGCCGTGAATCGTCCGCAGCGTCCGGCGGGCCAAACCGATGGCCGTCGCCACGACTCCAAGGTCGTCGCGCACGATGATGAGGTCCGCAGCATTGATGGCCACGTCAGTCCCCGACCCGATCGCAAGGCCGAGGTCGGCGCTCGCCAACGCCGGGCCGTCGTTGATGCCATCGCCCACCATGGCAACCGATCGGCCTTGGTCTTGCAGGCGCCGGATCAGGGCGACTTTGTCCGCCGGCAGGGCGCCCGCCACCACCTCGCTTACTCCGATCGCCGCGCCGATGGCACGAGCCGTGGGTTCGTTGTCCCCGGTCAAGAGGATGCAGCGCAGCCCGAGTCCTTGCAACGCGTTCACAGCTCCCGCAGCCGACGCTCGCACCGTATCGGCCACCGCAAGTGCTCCGACCACAGCACCGTCACACGCCACAAGCACGGCGGTCCGTCCTAGCTCTTCCCACTCCTGGCACCTCGCTGCCAGGCTTGCTGGCGTGGCAACGGGTCCGCCGGCGAGAAGCTGACTTCTCCCGATCGAGACCTCGTGCCCATCAACAAGTCCCCTGGCGCCGAGTCCTGGCAGGGCAAGAAAGCCATCGACCGGAGGCAGGACTTCGAGCTCCTGCAGCGCGGTGGCGGCGATCGCTCGAGCGACGGCGTGCTCAGAGGCATTCTCGAGCGCTCCGGCCCAGCGAAGCAGCGTGGCGCGCTCGATCCCGGGAGCTCCCTCCACATCGGTGACCGACATGCGCCCCTCCGTAACGGTCCCGGTCTTGTCGAGCACCACGGTGTCGATCTGGCGAGAGGCTTCGAGTGACTGGTAGTTCTTGAAGAAGATGCCGAGGCTGGCGCCGCGACCGGAGGCGACCAGCAAGGCGGTCGGCGTCGCCAGTCCGAGGGCGCAGGGACAGGCGATGATGAGCACGGAGAGGGAAGCGTTGAACGCCTGCTCTGCGGACCCACCAGCAAGCAGCCACCCGAAGAGCGTCAACGTCGCGAACACGAGCACGGCGGGAACGAAGACGCCCGAGACCCGATCGGCCAGCCGCTGCACTGAGGCTTTGCCGTTCTGAGCGTCCTCGACAAGTCGCATCATGTGAGCCAGTTGGGTGTCCCGCCCGACCTTCGTCGCCCGCACTACCAAACGACCGCCGACAACAACCGTGCCGCCCAGCACGTGGTCAGATGGAGCCACGTCGACGGGAAGCGACTCGCCCGTCATGGCGCTGCGATCGATTGCCGAGCGCCCGGCGACGACTTCGCCGTCGGTGGCGACGGTCTCTCCCGGGCGCACAACGAAACAGTCTTCGACCCTGAGTTGGGAGAGGGGGAGCCGACGCTCAAATCCTGAGACGTCGAGGACGGCTACGTCCTTCGCAGCAATCGCTGCCAGCGAGCGCAAGACGTTGCCGGTACGACGCTTGGACACGGCCTCGAAGTACCGGCCGGCGAGCAGGAAGGTCGTGACTCCGGCGGCGACGTCGAAGTAGATCGCACCTCCCGATTGATGGGTGATCAAGAAGAAGGCTGACCGTGACGTCGGCAGGCTGTGGCGCCAGAACATGGAGTACACCGACCAGCCGGTCGCCGCCACGATGCCCAACGACACGAGCGTGTCCATCGAACAGGTTCCATGCCGGGCGGCACTCAGGGCGGCCTTGTGGAACGGCCATGCGGCCCAGGTCACGACCGGCGCGGCCAGAACGACTACGAGCCATTGCCAGCCAGAAAAGCGAACGGCCGGGACGAGCGAGAACAGTAGCGACGCGTCGCACAGCGGCATGAGCAGAAGAGCCGCGACCAGTAGCCGCCGGCCCAGGATATGTACGCGGTCGTCGAGATCGTTGACACCCTCAGTGGCGTCCGTCGGCTCCGGCACAACGCTGGCGTCGTACCCGACCGACCGGATCTCCTCGATGAGGCGATGCACGGGTATGTCCGGCCGAAGCACGACGCTGGCGAGCTCGGAGGCGTAGTTGACGCTGGCCTGCACACCGTCGAGCTCATTCAGTCGCCGCTGGATCCGGGAAGCACAGGCGCCACAGGTCATGCCACCGATGGCGAGCGAAAGCTCGGCGTCCGGCGGAGTCGTGAACTGGGTGGAAGTCACGATGAGAGACGTCCCGGATCGTTTGGGTCCAGTGATCACCTTCGGTACTACCTGCATGAACGAGCCGAAGGCCCGTGGCGCTCCCTGGGAAGTTAGCGGGCGACGGCAGCCTCGTCCACGTACTCGCCGCCCGGCATCGGCGGAGACCGGACGGCGGCGATGCGATCATGGCGATGTTTGCTCGCTGGAAGAGCTGTCGTCGGAACTTTTCTCCCTGCTGGGTGCACTACTTAGATGCTGAGAGGGATCCGACGGCTCGATGCCGACTGGCGGTATGCAGCCAGGGCAGACAGACGTCGCAACAACGGGGGCCGATCAAGTGAATCGAGCAACGGGGCGGTCATGAGCGACATCAGCAGCGCCCTCCCCTCTTCGATGGCTCCCAGAGCCGGAGCAATATCAGCTCGGGCATGGGCTCGCCCGGAGCACCTGCGGAAGTTGCAGCTCGTCCTCGCCTCGATCTGGCTGCTTGACGGGATGCTCCAGTTGCAGGCCTTCTTCTTCACTCGTGCCTTTGGCAACCAGATGATCCCCATGACTGCTGCCGGGAACCCCTCACTGATCGCCAGCCCGATCACGTGGTCCGGCACTCTGATCGCTCATCACGCCGTGCTGGCGGATTCGTTCTTCGCCGTCTTTCAGGTTGCCATCGGTCTCGGCATCGCATGGCGCCCCACCACGCGGGTGGCATTGGCGGCCTCGATCGTATGGTCCCTCGGCGTGTGGTGGGTCGGTGAGGGCCTCGGTGGTGTCGTCTCGGGGGCCGCCAACCCGGTCAATGGTGCCCCCGGTGCCGTGATGATCTACGCCTTGCTGGCTGTGCTGCTCTGGCCGAGCGACCGTGCCGGACGCAGTCCTTCGTTCACTGCTGCGCAAATGGTCGGCGAGCGAGTCGCGAAGGCTCTGTGGTTCGTACTCTGGGCGTCTCTCGCCTACTTCGCCGTGCTCGGCGAGAACCGCTCCTCCGACGGCCTCTCCTCCTTGATCGGGGCCGAAACGACAGGTGAGCCTGGTTGGGTGGCTTCGCTCGACCGGCACACCGCCAGGCTGGTCGACCACCGGGGGTTGGTCGTCATGGTTGTGCTCGCCGTGCTTCTGGCGATCGTGGCGGTCGGGACGTTCCTCCCGGCGCGGGTCGCGAATGCCACCCTGGTGGCAGCGATTGTGCTCGGCATCGCTATCTGGATCGTCGGGGAGAACTTCGGGGCGCTGTTCACGAACGGGGCCACGGACGTCAACTCCGGTCCCTTGCTGGTCCTTCTCAGCATTTCGTACTGGAGGCGCGCGGCCGATCCTGCGCCGGAAGGAGTCTGAGATGTCAGGTCCGACGTGGCTGGCCGACCTCTTCGCCGCAGTGATGATCCTCGTGGCGGTCTACAGTGCCGGCCGCCTGCTGGCGTCGTGGCGTTGGTCACGGCCGACTCACGCGGACATCGACATCACCCACATCCTCATGGGAGTGGCGATGGCAGGCATGTTGGTATCAGCCATCAACCCGATTCCGACCGCCGTGTGGGAATTCGTGTTCGTCGTCGTCGCCCTATGGTTTATATGGAGGTGCTACGGGTTCACCGCACGACACGGCCTCAGCGGTCGAGACGAAGACCACGTTCATCACCTTTCCCATTACGTGACTCACGTCGTGATGGCGTTGGCGATGCTCTACATGTATCTGGCGGCGTCGCCGACCGCCGGGTCCTCGGCGGGCGGGGGAATGGGAATGACCGGCGCCACCGGCACGACCACCGACTTCGTAGGGCTTCCTCTCCTCTTCCTCTTCGTGCTGCTGGCTTCGGCCGTTTGGGAGCTCGATGGCGCCGGACGGTGGTCGCCGAGCTGGACAGAAGCGCCAAAGCCCGTGCCCGTGGTCCAGCTTGCCGGCGGCGGCTCGCCTGTGCGTTCCGCTGACCGGCCTCCCGGCTTGCCGGCCCCCGACGATTTCGATGAGGTCACCAAGAACGATCCGAGCCGCCGGTGGCTCGCGCCTGGCCTCAAAGCGGCGTGTCACATCGCCATGTGCGTGACGATGGGTTACATGTTGATCGTCATGCTGTAATGAAGCACCCTGGATTTGATGGAGGCTCTGATCTCACAAGGGAGAATGAGCTGTGCCTGCACCGAGGAAGTACGACAAGGAGACCCGCGAGCGAGCGGTGAGGATGTTCCAGGAACGCCGGCGTGACTTTCCCGACGAGACGGCGCGATCGATTCGGCGTCGGATCGGCGAGCTGCTCGGTGTCCATCCCGAGACGATGCGTGGCTGGATCGAACAGACCGAGATCAACGCCGGGCAGCGGCCGGGCGTGACAACCGACGCCGCCTCCGAGCTGCAGGCTCTCCGCCGGGAGAACGCCGAGCTGCGCCGGGCGAACGAGATCTTGAAGACGGCCTCGGCGTTTTTCGCGGCGGCGGAGCTCGACCGTCAACTGCGCTGATCGTCGCCTACATCGAGGCCTACAGAGACCGCTTCGGGGTCGAGCCGATCTGCCGAGTGCTCTGTGAGCACGACGTGCCGATCGCCCCGAGCACCTACTACGCCCGTCGGTCGAGGCCGGTGTCGGACGCCGGCTTTCGCGACGCGCAGATGGCCAACACCCTCCTCGACCTCTACCGGGCCAACCGCAGCCTCTATGGGGTGAAGAAATGCTGGGAGGCCATGCGCCGGGCAGGCCACGACGTCGGGCGGGACCAGGTCGCCCGGCTGATGGGCATCCTCGGCATCTGTGGTGTGCGGCGTGGAACCCACCACACGGTCACCACGCGCCCCGACCGGGGAGCGCCTCGGCACCCGGACCTCATCAAGAGGGCCTGGGACACCCCGACCCGACCCGACCATTGGTGGGTTGCGGACTTCACCTACGTGTGGACGATTCCCGGGTTCTGCTACGTCAGCTTCGTCACCGACGTGTGCTCGAGACGAATCCTCGGCTGGCGGGTCTCGAGCTCCAAGGCAACCCCGCTCGTCATGTCCGCCCTCGAACAGGCCCTCTTCACGCGCAGGCGCAGCGACGCTCGCTTCACCTCCAAGGGCCTCGTGTTCCACCCTGACGCCGGCTCGCCAGTACACGGCGATCGTGTCCACCCAGGCGCTCGCTGATGCCGGCATGGCCCCCTCGATCGGCACCGTCGGGGACGCGCTCGACGACGCGCTGATGGAGTCGACGATCGGCCTCTACAAGACCGAGCTCATTGGGCTGCACCCCCGCACCTTCATCGGCGCCACCGAGGTCGAACGAGAGACGGCCGAGTGGGTCCACTGGTACAACGCAGCCCGGCTTCACTCTTCGATCGGGTACCTGCCGCCGATCGAATACGAGGCCAACTACCGGCCAAGATGGAACCGGTTGCGGTCGCTCTGATTCTTACCCGACAGCCACTGATCGAAGCAGAAGGGTCAGCCTCGCCGCGAACCGCCGTACCGCGCTTCCGGATCGCGTCATGTGCGGAAGGCACCCCTGCCCCCCGAGAACGAGGGCGCGCTCAGTCAGCTTGTGCTACACCCGTCGCGGTACCGTGGAGCGCATCGGCAAGGGCGCGGGCGTCTTTCTGGACGAGCTTTGAAACCTCGACCTGCCAGATCTTGCCGCCCGCGAACCTGATCGTCAGGGGCGCGACAACGCCTGTCCCGAGCTCCGCCGAAATCACTTCGCTCCGCGGAACGCGAGCGACAACTTTAAACGGCTTGGGGATCATGCTCCCTTTCATCGTGGTCAGCGCAAGCTCGGTTTGCGTGAGCGCGAGGAAACCGAGACGTCCGAACTGAGGTGTCTGCGCTGGAATGGCGTCAACTCCTACGATCTTGCCTCCGAGCACGTCGCCGAGCACTCCGCCCGCAACTCCGCCCATCGTGCGTGCAGACGCCCTGGCCACGCCCACAGCCGCGACCCTCACTCCCGCGATCTGCGGCGACCCAAGCAATGACGATGCATCAGTAGCCATCATCCCCTCCTTCGTGCCTGATGCTGGACGCGCGCGTCACTTCAACGCCCACGCGCCGTAACCCACCGTAGGCGTAATCCACCCCCCAGATCAAAACAATTCCATGGCAACTCGCTTTCCTCCCAGCTGCCCGAGCGTGAGATCGCTTGGAGCGCCAGTAATCCTCCTGGGCCAGCGGCGCGAGGCGCTCGAAGAGTCGATCCACCTTGGACGAGCTTCATCAGATACTTCCGCAGCTGCGGCCAGGAAGCCTGGTCGGCTTCTTCTTCGACGACACCGTTCGCCGAGAACCGCTTTCCGACCGGGCCCGACCATCCGGGCCTCAGCTTCAGATGGACTTCCTCGATGCAAGCGAGGTTGAGGAGTACCTCGTGGGGTGTGAGTCCGGGCGAGATCGTATATTTCGGCGTCTTCCCGGCCATTGAGGACAGTCCGGCTGCCGTAAGCTTCATTCCGCCCGATGGTGACGGAAAAGTGCGACCGCAACCTGTCTGAGCAGCGTGAGCTACTCAGTCTTTTGATCGACAACACCGATGACTAGTAACCAAGCTGCCGTAACCATATAACAAGTGTTGGTTACTATAGCTAGTGCTGCAATATAAAGACCGGGCAGGTACCCAAGAATAAATAGCGCCGCGCCGATCATCTCAGCCAAGTGTACGAGGCTTCCACCAACTATGCGAGAGACTCTTAGACCACTGCTCATCCTAATGGCTTTAGTGTAGCCTTTGACAAACACGGCGGCCGAAATACCAGAGACTACTAACAGTTCTGCGCCTATTGATTTATGGTTTTGAGCTCCCATAAGCACAAGCGCACAGCGCATGAAAACCAGTGCCAGACCTGTAAGTGTGTTTATGGCTCGATAACGATGTGTTGCGTCGATAGCAATTGCTTTGAGGTTGAGTGACATCGCCACAAAAACTAGGCCGGTGAGCGTGACTGCGCCTGTTCCGACCAGAAGAAAGAAATCAGTCCACTGCCCAGGCATAAAAATATCGGCTGCAATCATGACTAATTGTAACAAGTTCTATAAATACTTTTAGCCCCAGCTCTTCATACCGACATTTGGCCGCTGACCCGTAGGGCCAGCATTCGGGGGCAAGCTCAACACCTAGATGCTGTCTGACGCTGATCCATGGCTCGCAAGCATTCTCCCGCTTCGAGCGTTGGTGGAGTGGATGGTATGGCCTCCGTGCGCGGACAGTGGGCGACGTCCGAGCAGTGGAGCTAGTACCGGTCAGGCTCGGACGGTCGCCGCCGGTACGTCTTCGATTGCCTCCTCGAACTCCGGCTCCTCGGAGTGGACGTAGCGCCGACCCATTAGGGCAGACGCGACCACGCCGACGGCCGCCGCCGCGGCGGCAAGGGCGAAAGCCAGGTGCAGCCCATGAGCGAACGGTTGCTCGATGAGCTTCGGGAAGAAGGACCGGCTCGTCACGTAAGCGGCCTGGTGGCCGGGCAGGTGTTGCAAGGCGCCCGTTGGGCCGAGCAATTCTTGGATGGGGTTGTAGCCGAGGAACGCGGAGAAGAGGCTGCCGATGGGCGGCTCGTTGGCCACAAGGTGGGCCGCGGCCGGGTTGATGCCTGCGGCCGTCAGCCCATTGAACAGGTGGGACGGTAGCTCGGCGGCCAAGCCGAGGGTCACGATCGTGAAGAACAGGCCCATGGACAGCACGGTGGCCGAGTTGAAGAACGTCATGGTCATACCAGCCCCGCCTCCGCGCTGATCCGGGGGAAGGCTGTTCATGATGGCGGCTTGGTTCGGGGAGAAGAAGAGGCCCATGCCCATCCCGAACAGGAAGAGCAGGAGGGCGAACCACACATAGGTGAAGTTCATAGGCAGCAACTCGATCAGCAGGAACGTCAATCCCGACAGGGTCAAGCCGAGACTGGTCAAGAACCTCGAACCGTAACGGTCCGACAAGTGGCCGGAGAGCGGGCCGAGGAAGAAGCCGAGCGTCAGCGGGATCATGTAGATACCGGCCCACAGCGGCGTCCGGTCAAAGCTGTACCCATGCTGGGGTAGCCAGATGCCCTGGAGCCAGATGACGAGCATGAACTGCAGTCCGCCCCGACCGAGCGCCGCCATCAGTCCGGCGACGTTGCCCATGACGAACGCCCGGATCCGGAACAGCTGCAGGTGGAACATGGGGGCAGGCACCTTCGTCTCGACCCACACGAACAAGCCGAGAGCTGCGATACCCCCGAACACGCCGGCCAGGACCCAAGGGTTCGTCCAGCCCGTGGGGTGCCCGCCGTAAGGCAGGAGCGAGTACACAATGCCGGTGAGCAAGGCGACCAGCCCGACCGCAAAAGTGGCGTTACCGATCCAGTCGATCTTGGCGTGGACCCGCACGCCAGTGTCCCGGAGGCGCCGGTAGCCCCAGATGGTGCCCACCAGTCCGAACGGCACCGACACCATGAACACCAGCCGCCATTCGATCGGTGCCAGAACCCCGCCGAGGATGAGGCCGAGGAACGAGCCGCTCACCGCGCCGACCCCGTTGATCCCCATGGCCCGGCCCCGTTCGCCGGGCGGGAAGGCGTCGGTGATGATGGCACTCGAGTTGGCGAACAGTAACGCCCCACCGACTCCCTGGAAGACCCGCAGCACGATGATCCACAGAACCCCTGGCACTCCCGTCATGAAGCTGGCGGACAACAGAATGGAAAAAAAGGTGAACACCGCGAAGCCGAGGTTGAACATCCGAACCCGGCCATAGATGTCACCAACCCGGCCAAGACTCACGACCAGGACCGCCGTCACCAACAGGAACCCCATCAACACCCACAAGAAGTAAGACACATTGGAAGGGGCGAGCGGGTTGAGGTGGATGCCCCGGAACATGTCGGGCAGGGAGATGAGCAGGATCGACTGGTTGATGGTCACCATCACCACGCCGAGGGTGGCCAGACAGAGAGCAGTCCACTTCTGAGGTATCGCCACCGGGAGCACGCTATCGCCCATGGCCGAGTTCGGCATGCGTTCGCCGTCGGGGCTCGCCCCCACGACGGCGACCGCCAGCTAGGGATGACAGTGAGTATTAGTCCTGATCAGCGAGCTACAACACCCCTCGTTGAACAGCCGAGAGGTTTGAACACGTCCTGTCAGGAGTGGCGCTGCGCCATGCTCACGTAACGTCCCGCTACGCCACGGTCCTCGTTGCGAGGCCCACAGGGCCGCCGTGCCGGGTGAGGAGCAGCCCGCCGGTGATGACGGCGTAACCGAGGTGAGCCCTTTCCAGGTGGGTCCCTAGGATCTCCCCAGCCTGGCATCCTGTGGAGAGCGCACCCAAGGAGGTAGCCCCCGTGACGTTGGCGAATCTGGCCGACCCTGTCGACTTCGAGACCTACGGCGACTACGCCCCGCCCGCTCCAAAGGTGACGCCGTCGGCCGCGTGGTCGCCATCGGAGCGCGACCCGGCCGCCTTCGAGCGACCGAAGTACCGCTTTCAGGGTCGGATCACGGCCGACGGCTCCAGCGGCTACCCCGCCGAAACGGGGCGCTACCACCTCTACATCTCCTGGGCGTGTCCGTGGGCGCACCGAAGCGCCATCGTGCGGGCACTGGTCGGGATCGAGGACGTCGTCTCGCTGTCCGCCGTCGATCCGATCCGCGACGGACGGGGTTGGGCGTTCCGCGAGGGCCCGGGGTACGGCCCCGATCCGGTGAACGGCTTCCTCTTCTTGAAGGAGGCGTACCTCGCGACCGACCCCGCATACGACGGGCACGTCTCGGTCCCGGTGCTGTGGGACAAGCAGACCTCGCGGATCGTGAGCAACAACTTCCCCGACATCAGCCTCGACCTCGGCTCGGAATTCCGAGCCTGGACGAGGTCGCCGCTCGACTTGTACCCGCTGGTACTCCGTACGGACATCGACGCGCTGAACCAGCAGATCTACGAGACCGTCAACGACGGGGTGTACCGCACGGGCTTCGCAGGCTCCCAGGAACAGTACGAGCGCAACGTCGAGCGAGTCTTCGAGACCCTCGACCAGCTCGAGCAGCGACTCGCCACGACCCGGTTCCTCTTCGGCGACGAGATCACCGAGAGCGACGTGCGGCTATGGGTCACCCTCGCCCGCTTCGACGCCGTCTACTACTCGCACTTCAAGGCCAATCTCCGCAGGCTCAGCGACTACCCGTCGTTGTGGGGCTACGCCCGAGACCTCTACCAGCATCCCGCCTTCTCATCGACGACGAGGTTCGACCACATCAAGCGGCACTACTACATCACCCACGGTCATCTGAACCCATCCCGCATCGTCCCGGCCGGCCCACTGCTCGACTGGGAGGCGCCGTCAGGCCGGTCCCACCCGGCCTGACGGTCCGTCTGCCTCGACACCACGGCAATGGAGCGCCTCGAAGAGGCGTGAGGGTGATCCGCTGGCGACTGCCACTTTCTGTGGTCACGACACCACTCTTGGACACTCCTTAGCGCTGCGCCGGCGTCACAAACGGCCGACGGTGCAACGATGGGGGCTCATGGCGACTGACGAAGAGACCGCCGCGACCCTGCAAGCGCACAAGGCCGAGCTGGCAGCCGAAGTCAAGGCCCTGGCGGAGCCCATCCGGGCGCCCGGCGTCCAGATGCAATTCGGCAAGCGGGCAGGCGACCACACGAGCGACGCCGTCATGCAGATGGAGCGCTCGGTCGCCGCCGAGCAACTGCAGCGCGTGTCGAGTGAGATCGACCGTGCCCTCGAGAAGCTGGCCAACGGCACCTATGGCCTGTGCGATGCCTGCGGGGACGAGATCGCGCCCGAACGACTGGAGATTCTGCCGTGGGCAACCCGGTGCATCACGTGCCAGGCGGCGAATCGATGAACGACGTCCCGATCATCGACATCTCACCGCTCGTGGACGGCCGCGGCGACCTGCGCGGCGTGGGTGAGGCCTTGGAGTTCGCCTGCAGGGAGGTGGGTTTCTTCTACATCGAGGGCCACGGTGTGGAGGCGGCCCTTCTCAGCCGTCTCGACGAGCTCTCGCGGCAGTTCTTCGCGCGGTCGGATGCCGACAAGGCCGAGATCGCCATGGCCCGAGCTGGAACGGCCTGGCGCGGGTGGTTCCCGGTTGGAGGAGAGCTCACCTCGGGCGTCCCGGACCTGAAAGAGGGGCTCTACTTCGGAGTCGAGCTCAACAGCCGCCATCCCCGCGTGCGGTCCTGCACGCCGTTGCACGGCGCAAACCTGTTCCCTCGCGAGCCAGCCGATATGCGCCCGGTCGTGCTCGCCTACTTCGATGAGATGGCCAAGTTGGCCCAGAGGGTGCTCGGCGGGATCGCCCTCGGGCTTGGGCTGGACCGGTACTGGTTCGAGCGTGGCCTCACGTCCGATCCACTCATGCTCTTCCGCATCTTTCGCTACCCGTCGGCGCCAGCATCGGAGGGGCGGTTGGGGGTCGGCGAGCACACCGACTACGGCCTCCTCACGATCCTCGGACAGGACCAACACGGTGGGTTGCAGGTGCGGGTGCGCAATAGCTGGATCGACGCTCCGCCGGTTCCCGGGACGTTCGTGTGCAACCTCGGCGACATGCTCGAGCGGTTGACAGGCGGTTGCTTCCGGTCGACGCCCCACCGGGTTCGCAACGTGAGCTCCGCCGACCGGCTGTCCTTCCCCTTCTTTCTCGACCCGTCCTGGGATGCGGTCATCGAGCGGCTTCCGATCGTGGCGCGGCCGGTGAACGACGGGGCAGCCGAACGCTGGGACCACGCCAGCGTGCACGGCTTCACCGGTACCTACGGCGACTACATCCTCAGCAAGGTCGCGAAGGTGTTTCCAGACCTAGCGGCATCGTCCCAAGGGGCCACCTCGCCCTGACCGGAGCGGCCCGCCCCCCGGAGCTCGCCTGGGCAAGTTGCCAGTAAAAGCCCAGGAGAACCACAGGAAGCAAACGTAACGTGACCGTAGCAGTGCCCTCAGCGCGCGAAAGAAGGCTCACGTGTTCTCTCTCGGCTACGTCTCGAACGAACTCCGTCGCCGCTGGGGGCGGACGCTCGTCACGGCGCTCGGCCTGGCTGCTGGCGTAGGTCTCGTGATGGGCATCATCGGCGTCTCGCAAGGCCTGTCCGATGCGCAGAACCGAGTCCTCTCGCCGCTCAGCTCGGTCGGAACCGACATCATCGTGACGCGCACCATCGCGCCGACGACCAACCAGAGCACGACGACGACCACGACCACGACCTTCGGTTTCGGCGGCGGGGGCGGCGGCGGTGGTGGTGGCGGTGGCGGGTTCTTCGCCCGCGGCGTCGCCGGAGCCGGCGTGAGCTCGCAGGCGACGGCGCTGCTCAACAACAACGCCTCCGTCATCACGGATCTTGCGAAGCTCGGAAAGGCCGGGACGAAGTTCACTCATGACTTCTTCGTGCCCGGGACGCTCATCACCTTCCCTTCGGCCGCCGTCGGCGACGTCGGGAAGATTCCCGGCGTGACCGCCGCCGTCGGAGCGCTCTCTCTGCAGGCGCTACACGAAAGCGGCACCGTGCCGACAATTACTGACACGGTCAAGACCGGCGGCCAGACGATCTCCACGACCGTCAAACCGCCGACGCTGACGGCCGCCCAGACGGCTACCGAACGGAGCTGCATCCAAAAGGTACTGGAAAAGACTTTCGGCAGCAGCTTCGGCGGTGGCGGTGGCGGCGGCGGTGGCGGCGGCGGCGGTGGTGGTGGCACGGGGAGACGACCGGGTGGTGGCGGTGGTGTATTCGGCGGCTTTGCGTCGAACCCCGCCCTCAAGAAGTGCCTCACCCCAGCCCAGATCAGCTACCAACAGAAGGTCGTCGTGCCGGAGGAGACCATCACCCGGGTGCTCAAGCCGCCGACGACCAACACAGCCACCTCGAGCTACACCGTCGCAGGCGTGGACCCGACGAATGAGACCACGGGCCTCGTCACCAAGGCTCAGCTCACCGCCGGTACCTGGTTCACCAGCAAGCCGGCCGACGAGGTGCTCGTGAACACCGCCTACGCCAACACGAAGAAGCTGAAGGTTGACGGGAAGATCACGATCAACGCCAAGAGTTACAAGATCGTCGGGCTGGTGGCGCCGACGCTGACGGGGAACGTCTCGGACATCTACTTCCCCCTCTCCACCATCCAGCGCCTGGCGTCCGCGTCCGGCTACGTGAACGAGGTGCTCGTGGCGGTGAAGAGCTCCTCCGACGTGGGTGCGGTGACGGCGGCGATCCAAAAGGAGCTGCCCGGCGCCACGGTTCTGACCTCGAAGTCGCTCGCCGACCAGGTGAACGGCAGCCTGAAGAACGCTCACAAGCTGGCAACTGACCTCGGCGGCGCACTCGCCATCGTCGTGCTGCTGGCGGCGTTCTTGATCGCCGGCCTGCTCACCCTCTCGAGCGTGGCCAAGCGCGTCCGCGAGATCGGCTCGCTGCGTGCCATTGGCTGGACCCGTGGCGAGGTTGTCCGCCAGGTGATGGCCGAGACGATCGGGATCGGCATCATCGGCGGTCTCATCGGGGTCGCCATCGGTTTGGGCGTGTGTGCCCTCATCGGAGCCGTCGGCCCCGGGCTCTCGGTGACGTCCACCGGACTCTCCGTCGGGGCCTCGAGCTTGGGCGGTTTCGTGGGGCAGTCGACCACGGGCACGGTGACGAACCTCGTGCACCTCACCGCCCCGGTCCATGGGGCGACGATCGCCTTGGCCTTCGCCGGCGCCCTCATCGGTGGCCTCATAGCCGGCACGATCGGTGGCTGGCGGGCCGCACGACTGGCACCTGCCTCGGCGCTCCGGGACCTCGGCTGATGACCGGGGAAGCGCCGGGCGCTCCGGCTGGAGGGGACACGATGATCGCGACCGAACCCACCCAGACGGCGGATCTGCGACCGGAGCAGGCTCCCGGCGCACCCCTGTACGAGCTGTCGCGCCTGGAGCGGACGTTCTCCAAGGGCAGCTTGACGGTCCATGCCATCCGGGGCGTCGATCTCGTCATCGACAGGGGAGAGATGCTCTCGCTCGAGGGACCGAGCGGCTCAGGCAAGAGCACCCTGTTGCAGTTGCTGGGTGCTCTCGACAGCCCGACCGGCGGCTCGATTCGCTTTGCCGGCCGCGACCTCGCAGGGCTGAGCGACAAAGAGCTGACGAGAATCCGCGCGAGGGAGATCGGCTTCGTCTTTCAGCATTTCAACCTGATCCCGACGCTCACCGCCATGGAGAACATCGCCGTCGCGATGTTCCCGAACCACGTTCGCCCCCATGAGCGCCGGGGCCGTGCGGAAGATCTCTTGAACCAGGTGGGGCTGGCGCACCGCCTGCACCAGCTGCCCTCCCGGCTCTCGGGCGGAGAACAGCAGCGCGTCGCCATCGCCCGTGCGCTCGCGAACAATCCGAGCGTGATCATCGCCGACGAGCCGACCGGCAACCTCGACTCGGCAACGGCAAAGGAGGTCATGGCGGTGCTGAGCAGCCTGCACGCCAGCGCCGGCGTGACGATCGTGATCGCGACCCATGACGAAGAAGTTGCCCAACTCACGAGCCGCCGGGTGCGCATCCGCGACGGGGCGATCCTGGAGGACTCCGCCCCCTAGCAAACCGACTCCGCCGCCGGCCAGATCAAGCTGGTGTCTCGGTCAGATACAGGAAGCCGTACCCGGCGTCGCGCACGGCGACACCCGCCTCCTCCAGGGCGGCATCCCAGTCGCCGGTCACCTCGGGGTTCGCGAGTTCCATGCCATGGTCGGCCACGAGCACGAAGGCGGTGTCGTCCCAGGCGCCGGAGCGCTCGACGGCGTCCAGGAGATGCCCGATGCGGGCGTCCGTGTCGGCGACCGAGGCGGCGGCGATCTCCGAGTAGGGCCCGCCCTCGTGGAACGCAGCATCCGTCAGCGTGAAGTTGACCCATGTGAAGGCCGGCAACGGCCAGGGCCGTCCCCCGTAGAGGCCGCTCCAGATGCCGCAGAACTGCTCGACAGCGGCGTGGTCGACGCGGGACGACCAGCGGTAGTCCTTGCTCGGTCGTACGAATCGCTCCGTGGCGTCCGGCACCTCGTCGGCACGCGGCGGGCGGTCGGCGGGCTGACCGAGGCGTATCTGCTCGAAGATCGAATAGTCGGCGCCCGTGTCGCAGGGCTCGTTGATCGAGATGGATGTCGCCGCCGGCATGGCGCGGTGCACGGCCTGGTGCACGGTCTCGACCGATCGACTCAGCCGACTCATCGCCGTTGGCCAGGTGGCGGGCGAGTTCGTAATCACCTGGTCTCCGCTCAGCCGGTCGATCCAGGCGTTGTGCAGGATGCCGTGATGACCGGGGTGGCTCCCGGTCAGTATCCCGGTGTGGTTCGAGAGCGTCACCGTCGGAAGCGAGGCGATGGCGCCATAGCGATACGTGCAGCCGAGCTCCATGAGGCGGGCGATATTGGGTGCGCCGCCACGGCGCGCCAGGTCATAGAGCACGTTGGCGTTCGTCCCGTCAAGGAGCATCGCAACGACGTGGCGGGCGCCGGCGGGCTCTGCCAGGAGTCCACGCAGCACGACACCGTCCTGCTGGATCAGTCGGGCACCCGCGGCCGTCCCCGGCGGCGGGGGACAGCCGAGGAGCTCGAGGACGGTCGGAGCCACATCGATCAACCGACAGGACTCGTCGAGCATCCCGAGCGGCCGGATGCCCGCACCAGCAGCGATGAAGGGAGCCCGCGCCTGCACGATGCCGGCAGAGCCGTGCTCACCGAGGTGACCTCCCTGATCGCCCCAGTAGTGAGCCGCCGAATGCAGTACTACGAGGTCGGGGGCGGACGCATGATCGAAGATCTGTGCCAAGTGGTCGAAGGCGTGCGGATACGAATTCTCCCGTCGGCTCGGATGCGGCGCCGACCGTTCAGCCGGCAGGCTGCCGAGATGGGCCGGATCCTGGCGGGCGACGGGATTCTCCCCATTGACGGTCTCGGCGTCGTAGACCCAGCGAGGGTGTCCACTCTCTGTCGTCCCGTCCCGCCGTCGCCGAAACCGCACCTGGCCGTGCGCCGAGGCAACCTCGTACTCTCCTGGAGCCGGTGACCACGCCACGAAGTCCACGATGGGCTCGAGCGGTCCCCCGAGCAGCACGGTGAGAGCTCGCTCCCTCGCTGCGGAGCCGGCCTTGGGAAGCGCGAGTTGGGCCACGAGCGCAGCGTAGGACTGTTGTCGCCATCTGGCAGGCGTCACTGCGTCCTTGCGGCTGGCCGGCGAGGGCCGCTCTCCGCAATCGCGTCTGCAGTCGCCTCGGAAGACGGTCCCGTTAGGCTCGCTCGCCAGCTGGGTGTTCGACAGCCAGGCGAGGGAGGGCCCATGTCCACGACGATCGCAGGCACCGCACTGCAGGAGGCGCTCGCCCAAGCGCGGGCCCGCTACGCGTCGGCGAACCCTGCAAGCTTGGCCGCCCACCTCGAGGCAGCAGCGGTCATGCCCGGCGGAAACACCCGCAGCGTCTTGTTCCACAAGCCGTTCCCACTGACCATGACGCGGGGCGAAGGCTGCCGGCTCTGGGACGCCGACGGGCACGAGTACGTCGACCTTCTCGGTGAGTACACGGCCGGGCTCTACGGTCACAGCAATCCGCTGATCCGCACCGCCGTCATCGAGGCCCTGAACGGCGGTTGGAACCTCGGCGGTCACGGCGCCATGGAGGCACGGCTCGCCCGCCTCATCTGCGACCGGTTCCCTTCGATCGAGCTCGTGCGATTCACCAACTCCGGGACCGAGGCCAACCTCATGGCTCTCGGCACGGCGGCGGCGATGACGGGACGGCCGTCGGTCATGGTGTTCAACGGCGGCTATCACGGCGGCGTCCTCGCCTTCGCGGGAGGGGGAAGCCCCGTCAACGTGCCGTACGACTGGGTGGTGGGCAGGTACAACGACGCCGCCGGAGCCACGGCCCTCATCGAGCGCCACGGCGCCGGCCTGGGCGCCATCCTCGTCGAACCGATGCTCGGATCGGGCGGATGCATACCCGCCGGACGTGACTTTCTCCAGGCGCTGCGGGCGGGCGCTGACCGCAGCGGCGCCCTGCTGATCTTCGACGAGGTCATGACCAGCCGTATGTCGGCCGGCGGTCAACAGGCTCGGCTCGGCATCCTCCCGGACATGACCACGCTCGGCAAGTACATCGGCGGCGGCATGAGCTTCGGCGCCTTCGGCGGCAGACGGGACATCATGGAGCGCTACGACCCGCGCCGCACGGACGCCCTGCCTCACGCCGGAACCTTCAACAACAACGTACTGAGCATGGCGGCGGGAGTTGCCGGTCTCACGAGCCTCTTCACGCCAGCAGCGGCCGAGGCGCTCTTCGAACGGGGAGAAGCCCTACGCGATCGCCTGAACGGGACGAGTGCCGGCCTGAACATGCAGTGGACCGGCCTCGGAAGCCTCATGACGGTGCACTTCCAACCGGGGCCCCTCCTTCGCCCCGAGGACGCAGCGCCGGACCTCGGGCTGAAAGAGCTCTTCTTCTTCGACATGCTCGCTGCTGGCTTCTATCTCGCCCGACGCGGCATGCTGGCCCTCTCCCTCGAGATCGGGAGCGAGGAGATCGAGGGCTTCGGTGCTGCGGTGCAGGAGTTCGCGGAACGACGACGCCCGCTGCTGCGTAGCTGACGACGTGGAGTCGTCCCTGTTGCCGTCGCCCGAGGGTGCTCGGATCGTATCCTTTGACATGACCGCTGCCTCACCGCCACCTCGGCGGTGCTCGGTGGGCTCCTCTCCGAGACACCCGCCGGCGTCCGTTGCCGCATCTGCGGACCGGCGAGCATCCCGCCGTGAGTGAGCCCTACCAGAGCAGGCGGCACGGCAGTGGGGGCAAGGTGAGTAGGCGCCGCTACGCCATGAGGCGGGCTGGAGCGGCCGCGATCGCCCTCGCCGTCCTCGCCGGCGTCGTCATCGGGACCGGCGCGCTCATCTCCTCACACGGCGCCGCCGCCCGCGCCGGTTCGGGCACGACGCCGGGCGCACCTGGAAAGGGGCACGACAAGGCAAGCGCGACGAGCTCCTCCACCACGACGAGCACGACCTCACCGTTCCATCACCTCCCACCCGGGCCGCCCGCCGACGAACGTCATCTCGTGCTCATCGACACGATCGGCGGACACATCTCGCCTAAGTCCGTAGATGCCTCCGACACCGGCATGGTGTTCGCCCAGAACATGATGTACACGCACACCATCACCGTCTACGCCAGTGACGGCCAGTTGCTGAAGACGATCTCCGACGGAGTCGATCTGGCGAGCTTCGGTGTCAAGGGGCACCCCGGCATCACCCACGGTGCCCCCGTCGAGGCGGCCTTCACGCCCGACAGCCGCTACGTGTACGTCTCGAACTACTCGATGTACGGCGTCGGCATGGGACCCGAGGGCGATGACGACTGCACGCCGGAGTCCGCCCTGGCGGCGGGCGACACCGACAGCTACGTGTACCGGATCGACACGCGAACCCTCGCCGTCGACCAGGTCATCAAAGTCGGGCTCGTACCAAAATTTCTCGCCGTCACCCCCAACGACAAGTACCTCCTCGTCGCCAACTGGTGCTCGTACGATCTCGACATCATCGACATCGCCACTGCGAAGATCGTCGCGACGTTGTACATGGGCCCGTATCCGCGCGGCATCGCCATCTCGCCGAACTCCCGGACGGCGTACGTCGCCATCATGGGGAGCGACGTCGTCACCAAGATCAACCTCGAGACGCTGTCGATTGCGGGGTCGTTCTACGTCGGCGTGAACCCCCGCCACGTCGTGATCTCACCCAACGGCAGATACCTCTACATCTCCTTGAACTCACCCGGCGAGGTCGTAAAGGTTCGCCTCGCCACCGACACGGTCGTCGGCACCGTGCAGACCGGAGAGCAGTGCCGCTCTCTTGCGATCTCGACGGATGGCACGGCGTTGTTCGTGGTGAACTACGAATCCGACACGATGACGATGTTGCGCGCCTCCGACCTCGCCGTCTTGCAGACGGTGTCGACCGGCTTTGAACCCGTAGGCATCACTTACGACGCCACGACCGGAGACGTCTGGGTGGCCGTCTATTCCGGTCAGATTCTCGTGTACGCCACAGAACCGTCCTGAGCCCCGTCTCGCCGCATCTCGGTCTCGTAGCGAAAGTTGCTGCGGCCCGGGCGGTGACCCTCTGGAGCTGGTGCGCTGTCACAGCTTGGCCCCTTCCGTCGTCAACACGGTGACGATCCCACGGAGGACAGACGATGAACCAAGATCAACCCCACAGCGTGCAGGTGCTCGTCGTCGGAGCCGGCTTAGCCGGCCTGGCGGCTGCGGCGACGGCGGCGAGGGCCGGCCGAAGCGTCGTCGTGCTCGACATCCGGGCGGCGGGGGGCCGCGCCAGGAGTGACGAGCGGGAGGGGTATGTCCTCAACCAGGGACCGCGGGCGCTCTATTGCGCCGGACGCGGGGCCGCCGTGCTCGAGAGCCTCGGGCTCCGGCCAGGCGGTCGGCCGCCGGCCAAGGCGGTGTTCGGGTGGACGTCGGGCAGACTGGGACTTCTGCCGACCTCGGCCTTCTCCCTCGCCCGCTCGCCGCTGCTCGGCCGGCGCTCGAAAGCCAAGCTCGCCCACCTGCTTGCCACCTTCAGCCAGCTGGACACCACGTCGCTGGCGCCGCTCAGTGCAGCTGCCTGGGTGCGCTCGCAGCACCTTCCCGACGACGGGGCGGCCGTTCTCAGCACGCTCCTTCGTGTCGCCAGCTACGCGGCCGATCTCGAGGTGATCTCCGCGGACGCCGCCGTCGGTCAGCTGCAACTCGTGCAGGCTGGCGGAGTCAGCTACCTGCACGGTGGTTGGAGCCGCCTCGTCGACGGGCTTGCTGGAGCCGCCCGCTCCTCAGGTGCGGTGATCATCGAGGGTGAGCGGGCGCTCCGCATCGATGGCCGGGAGACGGCGGGCGCGTGGGAGGTCCGGGCCGCAGGCAGCCGCTGGCTTGCTGGAGCGGTCGTGCTGGCAGCCGGCGGGCCGGCTGCCGTCAAAGCGCTCCTTCCCTTCACACCCGGCTGGCAGCTCGGAGCGGACAGCACGGCGGCTTGCCTCGACCTCGGGTTGCGGCGGCCGCCGGTGACGAGGGTGGCCTTCGGGTTGGACGATCCGCTCTATCTCTCCACTCACGCCCCCGCCGCAGAGCTGGCACCTTCCGGTGCCGCGCTCGTGCACGTCATGCGATACGGCGCTCGCTCGAGCGAGGAGGACCGGGCACAGTTGTGGGGCTTCGCCCAAGTCGCCGGCATCCGGGCCGATGATGTGGTGGTGGAGCGCTTCTTGCACAAGATGACCGTGAGCCACTCCCTCCCCCGACCCGGCGGCGGCTTGGCCGGTCGCCCCCCGGTGAGCCTCGAGGAGCCCGGCCTCTTCGTGGCGGGTGACTGGGTCGGGCGAGACGGCCTGCTTGCAGACGCATCCCTCTCGAGCGGGGCGGCGGCCGGCCGGGCGGCGGCCGCCCTCGCCGGCGAGGTGCGCCTCGACTCCTCGAGGCGGCTGGTGGGCTGAGAGTGACGACGGCCGCCGACGACGTGTTCGCCCATGAGCGGCGGCGCCTACTCGGCCTCGCCTACCGGATCCTCGGCAGCTTCGGTGACGCCGAGGACGTGGTGCAGGAGGCCTGGCTCCGCTGGTCGGCGACCGATCAGACGGCCGTCGAGCGACCGGCCGCATTCCTCACGACCGTGGTGACGCGTCTTTCGCTCGACCGCTTCCGTGCCATCGAGCGCCGCCGTGAGCAGTACCTCGGCCCGTGGCTCCCCGAGCCGGTCTCGCTACAGCACGGACCGGAAGAGCATGTCGAGATGGCGGAGTCGCTCACGTTGGGGTTTCTCATGTTGCTCGACCGGCTGAACGCCACGGAGCGAGCCGTGTGGCTCCTGGCGGACGTCTTCGGAGAGCCGTACGCCGTCATCGCCGAGGCGGTTGACAAGACAGAGGCGGCCTGCCGACAGATCGCCTCGAGGGCGCGGCGGCGGCTCCGGGAGGAGCGCCCGCCTCCCGGGGGCCAACTCGAGGCACCTCTGCTCGCCCGACTCCTGGCGGCGGTGGCGACCGGCGACGTCGGCCAGACCCTCGAACTGCTCGATGCCGACGTCGTCCTCGTGAGCGACGGTGGGCCCGGGCGGCACGCCGCGCGGCGTCCCGTCGTCGGAGCCAGGCGCGTGGCGCGATTCGTCACGAATATCGCCGGTCGCTACCCGGACGCCGAGCTCGAGCTCACCGAGATCAACGGGTCCGCCGCGCTCGTCCTGCGGGCCGGCGGGATGCCCATCGTCCTCACCGGCGAGCAGCAGGGCGGCAGAGTGACCCGCATCTATGTGATGCTCAACCCGGACAAGCTGCGAGGTCTCTCGGACGGGCCCGCTCTCATGGACTGACGGCTCGCTCTCGAGCGTCGCCCGCGACAGGCCGAGGAGGCTCTGCGGAGGCACCCGCGTCCTCGGTTCTTCGCCCCCCATCAACGTCCCTTTCGCGCTCGATCGTGAGTGAACGATGCGCGCCCTCGCCGCATGGGGGAGAATGCGGCCGTGCCGGGCCTTCGAGCCGTAGAAACTTCTCCTGTGCCGTTGGCGCGATTCGCGCCCCTGATCGGGCAGGAGCGCTACGCCGCGCTGGCTGCCAGAGCTGCTCGAGCTCGCGAGGACCTCGCCAACATGACGGTGTGGAACGTCAACTCGACGGCGGCCGGCGGCGGGGTCGCCGAGATGCTGCGGGTCCTCGTGGGCTACTGCCTGGACGTCGGCATCGACGTCCGCTGGCACGTGATCTCGGGCGACGAGCGATTCTTCGCAACGACAAAGAGAATCCACAACCAGCTGCACGGCTTTCCCGGAGACGGCGAGCTCGGTCGGGCTGACGCCGACCACTACGAGAAGTTGACCGGCGAGTTCGGCGCCGAGCTCGCCGGGCTCGTGCGACCGGGCGACGTCGTGTTGCTGCATGATCCTCAGACGGCAGGCATGGCGTCTCGCCTCGCGACGGCAGGAGCCCATGTCGTCTGGCGCTGCCACGTGGGTGCGGACCACGACAACGCCTGGACGCAGGCGGCCTGGGGGTTCCTGCGGCCCCACCTCGAACACGCTCAGGCCTTCATCTTCTCGAGGCGCTCGTATGCACCTGACTGGCTGCCCCCCGCCGCCGTCGTGGTGATCCCACCCTCGATTGACCCCTTCTCGGCCAAGAACGAGGAGCTGTCGGGAGACGAAGTCGCCAGCATCTTGTTGGCGGCGGGGGTGCTCCGACAGGGCAGCCAACCGGCGGCGCTCGGCGGCGAAGGCAGAGGGCGCACGATCTCTCACCGGGCGACGGTCGTGGCAGAGGGCGGGCCGATCGACGCCTCGCTGCCCCTCGTGGTGCAGGTGTCGCGCTGGGACCGCTTGAAGGACATGGGCGGGGTCATGGCGGGGTTTGTCGACGGCGTCGTCGGCACGATCGACGACGCCCATCTCGCCCTCGTCGGCCCTGCCGTCGCCGCCGTCAGCGACGACCCGGAGGGGGCAGAGGTGCTCGCCGAGTGTGTGGCCGCATGGGCGGGACTGGCACCGGCGGATCGCCGCCGAGTGAGCCTCATCACGTTGCCGATGGACGACCTCGACGAGAACGCCACCATGGTGAATGCCATTCAGCGTCACGCAACCGTCGTCGTGCAAAAGAGCCTGGCGGAGGGCTTCGGGCTGACCGTTGCCGAGGCGATGTGGAAGGCACGGGCGGTGCTGGCTTCGGCCATCGGAGGGATTACCGACCAGATCGCTCCTGGCACCGGCATTCTGCTCGACGACCCGACCGATCTCGCAGCCTTCGGCGGCGCCCTGTCGGCGTTGCTGGCCGATCCCGCCGAGATCGCCCGCCTCGGCACGGCTGCCCGCAGCCGAGTCCTGGCCGATTTCGTCGGCGACCTGCACTTGGCGGCCTATGCCCACCTCATGCAAGACCTCCACCTGCATTTCCCCTAGCACCTGGGCGCGACGCCCCTCGAGCGCCTCAAATCCGACCGGCGGCCCCGTCAGGTCGTCGACACGATGAGCACCGAGCAGGGGGATTCGTGCGCCACCGTGTTGGGCACGCTCCCGAGCACTCGCCGCATGCCCAGCATGCCCTTGTTGCCCACGACGACGACGTCGGCGTTCACGCGCTCGGCCACTCCGCAGATCGCATGCGCCGGATCGCCGCTCTCGGCGTGGACCTCGGCGGTCACACCTGCCAGCCGCGCCTTCGACGCCAGGTCGGCCAGCAACGATTCCGCCAGGTCGCCGGATTCGAGCGACTTCGAGAATTCGTGAGCGGCGTCGGAGTTGTACTGCTGGGGCTTGTACGCCGACACGATGTGGAGCGTGCCCTCGTGCAGCTTCGTCAGTTCGACGGCTTTCTTGACGGCTTCGGCTGCTGTCGGAGAACTGTCGGCTCCGACCACCACGGTCTCGAACATGAGCACGCCTTCTCCTTGTCTGGAAGGGCCATCCGAACGACGCCTACGACGCAGCCGTCCGGTGTCCCGGTCCGCAATGACCGCATTTCTAGCCCATGGCTCAACTGCTTGCCGCCTTCAACAGCGCAACGGCATCACCGATCTGTTCGGCGTCGCTCGAGGCTGCCGGCCGCTCGAGACTTCGATGATGGCGCTCGCCGTCGCCCGCACTTCGGCGACGATGTCATGATGGCCCCAGCCGATTCTTCGCTCCTCGATCGAGAGGGTCACCTGCGACGTGAGGACCGCCCCGTCGGCCCCGATCTCCTGCGTCCTCGACCTCAGCTGCTGGCGGGCGTGCTGTCGCGCCGCCTGCGCCAGCTCACTGATCCCGCGGATCTCCCGCGCCGAGCTCAGGCGGGCGCGGGCAAGGCGAGCCCGCAACTTGTCATGGCGTATGGCGACCGAGAGTCCGAGCACGATCGAGGCCGGCAGCCAGCCTGCGGCCATCAGCTTGGCGACGTCCTCGCCCGAAAGCGTCGTCGTGAAGGCCCTGGAGAGGTGCGAGGCACCCGTCGATGCCACCGCAGTCCCGGTCACGACGAACTCGCGAACCTCGCCCTTTCCACGCCGTTCCGACAGCTCCACACCCACGACCCCATCGGCACCGAGCGTCCTCGCCTCCTCCAACATCCGATCGATGGCCGCCCGCCAAGCGGAGTGGGCGGCGTCGGTGTACACGACATGGTCCGCTGAGGTCGTGGCATCGCCCGAAGTGAGCGGAAGGTTGCCCGGCACGGTCAGTCCCAGGATGTTGCTGAGGTTCGTCCCGGCCGGGCTTACGCCGCTCGGCGGGAAGTAGCTCGTCGTCTGGAGGTGCTTGCTCCGCAGTGTGCGAGAGGAGACGTATCCGCACCCGACCTCTCCGAGACCGAACTCCCCCCAGTCGAGCCGCTGCGCGCTGCACCCGAGGACGGTGCCGATGGGTCGCAGAGCGGACGACTCGACCGCCAGCTGTCCTCCCACCGACAGCTGGCTGAAACGAAGGTCGGAAGTGCGCGCCCGCTCGATGCGCGCCAGCGCCGACGGAGGCAGGCCCGACCCTTGCCACTGGCTCAAGGCCGTGGGGCCTCGGCGCCGCCGGGCACTGGAAGAGCGCCCGACTGAGGCCATCTCGTTCGGCTGACGCTCCGATGCAGGGTCTGAGCGAAACCCAAGGTCACTGACCGCAGTCTGGCGGAGGGCGCCGCAGCGGTCAACGAACCATCTGATCGATCAGCGTCGACGGTCGCAAGGCCTGCGAGACTCTCTGCATGCGACGACCAGGCGAGTGCATGCTCGCCCGGCCCGACTGAGGCGGCTGGGGTCGCAGCTCATGCACCCGGACTTCGACCACATCGTCGAGGAGCTCTACGGCCTCCCGCCGGCGGAGTTCACATCGAAGCGCGACGCCTATGCATCGCAAGCTCGTCGGTCAGGCGAGCAGGGCCTCGCCGCCTCCATCAAGTCGCTGAAGCGGCCGACGACGAGCGCGTGGCTGGCGAACCGGCTCGTGCGCGAGCGACGCCAAAAGGTCGTGTCACTGATCGAGCTCGGCGCCGCCCTCCGCCAGGCGCAGGCGAGCCTCGCCGGTGGCGAGCTCCGGCGACTGTCACAGCAGCGGCGCCAGGTCGTTTCGGACCTCGCCAAGGCGGCGAGGCAGCTGGCGATCGATCTCGGACAGCAGGTGAGCGCCGCGACCGACGCCGAGTTGGAGACGACGCTCGAAGTCGCACTCGCCGACCCTTCGGCGGGCGACACCCTTCTCTCCGGCCGGTTGACGGCGGCCCTGAAGCCGTCCGTGCTCGGGTCGCTCGATGTCACCCGCGAGGGGGCTCCTCCGGGGCGTGTGGGAGGCGACACCACGAGCGACACGAGGCGAAGACACCGGGGAGGCGCCCTCGGGGGTGAACCGCAGGACTCGCCGCCGTCCCGCCGGCACCTCGAGGCGGCGGAGCGGACGGAACGAGAGGCGGCGGACGCGGCCAGCGCCGCCAAAGCAGAGGTCGACGAACACGCGCGCCGAGAGGGGACCGCCCTCAACGAGCAGCAGCGTCTTCGTCAAGCTGTCCACGAGGCGGCGGTGCAGCTCGAAGCGCTGCGGGCTCTCGAGGCAGAGGCGGCAAGAGAGATGCGGGAGGCGAGACGTGACCGCGCGGCGGCGGAGGGCGCTGCCAAGGCGGCCGAGCAACGCTTGACGAGGGCGCGGCGAGCCCTCGGCCGGTCCGGCGACTGATCCGTCTCGCCTGCCGGGCGCTGGCCTTGCCTGGCGAAGGCGCATGTGAGAGTTTCGTCCTGCCGTTGCTGTCCTTCGACGAGGCGCCAGCACCTGGCGGCTACCGCAGCGAGGCACGACACCTCCGCCAGCGCCGCACACGACCCCATGAGAGGAGACCGATGAAGGCAGCGGTGTACTACGAGTCAGGCGGCCCCGACGTGTTCCGCTACGAGGACGTGCCCGATCCTCATGTCGCCGAGGACCAGGTGCTCGTGCAGGTCGAAGCCGTCAGCATCGAGGGCGGTGACACGCTGCATCGCGCCGGCGGCGAGCTCTTCGCCGTCCCCCACGTCGTCGGCTATCAATGCGCCGGCACGGTGACAGAAGCCGGGCCGAAGGTCCTCGGGCTGGCCGTCGGCGATCGCGTCGTCACCGTCGGCTTGGACGGGTCGCACGCAGAGTTGCGGGCGGTGCCGGAAGCGTTCTGCTGGCGCATCCCCGAAGGCGTCTCGACCGAGGAGGGCGCCTGCATCCCGGTCGCCTATGGGACGGCTCACGACTGCCTCTTCGAGTTCGGTCACCTGCAGGCCGGCCAGTCCGTGCTCGTGCAGGCGGGGGCAAGTGGGGTCGGCATCGCCGCCATCCAGATGGCGAAACACGCCGGCGCCCGCGTGCTGGCGACGGCGTCCCGGGACGACAAGCTGGCGCGCCTGACTGTCTTCGGGCTCGATGAGGGCATCAACTACACGACCTCGGACATGGTGGCGGAGGTGCGCCGCTTGACGGCGGGGCAGGGCGTCAACGTCGTGCTCGAGTCCGTCGGAGGTGAGAACCTGCAAGCCAGCTTGAACTGCCTTGCTTACCGCGGCCACTGCGTCTCGATCGGCGACGCCGGACGCGGGGGCGCCTCGCTCGTGGACGCGTCCATCATGCGGCCCAACAACCTCACGCTCACCGGCTACTTCCTCGGGATGGAGCTGTTCGTGAGCCCACGCGCCCGCTCCGTCATCGCCGGCATCCTCGACGATCTCGCCGCCGGCACCATCCGCGTCGTCATCGACCGCAGGTTCCCCCTCTCCGATGCAGCCGCCGCCCATGCCTACATCGAGAGCCGGGAGGCCTTTGGGCGGGTGCTGCTCGTGCCCTGATGTGGCCGGGTCTTCCCATCCTGCTGATTGAATGTCGTCATGCCTGAGCTCGTGCCACCCTCGATCACCGTGCAACGGTCGTTCCTCGCCGCCATGGCGGAGTTCCTCGACGAGGGCCGTGGGTCGAAGAGCGATGACTCGATGGTGGCGCGAGAGCTGCGGGAATTCGGGCCCGTGTGGGAGACCCCGGAGGGTTTCGCTCAGTACGTCGAGCGGTTGCGGGCCGACGCTTACGAGTCCACAGTGCGCGCCTCCTACCTCGTGCCGAGCACGACGTACTGGTGGGTCGACGGAGCCGAGTATCACGGGCGGATCTCCATCCGGCACCGCCTCACACCACGGCTGCTCGAGATCGGTGGCCACATCGGCTACGACGTGCGCCCGTCGGCTCGCTTGAAGGGACATGCCACGGCCATGTTGCGAGCCGTCCTCCCGTACGCCTACGACCTCGGCATCGACCCTGCTCTGTTGACCTGCGATACCGACAACGTCGGCTCGAGAAAGGTCATCGAGGCCAACGGGGGCGTCTTCGAAGACGAGCGGAGCGGAAAGTTGCGTTTCTGGGTGCCGACGAAGGTATCGAGCAGCTGAAGGTCTCAGCCCTCGCTCACGACCTCGAAGTGCTCGGCCCTCAGTTGTTGCTGGCGCACACCGTGCCAACCGGCGGCCGCGCCCCCGTCGCGAGGTAGGAGTCGACCCAGCCCTGGACACACGAGCTCGAGAAGTACCCGGTGTGGCCGTCGCCCGTCCTCGTCAAGAGCTCGGAGCCCGTCAGCTGCCTCGTGAGTGCCTTGGCCCATGCATACGGCGTGGCGGGGTCGTGAGTGGAGCCCACCACAAGGATCGGCAACGGCTCCGAGAGACGGATGGGCACCGCCTTGCCGGTCGGCGGGACGGGCCAGTAGTCGCAGGGGAGAGAGCCCCACGCTTCGACAGCTCCGAAGTCCGGTGCCGCCTTGGCGAAGCGGCGGGCGAGCGACGGATAGTTGGGCACCGGCGGAACCGGACGGTCGAGGCAGTCGATGGCGATGTTCGACGAGATGAGGTTGTTGGCGGTGCCGTTGGCGTTGAAGCCCGCGTAGCTGAGGGCGAGCGCCGACAGGACGAGTCCGTTGCCGGTGGTGGCCTCTGCCAGCCCCTCGGCGAGGTACGGCCAGGTCGTCGTCGTGTAGAGCGACGAGATGACACCGAGGAGCGCCACGGCGTAGTTGACCCGCTGGACGCCGCCGAGGGCGGCCGTCAGGTCAGCCGTCAGCGAGCCGCCCGCCTTCAGTCGCCCCATCACCGTCCGGTAGGTGGCGGCCGCACCATGGGGCAGCTCGCCTGCGCACGTGGCATTCGTCGGGCACCAGGAGAAGAAGTCGTGCAGGTCCACCTCGAAGGAGTCCGCCTGCTCGATGTCCAAGCTGGCACTGGACAGGGCGGGGTCGACGGCGCCGTCAAGGACCATGTTGCCGACATGGGTGGGGAACATCTCCGCGTACAGAGCCCCGAGGTAGGTCCCGTAGGAGAAACCCAGGTAGTGGAGCTTCGTCTCCCCCAGTGCCGCCCGCAGGCGGTCCATGTCCTGGGCGCTCACGGCGGTGGAGAGGTTGGCGAGCAAGTCGCGGGGGACGTCGGCGGCGCAACCGGCGTCGAAGACCTTGACGGCGCCGATGACGGCGGCGATGGCCTTCGGGGTGACCGGATCCGGATCGAGAGCGATCCATCGGCGCAGACCCGCCGGCGTCGTGCACTGCACCGGGTCGCTCTCGCCGACGCCGCGGGGGTCGAAGCTGACGAGGTTGAATTTCGCCCGCAGGGAGGCCGGGTACTCAGAGACGGTGCTCTGCAGGAACTGCACACCGGACGCCCCCGGGCCGCCGGGGTTGAGCACGACGTCGGGAGCGGACTTGGCGCCGCTCGTGGAGGGGAGCTCAATGACCGCCAGCCGCAGAGTGCCGTCTCCGGCGTCGGAATACGAGACGGGCACGACGAGCGTCGAGCAGAGGAAGGTGCCGCAGCTGTGCCACACAAGCGCGCTCGGCACCGGCGTCGTTCCGCTCCCGGCGTCGGGGAGGCTCGAGCCCACCGCCAAGCTGGACGAGGTCGTGGAGGTGGACTTGGTGGTCGTCCCGAACGAGACAGAAACGCTGCAGGCGGTCAGGAGCGAGAGGCAGGCGGTGAGGAGGGCGGCAGCGATCCGATGAGGTCGGCCGTGGCGTCGCATCTGTGAGATCCTCTCACCTCGGCCCGCTCGTGCGTTGTCGCTCACGCTCGGCTGAGCAGTGCCCTGCCGAGGCGCCCCTCACCTCCGCGCACGACGTGGCCGGCGCCGTCAAGCGCTCCGAACTCGATGTGAGCGGCCAGCACCTCGCGGGCGATCAAACCGGCGTCGGCGGCCAGGTCGTCGTAGCCCTCCAGCCGCACCACGATCCGATCCGAGAGCTCGAGGCCCGCCTCCTTTCGTAGGTCCTGCAGCTGGCGGACGACCTCCCGGACGAGCCCGCGGTGGCGGAGGTCTTCGTCGAGCTCGAGGTCGAGCGCCACGGCGAGGCCGCCCTCGCCGGCAGCCGTGAAGCCCTCCCGCGGCGTCGTGCGCACCGCCACGTCCTCCGGGCCGAGCTCGACGGCGCTCCCCTGCAAATCGACCGTGATCGTGCCACCTCCGGCGAGGGCGGCGGCGGCCGATGACGCCGCGGCGGCGTCAAGGCCGGCGAGGGCGGCGCGAACATGCTTGGAGGCGGCGCCGAGTCGCGGCCCGAGGCGCTGGAAGTTCGGCACCAGCCGCACGCTGAGGGCATCGCTCAGTGTGTCGCTCATGATGACCTCGTCCACGTTGAGCTCCTCGGCGATGTCCTCGTCCAGCAGGCCGGGACTGCGCGGGGGCAGGACGACGACGGCCCGTCGCAACGGCTGCCGGACGCGTTGTCCCGCCAGCGCGCGGGCGGCTCGCCCGAGGGACACGACCTCACGGGTGAGGGCGGTGGAAGCTTCCAGGCCGGCGTCGACAAGGGCACCGTCGGCTGTCGGCCAGTCCGCCAGATGGACGGAGTCCCCCGGGCCGCCGAGCGAGAGCCAGAGCTCCTCGGCGACAAATGGGCAGAACGGCGCCATGAGCCGGGCGATCGTCCGCAGCACCTCGAGCAGTGTCGCCTGGGCGGCGAGGGCGTCAGAGGGCGCTGTGCCGGGATCGGTCCGCCAGAAGCGCCGCCGGCTCCGCCTCACATACCAGTTCGAGACGTCGTCGACGAGGGTTCCGAGCGCAGTGGCGGCTTCAAGCGGCCGGTACTCCTCCAGAGCCGCCGTCATGGCCGTCGTCGTGGCGGCCAGTCGCGAGCGGACCCAGCGGTCTGTGGGCGGTCGGTCGGCTGGGGCGGGGATGCCGGCGTCGTCCGGGTCGAACTCGTTGAGGCGGGCGTAGACGGCGAAGAAGCTCCAAGAGTTCCACAGCGTCAGCAGGACGTCGGCCGTGGATGCGTCGATCATGGCAAGCGACGTCCGCGTCGAGGTCCAGGGTGATCCCTGATGGAACATCCACCATCGCAGTGGATCAGCTCCGCGGGAATCCAGGATCGTCCAAGGGTCGATGACGTTGCCGAGGCTCTTCGACATCTTCCTTCCCTCGGCGTCCACGATGTGCCCGAGCGCCAGCACGTGCCGATAGGGGACCGTGCCGTGCACGAGCTGATTGACGGCGAGCAGCGAGTAGAACCAGCCCCTCGTCTGGTCGATCGCCTCGATGACGAACTCCGCCGGGATGACGAAGTGCAGGGCCGACGCCGGCTCGTGCGGGAACCCCCACTGCGCCGCCGGCATGGAGCCCGAATCGAACCAGGCGTCGATGACCGCCTCCACGCGGCGCGCCGGTCGTCCGCACTGGGGGCAGGCAAAGGTGATCTCGTCGATGGCGGGGCGATGCGGGTCGAGGTCGTGCAGATCCGTGCCGCTCAGCTGCGAGAGCTCGGCGAGAGAGGCCACGCAGTGTTGATGGCCATCCGCACAGCGCCAGATGGGCAGGGGCGTCCCCCAGTAGCGGTCGCGTGAGAGCGCCCAGTCGACGTTGTTCGCCAACCACTCGCCGAAGCGCCCTTCTTTCACGTGCTCCGGCCGCCAGACGACGCCGGCGTTGGCGGCGATGAGGTCCTCCTTGTGTTCCGATGTGGCGACGTACCAGGAGGGTTTCCCCCAGTAGATGAGCGGCGACGAGCACCGCCAGCAGTGCGGGTACTGGTGAGGGACCTCCTCGGCGAGTACGAGGAGGCCGCCGGCGCCCAGGTGCTCGAGGATGGCGGCTTCGGCCTCCTTCACCGCCTGGCCCGCCAGCCAACCGGCCGCATCGCCGAAGCGCCCGTCCGGCCCGACGGGGTTGAGCGTCGGGAGATCCAGCTGACGCCCGAGCGCCCAGTCGTCAGCCCCGAAGGCCGGGGCGATGTGGACGAGGCCGGTCCCCTCGCGTGCCGTCACAAAGCCGGCCGGCACCACTGTCCAACCCGTGCGAGACGCATTCTCCGGTACCGGCACGGCATCGAGGGGTCGACGATAGGTGAGCCCGACGAGATCGCCACCGGCCAAGTGTGCGGACGCCCGAGCGAGAGCCCCCTCGCCGAGGACGGCGTCCGCCCGCTCGGCCGCAACGACGAGGCCGTCGACCACGACGTAGTCGATGTCCTCGCCCACGGCGACGGCCGTGTTGGACGGAAGGGTCCAGGGGGTCGTCGTCCACACGACGAGGGCGCTGGCATCCCCGAGGGCAGCCGGCACAGGCGCCGTCAGCGGGAAGCGGACGTAGGCGGAGACGTCGACGACCTCGCGGTAGACATCCGGCTGGCCGAGCTCATGGCTCGAGAGCGACGTGCCGCAGCGGGGGCAGTACGGAACGACCTTTAAGTCCTCGAAGAGCAAGCCCCTCTCGAAGAGGCGGTGCAGGTGCCACCAGACGGACTGGATGTAGCTCGACGCCATCGTCCAATAGGCGTCGTCGGTGTCGACGAAGTAGCCGATCCGGTGCGTCAGGAGCTTCCAGTCCTCGACGTACTCGAGGACGGACTGCCTGCACCGCTCGACGAAGGCGGCGATCCCGAACTCCTCGATCTGGTCCTTTCCCGAGAAGCCCAGCTCCCTCTCGACCTGCACCTCCACCGAGAGGCCGTGAGTGTCCCAGCCGGCACGCCGCGGGACGCGGTAGCCGCGCATCGTCCAGAACCTGCAGAAGAGATCCTTGTAGACGCGCGCCCAGACGTGGTGCAGCCCTGGCTTGCCGTTCGCCGTGGGCGGCCCCTCGTAGAACACCATCTCCGGCGCGTCCGCCCGATGGCTCGTCGAACGCTCAAAGATGCGCTCCCGCTCCCAGAGCTCGAGGACACGGCGCTCGAGGCCCGGGAAGTCCGGTGGGCTGGACGGCTGACGAAACAGCGTTACGTGTTCGAGCGGAGCCGCCGGCGGCGACCGACCTCGAATGTCCCGAATCCAGCCAGTCCTATGGCGCCGGCGAGCAACCAGTAGAGCGGGCTCGCCCACGGCTCTCCTGAGGACGACTTCGGCACCGTCGCCCCTGAGGTGACGATCACGGACGTCGAGGTGGTGAGCGACTGGCCGTTGGCGCCCCGCCCGCTCGCTGTGATCACGCAGGTCGCACCGGGCACGGCACCCGACGGGATGATGATCTTCGTCGTGAAGTCACCCGACGAGTTGGTGGTGACCGTGATGGTCTCGATCCCGCAGATGTTGATCGTCACCGTCGTGTGGGGGGCATAGCCATGGCCGCTCAGTGTGATCGTGCCTCCGGGCGGCGCCGATCCCGAGCCGGTGCCGAGGTGGCCGCACGGGGTGGGGTAGCCGCACGACTTGGAACTGAGGCTCTGAGCCGAGGCTGCGCTGGTCGTGAAGGCGAGCGTCATCGACCCGACGATGAGGCACAAGCCCGCCATCGCCGCCAGCAGCTTCTGCATCGGCGCCACGATCGCCTCCCTCTCGGCCGCGTCCGAAGACGCCGTTTCTGGATCACAACAAATGACGCAAGAGCGTGGAATCCCTGACACGCTGCATCCGTCCTATGGCTCTGGGCCAACCGAGGCGAGCCTAGCTGACGCGGGTCGTGTGCGACGTTTCGATGGCGGACGCCGAGTCGTCGTCGCCACCGGGGCTCCTGCCGGTAGCCCCGCTTGCTGCGAGCGGGCGCCGATCGGGCGGCGGCCGCGCCTGCGCCGGATGGCACCGCCCGTAGGATCGCCTACAGTTTGCGAGTCGCACCTGCCGGTGCGACCCCGGGCCAGCACGAGATGCCGGTCCGGACTCTGGACCTGTGGTGCAGCTCGGAGTGCACGCCGGCCTGTCAAGCCGGAGGTCGCGGGTTCAAATCCCGTCAGGTCCGCTCGCCGTCCCCGGTCGCTGCCCTGCCGCAGTTGCGGCAGACTGTGTCCGTCGCTGCGGCGACTCGCGGTTGCACCGCGGGGGTCGGGTAGCTCAGTTGGTAGAGCGCGCGCCTGAAAAGCGCGAGGTCACCGGATCGATGCCGGTCCCGACCACAGCCAAACCACGGTTCCGGCGGACCGGCAGCTCATCGAGTGGCCAGTCGCAGCGCTCACACCCGCTCTACTCCTGATGGCCCGAAGCCGTTTCAAAGTCCTCCAAGCCGTAGCTGAAGTGGCGGCGGAGGCGGAGTAGTCGCTGACCAGCCAATCCAGAGCCGGCGACCGCCAACGCCATGATCCAGCCGGCCAACCGGGGTGATTGTCGACACGCCGTCTAACCGCTCCGTCTACCGCAAGCCGAGCCAGCCGTATCGGATCCCGACTGCAATGACAAGGAATCCGAGCAGGCGGCGAATCGTCACCTCCGCAAGGCGCGGCTGCAATCGAGCTCCGAGGTATCCCCCCGCGAGTCCTCCTACCCCGAGTGCAAGGCCGACACCCCAGTCAGGAGCGATCGATCCGCGATGCTGTATGGAGAGAACGAGAAACGTGGCGACACCCGCGATCGAGGTCACCAACGTGGCGGCGAGGGTGGCAGGCGCCACCTCGGCAGGTAGGCGCCCGGAACGCATGAGGAGAGGGGCGAGGACTGAACCGCCGCCGATGCCGTAGATCCCACCGACGCACCCGACGGCCGCTGCGACCATTCCGAGTGGTAGCGCCGAGAGCCAGGCGGTCGACGGGAGAGCAGCATCTTGGGACTTCTTGCGGGCGACGAGCGAGCCACCAAGCGGTACCAGCACCAGCGCGATCACCAGCTCGAACGGCCGTGTCCCGGGCAGCAGCTCGACACGGATGATCGAGCCCGCAATGACGCCTGGCAGGGTGCCGACGACGAGGACTCGGGTGAGAGCGCCCCCGGTCTGTCCCTGGCGCCGGTATCGGTAGAGAGCGCCCGGCGTGGCGACGACGTTGTAGAGCAGGTTCGTCGGAGTCACAGCCGGGCTCGGAGTACCGAGAACACTCACCTGGAACGGCAGCAGCAGCACGGCGCCCGAGACGCCGGCGGGGCTTGCGAGGGTGGCGATCGCAAAGGACGCTGCCACGGCCACGACATAGAGCCAGGTTCCGGCGAGCACCGGTCGCAACCTACTCACGACTCATATAGCAAGCGGCCATTGCGATAGATCAAGTACGAATAGACACTCGTTCTCACCGCGGGGGCATGGCCGGCCCCGGACTCAGCCTGCCGACGGCCCGCTCTCGTAGGGGGCTGCGAGACGCTTCGCGATCGCGAGGGCTTCGCCGGCGCTGACGCCAGCGCGCCCGACGAGGAAACAGGAGATCGGAGCCGCCGTTCGCTCAGAGGCGTGTGCCGCCGTGCCCGCCAGCGCGAGAAGGTCTTCGATCTCCTCGTCGCTCATCGGCTCCAGTCCGAGTTCCGAAGCGTACCGATCGAGCCAGTCGCGCATCGTCAGCCCCACGATGCCCGAGCCTAGCGGGGGTTCACGCTGGTTAAACTTTTGCTCGTGAGCGAGCCGGCAGCGGAGGCCTTCCGGTCTCCAGTGCGGTCGTCGACTCCCCAGGCGGTCCGTCGCACTACGACCCCTGCACGAGTACTCACGACAAGCGCAGCAGGCACACGCCTCGAGCGGCCGGACCGGCTCGCCACGGAGGAGCCGCTGGCGATCCAGGTACGCGGACTGCGCCAGGAGCCTGTGAGCGTCGCCGTCACAATGCGCACGCCGGGCAACGACTTCGAGCTGGCGGCGGGCTTCCTGGTCACCGAAGGGCTCGTCCACGACCGCCGAGAGGTCGCGGGTGTTCGGTACTGCGACGTCGCCCCCGAGGAGCAGCACTACAACGTCGTGACGGTTGATCTCACCGTGCCGTTCACCGCGGACTTCGCCGACCGGCATTTCTTCGCCTCGTCGAGTTGTGGCATCTGTGGCAAGGCCTCGCTCGACCAAGTCGAGATCAGTTGTCCCGCCATCGCTCCCGGACCGACGGTGGCGCGCTCGAGCATCGTCTCGCTGCCCGATGCATTGCGCCGTGCCCAACGCATCTTCGAGCAGACGGGCGGCCTGCACGCGGCGGCGCTCTTCCATCCTGACGGCCGCCTCATCGAGGCCCGCGAGGACGTCGGGCGCCACAACGCGGTCGACAAGCTCGTCGGCCATGCTCTGCTCTCCGGCCACCTGCCATTGCGCGAGCGGATCTTGATGGTGTCGGGTCGCGTGAGTTTCGAGATCGTCCAGAAGGCGGCCCTTGCCGGCATCCCCGTCACCTGTGCGGTATCGGCGCCTTCGAGTCTCGCAGTCGAGGCAGCCGAGCGGCTCGGGATGACCGTCGTCGGGTTCCTTCGGGGGGACAAGTTCAATGTCTACTCACACCCGGAACGGGTGAACTTCGAGGCCTGAGGCGACTGCCGCGAGACCGGCCCCGTGGCCCGGCTGCACTTCTCCGGGGTAACTCCTCAGGCCGGGGATGACTCTCGAAGCATGCTGGCGGCGGCAACGACAAGTGGGTCGAAAGCACCCTCGTCGATGTTGTCGAGAAGCTCACGGCGCATCGATGGCGGCCAGAACATGCGGATATGGTTCGCTACCTCGCCGGCGGCTTGGTCCTGCGGATGGTGGCGGAAATTCGCCGCGATCTGGTTCGACATGCGGACGAGATCAGCCCTTACCACGTTGCCCTCTCTCAGCGGAGGGCAGGAACGTCGGTATCCACCCGGTCCGATGGGACGCTCGTCATCTCCGAGCTCGTCGACGCGTGCAGGCGTGCCCGAACCTGCACGGCAGTCACCTTGTACTCCGGGCAGTTCGTCGCCCAGTCCGAATGCTCAGTGGTCACGACGTTGGCACCGGTGACGGGGTGGTGAAATGTCGTGTAGACGACCCCCGGCGGGACGCGATCGGTGATCTGGGCGCGTAGCTCGGTCTCGCCGGAGCGGCTCGCGAGTGCCACCCAGCCGCCCTCGACGATCCCGCGTTCCTCGGCATCGTAAGGGTTCATCTCGAGCAGGTCTTCCGGATGCCAGGTGACGTTCTCGGTCCTTCGCGTTTGGGCGCCGACGTTGTACTGGGAGAGAATCCGCCCCGTCGTCAGGATGAGGGGATAGCGCCGGTTCGTCCGCTCCTCGGTCGGGACGAAGGGCGTCTCGACGAATCGGCCCTTGCCGCGAACGAACTTGTCGACGTGCATGATCGGTGTCCCGAGAGGTGCGGCCTCATTGCACGGCCACTGGACACTCCCGACTTCGTCGAGCTTGGCGAACGAGACGCCTGCGAAGGTGGGAGTTGTCGCCGCGATCTCGTCCATGATCTCGCTGGAACGCTCGTAGTTCATCGGGTAGCCCATCGCTGTGGCGAGCTCGCAGACGACCTGCCATTCCTGCTTGCCGTTCTTCGGGGCCATCACAGGCCTCACTCGGTTGATGCGCCGCTCGGCATTGGTGAACGTCCCGTCCTTCTCGAGAAACGACGTCCCCGGGAAGAAGACATGGGCGAACTTGGCGGTCTCGTTCAGGAACAGGTCCTGCACGATGCAGAGCTCGAGCGAAGCGAGGGCCGCTTGGACGTGGTGGGTGTTCGGGTCGGATTGGGCGATGTCCTCGCCCTGCACGTAGAGGGCCTTGAAGGTCCCCTCGATGGCACCGTCGAACATGTTCGGGATGCGCAGACCTGGCTCGGAGTCGAGCGACCGCCCCCAGAGCTCCTCGAACTGGTGGCGCACCGTCTCGTCGGACACATGCCGGTAGCCCGAGAACTCGTGCGGGAACGAGCCCATGTCGCACGATCCCTGCACGTTGTTCTGTCCGCGGAGCGGGTTGACACCGACACCCTCTCGACCGATGTTGCCGGTCGCCATGGCGAGGTTCGCCATGCCCATGACCATGGTCGAGCCTTGGCTGTGCTCGGTGACGCCGAGGCCGTAGTAGATGCCGGCGTTGCCCGCTGAGGCATACAGGCGAGCCGCTGCCCGCAGATCCGCCGCCGGCACGCCCGTGATCTCCTCGGTCGCCTCGGGGCTGAACTCGGGCGCCGAGATGAACGCAGCCCACCTCGCGAAATCGTCCGGCTCGCACCGCTCCGCCACGAATTCGTGATCGACGAGGTCCTCAGTGACCACGACATGAGCGAGGGCGTTGACGACGGCCACGTTGGTTCCAGGGCTCAGCTGCAGGTGGTAGCTCGCCTCGACGTGAGGCGTGCGAACAAGGGCAATGCGACGCGGGTCGATCACGATCAGCTTGGCGCCCTCGCGGAGCCTGCGCTTCATCCGGGAGGCGAAGACCGGGTGCGCTTCCGTCGGGTTCGCCCCGATGAGGATGACGACGTCGCACTTCTCCACCGACTTGAAGTCCTGCGTGCCGGCCGAGGTGCCGAAAGTTTGCTTCAGGCCGAATCCCGTGGGCGAGTGACACACGCGCGCGCAGGTGTCGACGTTGTTGTTGCCGAAGGCTGCCCTCACCATCTTCTGCACGACGAACACCTCTTCGTTCGTGCACCGCGAGGAGGTGATCCCGCCGATGGCGCCAACGCCATGGCGCGCCTGGATCGATCGCAGGCGATCGGCCGTGTAGCCGATGGCCTCGTCCCAGCTGACCGGCTTCCAGGGGTCGGTGATGGCCTCGCGAACCATAGGTGTGAGCACGCGCTCCTTATGAGTCGCGTAGCCCCAAGCGAAACGGCCCTTCACGCACGAATGACCTTCGTTCGCACCACCGTCCTTGTAGGGCACCATGCGGACGACTTCATCGCCCCGCATCTCGGCCTTAAACGTGCAGCCCACTCCGCAGTAGGCACAGGTCGTGAGCACGGTCCGACGCGGCACGCCGAGCTTGATGACGGTCTTCTCCTCGAGCGTCGCCGTCGGGCACACCTGTACGCAGGCGCCACACGAGACACATTCGGATCCGAGGAAGTTGCCCGCTCCCGGCATGACCTTCGAGCCGAAGCCGCGACCGGCGATCGTGAGGGCGAAGGTCCCCTGGGTCTCTTCGCACGCCCGCACGCAGCGTGAGCAGACGATGCACTTCGAGCCGTCGAAGGTGAAGTAGGGGTTGCTCTCGTCCTTGTCGACGTCGAGGTGGTTGTCACCCGCGTAGCCGTAGCGAACGTCGCGGAGGCCGACGGCCCCCGCCATGTCCTGCAGCTCACAGTCCCCGTTTGCCGCGCAGGTGAGACAGTCGAGCGGGTGGTCCGAGATGTAGAGCTCCATCACGCCGCGACGGAGCTTCTCGAGGCGTGGCGTCTGGGTGGCGACCTTCATGCCACCCTCGACAGGCGTCGTGCACGAAGCGGGCGTTCCCCGCCGGCCGTCGATCTCGACGAGGCAGAGTCGACACGAGCCGAAGGCCGCCAGGCTGTCGGTGGCGCACAGTTTCGGCACGTCGATGCCCGCGAGTGCCGCCGCCCGCATGACCGAGGTGCCTGCCGGCACCGTCACTGCCAGTCCGTCGACCTCCAACTGCACGGTGGCCGCACCCTGTCGAACCGGCGTTCCGAGGTCGTGCTCCCTGAGCAACGTCATGCCTGACCTCCTCCGGTCATCGACGCCGTGCTGTGTGTTCCCATTGCGTTCCGGTTACTTCTCATTCTGCCACCGTGTCATCGGGGCATCGACATCGCGCCTCACAGAGGTACCGATCTCGAGCGTTCGAAGTCCTCGGGGAAGTACTCCAGGACGCTGCGCACCGGCATAGGGGTCAGCCCGCCCATGGCGCAGAGCGAGCCGTCGATCATCGTCTCGCACAGGTCCTCGAGTAATTCCAGATTGGCCTCACGGTTCTCTCCCGCGATGATGCGGTCGATCACCTCGACACCACGTACTGCACCCACCCTACAGGGCGTGCACTTCCCGCAGGACTCCTCGGCACAGAACTCCATCGCGAAGCGCGCCTGGAGGCTCATGTCGACCGTGTCGTCGAACACCACGATGCCTCCGTGCCCGATCATGGCGCCGACCGCTGCGAAGGCCTCGTAATCCATCGGCAGGTCAAAGCGGCTCGTCGGCACGTAAGCGCCGAGCGGGCCGCCGACTTGCACAGCCCGAACCGGCCGGCCGGTGGCCGTCCCCCCGCCGACCTCTTCGACGAGCTCGCCGAGGGTGAGCCCGAAGGCGGTCTCGAAGATCCCACCGTGCTTGATGTTGCCCGCCAGCTGGAACACCTGCGTCCCACGAGAGCGCTCCACGCCGAGCTCGTGGTAGGCCTCGGCACCCTTTGCGAGGATCGTCGTCACCGCCGCGAGTGACAGGACGTTGTTCACGACCGTCGGCTTCCCGAAGAGTCCCTCGATGGCCGGGAGCGGGGGCTTGGCCCGGATCACGCCGCGCCGCCCCTCGAGGCTCTCGAGCATCGCTGTCTCTTCGCCGCAGATGTAGGCGCCGGCGCCGACCCGAAGGTACAGGTCGAAGGCGCGGTCGGACCCGAGCACCGACGGCCCGAGCCAGCCGTTCAGGTAGGCGATGTCGATCGCAGCTGCCATCGTGGTAGCGGCATCGGGATACTCGGAGCGGATGTACACGTAGCCCTCGACAGCACCGACGGCAAGCCCGGCGATCACCATCCCTTCCAACAGAAGGAATGGGTCGCCCTCCATGAGCATGCGATCGGCGAACGTGCCGCTGTCGCCTTCGTCTGCGTTACAGGCAATGAACTTGAGGTCCGAAGGCGCGTTGAGAGCCGTCCTCCACTTGATGCCGGTCGGGAAGCCTGCGCCCCCTCGGCCCCGAAGCCCGGAATCGGTCACGGCCGTGACGATCTCCTCGGGCATCATCTCGAGTGCCCGTCGCAACCCGACCAGTCCGCCGTTCGCCTCGTAGTCCTCGACCGAGAGCGGATCGGTGATCCCGACCCTCGCAAAGGTGAGTCGGGTTTGTCGCCTGAGGAAGGAGATCTCCTCGGTCGGTCCGAGGCAGAGCCGGTGCGGAGCGGCGTCGAGCATGCCGGCGTCAATCAGGTCGCCGACACTCCCGGCATCGACGGGGCCGTAGGCGACGCGCCCGTTCGACGTGGAGACCTCGACCAATGGCTCAAGCCAGAACATGCCGCGCGAACCGTTGCGCACCAGACGAACGTCCCGTCCCCGAGCGGCTGCCTCCCGCACGACGGCGTCGGCGACCTCGTCGGCGCCGACAGAGCGCGCGGCGGCGTCCCGGGGCACATAGACGACAGCGGGCTCCATCAGGTCGCCTGGCCCCTCGCATCGGCAACGAGCTCGTCGAAACGAGCCTCGTCGACCCTGCCCTTCAGTCGACCGTCGACCATCACCGCCGGCGAGAGGGCGCAATTGCCGAGACAGAACACCTGCTCGAGCGTGATTGCACCGTCCGGCGTCGTGCCCCCGAACTCGACGCCAAGGTGCTCACGGGCGTGACGGGCGAGCCGCTCGGCACCCATGGACTGGCACGCTTCCGCACGGCACACTTGTATCAGCGACGCGCCCGGCGGCTCGGAGCGGAAGTCCTTGTAGAAGGTGATGACGCCGTAGACCTCCGCCTTGGACAGATTGAGCGCCTCGGCGACGACGTCCACCGCCCGGGGATCGATGTGACCGAATACCTCCTGCAGCTCGCGCAGGATCGGCATCAGCGGACCGCGTTCCTCGCGATGCCTCTCGACGAGGGCCAGTGCTCGCTCCTCCGACCACGGCACATGCGAGCTTGTCGTCTTCGAGACCATCGATGCACCTCATCCGGCATGCGCTGGCCAGCTGAGGTGCTCACCAGCGCCGAATGTGCCGAGTTGGACCCTGACGATGTTACTCCCAGCGAAACGAAGTCCACCACCATGCAACAGTCCTCGACCCGCGGCCGGCCGTCCCCTGGTGCAGCCTCATGGTCCGGGAAACGCCAACTTGAACTGCTGGAACAACGCCAGCATGCCGTCGACTCGCAATGGGGTACTCGGCCGGCGCCCGAGTAGGAAGGCGAGGAGGTCGGGAGCAGAGCCACTGATGGCGACGTCGACGGGCGTCGTCGGTTCTGCAAGCACACATTTGGCTTCCGTCTCCGAGGCCGTGACAAGCCACGACCGCTCGGGGGTCCTCAACAGCCACCGGCCGCAGATGGTGAGATCGGCCTCAACACGGTTGCGGTGATGGACCGCGAGCCAGGCGATTCGAAGCGGCAGGCAACTTTCGACGAAGGCCGCTGACCATGAATGTGGCCCATATCCCACGCCGAGGTCGCCGTGATGGATCTCGAGTTCGGTGAGGCGCAGCGCCACCAATCGACTGAGCTGGATCGTTCCGAGTCGGTCCATCTGAAACGTCTTCGCCCACTGCTCGATGTCCACCTGCTCCCAACGCCGCTGCAGCGCCGTGCTCGAATCACGAAGCACGCGGACAGCGGCTTCGGCGGTGCGGCCGTCGAGGCAGTGGAGCGATTCGGTCCGCTCAGGGGCTCCACCCGGATAGGTCATCGACCGCCCGGTGAGCAGGGCGTCCCCGCTGACTCTTCGATAGGCGGTTGCCACATAGGAGAGGTGCGCAACGATCATCCGCCGAGTCCAGTCGGAAAGCTCGCTCTCGGCGTCGAGACCCCGCTCGTCGAGCCGCTCAAGGGCCGCCACGACGCCTTCGGTGGAGTCCTCGACGGCGTCGAGCAGGCTCCGCACGTCACTCGGTTCCGTTTGCACACCCAATCGCTCGGAGGCGGCGCGACTAGCGCTGTCGGCTGCGCTGTTTTCGCTCGCGTCGCGTCCGCAGGATCCGTTGGAGCTTTCGCAGGAGGAAACCCATCGCCGGATGGTACGCCCTGCGACACGCCCGGCGAGAGGACACCTTGCTGGTCTACGAGTTCGACCGCCGTAACCGCGATATGGATCCGTGCCGAACGTTGCGTGCGACAATGGGGTCATGGTGCTTGCAGCCTCGACAGCGATGGCGGCGATCAGGTTCCACCGCGGGCACCGGTTCGTCGGATTGCTCTTCCTGTTCGTCATCGTCGTGCTCGTCGTCCTCGGCATCGTGCTGATCGTGCAGCTCCTGAACAAGCGCAGACAGCCTCCGCTCGACGACTCTTGGCCCACCGGCCGATCGGTCCCCTCTCCTGGCCACGTCGACCCCGTGTTCAACGAGCTGCGGATGCAGTACGCCCGCGGTGAGATCGGCCGGGAGGAGTACCTCCGGCGGGCGGCCGACCTCGGCTACGGACAGGCGGCGGCAGATGGACCGCCGCCGTTCTCGAGTGGATCGAGTGGCCCGCCACCGTGGTCGAACGGTCCTCCCGGGTCGGGCCCGCCACCGTGGTCGAGCGGATCGAGCGCCCCGCCGGCGACAGGCCCGCCGACGGCGCACTAGCCGGCAGCGACCCTCCTGCCGAGCAGCAGCCTCGCTCAGCTGAGACCGAGCTCCCCCGCCAGCTCTCTATAGCTGTCAACAGGAAACTCACCCTGCGGGCCGACGATCTGCACGCAGACGTGATCGGCTCCGGCGTCGCGGTGCTCATGGAGGCGCCGCGCCACCGCCTGCGTGCTCCCCCAGGGCACGAGTGAGTCCACAAGTCGGTCGCTACCCCCTTCGGTGACGTCCTCCTCGGTCCAGCCGAGGTTCCGCAGGTTGTTGACGTAGTTGGGGAGGGTGAGATACCCGGCCATGTACCCGCGGGCGCTCTCGCGTGCTGCAGCGGCATCCGTGGCAAGCACGACGGCTACCTCCGGCGCCAGCAACGGGCCGACGCCGAGGACCTCACGGGCAACGACGGTGTGCTCGACCGTGACGAAGTAGGGATGGGCCCCGAGCGAGCGAGCGGCCGCCACGCCGAGCATCCTGCGACCGAGCGCGGCCAGGATGCGACGGTCCTTCGGAACCGTCGGCCGGGCGGCGTCCAACTCGTCGAGAAACCCGACCATCTGCGTCAACGGCCGCTCGTAGCTCCGCCCGCTCCCTTCGACGAGGGCTGCGTGACTGACCCCGAGGCCGAGGAGGAAGCGCCCGGGGAAACGCTCCTCCAGCTCGTGGGTGGCCGAGGCGATCTCCGCCGCTGGAGTGAACCACGTGTTGATGATCCCGCTCGCCACCGTCGCGCGGGCGGTGGCCGCCAGTAGGCGCTCGAAGCGACCGGAGACACCAGGGTTGAAGCCACCGGACAGCCACATGGTGCCGTAGCCCAGCTCCTCCATCTCGGCCGCCGACGCCTCGATCCCGTCACTTTCCTGCCAGCCGCTCCACCAGATCCCAAAAGGCCCAAGCTCCATGCTGGCCACGATATGGGCTGTGGGCGTCAACTGAGTGCTGCGGGCGACCAGACAGGGTGGGTGAGAGCCGTCCATGCACACGTTTCCGGAGGCAACGGAGGGCGCCAGGTTGAGGCGAGCCGAGCCCTACGAGGTGGAAGGGACGGGGGCCGGATAGTTCCCCGTCAGGCACGCCCGGCAGTAGCCCGTTCCCTCCGAGTCCGCCCCCACGGCCGACATGAGGTTCTCGAGGGAAAGGTACCCGAGCGAATCCGCACCCACGTGAGCGCGGACGCCCTCCTCGGTCATGCGGGCGGCCAGGAGCTCCTCCCGGACGGGCGTGTCGATGCCGTAGTAGCAGGGCCAGGCGAACGGAGGTGAGGAGATCCGAAGGTGTACCTCGCTTGCGCCGGCGTCGCGCAGCATCTTCACGATCTCCCTCGTCGTCGTGCCCCGCACGATCGAGTCGTCGACGACGACGAGGCGCTTGCCGGCGATGCTCGAACGGAGCGGGTTGAGCTTGCGCCGTACGCCCGAGATGCGCGCCTCGGGCGTGGGGGCGATGAACGTTCGCCCGATGTAGCGGTTCTTGATGAGGCCCTGGCCGTAGGGCACGCCGCTGGCGAGGGCATACCCTTCGGCGGCCGTGATGCCCGAATCCGGCACGCCGATGACGAGGTCGGCTCCGACCGGCGCCTGCGCGGCGAGCAGCTCGCCCATCCTCCGTCGGGTGGCGTAGACCTCGCGATCTTCCAACCGGGTATCGGGGCGGGCGAAGTAGACGAACTCGAAGACGCACAGCCTCGGGTCCACCCGCTCAGCGCCGAAGGGATGAAACGACTTCACGCCGTTCTCGCCGATCACGACCATCTCGCCGGGGTCGATCTCGCGAATGAACTCAGCTCCGATCACCTCGAAGGCCGGAGACTCGGAGGCCACCACGTAGCCGCGGCGCTCCTCGCCCTCGAAGAAGTACGCCAGTTCGCCCAAGCAGAGCGGGCGGAAGCCGTGCGGGTCGCGCACCGCCACAAGGCGGGCGTCGTCGATGAGGCCGAGGGAGAACGCTCCCTCGAGCGTGGGCAGCACGTCCATCAAGGCATCGATGAGATGGGACTCCTGCGGCTCCGGATCGGCCGGGAAGCGCCGCGCCAGCAGCTCGGCGACGAGGTCGCTGTCCGAAGTGAGCACGCCGGGCAGCATGCCGGCGTCGGCGGCCAGCTCCGCCGTGTTCGTGAGGTTCCCGTTGTGGCCGAGCGAGAAGCCCGTCGCCCCCACCGACCGATAGGCCGGCTGGGCGTTGTGCCACGTGCTCGGGCCGGTCGTCGAGTACCGCACGTGGCCGAGGGCGTGGTCGCCCTGCAGCGAGGAGAGCGTCCGTTCGCCGAAGACGGCTGCGACGAGGCCCATGTCCTTCACGACCGTCATCGTCTGACCGTCGCTCACGGCCATGCCGGCGGACTCCTGCCCCCGGTGTTGCAGAGCGAAGAGACCGTCGAAGGTGAGCTTGGCAACATGGGCGCCCGGGGCGTAGACCCCGAAAACGCCACAGGCTTCCCTCACCGTCCCATTCTGCCACCAGCGACTGCCGAAGCGGGCCGGGTACGCTCACGCCCCGGGCGGCGCGTCCCCGCATCCACCCCGAGGAAGTGATGATCGACCTCCATACCCACTCCACCTGCTCCGACGGGTCCGACTCGCCGAAGCGAATCGTCGAGCTCGCGGCCGAGGCCGGTTGCAGAGCCGTGGCGCTCACCGACCACGACGGCCTTGCCGGCATCGAGGCGGCCCGCTCGCGGGCCAGAGAGCTGGGCATCGAGTTCGTGCCGGGTTGCGAGGTGTCGTGTCGTTTCTCGCCGGGGGCTCAGCACCTCCTGTGCTACTTCGTCGAGCCGGGCGAGGGCCCCCTACAGGACCTGCTCGCGCGATTGCGGGCGGATCGGGACACCCGCAACGCCCGACTCATCGCCCGCCTCAACGAGCTCGGCATCCCCATCAGCGAGGAGATGCTTCGGACCGAAGCGGCCGACGCCACCCTCGGGCGACCGCATTTCGCCGCCGTGCTCGTTCGCCTCGGTGTCGTCGAGTCGTACCAAGACGCCTTCGACACCCTCCTCGCCAAAGGCGGCCCGGCCTACTTCCCAAAGGCGTTCATCGACGCACCCACCACCATCGCGGCCGCCAGGGGGTCGGGGGGGCTCGCCGTCCTCGCCCACCCACTGTCGCTCGGGCTTCAGCCCGCTGAGCTCGAGCGCCAGGTGGCCGAGCTGGCCGAGGCCGGGCTCGCCGGCATGGAGTGTTGGTACGGTCGTTACTCGGCCGAGGAGCGCCGCGGGCTCGTCGAGCTCGCCACCCGCTGCGGCCTCGCCGCCACGGGCGGATCGGACTATCACGGTACCTACAAGCCCGATCTCAGCGTCGGGACCGGCAAAGGGGATCTCGACGTGCCCGAGAGCGCATTGCAAGAGCTGAAGGAACGGCGGCCATGACCACGGCCGCCGCCGATGGCGTCGAAACCCTCCTCGTCGAGCTCACCATCGACGAGAAGATCCAGCTCCTGAGTGGTGCTGACTTCTGGCACACGCCGGCGATCACCCGCCTCGGCATCCCGGCTCTCCACCTGTCGGACGGTCCCTCGGGCGTGCGCGGGGCGCGCTCGGTCGGGACGGCCTCGGTGTCCTTCCCGTGCGGGTCCGCCATCGGGGCGACCTTCGACACGGCCGCAGCCGCCAAGCTGGCGAACGCCCTCGCCGACGAGTGCCTCGAGCGCGGCGTCCACGTCCTGCTCGGCCCGACGGTGAACCTGCACCGGCACCCGCTCGGCGGACGCCACTTCGAGTGCTACTCGGAGGATCCGGTCCTGTCGGCTCGGCTGGCTGTCGCCTACGTAGCCGCTCTGCAGGCTCGTGGCGTCGCCGCCACCGTGAAGCACTACGTGGCGAACGACACCGAGTTCCAGCGGCACACGATCAGCTCGGACGTCGGCGAGCGCGTCCTTCACGAGCTGTACCACCTCCCCTTCGAGGCAGCCGTCCACGACGCCCGTGCCTGGGCCGTGATGTCGTCCTACAACAAGGTGAACGGCACGTACGCCGCCGAGCACGCTGGGTTGCTGGCGGGCACGCTGCGGACGGACTGGGGCTTCGACGGGGTGGTGATCTCCGATTGGTTCGGCACCAAGAGCACCGTGGGCTCCGCCGTTGCGGGCCTCGACCTCGAGATGCCCGGCCCGCCCCTTTACTACGGCGACAAGCTGGCCCAGGCCGCAGCGGAGGGCGACGTGAGCGAGTCGGTCATCGACGATCACGTCCGACGGCTCCTCACCCTCGCCGAACGCACCGGAGCCCTCGGGGGCGGGCGGGGGCGAGGCGCTCGCACGCCCACCTCCACGGTCACCGAGCGCCAGGCGATCGCACGCGAGTTGGCGGCCTCGAGCTTCGTCCTGCTCAAGAACGATGGTGCCGTCCTGCCGTTCAGCCTCGGCGAGGGCCAGCTGCTCGCCGTCATCGGGCCAAATGCCGTCGCCACCGTCGCCCAGGGTGGAGGCAGCGCCCACGTGAACCCGGTCGGCCGGCGGTCGGTCTTCCAGGCGCTGCACGACCGTCTCAGCCCGCACGGCGTCACCGTCGCCCACGAGCCCGGCTGCGTGACCTGGTCGAGGACGCCCGCCTTGGAGGCGAGCTTCACTCTCGAATACTTCGCCGGGACCAGCTTCGATACGGAGGACTTCGACCCAACGGTGCGCCACACCGACACGGCCACCGCCGGGTCCTTCACGTGGCTGGACAGCCCGGTCCCGACCGACTCGGGCCCGGAGCTCACGTCCTGGGTGCTCCGGGCGCACGCCACCGTCGTGCCCGAGGAGACCGGAACCTGGACCTTCTCTCTCGCCCAGGTGGGCGAGGCGCAACTGTTCGTCGACGGTACAACCGTCGTCGATGCCCGAGGTGAGCTGGGCAGGGGCACGGGTTTCTACGGCCTCGGCTCGCAGGAGGCGTTCGGCACGGTCGACCTCGAGTCCGGGAGAGCTCACGAGGTCGTCGTCCTCTACACCAAGCAGCCCGGCATCCCGCTCGGCGGGCTCACGATCGGCGCCATCCCGCCGATGGCGACGAGCGACGAGCTGCTCCGCCGGGCCGAGACGCTCGCGTCGAAAGCCGACGCTGTCGTCTGCGTCGTCGGCACCTCGGCGGAGTGGGAGACGGAGGGACACGATCGATCGTCGATGGATCTGCCGGGTCTGCAGGACCAGCTCGTCCGCCGACTCGTCCTTGCCAACAACCGCACGTGCGTGCTCGTGAACGCCGGCTCGCCCGTGACGATGGACTGGGCAGACGACGTGTCCACCTTGGCGCAGATCTGGTTCGGGGGCGAACAGGCCGGCGAGGGCGTGACCGACGTGCTCCTCGGCGAAGTCGATCCGGGCGGCCGGCTGCCGACGACCATCCCCCGACGCATCGAGGACACGCCGGCGTTCCGCTTCTACCCGGGCAGCGACGGGCATGCCCCGTACGGTGAGAACCTGCTCGTCGGGTACCGCCACTACGACACGAGGCAAGTGGAGCCGCGATTCTGCTTCGGCGAGGGCCTCTCCTTCACCAGCTTCGCTCTCAGCAGCCTCGACGTCGCCCGCCTGGGGCCGCTGCAGGTGGGACCGCTCCCACCAGGTCTCGGCGGGGCGCCGCTCGTGCTCGCCGGCCTCACGGTGGAGAACACGGGCGATCGCGCCGGCAGCGAGGTCGTGCAGTGCTACGTGCACGCCCTCGATCGACGGTCGGACGAGCCCGAGCAGCAGCTGCGTGCCTTCGAGAAGCTCACCCTCGAGGCAGGCGGAGCCTGCCGCGTCGAGTTCCGGCTGACGGAACGGGACTTTGCCCGCTACGACGAGAGGGCGGGCGGCTGGAGCGTCCGCCCGGGGCTCTACGAGCTCCGGTTGGGCCGGTCCTCCCGCGCCATCAGGCTCATGGCGATCGTCGAATTGGCCTGAGGACTTGCGAACGGCCTCGCTCAGGCCGGCGGCGTGAGGTCGAGGTCGCGAGGCGGGTCCTCCGGCACCCTCCACACGAGAAACCCCTTGTCGAACTCCTCGTGATATCGGTTCGTCGCCTTCACGACCTCCTCGAAGACGGCTTCGAAACGCTCCCACTCCTCCGCCTCGATCACCCCCCGCAAGGTGGCGATCTCTGCGGCGATGAAGTTCTGGGTGGCGTCGAGGTACTTCGGGCGGACGACCACCGCCGTCTTCATGATCTTGACGGCCTCTGAGAGCTGGTAGCGGGCGAGGGGACGGTTGCGAGCCCTGCCGGCGTGGTAGCACTTCCACATCCGGTCGGCCACCTCGACCATGAGGCGAGCCATACCGGGCTGGATGGCGGCGAGCTCGTCGAGGGTGAGCTCCGCCTTACCGTTGTTGGCGACGTGCGTGTGGTCAGCGGCTTTGGGCACGTCCGAGATATCCGTCATCGAGAAAGCCCTCCTGCCGTCAAGATGTTCAGCGACGGCCGAGGCTAGCGGCGCAGGGCCGCGCTACATTGCCGCGCATGAGGGAGGCGTCTACGTGAGGGCACTCGTGAAGGTTCGTGCCGAGCCCGGGCTGTGGATGGAGGAAGTACCCGAGCCGGTCGTGGGACACGACGACGTCCTGATACGGGTGCTCCGCACGGGCATTTGCGGCACCGATCTCCACATCTACGCCTGGGACAGCTGGGCGCAACAGAACGTTCCGGTGCCCCTCGTCGTCGGCCACGAGTTCGTGGGCGAGATCGTCGAGCTCGGTGCCAACGTGACCGATCTCGCCGTCGGCGAGATCGTGAGCGGCGAGGGGCACCTCGTGTGCGGACGTTGTCGCAACTGCATGGCCGGGCGGCGGGTGCAGTGCTCCCGCACCGCCAGCGTCGGCGTCAACCACGCCGGCGCGTTCGCCGATTTCGTCGCCATCCCGGCGGGCAACGTCTGGCGCCACAGCGAGGGGATCGACCTCGACGTGGCGGCCATCTTCGATCCGCTCGGCAACGCCGTGCACACCGTCTTGACCTTCCCCGTCCTCGGCGAGGACGTGCTCATCACCGGAGCCGGCCCGATCGGCATCATGGCGGCGCTCGTCGCCCGCCACGCCGGCGCCCGCTACATCGTCGTCACCGACCCCTCCCACTACCGCCTCGAGCTCGCCCGCTCGGTCGGCGTCACCCTCGCTCTTGACCCGAGCGTCGTGACGCTGGCGGAGGCGATGGATGAGCTCGGGATGAAGGAGGGTTTCGACGTCGGGCTCGAGATGTCGGGCAAACCGCCCGCGTTGCGATCCATGCTGGCGACGATGTGCCACGGCGGCAAGATCGCCATGCTCGGCTTGCCGAGCGAGGACTTCGGCGTCGACTGGGGGCACCTCGTGACGAACATGATCACGCTGAAGGGCATCTACGGCCGCGAGATGTTCGAAACGTGGTACTGGATGTCGGTCCTCGTCAACACCGGCCTCGACGTCTCGCCCGTCATCACGCACCGGTTCGGCGCAGAGGACTACAAGTCCGCCTTTGAGGTCGTGCGTGCCGCCGAGTGCGGCAAGGTCGTCCTCTCCTGGGACGACCGGTGAGGAGCTGCGTGTGTTCGACACGGTAAGGGTCGACCTGCAGGCCGAGCTCGAGGAGATCACGTCGCAAGGGCTGCACAAGAGCGAGCGGGTGCTCGACAGCCCGCAGGCCGCCAACATCGCCGTCGCCGGAGGCGGCGGCGGGACCGAAGTGCTCAACCTCTGCGCCAACAACTACCTCGGGCTGGCCGACGACCCGCGCGTCGTTGCGGCGGCCAAGGCTGCCCTCGACCGTTGGGGGTACGGGCTCGCCAGCGTCCGCTTCATCTGCGGGACACAGGCGGTCCACAAGGAGTTGGAGCGGGGGATCTCGGGTTTCCTGCGGACGGAAGACACGATCCTGTACTCGTCGTGCTTCGACGCAAACGGCGGCCTCTTCGAGACGCTCCTCTCGGAAGCCGACGCCGTTATCTCCGACGAGCTCAACCATGCCTCGATCATCGACGGGATCCGACTCTGCAGAGCCGCCCGGCTGCGCTACCGCAACCGCGACATGACCGACCTCGAAGCTCAGCTCCAGTCGGCCGCCTCGGCGCGGCGGACGCTCGTCGTGACCGACGGGGTCTTCTCGATGGACGGTTACGTAGCGCCGCTCGCCGACATCTGCGAGCTCGCCGACCGCCATGGCGCCATGGTGATGGTGGACGACTCCCATGCGGTCGGTTTCGTGGGGCCGTCGGGTCGGGGGACGCCCGAGCTCCACGGGGTGCAGGATCGCGTCGACATCGTCACCGGAACGCTCGGGAAGGCGCTCGGCGGCGCCAGCGGCGGCTACACGAGCGGGCGGCAGGAGATCATCGACCTGCTCCGGCAACGGTCCCGGCCGTACCTGTTCTCCAACTCGCTCGCCCCGGCCATCGCGGCGGCCTCCCTTGCCGTGCTCGACCTGCTCGCCACGGGTGGCGACTTACGCGCTCGACTGGCGGAGAACACAGCGTGGTTCCGCGGGCGCATGACCGAGTTGGGTTTCGACATCCTGCCTGGCGACCACCCGATCGTGCCCGTCATGATCGGCGACGCCGCCCTCGCTTCGGCCATGGCAGACCGGCTGCTGGAGCGGGGGATCTACGTGATCGGCTTCAGCTACCCGGTCGTGCCGATCGGCAAGGCGCGTATCCGCACGCAGGTCTCGGCCGCCCACCGGCGAGAGGATCTCGAGCGGGCGGCGGACGCCTTTGCCGCCGTACGCGACGAGCTGGCGTGAGCCGGCGGGCTGGGCCGGCGGGCTGGGCCGGCGGGCCGGCGGGCCGGCGGGCGGGCCGGCATCGGCCGCGGGCCGCGGTTTGATCTGTGTGCTCAGGGTGACCGGACAGGCCGCGAGGGGTCTCCCTTGGCGCACAGTTCGAGCCCGGCCGCAGGCGGCAGTCGATCTGTGTGCTCACGCTGACCGGACAGGCTCACTCTGGTCGATGTAGGCACACGATTCATCGGCCAGGGTCGGGCCAGCTCGCCCGCCGAGCGGGTCGCCGGCGCCGCTACCCCGCCCGAGCCCGCCCTACGCCCGCACGAGGCGCCCGGGCCTTGACCCGGTCGGCTCTCCGTCCTCGAAGGTGACCTCGCCGGCGACGACGGTGTAGCGGTAGCCGTCGACGTGCTGGACGAGGCGGCGACCGCCGGCTGGCAGGTCGTGCACCATGCGGGGAGCGTGCAGATGCAGCCCGTCGAGATCGATGACATTGAGGTCCGCTCGCTTCCCGATGGCGATCGTGCCCCGATCCGACAGGCCGTAGGCGTCGGCCGTCCGCCCGGTCTGCAGCGCCACGGCCGTCTCGAGGGCAAGTCGCTCCCCGCGGGAGCGGTCCCGCACCCAGTGGGTCAGCAGGTACGTCGGCATGCTGGCATCGCAGATGAGCCCGCAGTGTGCACCGCCATCGGACAAGCCGAGGATCGTGAAGGGGTGAGTGATCATCTCTCGGATGGCCTCGTGGTCACGGTCCACGTAGCTGGCCAGCGGGGCGAACAACAGAGCCGTCCCGCCGTCGGCAAGCATCCAGTCGAGCACGATCGCCTCCGGCGAGCGCCCTTGGCTCTCCGCCACGGCGGCGGCGCTGCGTTCGGGGGGAGGTTCGTAGTCGGGCGGGTCGCCGAGCAGAAACATCTGATCCCATCGCGACATGAGGGCCCGAGCGATGACGTTGTCGGTGCCCGGTTGCTCGGCGAGCAGGCGCGCCCGCCCGTCGCCCGATGACAGCATGGCGACGCGCTCGGCCAGCGGCAGATCGGCCACGGCGCGATAGGCGGGGTGCGTGATGAACGGGTGCAACGACGACTGGAAGCCGAACAGCATCCCTGTCGGCCGGCAGGCGACCTGCGGAGTGACACGCACCCCCTCATTCGCCAGCGCCTCGGCATCGGCGAGGGCGGCTCGGTAGCCCGTCGGGTTCCAGGGCGACTGCGCCAACCCATAGGTGACGCGGGCGCCGGTGCGACGGCTCAGCTCGATCATCCAGTTGCGCTCGGCCTCGAGCTCCGGCTGGTCCGTGACGACCTCGAAGACACCGTGGCCCCTCTTACCGAGTGACTCGCCGATGGCAAGCAGCTCGTCCGCCGGCGCAGTTGTCCCGGGCACGAGCCCATGCACCGATCGGTGCAGGACCGTACGTGACGTGGTGACACCGACGGCTCCGGCCTCCAGGCCATCGCGGACAGCCCGAGCCATCTCGACCACCTCCTCGGCGGTGGCGTCCTCATGTGCCCGCTCACCCATGACGTAGGCACGCACGGCGGCGTGCGGCACTTGGGCGGCCACGTCCATGACGCGCGGCGTGCGGTCGAGGGCGTCGAGGTACTCGGGAAAGGTCTCCCAGTCCCAACTGATGCCTTCGTGCAGGGCCGTGCCGGGGATGTCCTCGACACCCTCCATCAGCTCGATGAGGAACTCCTGCGTCCCCGGCTTGACGGGGGCGAAACCCACGCCGCAGTTTCCCATCACGACGGTCGTGACCCCATGCCAGCTCGAGGGCGTCATCTCCGGGTCCCAGGTTGCCTGGCCGTCGTAGTGCGTGTGGATGTCCACCCAGCCCGGCGTCAACAGCTGCCCGTCGGCGTCGATCTCGCGCCGACCTGGGTCGGCACGGCCGCCACCGGCGTCGGCCATCTCGGTGATCAGCCCGTCGTCAGCGGCGACGTCGGCGACGCGCGGCGGCCCTCCGGTTCCATCCACCACGGTGGCGTTGCGGATCACGAGATCGTGCATGGTTGGTGCTCTCCCGCTCACGTGACGAGAAACGATCGGCTCCCTGAGTCTGCTACGTCGGCAGCGAGAGCGCTCGCTCGGCGAGGTCGACAGGGCTCGATCGGCCCGGCCATCGAGCGCCCGCCTGACGGGCACGCGACGATGAGGGCCACCTGTCGCCAGTCGAACCACCGAAGGGATGCCCAGTCGTGACGCTCATGCACCATCGCCTCACCGGACCAGACGGAGCCCCCGTCGTGCTGCTGTCCAACTCGCTCGGCACCACCTTCGACATGTGGGACAAGCAGCTACCCACCCTCTCGCAGCACTTCAGGGTGTTGCGCTACGACCACCGCGGGCACGGCGGATCCTCCAGCCCGGACGGCCCCTACTCGATCGAGGATCTGGCCGAGGACGCCCTCGAGCTCCTCGATCACCATGAGCTCGAGCGAGTGAGTTTTGTCGGCCTGTCGCTCGGCGGCATGGTCGGCATGTGGCTGGCGGCGCACCACGCCGAGCGCCTCGATCGGCTCGTGCTCTGTTGCACGGCGCCCTGGTTCCCGTCCGAGCCGTGGGTCGGCCGCGCCGCCCAGGTGCGCGCCGCAGGGACAGCTTCGCTCACCGAGATGATCCTCGGGCGCTGGTTCACATCCCGCTGGCGCGCCACGAACCCAGCGGTCGTGGAGCGCTTCAGCGAGATGCTGGCGAGCGCTTCGGACGAGGGCTATGCGAAGTGCTGCGAAGCCATCGCCACGATGGACCTCCGCCCGGACCTCGCCAGTATCCAAACGCCGACGTTGCTCGTCTTCGGAGCAGACGACCCCACCACCACTCCGGAGATCGGCGAGAGCCTCCGTCGGGCCATCGCCGGCGCCGGTCTCCTCGTCATCCCACACGTCGCCCATCTCGCCAACGTCGAGCAAGCCGCTGCCGTCACGAACGCCGTCATGAGCCATCTCGCCGGCGATCCGATGGAGCGGGGGCTCGCCACCCGCCGCGCCGTTCTCGGCAACGCCTACGTCGACCGTGCCTTCGCGAGCGCCACCGAGCTGACCGCCCCGTTCCAGGAGATCCTCACCCGCTTCGCCTGGGGTGACGTCTGGTCGCGACCCTCCCTACCGATCGAGACGCGCCGGCTGGTAACGATCGCCGTCCTGGCAGCCCTCGGCCGTCGGGAGGAGCTCGATCTGCACGTGCGCGCCGCCCTCACCGCCGGGCTCGACGGTGAGCTCCTTCGCGAGGCGCTCCTGCAGACGGCCGTGTACGCCGGCATGCCGGCTGCCAACACAGCCTTCGCCATCACCGCCCGCGCCATAGCCGACATCGCGCGGGCCGACGGCTAGGGCCGCGACACTCGCCGGCGTCGCCGTCGACTACGACACGGGTGCAGCCGTCACCGCAGCCAGCCTGGGCCGGCGCCGCAGCTGACCGTTGAGGCGGACGGCAGCCCAGCCGCGGGCGAGACCATAGGTCACGACGCCCAGCGCCCCCACAAAGAAACCCACCGGCCACTGCGTCACATACGACGCCGACACCGCAGCCCACACCGTCAGAAGTGCGATGAGGACTGCGAGCCCCACGGCGCGGCCTGGCCGCGCCGTCAGCAGGCGTGCAGCGGCGGCGGGGGCGACCATCAGGCTGAACGTGAGGAACGCCCCGACGACGGGAACGGTCATCGTCGTCGCCATCGCCACGATGAGGAGGAAGCACATCTCCATGCGGAGCGAGTGCACCCCCCGCGCTTCGGCGACATCGCCCAGCACCGACGACAGCAGCAGGGGCCGGTAGCACAGACCCACGGCGAGGAGGCAGGCGACTCCGAGCAGCCCCAGCGGCAGCAGCTGGCTGGAGCTCACGCCGAGGACCTCGCCAAACAGCAGCGAGTAGAGCTCGGGGGCGTACTCGACGCTCATCGAGAGAAAGAGGGCGCCGACGCCGAGGAGAACGACGAGGGCGAGTGCCGTCGCCACGTCCTGCCGGCCGCGCCGGCTGAGCCAGCCGATGCCGAGGGCTCCCGCGACGGCGAAAACCCCCAAGCCGAGCAAGGTGTTGGCGCCGATGAGGCTGGCGCCGGCCGCCCCGGCGAACGCACCCTGGGGAACGGCGTGCGCGGCGAAGGACGAGCCGCGCACGACGGCGAAGAAGCCCACCACCCCGGCGATGACCGCCACCATCGAGGCGGCGATCCACGTGTTCGTCATGAAGCTGGAGAACATCGAGCGACCCCCTCGGCCTACGCGAGCCCAGGCGCTGGCCGCTGCCGGCGACGCCGAAGGCCCGAGAGCAGGTAGAAGGCGAGGATGAGCACGACGACGAAGAAGCTCACCGGCCAACCGCGGCCCACCGGCGGCCAGTAGAAGCTGTCATAGGCGAGGACGATCCCGAGCCACGTCGCCGCCACGGCGATGGCGACGGCGGTGATCATGGCGGTGACCGGCCGTTTCGTGAGCCGCAAGGCCGTGGCGGCCGGGCCGATCAACAGGGCCGTGCTGAGGATGGCGCCGATGGTGATAGCCGAGAGCGCCACCGCCAGCGAGGTGGCGGCGAGGTAGCAGAAGCCCACCAGGCGGACGGGCACGCCGCGGGAGGCAGCCATGTCTGCGTTGAGCGAGCTCAGCAACAGCATGCGGTAGCACGGCAGGACGAGGGCGAGCACGAGCAGCCCGCAGAGGGCTGCGATGAGCGCCGTGCGGTGGTCGATGACGAAGATCGAGCCGAACAGCACGGTGATGGAGGCTCCCGTCGTGCTCGAGTTCGTCGTGTCCAGGTAGAGGAAGAGTGCGGCCAGCCCGAGCACGCCCCCGAGCACGATGCCGGTTGCCACGTCGCGTCCCCGCGGTCGCTGCACGCCGATCATCTCCATCGCCGAAGTGGCCGCCAGGCCCATGACGACGAAGCCCCAGATGGGGTTGACACCGAGGAGGAAGGCACCGGATCCACCCGTCGTGGCGACGTCTGCAAAGGTGTGGCCGGCGAACGACTGGCCGCGTATGACGGTGAAGACGCCGACCGGGCCAGACACGATGGCGACCACGGCCCCGAGGATGAGGGCCACGTGCACGGCGGGGCTCTCGAAGAATCCGGCCTCGAAGACCGGGGCGAGGAAGTGGCTCACGAGCTCAGTCCGGCGGCGGGAGGACGGTGATGTCGTGGGTGTTGCCGGCGTCGATGCCGGCACCGGGGACAACGAGCACGCGGCCGTGCAGGCGCAACACGTCCACGTGATGGCCGTAGAGAGCACTCAGCACTTCGGAGCGCACGACCTCGTCGGCCCTGCCGCTGACGGCTCGGCCGTTGGCGATGTAGACGATGCGGTCCATGACGGGCAGCAAGGCGTTCATCTCATGGGCGGAGATGAACACGGCGATCCCGTGCTCGTTAGCGACGGAGCCGAGCAGCTTGACGACTTCTTGCACGCTCCCAGGGTCGAGGTTGGCAAGGGGCTCGTCGAGGAGCAGCAGCTTCGGGCGGCTGACGAGGGCATGTCCGATGAGGACGCGTTGCTGCTCACCGCCGGACAAGGTGCCTACGCGTGACCCTGCGAACGTCTCGGCACCGACCGCCGCCAGCGCTTCATCCACGAGGTGCTCTCTCTTGCGGGAGGGAAGGGGGATCCCGAGCCTGTTGCCGTCGAGGCCGAGGGCGACGACGTCGCGAGCTCGTAGCGGGAGGTCCACGTCGAGGAGGAATTTCTGGGGCACGTAACCGATGAGCGGACGCTTGCGGTCCCGGGCGCCGCCGGCGATGCTCACCGAGCCGGCCGCCGTCGCCTGCAGACCGAGGATGACTCGCAAGAGGGTGGTCTTGCCGGAGCCGTTCGGGCCGATGAGGCCCGTGACCTCTCCTTCTCGCAACGTGAAGCTCACCTCGCTCAGCACCGCTCGCCCCGAGAAGCTGACGCTGACGCCGCGAACGGCGAGGACCTCGTCGCCGAGGTCGGCTGGGTCGTCGGCTGGGTCGAAAGGAGTGGTCAGGATCACAGTCTGTCGGTCGAGACCTTCGCCGCCAAGGCTCTCTGCAGCGCCGTCACCTCCGCCACCATCCAGGTCTGGTAGTCGTAGCCCGGCGTCGGCATGGTCTCGTAGACGGCCACCACAGGGATGCCGGCCTGCTTCGCCAGCGCCAGGAACGTCTGCGTGACCGAGTCGGTCACCTGCTCGTTGTACAAGAAGGCCTTCACGTCGTGGCGAGCGAACAGGTTCTCCTCGAACGAGACGTTCTGCGGCGACACGTCTACGCCGTTCATGATGTCGGCCTGCAGCGACCAGGGCGTGCGGATCGACATGCCAGCAGCCTGCAGCATGTAGTCGGCCACTGGCTCGGTCACCGCCACGGGGGCACCGGGAAACTCCGCCTTCAGCGTGGCGAGAGCGCGGCTCCAGGCAGCCAGCGAGTTGAGGAAGCTACGGGCGTTCGCATGGAAGTAAGCGGCATGAGCCGGCTGGAGCTCGGCCAGGTCGGTGGCGACGGCCTTGGCCACGGCGGGCATGGTGACAGGGTTGTACCAGAGATGCGGGTTGGCCGTGCTGTCGGGCAGGCCGAGCAGGCTCTGCACGTCGATGACCTTGCGACCCGAGTCGGGCGATGCTGCCTCGATCTTGTTCATGAACGTGTCGTAGCCGACGCCGTTCTGTATGACGAGCTCGGCCGCGCTCACCTCTTCGGCAACCTGCGGGCTCGCCTCGAAGGTATGCGGATCGGTGTTCGGGTTGCTCATGATGGCCGTGACGTTCACGTACCGACCGCCGATCTGAGAGAGCACGTTGGCGTACTCGTTCTCGGCGCCGACGGCGTCGATGGCGCCC
>Ga0187883_10000105_pt1 | contig 58041 bp, 57 predicted proteins | sample June2016WEW_20_1_2_FD_132966 | JGI IMG/M metagenome (GOLD analysis project Ga0187883, IMG submission 132966) | Peatland microbial communities from SPRUCE experiment site at the Marcell Experimental Forest, Minnesota, USA - June2016WEW_20_10 | ecosystem: Environmental > Terrestrial > Soil >...
CCGGCGGGGGAACGAGGGCGGCTCCTCGGCTTGCTGGCGACCGGTCAACTAGACGTCATCGTGGGCACGCACGCCTTGTTGACGGGCGACGTGGCCTTCTCGTCGTTGGGCGTCGCCGTTGTCGACGAACAGCATCGCTTTGGTGTCGAGCAGCGGGCGGCCCTTTCGGAGAAGGGGCAGGCCGAGCCGGACCTGCTCGTGATGACGGCCACGCCCATCCCGCGGACGGCGGTCATGACCGTCTACGGGGATCTCGACCACACGACGCTCGACGAGATGCCGCCGGGTCGCTCACCGATCACGACTCGGCTGCTCGGCTGGGATCAGGAATCCGCCGTCTGGAAGCACGTCCGGGCGGAGCTGGACGCCGGTCATCAGGTGTACGTGGTATGCCCGCTTGTGGGCGGGGGAGCCATGGAGGAGGAGGGATGGGACGAAGGCCTCGACGACCCGACGGCGTCCGAGCGCTTGGACGAGGGCGACCTTTCCGACGATGGGGATCTCATCGTCGGCGGCGGCGCCAGGCTGAGCGAGGACCGCTTCGCCATCGAGCTCGCGATCGAGCGTCCGCCTCCCCGGGCTGCTGTCGAGGAGCGTGAGCGCCTGGCGGCGACCGAGCTGGCGGGCTATCGCCTCGGGCTCTTGCACGGTCAGCTGCCCTCGAAAGACAAGGACGGCGTGATGGCGGCCTTCCGGAGCGGCGAGATACAGGTTCTCGTGGCCACGACGGTCGTCGAGGTGGGCGTCGACGTCGCCAATGCCACCGTGATGGTGATCGAGGATGCCGACCGCTTCGGGATCGCCCAGCTCCATCAGCTGCGCGGCCGCGTCGGGCGCGGCGAAGCGAAGTCGCGTTGCTTCCTCCTGGCCGACCCTGCGTCCGAGCTGGCGGCGGGGCGGTTGGAAGCCATCGTCCGGACCGAGAACGGCTTCGAGCTGGCGGAGGCGGATCTCGACCTGCGCGGTGGGGGGACTGTGCTCGGGTCGCGGCAAAAGGGACGTTCGGACCTGAAGCTCGGCAACCTCAAGCAGTATCGCGACCTGGTGCTGAAGGCGCGGGACGTGGCCACAAGCGTGCTGGACGCCGACCCGGAGCTGGCTGGCCAGGAGAACCATCTCCTGTGGGAAGAGGTGGAGCTGTTCGTGTCCGAGGAGGAGCGCCAGTTCCTCTTCCGGAGCTGAAGGCCGGCTCGTCGTGCTGCGCGTGATCGGCGGCGAGGCCAAGGGCCGGCGGCTGGTCGCGCCCGATCTCCCAGGCGTCCGCCCCACGAGCGACCGGGTGCGCGAGGCGATGTTCGACATCCTCGAGGCTCGCGACCTCGTCGAGGGCGCCGTCGTGCTCGACCTGTTCAGCGGGAGTGGAGCCCTCGGCATCGAGGCGCTCTCGCGGGGGGCCGCAGGGGTGACCTTCGTCGAGCAGGACCGTCGGGCGGTGCTCGCCATCGAGCACAACCTCGAGGCCACCGGCTACCTCTCCTCGAGCGGTGTCAGAATCGCCCGGGCCGACGTGCTCAGCTGGTTGTCCACCTACAGCTGGCAGCCCGCCGACCTCGCCCTCGCCGATCCTCCGTACAAGTTCGATGCCTGGGGCGAGCTCCTCGAGCGAGCCAGGGCCGTCACTGTCCTCGTCGAGCACCGCCACCCCCTCACCGGGACGGGGAGCTACCTCGTCTCTCGCGAGTACCGATACGGCGGTACGCTCGTGACGTTGCTCCAGGCCACGCCAGGTGCGACACCTGACGAGCCAGCCGTACCGGTAGGAAATGCCCCAGCCGAACTAGATGCCGAACCAGATGCCCCCGACCCGCTCGACGCATCAGACTCACCCGACCCCGACAAGGACACCGCTTGAAGATCGCCCTGTTCCCCGGCTCGTTCGACCCGTTCCATAACGGGCATCTCGAAGTCGTCGAGCGGGCGACGAGCCTGTTCGACGAAGTCGTCGTGGCCTCGCTGCGCAACCCGCAGAAGGCAGAGCCGCTCTTCACCATCGAGGATCGCGAGGAGATGCTGGCCGAGTCGCTCGCCCACCTACCGACGGTGCGCATCGTGGCGATGTCGACGCTCGTCGTCGAGATGGCAAGGGAGGTCGGCGCCACGGTCATCGTGAGGGGGCTGCGGGCCGTGTCCGACTTCGAGATCGAGCTGCAGATGGCGCAGATGAACCGCGAGCTCTCGGGGATCGAGACCCTCTTCCTCCCGACCGGAGCGCAGTACGCCTATATCTCGAGCCGTCTCATCCGTGAAGTGGCGCGATTCGGGGGCGACGTCAGCAGCTTCGTGCCCGAGCCGGTCAACCGTCGCTTGAAGGCGCTCCGGTGAGCGACCCGACGTCCGTCGATCCGGACTCCGAGGTCGAGGAGGCGACCGAGCCCGATGGCGGTGTAGAAGGTGTCCTCGACGAGCTGATTGACATCGTCTCGACGGCGAAGTCCGTGCCGCTGTCGTCCTCGGTCATGGTGGCCAGAGACGAAGTGCTCGAACTGCTGGAAGCTGCCCGCGACGAGTTCCCCGAGGAGCTCCGTCGCGCCCGGCGCCTCCTGAAGGATCGCGACGAGGTCGTTGCCGCCGCCCGGCGGGAGGCGGCCGAGATCATCGAGGACGCCCGCGTGCACGCCGAGCGGATGGTGCAGCGGACCGAGATCGTCCGCCAGGCCGAGCACCGCGCCGTCAGACTGGTGGAGGACGCCGAGGCAGAAGGTCGGCGGCTGCGGCACGAGGCCGAGGACTACATCGATCAGAAGCTGGCCGGTTTCGAGATCGTGCTCGACCGGACGATGAAGACAGTGCGCTCGGGGCGTGAGCGATTGGCGGCCGTGCCCGACGACCCGCAGGACGAGTCGGAGGAAGGGGGGTTTCTGGCGCCGGAAGGTGAGCCAGATTCCGACGACGGGCTCTTCGACCAGGACGCTTAGTGGCTCAGCGGTCGAGGGGCCACCCGTGGCTCGTGCCCGTTGCCAGCCTTCGCCGCCATCCCGGATCGGTGCACGAGACAGAGGTGTCCGCCGTCATCGCCGACCTGGCCATCAGCGACTCCTGGGTGCCGGACGGTGTCCCGGTGGCCTTCGACGGCACCGTCGAGTCCGTCATCGGTGGCCTGACCGTGAAGGGCCTCGTACGCGCCCCTTTTGAGGGCACCTGTCGCCGCTGCCTCGGGACCGCCCGCGGTCACATCGTCGCCGTCGTCGACGAAGTCTGCACCGACCACCCGGACCCGGACCTCGGCTACGGCATCGGGGGCGATTTTCTCGACTTGGAACCCATCGTCCATGATGCTTGTATCCTGGACCTGCCGCTCGCACCACTCTGTCAGGATGACTGCCGGGGTTTGTGCCCGGAGTGCGGTGCGAACCGCAACCACGAGACCTGCTCGTGCGAGGCGCCCGACCCTCGGACCGATTAAGGAAACGACGATGGCCGTCCCCAAGAAGAAGACCTCGAAGTCGAAGAGCCGGAGCCGCCGCGCCGCAGCTTGGACGCTCAAGGAGCCGCCGCGCAGCATCTGCCCGCAGTGCCGTCGCACCAAGCTCCCGCACGTCGTCTGCCCGCACTGTGGCTGGTACCACGGGCGGCAGGCGATAGAAGTCGATTGACCGTTTCGGCTGGTCGGGGGACCGTCGCCGGCGAGGCATCACGACCGTCTGCGGCGTCTCGGCCCGCATCGAGCGTGCCGGCGGGCGACCGAACTGATGGACCAAGCAGGTAGTGGCCATGGTTGACCTGCCCGTCGCGGTGGACGCCATGGGTGGAGACCGCGCCCCCGACGAGATCGTCGCCGGCGCCCGCCGGGCCTTCGAGGAGCTGGGCATTCCCGTCGTCCTTGTCGGGCCGAGCGACGGCAGCCTCGGGGACACGGGCGGCCTCGAGGTGATCCCGGCAAGCGAAGTCATCGGCATGTCCGAAGACGCCGCCCGGGGTGTGCGGACGAAGAAGGACTCGTCCCTCGTGCGGGCCGCCGAGGCGGTCCGCGACGGCAAGGCGTGTGCCATGGTGAGCGCAGGCAATACCGGCGCCACCATGGCGAGCGCCCTCTTGCGCATGGGCCGCCTGGCGGGCGTCTCCCGCCCCTGTATCGCGACGCCTCTCCCGGCCCTCGGCGACGCCCCCACCGTCCTCGTCGACGCCGGCGCCAACTCGGACTGCCAAAGCGAGTGGCTCGTGCAGTTCGCCCAGATGGGAGCAGCCTTCTACACCGAGCGCTACGGCCTCGAGCGACCGAAGGTGGCCATGCTCTCGATCGGCGAGGAGTCATCGAAGGGCAACACCCTGACGAAGGAAACCCACGCCCTCCTGGCGGCGCTCGATTCGGAACGATTCGAGTTCGTCGGCAACGCCGAGGGCCGCGATCTCCTCGCCGGGGGAGTTCACGTCATCGTGACCGACGGCTTCACCGGCAACGTCGCTCTCAAGACCCTCGAGGGCGCCTTGCGAGTCTTCATGGACATCCTTCTCGGGGTCTTCGCCGCCACGCCCGAGAACAAGGCCGCCGGCGACGTACTGTTCCCGACGCTCCTGCAGCGAGCCGAGCCGCTCGACCCGGAGAACACGGGCGGCGCCATGTTGCTCGGGCTGAAGGGAGTGTGCATCATCAGCCACGGCTCCTCCACGTCCCGAGCGATCGTGAACGCCATACGCGCCGGCCATGACCTTGCCAAGGGCGACCTGTCGGGCAAGCTGGCGGCGGCCGTGGACGCGCCGGGCTGAGACGGCCCCGGACGAGGCGATCGGCCGGCGGGGCCGAGCTCCCAACGCCAGGCGACGGCGGCGATAGCATCCGACCCGAAGATCGACGCGAAGAAGGAGCCCGACGTGGCCGAGACAAGCGGCAGTGGCCTGACACGAAGCGATGTGCTCGAGATCGTCCGCAATCAGCTGGCAGAGATCCTCGAGATCGATGCCGCCGGCATCACCGAGTCCTCGTCGTTCTCCGACGATCTCGACGCTGACTCCCTTGCCCTCATCGAGCTCGTCGAAGCGTTGGAGGAGGAGCTGAGCGACCGGGTTGCAGGTTTCCGGATCGACGACGAGGATCTCGAGGACCTGCGCACTGTCCGGGATGCGGTCGACTACGTCACGGCCAAGCTCGACGCTGCCTGAGCCGGCGGGCAGCCACGTGGAGGGCGCTGCCGTTCAACCCTTCGCGGAGCGTCTCGCCGCCTTCGGGATCCCGCCCGAATTGATGCGCCAGGCTCTCTCCCACCGCTCCTATTGCGCCGAGTCGCCCCCGCAACTCTCCAACGAGCGCCTCGAGCTGCTCGGCGACGCTGTCCTCGGCCTCGTCGTCACGGACCACTTGTTCGTCTCGTTCCCCGAGTTGCCCGAAGGCGATCTGGCGCGGGTGCGGGCCGCCGTCGTGAGCACGCTTGCCCTCGCACCGGTGGCGGAGTCGCTCGGGGTCGGTGATGCGCTCCTGCTGGGAAAAGGCGAGGAAAGCTCCGGCGGTCGACACAAGTCCTCGATCCTCGCCGACTGCCTGGAGGCCCTCATCGGCGCCGTCTACCTCTCTGCCGGCATCGCCGGTGCCAGTCAGTTCGTGCTGGAACTGCTCGGGCCGGGCATCGCCGCCGTTGCTTCGGAGGCTCGCCTCGGCGATCCGAAGAACCGCCTGCAGGAGCTCGCCGCCCAGATGATGCTCGGGGTGCCGCTCTATGTCGTGCGGGAGCGGGGCCCGGACCACGCCAAGCAGTTCACCGCCCAAGCCGTCCTTGGTGGGGAGCACCTCGGCACGGGAGAGGGGCGGTCCAAGAAAGACGCCGAGCGGCGGGCGGCCGAGGAGGCGCTCGGCGTGCTCTTGGAGCGTTGGCATGCAGCGACGCCCGTGCTGAGAGACCCGAGCGCGCTGAGCGGTGGCGGTGCCTGAGAACGGCCGTCCGGCTTGGCGGGCATCGGACTGGCGAGGACGCCACACTGCCTGAGCTGCCCGAGGTCGAGACGGTTCGCCGCGGGCTCGAGGAGCGGCTCGTCGGCGAGCGCTTCGTCGATGTCACGGTGACGGGGCGTCGTACCGTGCGCCGGCAGCCGCCGTCCGAGCTGGTGGAGCGGCTACGTGGCCGAACCGTCGTCGCCGCCCGGCGGAAGGGAAAGTTCCTCGCCCTCGTCCTCGACGACGACCAGGTGCTGGTGATCCACCTCCGCATGAGCGGCCAGCTGCTCTGGCTGGCAGACCCGGACGACGTATCGCTCCCGCAGGCGCCCGCCCACACCCACGTCACGGCGAGGCTCGGCGACGGCAGTGAGCTGCGCTTCGTCGACCCGCGGACCTTCGGAGAGTGGTACGTCACGGACGACATCGGACCGGACGGGCTGCCCGCCGACTTCGCCCGCTTCGGGCCCGATCCACTCGTCGACGGCCTGACGGTGAACGTGCTCCGACAGCGACTCGCCGGCCACCGGGTCGCCCTCAAGGCTGCCCTCACGGACCAACGAGTCATCTCGGGCATCGGGAGCATCTACGCCGACGAGATCTGCTTTGCCGCCCGCGTCCGCCCTGACCGTCGCACCGACACCCTCCTGCGCGGCGAGACCGCCCGCCTGTCCCGGGCGACCTCGGGCTTGCTCGCAAAGGCCGTGCAGCTGGGCGGCTCGTCCCTGCGGGACGAGCGCTACCGCGATCTCATGGGCGGCCTCGGCTCCTACCAGCTGCACCACAGCGTCTACGACCGCCTCGGACAGCCCTGCGGGCGCTGTGGAACGCCTATCTCGCGTGTTCGCTTTGGGGCTCGTGTTGCCTACTGTTGCGAGGGTTGCCAACAGTGAACGGTGGCTGAATCATCGCCGCCGGCAGGTGGTTTCGCCGCCCGGCGGCATCCCCGGAACGGGCGCTCCCGCCGGGTAGCGTGAACCCCGCCGTGTACCTCAAATCTCTTTCCCTCAGAGGCTTCAAGTCGTTCGCGGATCCGACGACGCTCGACTTCGAGCCTGGCGTCACGGTCATCGTGGGGCCGAACGGGTCAGGCAAGTCGAACGTCGTCGACGCCGTCGCCTGGGTGCTCGGCGCCCAGGGCCCACGCGTGGTCCGATCGTCCAAGATGGACGACGTCATCTTCGCGGGTACCTCCAAACGACCGGCGCTCGGGCGGGCGGAGGTGTCGCTCACGATCGACAACTCGTCTCGCCGGCTGCCGGTGGACTTGGCGGAGGTGACGATCACCCGAACGCTGTTTCGAACCGGCGAGAGCGAGTACTCGATGAACGGGGCCGCCTGCCGGCTGCTGGACATCCAGGAGCTCCTGTCGGATGCCGGTGTGGGCCGCCAACAGCACGTCATCATGGGCCAGGGGCAGCTCGACGCCATCTTGCAGGCGCGTCCGGAGGACCGGCGGGCCGTCATCGAGGAGGCGGCCGGCATCCTCAAGTTCCGCCGCCGGCGCGAGCGGGCCGAACGGCGGATCGAGGCGACGGAGGCGAACCTCCTACGCCTGCAGGATCTCCACCGCGAGGTGCGCCGCCAGCTACGGCCGCTCGAGCGCCAGGCAGAGGCCTCCCGTCGGCACGACTCCCTCGCCGCCGAGCTGCGGGCGCTGCAGCTGCACGTTGCCGGCAATGAGCTCAGGTCGCTGCAGCAGCGGTTGTCGGAGGCGGAGGCCTCCCGCCTGTCGTTCGAAGCCGGGGACGGGCGTCTCAAGGCCGAGCTTGCTCGTCTCGACGAGCTCGTCGTCGTCACCGAGGCCGCCCTCGGCATCGAGCAGGCGGACGACGTCGCCTCCGTGCTGGCGGTGGCCGAGCGGTTGTCGGAGCGCGCCCGCGGCGTGGCCAACGTCATCTCCGAGCGACGTCGGAGCGTGGCGCTCGCCCTCGCGCAAGGCGCCCAAGCCGACGTCGTGGCCTCACTCGAGTCCGAGGTTGCCCGCATCGAAGCCGAGCTGGCCGACGCTTCCGTGCTGGCCGGCGAGCTGGCTCCTGAGCGGGAAGCGCTCGAGGCAGAAACGGATGAGCTCGCCGCCGAGGAGACCGCCTGGTCCGGTCGCGGGCGCTCAGGCGGAAGCTCCACGGCCGCCGAGGCTTCGGGCGAGGTGGCGCGCCTGCGCCGCCTGTGCGACGGCACCCGCGACGAGCTGGCAGCGGCTCGCGAAGCCGTCGCAGGGGCGGCTGAGCGCGAGGCAGCCCTCGCTCATCAGATCGGCGATCTCGAGGTTGCTGTCGTCCAGGCAGGCGTCGACGCCGAGGGCCGCCGGGCCGCCACCGACGAGGTGCGATCCCGCCTCGCCGCCGCCGAGGAGGCCGAGCGTCAAGCCGCCTCCGCCGTGATGACGACGGAGGCGACCGCTCGGGAGGCGGTCGAGCGTTCCCAGGGGCTGGCGGCCCGTGCCCATGCCCTCCAGCTGGCACTCGACGAAGCCCATGCCCGTGCCGGTGTGGAGCACCTCGCCGGGCAACCCGGGGTCCTCGGAACGCTCCTCGACGTCGTGGAGCTCGACGGGGGCTGCGAGCTGGCCTTTGAGGCGGGCGTCGCCAATGCGGTGCGAGCGGTCGTCGTCGAGGGATCGGCGGAGGCCCGCAGCGCCATCGAGCACCTGCGCGCCTCGGGCATCGACGGCTCGGTCGTGCGGGCCGACCCTGGCTCACCTCCTCCCCCGAGCCCCGTCCTGCCGGTTGGCGCCGAGTTGCTGCGGGCGTGCGTCCGGGCCACCCATGCTGGCGTCGCCCCGCTCCTCGACCGCCTCCTCGCCGGGGTGATCCTCTGCCGGCGCGACCTAGGCGCCGCTCTCGACCTCCTCGGCAGCCTCCCGGCCGATGCCGTCGTCGTCACCCTCGAGGGGGACCGATTCTCCGCCGACGAGTGGCGTCTCGGCGCCGGCCGCGCCGGAGCTACGAAGGCCGCCCTCGAGGTCGTGCGCCTCGAGGCGGTGCTCGCCGACTCCGAGGCCGTTGGCGCCGGCGAGGTCGCCGAGATCGCACGGCAGGCGCATGCCACCGCCCGGGTCGCCGCCTCCGAGGCCGGTCGCCTGTTCGCCACCGCCGCCGCCGAGGAACGTCAGCTGAGGCTGCAGGGAGAGGACCTAGCCCGCCGGGTGCAGCTGCTGCGCGAGCAGGCACCGCCCGCTTCGGCCGCTCTGGCGGAGCTGCGGCGTCAGGTGTCGGTGCTCGGCGCCACCCTCGAGTCGGGCGAGGCCGAGCTGGCCGTGGCGGAGGAGTTCGCCCGCGAGATCGCCGACGTAGCGGAGGTGGCCGCCGGCGAGAGGCGCCGCCTCGACGAATGGGCGCGATCGCTCGCCTTTCGCCGGTCGGAGTGGGAGGTGCGCTCGGCCGGGCTCGACGAGCGGCGCAACATGCTGACCGAGCGCCGCCGCCAGATCGAGGCCAGCCTCGGCGGGTACGAGGCAGCGCGTTCGGAGGCGGCCGGGCGCCGCCAGGCGCACGAAACGGCCACGCGGGCGCTCGAGCGGCTCGCCGCTGTCATCGATGCGCTCCGGCAAGAGCTCGAGATCGTCGTTGCTACCCTGCGGGAACGACGGGCGGCGCACGCAGCCGCCGTCGCCTCGATCAGCGGCCGTCTGTCGGATGCCCGCTCCGCCCGCGGTGTCGCCGAGCGCGAGCTTGCAGGGCTGCGCGAGAAGTTCCAGCGCGTCGAGCTCGAGCTGGCCGAGTTGCGCGTGCGGCTGGAGGCGGCGGTTCAGACGCTCCGGCACGACCTCGAGACCGAGCCGGCCGAGGCGATGGCGGCCGGGTGCCCAGAGCTGCCGCCGGGGACGCCGCCTGCCGCCCGAGCGCGAGAGCTCGAGCGTGAGCTCCGCCTGCTCGGTCCCGTCAACCCTCTCGCCCTCGAGGAGCTGGCGGCACTCGAGGAGCGGGACGGCTTCCTCGCCGCCCAGCTGGATGACGTGCGGGCCGCACGCAGGGAGCTGGGCAGGGTCGTGCGGGCGGTCGACGAGGAGATCGTCAACGGGTTCACGGAGGCCTTCGCCGACGTCGCCCGCCATTTCGAGGTGCTCTTCGCGACGCTGTTCCCCGGTGGGACCGGTCGCCTCACCCTCGTCGACCCCGGTGAGCTGCTCTCGACCGGCGTCGAGATCGAAGCCCGGCCGGCCGGGCGCAACGTCCGTCGTCTCTCGCTTCTCTCCGGGGGCGAACGCTCCCTCGTCGCCCTCGCTTACCTATTCGCCGTCTTCCGGAGCCGGCCGTCGCCCTTCTACCTCATGGACGAAGTCGAGGCTGCCCTCGACGACATCAACCTCCACCGCTTCCTCGACCTGATGGACGAATTCCGCAGCGAGGCGCAGCTCCTCGTCGTCTCCCATCAGAAGCGCACGATGGAGTCCGCCGACATCCTCTACGGCGTCTCGCTGCAGCCAGGGGGCGCTTCGAAGGTCGTGAGCGAGCGCCTCGGATCGCGCCAGACTTCCCGCACCGGGTAACGGGCGGCGGGCGCCCGTCGGCAGAGGGGCGGAGGGTTTCTTCGAAGGAGCCGTCGCTCCGCACACCCCAGACGGCGAATTCGATTCGAGGGCGTCGCCAGTAGGCTCGCCGAGCCATGGTGCTCGTCATCGTCCTTGTCGCCGTCGTCGTCCTCGCGCTGGCCGGCGTCGGCCTCGTGGCCTCGACGCGGTCCCGCCGGCGTCGCTCAGGAGGCACCGCCCCAGCTGCCGTCGCTCGGCCGGGCGGCCTGGCCGTCCCGACGCCGACCGGCCAGGTGCCCGCAGAGGCGGCGCTCGAGCCCGAAGCGATCGCCGAGCGCCCTGCTCTGCGCGACCGGCTCGGCAAGGCTCGCCAGCTCCTCGGCGGCTACCTCGATGGAATCCGGGGAAGGGCCTTTGACGCCGCCACCTTCGACGAGCTCGAGGAGGCACTCCTCCTGGCGGATGCCGGTGTCGCCACGACCACAAGGGTGCTCGACGACCTGCGGGCCAAGGTGCGCTCTGGCGAGGTCGAACAGACGCCCGACGCCCTCTTGGCGGCGTTGCGGGCGGACCTGGAGGCGATGTTCGAGGGCGATGAGCCGGCGCTTGCCTTCGGTGAGCAGGACCGCCCGACGGTGTGGCTCTTTGTCGGCGTGAACGGCGTCGGCAAGACGACGACGATCGGCAAGGTGGCCGCCCGCGAGCGGGCCGAGGGGCACAAGGTCGTGCTGGCAGCAGGGGACACGTTTCGGGCGGCCGCGGGTGAGCAGCTCGAGACCTGGGCCGAGCGTGCCGGCGTCACCCTCATCAGGGGTTCCGACGGAGCCGACCCTTCCTCGGTCATCTTCGATGCCGTCGCTCACGCGGCGGCACGGGGCACCGACCTCGTGCTCGCCGACACGGCCGGCCGCCTGCACACGAAGGTCAACCTCATGGAAGAGCTGCGCAAGGTCCGGCGGGTGGCCGAGCGGCCCCCGGGTCAGCTCACCGAGGTCCTCCTCGTCCTCGACGCCACGACGGGTCAGAACGGTCTCGCACAGGCGAAACAGTTCACCGAGGCAGTCGGCGTCACCGGCATCGTCCTCACCAAGCTGGATGGCACGGCCAAGGGCGGCGTCGTGCTTGCCATCCGCAGCGAGCTCGGGCTGCCGATCAAGCTCGTCGGTGTCGGCGAGGGGGTCGGCGACCTCGTCGACTTCGATCCGGCCGAGTTCGTGGCGGCCCTCTTCGGCTGACGGTCCCGGGGCCGGCCTCCGCCCCGACTAACCTGGCAAGGCTCATGTTCGAGACGCTGACAGACCGATTCGATGGGATTCTCACGCGGCTACGGAGCCGTGGGCGCCTTGGCGACGCCGAGGTCAACGAGGTCCTCCGAGAGATCCGGGTGGCGCTCCTCGAGGCCGACGTCAATCTGAACGTCGTCAGGGATCTCGTCGAGCGCATCCGCGCCCGATGCAGCGGGGCGCAGCTGTCGAAGAGCCTGACCCCTGCTCAGCAAGTCATCAAGGTTGTCAACGAGGAGCTCACGAGCACGCTCGGCGGCGACCCTCTCAAGATTCACTACGCCTCCCGCCCGCCGACGGTCGTGCTGCTCGCCGGTCTGCAGGGCTCAGGCAAGACGACGGCGGCCGCCAAGCTGGCCCGCTGGTTCAAGCAGCAGGGGCGTCAGCCGCTCCTCGTCGCCGCTGACCTCCAGCGTCCCGCCGCCGTCGAGCAGCTGCGAGTCCTCGGCCTGGACGTCGGCGTCACCGTGTTCTCCGAGCCGAGCGATCCGGTCAGGGTCGCCCGCCAGGGCGTCGCCGAGGCCGAGCGCCTCGGGCGTGATGTCGTGATCGTGGACACGGCGGGCCGTCTCGCCATCGACGACGCCCTCATGGCGGAGATGAAGGCCATCTCGGAGGCGGTCAAACCCGACTACACGTTCTTCGTCGTCGATGCCATGACGGGGCAGGACGCCGTGCAGACGGCGGAAGCGTTCAACGACGCCCTCGCTCTCGACGGCGTCATCCTCACGAAGGTCGACGGCGATGCACGCGGGGGCGCCGCCCTCTCGGTCAAGCAGGTGGTGGGCAAACCCATCGCCTTCGTCTCGACCGGGGAGCGCACGGCCGACTTCGAGACGTTCTACCCGGACCGGCTTGCAAGCCGCATCCTCGGCATGGGCGACGTGCTCAGCCTCATCGAAAAAGCGGAGCGGGAGTACGACAGCGGTGTCGCCGAGAAGGCGACCGAGCGGCTCATGAAGGGCCAGTTCTCACTCGAGGACTTCCTCGAGCAGCTGCAGCAGATCAAGCGGATGGGCCCGCTGCAGGGCATGCTCGGCATGCTGCCCGGCGTCCCGAAGGACTTCCGCGATGCGAAGATCGACGACAAGGACGTGGGTCGGGTCGAGGCGATCATCAAGTCGATGACGCCCGGCGAGCGTCGCGGTGTGACCGTCATCGACGGGTCGAGGCGTCTCCGGATCGCCCGTGGCAGCGGCACCTCGACGACGGAGGTCAACAACCTCCTCCGGCAGTTCAAGGAGATGCAGAAGATGGTCCGGTCCATGGGGCCGGTGAACCGCCTCGTCAACGGCGCCAAGCAGAAGCCCAGCAAGGGCAAGCAGAAAGGCAGCCGATTCACTCCCTCGAGCCGGGGTGCCGGATAAGTGCCTCCGTCCGAGCCCTGATCGATTCGAATCAAGAGAAAGAGAAACCCCTTGTCCGTCAAGCTCCGCCTCATGCGCGTGGGAAAGAAGAAGCAGCCGACGTACCGCATCGTCGCTGCAGACAGCCGGTCGCCTCGCGATGGTCGCTTCATCGAGATCGTCGGCACCTACGGGCCGCGCTCGGAACCGTCCGAGATCACCGTCAAACGCGAGAAAGCCCTCGAATGGTTGTCGAAGGGAGCTCAACCGACCGAGACCGTGCGCAAGCTCCTCGAGATCTCGGGGGTCTGGGGTGAATACCAGGCGACGCGAACGGTCAAGGCGGCGAAGGACCGCACGCGGCCGTCTCGCAGAGCCCCGGCGAGTGCCCCCGCCAAGAAGTCGGCCGGCACGAAGAAAGCGGTCGCCGCCAAGAAGGCTGCCGGCGCCGCCAAGCGCAAGCCCGCAGCAGCCAAGGCAGCGCCGGCTGCAGCTGAGCCCGAGGAAGGTTGACGGCCATGGACGAAGGGTCGATGTTCGAAGAGCCGGATTTCAGCCGCGCTCAGTCGGCAGAGTCCGACGACGGTTACGAGGACGACCTCGACGAGATCGAGGAAGAGGCCACCGACGAGGAGGATGACGACCTCGCCGATGAAGTCGACGACGGGCAGGACGACGAGGAGGAATCCGACGAGGACGAGGACGTCGCCGACAGCGAGGATGAGGACGGCGCCGACGAGGAGGACATCGAGGCCGTCAACCGGGTCCACGGTGCGGCTGCCAGAGCCGTGCTCGAGCACGTCACCCGAGCGCTCGTCGACGACCCCGACTCCGTCGTCGTGGAGGTGAGCGAGGGCCGGTCCGGCTTGCGCTTCTCGGTCCACGTCGCCCAGGGCGACATGGGCCGGCTCATCGGGCGGAAGGGCCGGACGGCTCAAGCCATCCGGACGCTCGTGCGGGCGGCCGCCGCCAGCGACGGCACGGAGGCGTCGGTCGACATCGTCGACTGACGGTGGTAGCGACCGTGCCGGAGCCCGTGGGAGGCGACCGCCTCCTCGAGATCGGGCACGTGATGAAGGCTCACGGCCTGCGCGGTGAGGTCGTGGTCGATCTCGTCACGAACCGACTGGAGCGCATCGCCGCCGGTCAGCGGCTCACGGTCCGGCGCGCTGGCTCGCCGTCCATCGAGCCGAGCGAGCTGATCGTGCGGTCATCGCGCCCGTTCCAGCACCGTCACCTCGTCTACTTCGAGGGCGTCTCCACCAGAGAAGGCGCCGAGGCACTCCGGGGCGCTCAGCTGCTGGCGCCGCCCGTGCAGGACCCGGAGGCCCTCTTCGTTCACGAGCTGATCGGCAGCGAGGTGATCGATCTCAGGGGTGCCTCCCATGGCGTCGTCGCCGCCGTGGAGGCCAACCCCGCCAGCGACCTGCTCGTTGGAGAGGCGGGCTGGTTGGTGCCGCTGCGCTTCGTCGTGGAGCGGCGCGGCCGCCAGCTCGTGGTCGATGCCCCTGAAGGGCTCTTCGAGTGAGCCAGCGCCTCGCTCTCCGAGTCGATGTCCTCACGATCTTCCCGGACGTGGTGAACGCCTACTTCGAGGCGAGCATCCTCGGCCGAGCGCGGCGGGAGGGCATCATCGACGTCAGGGCGCAGGACTTGCGAACGGCAGCGCATGATCCACACCGGTCAGTCGATGACGCTCCTTTCGGTGGTGGCGCCGGCATGGTGCTCGCTCCCGAGCCGGTCTTCGCGGCCGTGGAGCAGCTCCAGCCACCCCGACCCCTCCTGCTGCTGTCTCCGAGCGGTCGTCGGTTCGATCAGGCCATGGCCGTCGAAACGGCCGCTCTCGGGCAGTTCAGCCTGTTGTGCGGTCGCTACGAGGGCGTCGACCAGCGGATCGCCGACCACCTGGTCGACGGCGAGGTGTCCGTCGGCGACTTCGTGCTTGCCGGCGGCGAGCTCGGGGCGCTCATGATCGTCGAGGCCGTCTGCCGGCTCGTCCCCGGCGTGCTCGGAAACGACGAGTCCAGCACCGACGAGAGCTTCACGAACGGCCTCCTCGAGCACCCGCACTACACGAGGCCGGCATCGTTTCGAAGCTGGGACGTACCGGACGTGCTGCGGAGCGGCGATCACGCCAGGGTGGCCCGCTGGAGGTTGGCCGAATCGCTGCAGCGCACCTTGGAGCGTCGCCCCGATCTGATTGCGGCGCGCGGGGGCATCTCCGAGTCGGAACGCCAGGTGATGGAGGAGTTCGGCCTGCGTCCACCTCAGCGCTGAGCTCGATCCATCCGGCGCCGCGGGTGCGAGGGGTCGCTGCGCCCGGCTATCCTGTCCCTACCAGGAGTTCAGGTCGAGACACCGGCTCCGGGCTCGGAACGCCTGCCCTCGCTCGGCATCCCAGCACCCGCCGCTCGACCGATTCCCGCACCGCAGCCCGCTGACCGCCTTGAGGAGCGTTGTCATGAACCCAACCGATCTCGTCGACCGCGCGAACCTGCGTGACGACATTCCCGAGTTTTCACCGGGCGACACGGTCAAGGTGCACGTGCGGGTCGTGGAAGGCAACCGCGAGCGCATCCAGGTGTTCCAGGGAGCGGTCATCCGCCGTCAGGGCTCCGGGGTCCGTGAGACGTTCACCGTCCGGAAGGTGAGCTTCGGGGTTGGTGTGGAGCGGACGTTCCCGATCCACTCGCCCATGTACTCGAGGATCGAGCGGGTCACCGAGGGTGACGTGCGCAGGGCGAAGCTCTACTACCTCCGTGACCGCGTCGGAAAGGCCGCCAAGATCAAGGAGAAGCGGGTAGCCCGCTGATCGTGTCGGCATTGCTCACGGTTGCCTGCGGCAGACTCCGAGGAGTGCGATGAGTGCAGAAGAGGACCTTGACCAGTTCGAGGCCGAAGTCGAGCTCGCCCTGTACCAGGAGTACCGGGCCGTGCTCCCCATGTTCAAGTACGTCGTGGAGACGGAGCGGCGTTTCTACTTGGCGAACGACGTGAAGGTGACCCCGCACGCAGAGGCGGGCACCACGTATTTCGAGGTTGAGCTCGGGGACGCCTGGGTGTGGGACATGTACCGTCCCGCACGATTCGTGTCGTCGGTCCGGGTGGTCACCTACAAGGACGTGAACGTGGAGGCACTGCCCGAGACGGACGGCTGACGGTCGTGCCGAGCGGCCGGCAGGCGCTCGGAGGCCATGGCGAGAACCTGGCCGCCCACTGGTACGAGGCGCACGGTTACGAGGTCGTGGAGCGAAACTGGCGTGTTGCCGGCGGCGAGATCGATCTCGTCTTGCGGAAAGGTCATGAGCTCGTGTTCTGCGAGGTGAAGACGCGCACGTCGGACCGCTTCGGCAGCCCAGCCGAATCGGTCACGCCCGCAAAGCAGCGCCGCATCCGCCAGCTTGCCGCCGTCTATCTGGCGGATCTCGAGTCGGCCCGACCGAAGCTTGTTCGCTTCGACGTCGCCTGTGTCACCGGCCGTGAGGTCGAGGTGATCTCGCAGGCCTTCTAGTGCCTGCGATCAGGCGCCGGCTTTCAGGCGGGTCGTGTCGTCCTCCGCCGCTCCGGCTGCGATCGTGCGCTGGCTGTCAGGCCGTGGTGTCGTCGTCCGCCGGCTCCGCCTGCGACTCCGCCGGTGCCACTCGAGGACTGTTCCCTGGTCCGGCTGCCTCTGCCATCGAGTCGGCAGCCGGGAGGAGCGGATCGTCCCCGCGAACCAAGTTGTCGGAGACACGGTGGGACCAGTGACGTCCGTCCCAGTACCGCTGCTCATGACGACCCGTCGGGTCGGGGTACCAGCCGAAGAGCGGCGGCGGCGTCGGAGCCGGCACATACGGCGGTGGCGGCGCCCAGCCGTCAGGACCCGGTAGCGCAGGCTGCGCCGCCGACGGGTAGCTCTGACCACCGGAGGGCTGCCAGGTGCCGACAGGCTGCGGCGCCTGACCTGCGTAGGGAGGTGGCGCCGGTGGGTATCCCTGGCCGGCCGGCGGCCGAAATGCGTCCGGGCCGAGCGGAGGTGGCCACGGCGGAGCCGCCGGCGCGCCAGGTGTCCCCGGCTGCCAGGGCCCCGAACCAGCCTGGCCGGCGTCTGTCTGCGGCCACGCCTCTGCCGATGGCTGCTGACCGGCCACGGGCGGTTGCCATTGCGGCGGCGGCGGCGGTTGCCACCCGGCGGGGGAGGGCTGCTGCCACTGCCCTGGCGGGGGCGGCAGGTGATCCTGGCCCGGAGGCGGTGGCTCCCACTGAGAGCCTGGCTGCGTTGGAGGTGGCCAACTGGGCCCCTGCCCCGACGGATCCGGCTGTCCGGGAGCGGTGCCGGAGTTGGCGCCGAAGAAGCCGCCCGTGCGGTAGGGCCCGGCTGCGGGCGGTTGCACAGGTCGTGTCGTCAAGCGGGCCACGGCGACGACGAGAAGGCTCAGCACCGGAAGCAGCACACCGAAGAGGCCCCAGAACAGGGGGGGAACCCGCCACGGGTAGGCCCCGATCGCCCGGCGGCTGTACACGGCGAACGTGTATGCGAGCACCCCCGACACGACGGCAGTCACCCAGAGCTCGTCCATCTGGCCCGAGCTCAGGGTGGTGGTGCCTGCGGCAAGGATCGGAGCGGCGCTCCACATGATGATCACCTCTACACCAGGCTAACGCTTAGCCAGGCCCACGCCTTCCCAGGCGCCGACGAGGCTCACGGCATCCCGTGCTGGCGTGCACGGGCGAGGCACGGAGCATGCCAATGGCGCCGTAGGTCGGTGGCGTTCAGCGGAACGATCACGACGTGGCCCGTACCTCGTCGGATCTCCTGATTGCACCCGGGGCAGACGTACTCCTTGCGCGCCTCGAAGGGCTGAATACGGCGCACCTCTGCTGTACCGCCGGTCATCGGGTCCTCGATGAAGGGCATACGGCGGCCAGCCGGACCCGTGCCGTCCGTGCCGGCATCTCCCGAGGCCCCCTCCGGCGGCGCGCCCGGGCGGCGCGCCCCGCTGCGCCCCGACTCCCGAACAGAGCGGGATGGGGGCGGTCGGCTTGGGCCTTTTCGGCGTCTTCGGGGCGGTACCACGAGGCCTGAATTATGTTGCTTTCGTGGAGACCCCCGTACCGGCGGAGCTCCGGCAAGAGCGAGACGCCCAGTTCGCAGGAGGGTGACACCCATGTCCGAGGAGGATTTCTCCAACCTGGCCGACGCCTGCTGGAGGGTCTTCGAACCCATCCACGCCACCACCTACTTCGCCGACGAGTCTCGTGCGGCCGCCGACTCGGTAGGCCTCAAGGGCTGGTGGATGTGCTACTTCGCCTTCAGGACAGCCCCACTCGGCCCCGTGCCGGCGAGCGTCGTGCGGGCGACGTTCTACAACTTCCACCGCTCACGAGTGGAGCGGGCCATCCCAGACGCCTGGGCACTGGCGTCGATCGACAACCTCCTGCAGACACGAGCGTCAGCCGTCTCCACCGCCCTCCGCCGCATCGCCGGTGACGGCGTGCAGCAGGCTGCCGCCACGGCCGTCCCGCTGGCGCAGGCAGCCGCCTCCGCCTGCGAGTGCGTCGGCCGGCCCCTGGCGGCCGCCAACCAAGCCCTCGCCATGCCCGACGATCCGGTCGCAGCCCTCTGGCAGCTCTTGACGGTGTTGCGCGAGCATCGCGGTGATGGCCACGTCGCCTGTCTGACCCACGCCGACCTCGACGGTTGCGAAGCCCTCGTCATGCACGCTGCGGTTGGAACCGTGCCGGCAGACGTGCTGCGCTTGAGCCGGAACTGGCCCGAGGACGAGTGGGCCGCAGCGGAGCAACGCCTCAGCGACCGGGGGCTCCTCGCCGCAGGCGCCGCCACCGCCGCCGGCCTCGAGCTCCGGGCCGCGATCGAGGCGGACACGAACCGCCTCGCAGCCCAGCCGTACGCCGAGATCGGCGCCGAGCAGAGCGAACGGCTGACCGAAATGCTGCGGCCGCTGGCGAGGGCCGTGGTGAGATCGGGCGGGTTTCCTTCCGTCAACCCGATCGGCCTCGACGCCAGTACCGAGTAGTGGTGCCTTCGCCGACTTCCCGTCCACTCTCACGACTGCCAGGGTGAACGGAACGAACACCATCGAGTTCCCAGTCAAACCTGGCGCGAGCCCTCGGACGAGGCTTTTCGCTGGCGCCGTAACGTCGAGCGGCGCGGCCCGCGAAGCTCGACCGAGCCCCGACTGATCTGGCCTTTCACGACGAAATGGGGCCGCCCAACGGCAGGTGCGCCCCGCCTGTGGTCCTCGATGCTCCCGAAGCGCGCCTCCGCTCCGTCCAACGAAGCACTCGCCCCTTCCGGCAGGCGCATCTCCACCGAACCGCCCTTGACGTCGAGCTCGATCTCGACCACCGGATGGACGATCCTGGCCTCGGTGAAGTCGAGCTTGGCGGAGCCCATCCGCAGCCGGAGCACGAGCTTGCGTGGCACCTGCCAGTTGCCCTTGCGCTCGAGCGAGCTCATCTCTCCTTTGAGCTCGACAATGTCATCGGTTCCCGGTCCTGGATCAGCGCCGGCGGGAAGATCTGAGGTCACGGCGACCAGCTCGCCCCGCGTGCGGGCGACGAGAGCCTGCGAGGTCCGTTCGCCGAACTCGTCGATATCGATCAGGCCTTCGGAAACGGCATCCTTCAGCCGCTCGACGGCGTGGTCCCGCTCCCGATCCGAGACACGACGTGACCGGGGATCCCCATCATTTTCTGCCTTGGGTCCCTCCATCAGACTGAACGTTACCCGGCTAGGTCATGGCCGCTTCTGACGGGCAAGCAACTCTCCCGAGGGTCCTGACGAACCGCTCGCTGACTGCTGAGCCGAACTCATGGGTGGCCCGCGAACGGCTCGCCTGACCGTTCGCGCGACGCAAGCTGGGAGCACCGTCTTTCGTTGTCTCGCCTCCGCCCGAGTCACAGGGGGTGGCTTTGACGCCCCGTTGACGCCGAGGGCTCCCTTTTGACGAATTGTCGACAGTCCGCCGCCGTAGCCTCTTACTAGTGAAGGAATTCACAGGCACGAGAGGCCGATCAGTCAGAGGGTCGTGCTGGGAAAGCGAAAGTCGAAATGACGATGATGTCCACTACAAGCTCACAACAGCCCGTCGAAGACGCCACTGAGCACGCCAGCCGGTCGGCGACGACCTTGCTCGTTGCGGTCGGCAGCTCAGCCGACGAGAGTCCGGCGGTGAAGCTCAGCGCGGCGCTCGCTCGCCAGCAGCACGCCCGGGTCCATGTCGTCCACGTCCGCGAGCACCAGGTCTACGGGGGAGCGGTCGTCAGTTCCGAGACGGCCGACGAGGCCCGCCAGCTCGTCGAGAAGGCGATGTCGGAGATCAGGAGCGAGGGCGTCGAGGCCACCGGCCACATGCTTCGCACCATCGCCGGGCACGTCCCCGCAGCGATCCTCAGCGAGGCGGCCGACGTCGGCGCCGCCCAGATCATCATTGACGCCAAGCGTCCAGGCTCCGTGTTCCGCCGGCGGACCACGCAACGCCTCCTGCGCCGTTCCTGGCTGCCTGTCGTGATCGCTCCGTGCGCGAGGACACGGCGCCAGCTCGTAGCCGGTACGTCGGAGCCGAGCTCCCGCCGCGCTGCCTGAGTCGGGCGCCGGCGCGAGCGAGACCGTGAACGTTCCGAACGAGGCGATGACCCGGCAGCCGTCGAGCCCGGGGAGTCTCCAGGTCTGCGGAATCGTGGCCCTCACTCTGGGCCTTGGGATGTTCGTGCTTGGCGCCTCCGCCCTCGCCGTCATGGTGTTCGTCCTCTTGTCCGCCGGTCTCCTATCGCTCGGCCGCGCGCGGGCGCACGGGTGGAGTTCCGAACGTCTCGGCGTCACGGCCAGCCTGCTCGTCGCAACCCTCTTGTTCGTGGTCGTGGGCTGGGCGATCGCCCGCGTCGTGGGTGTCCTCGTCGCCGGGTTCGCCGCCTGGCTCCTATGGCACATCGACGTGGGCGGGCGGGTGCGACAGCTGTAGGGGCGATCTCGCAGCCCCGGGACGATCACCGGGCCTTCTCTTCGTGACACACCCTCCCCCTAGTGTGCGCGGGAGATCGAGCGGTCACTGATCCGGCCCGGCCAGGTCATCTCGACCCTCCCGAGAGCGCCGCCCGTCCGCAGGGAGCTGTCCCATGATCGCCGCCGTCCCATCCGCAACCTTGCTCGGAGTCGAGGGCCGCAGGATCCTCGTCGAGGTCCACGTTTCCAATGGGCTGCCGGGCTTCACGATCGTCGGTCTTCCCGACACCGCCTGCCGGGAGGCTCGCGACCGGGTACGGGCGGCCTTGCTGTCGAGCGGCCTGTCTTGGCCGATGCGGCGCGTGACCGTCAACCTGGCGCCATCCGGCATCCGCAAGGCGGGCGCCGGGCTGGACCTGCCCATCGCCATCGGCGTGCTCGTCGCCACCGGCGAGCTGGAAGCGGCCTCGATCGCCGGCTGCGGCTTTGTCGGCGAGCTCGGCTTGGACGGCACGCTGCGATCCGTGCCCGGCGTGCTTCCCATCGTCGCAGCTGTCGGGACCGAGGCCGTCGTGGTGCCATGGGGCGCTGTACATGAAGCCCATCTCGTTGGCGGGCCGCTCGTGCGGACGGCGCGGTCGCTCGGCGAGCTCGTCGAGGCGCTCAACGGGCGGGCACCGTGGCCGGACGTGGCGGAGGCGGATGGCTTCGGCCGCCGCCGAGCTGCACTTCACGGCGCCGGCTCGCTCGACGAGCGCCCGCCGGACCTCGCCGACATCCGCGGGCAGGTCGTCGGGCGGCGGGCACTCGAGGTCGCCGCCGCCGGCGGCCACCACCTCCTCATGTCGGGCCCTCCCGGCTCCGGCAAGACGATGCTGGCAGCGCGGATCACGGGCATCCTGCCGCCGCTCGACCGCAGCGCCGTCATCGAGACGTGCCGCATCCACTCATCTGCCGGGCTGCCACTTCCCGAGCGCACGCTCGGCGGCGAGCCGCCGTTTCGGGCCCCGCATCACTCCGTCTCGGCCGTGGCGCTGCTCGGCGGTGGCACCGCCTACTTGCGGCCTGGGGAGATCAGCCTGGCGACGAATGGCGTGCTCTTCCTCGACGAGATCGCCGAGTTCCCGGGGACGGTGCTCGACGCCCTGCGGCAACCGCTCGAGGAAGGAGTCGTCCGTATCGCCCGGGCGCGGGCGACAGTGACCTTGCCGGCGGCGTTCCTCCTCGTGGCTGCGATGAACCCCTGCCCCTGCGGCCAGGGCGGGCGGCGTCTCGCGTGCGAGTGCTCGGATGCTCAGCTCGACCGGTACGCCCGGAGGCTGTCGGGGCCATTGCTGGACCGGTTCGACCTCCACATCGCCGTCGAAGGACTGGGCGCGAGCGAATTGTTCGGGACGGTGCCGGGTGAGTCGTCGGCGACGGTGGCCGCTCGCGTGGCGGCCGCCCGCGAGATCGCACGCGGACGAGGCGTCTCCTGCAATGCCGCCATCCCGGCCCACCGGCTGGACGAGCTGGCGCCGCTCGACCCGAAGGCGACGGCGCTCCTTCGCCGGCGAGTGAGCCAGAGCTCGTTGAGCGCCCGAGGCCTTGATCGGGTGCGCCGCGTGGCACGCACGCTCGCCGACCTCGGGCAGGTCGAAGGGCCTGTGCCGGCGGAGGCGGCGGCAACGGCGTTGGAGCTACGTGCCGGTCGTCGTGCGATCCTCGGAGGGCGGTGGGTGGCATGAGGGTGGAGAGCACCGGAGGGTCGAGCAACTGCGAGGAGGATCTGCCGGACGTCGCCTACGCGGTCGCCTTGGCTGCCCTTGGCGAGATGACGCCGGCGCGGTTGCGGGTGCTCTTGGAGGGACACCCGGCTCGAGAGGTCTACGAGCAGCTACTGGGCGGAGATCCGGCCCTCGGCGAGCGGCTCGCGCGGCTGGGTGGGCCAACACGCTCGGAGTCAGCCCAGACGGCGCTGGACATGGAGTTGAGCTGGGGTGCGTCCGGCTCTCTCGGTGCGATGGAGCGGGCGCGTGCGCAGGCTCAGGCTTCGCTTCGCATGTGGCGCCTCGAAGCGGCTCGCACGCCGGTGGCCCGAGGCTGGCAGGAGCTGCGCGCCGGCGGCATCGACGTCGTGCGCAGAGGTGACGCCGCCTACCCGGCCCGGCTGCTGCGCGCCCGCCAAGTTCCTGAGCTCCTGTACGTGCGCGGGCGGCTCGACGAGGCTTCGGCGCCGTGTGTCGGGATCGTCGGCACCCGGCGGGCGACGCATTACGGGCTCGAAGTGGCCTTCGGGTTCGGCCGTGAGTTGGCTGAACGGGGGGTGGCCGTCGTGTCGGGTCTGGCGCGCGGCATCGATGCCGCCGCCCACCGAGGCGTGCTGGCGGCGACCGCTCGACGGAAGGGGCCGCTCGCCGTCGTGGGCGGCGGCGTCGACGTGGTGTACCCGAGGGAGAACCGACGGCTCTGGGAGGAAGTGCTGGAGACAGGAGGCGTCCTCTCCGAGGCGCCACCGGGGGCGCCACCGGAGAGCTGGCGATTCCCTCTCCGCAACCGGATCATCGCCGCCCTCAGCCAGGTACTGGTCGTCGTGGAGTCCTCCCGCCAGGGCGGTGCCATCCACACGGTGCTGGCCGCTGACGCCTACGGCGTGCCCGTGCTGGCAGTGCCCGGATCTGTGCGCAGTCCCCAGTCCGAGGGAACGAACGCCATCATCCAGGAAGGCGGCGCCGGCGTGGCCCTGGACGTGCACGACGTTCTCGCGGTGCTCTCGATGGTCTGTGAAGAGGACGGGACGCCCGTCTCGTTCTCGCAGGCGCGCAGCCCCGACGATCGCCCCCGGCCTGTGAGCAGCTCCTGGAGACTCCGGTCGGGCCAGCGGCGAGATGCCGGCGGACCGGAAGCGGCTGCGAAGGCTCGCACCACCGCCCCGGCGGCTGCAGTGAGCCGCTCCACCGGCCGTCACGGCGGCACACCACAAGCCCTGGAGCTCGGACCCTCGCTGATGGCCGGTACGTCACCGTCAGCCAGCACGCACGGGGGCCGGCCGGCTCGGGCCGAGGCGATCGCCCCGACGACTCCGGTGGAGCGGGCAGTGCTGGAGGCGGTCGACTACACGGCCACGCTGATCGACCTTGTCTGCCTGCGGACGCGGCTCGATCTCGGAATCGTGGCGCTTGCGATCGACCACTTGGAGGAGCTCCGGCTCGTGCGTAGCGAGGGGGCTGCCTGGGTCCGGACCTGAGCGCCCTGCCGCCACCTAGACGCCGAGCAGCTGCAGCGGGTCACCTGCTTCGACGCCGAGGGCGTCGGCGACGGCGGTATTCGTGCAGACGCCATCGACGGTGTTGACACCGCCTCGCAGGGCGGGATCGCCCGCCACGGCGCCGGCGACTCCGTGCTCGGCGAGCGCCAGCACGTAGGGGAGGGTGGCGTTGGTGAGGGCGTAGGTCGAGGTGTGAGGCACGGCCGCGGGCATGTTGCCGACTGCGTAATGAAGGACCCCGTGCACGAAGTAAGTCGGATCCTCGTGCGTCGTCTCGTGCGTCGTCTCGATGCAGCCACCCTGGTCGACGGCTACGTCGACGATCACCGAGCCGGGCCGCATCATCGCCACCATGTCCTCGCTCACCACGATCGGGGCGCGGCCTCCGGCGACGAGAACAGCACCGATGAGGAGATCCGCGTCCAGCAGCGCCCGCTCGATGGAGCCCCGGTTGGAGGCGAGGGTCAAGATCCTTCCCCTGTGGATCTGGTCTACCCAGCGCAGGCGGTCGATGTTGCGGTCGAGGAGGAGCACCTCGGCCTCCATGCCCTGGGCGATCCAGGAGGCGTTCCAACCGACGTGGCCGGCTCCGATGACCACGACGCGAGCGGCCCGCACGCCGGGCACCCCGCCGAGCAGGATGCCACGCGTGCCGTTGCGTTTCTCCAGCAGCGATGCCCCCACCTGGGTGGCGATCCGGCCGGCGACCTCGCTCATGGGCGCCAGCAGCGGAAGGTCGCCGTTGGCCGTCTGCACCGTCTCGTAGGCGATTCCGGTCGTCTTCGCCTCGAAGAGCGCCTTGGCGACCTCCGGGTAGGCGGCGAGGTGGAGGTAGGTGAACAGCACGAGATCGTCCCGCAGGTACGGAAACTCGTACTCCTGCGGCTCCTTCACCTTGCAGACGAGCTCCGACGCCCAGGCCTCCTCGACGGTCACCATCGTGCCTCCGGCGGCGATGAAGTCGGCATCGGAGAAGGACGAGCCGACGCCGGCTCCTGACTGCACGCGCACCTCGTGACCGAGGGCCGTGAGCCCACGCACGCCGTCCGGCGTCATCGCCACACGGTTCTCGGCCGTCTTCACCTCGGTCGGAATGCCGATGATCATCTCCGCCCTCCTCCTATTGGGGTTGCATCGCGATCCGCTCGGGGCGGATCCGGATCTTGACGCGCTGCTCACCTTCGCGGCGGTTCGGGTAGTCGACCCCGAGGTACTTGCGGGCGAGCGAGTCGATGTGCTCGTCGGCGCCCTCATGGGTCATCTCGGTGACCGTGCCCCCCAAAGCGATGACGCGGTAGTTGTCGGCCGGGTCGACGACCGACACGGCCACGTTCGGGTTGGCGCGGAGGTTCTTCGTCTTCAGGCGGCCCTCGGCCGTGTTGAAGACGATGTCGTCACCGTCGACATCGATCCAGACGGGCGTGATGTTGGGCCGTCCCTTGGAATCGATGGAGGCGATGTGGGCCAACACGGGCTCGCGGAGAAACGACTTCGCGCTCTCAGTCAGTCCCTGCGACACTGCAGTACCTCCCGCGTTGACTCCGGCCCGACACGCTACCCGCCGAGGGGGCCGGCGGGCGGGCGAGCGGGCGGGCGTCGAGATGACGCCGCCGCGGCCCTGTCCGACCGCCACGGTGGCTACCGGCGCGGTTGCCGCCGTCCGGGTAGCCTCTATCTGCGCGCCGCACAGAGGTGAGGCGCGCCCTCTCGACCACCATGATCCTCGACCACATCCATACTCCCAGCGACGTGAAGGCGCTTTCGAGCGCCGAGTGTGTGACCCTGGCGGCGGAGATTCGCGACTTCCTCGTCGATTCCGTTTCGAAGACCGGCGGGCACCTCGGATCCAACCTGGGTGCGGTCGAGCTGACCATCGCACTTCACCGCGTCTTCGACTCGCCTCGCGACTTGCTGCTGTTCGACACGGGCCACCAGGCATATGTTCACAAGCTTTTGACGGGCAGGAAGGCGGGTTTCGAGCATCTGAAGCAGGAAGGCGGCCTCTCCGGCTACCCCAACCGGGCGGAGTCCCCTCACGACCTCGTCGAGAACTCGCACGCCTCGACAGCCCTCTCCTACGCCTACGGGATGGCGTCGGCGCTGCGGCTGGAGGCCGAAGCCGACCCTTCCCAACGCGAGCGCCGGGTCGTCGCCGTCGTCGGCGACGGCGCCCTCACCGGTGGCCTCGCCTATGAGGCGCTCAACAACCTCGGCCACTCGGGCGCACGTGTCCTCATCATCCTGAACGACAACGGCCGCAGCTACGCACCCACGATCTCGAAGCTGTCCGGATCGCTCACGCACCTTCGCCTCGACCCTCGATACGTGCAGTTGCGCGAGCGCGTCCGCCACGGCTTGCGCGACCTGCCCGGAGTCGGCTCCGTCGCCTACACGTCGATCCACGGTTTCACCTCGGCACTGCGTGAGGTCGTCGAACCGCACGTCTTCTTCGAAGCCCTCGGCGTCCGCTACACCGGACCGCTCGACGGCCACGATATCGCCGCCATGGAGCAGGCGATGCGGCGCGCAGCAGCCTGGGAAGGACCCATCGTGCTGCACGTGCTGACGAAGAAAGGCAAGGGCTACGGCCCGGCGGAGGACGACGAGGTGCAGAAGCTGCACGACTTCCGGGCGGCGCCGGCGCACACCTCGCCCGCCGGAGGGCACTCCCCCGCCGTCCAGAGCGGCGGGGCGCTCCCGCGCGTGGGCGCACCGACGGACGACCCGGGGGGCTTGCCGGCGCCGACGCCGCTCGGCGAGAGCTACACCGATGCGTTCGCGAAGGCGCTCCTGGCTGCAGCAGAGGCCGATCCCCGGATCGTTGCGATCACGGCCGCCATGCCCGGGCCGACGGGGTTGCTCAGCTTCCAGGACCACTTCCCGGAGCGCTTCTTCGACGTCGGCATCGCCGAGCAGCACGCCCTCACGGCCGCCGCCGGCATGGCGATGACCGGTCTGCATCCCGTCGTGGCGATCTACTCGACGTTCCTCGCTCGCGCCGTCGACCAATGGAACCTCGACGTCGGCTTGCACCAGCAGCCCGTCGTCGTGGTGGCGGACCGTGCTGGCATCACGGGCGACGACGGCCCCTCCCATCATGGCTTGTACGACATGGTGCAGGCGCTGCAAGTGCCCAACCTCGCCATCTTCGCCCCCGCCGAGCCGGCCGAGATCGGGCCGGCCCTGACGGCGGCGCTCGCTGCCACGGGCCCTTCCCTCGTGCGTTACCCGAAGACGACCTCGCCAGGGCCGTTGGCGCCGCCGGGATCGGGCTTGGAAGCCCGCACCCTGCGGGAGGGCTCAGGCGAGATCGTGCTCGTCGGGATCGGCAAGCTGGCTCGAGCCTGTCTGGCGGCCGCCCACCTGCTCGAAGCTGAAGGCCTCGACGTCACTGTCATCGACCCGCGCGTCGTTCGGCCGGCCGACCCGGCGCTCCTCGAGCAGATGGTGACGGCCCGGCTCGTGGTCACCGCCGAGGACGGGCTCGCCCACGGCGGCGCCGGCTCCTACCTCTGCGGCGAAGCCGAGGCGATCGCCGCCGCTCGCCAGCTGCCCGAGCCGCGGCGGCTGGTCCTCGGCGTGCCCACGACCTACATCGCCCACGGCAAGCCGGATGCGATCCTGGCTCGGCTCGGGCTCGACGGTCCCGGCATCGCCGCCTCGACGGTGACGGCGGCCCGGCGGCTCTCGCTCATCCCGGCCTGACCATCGGACCCCCTGAGCCGGCGCCGTTGCTCAGTGCCGTCAGGGCAGCGGGAGCAAGCGAGGTTGCCCACCGTCGTCGTCCCCGTCATCCTCATCGCCGGCGGCGCCGGCCGGCAGCAGCGGCGCCACCAGCTCCGGCCCGTCCGAGCGGGTGTTGTTCACCGCAGGTGAGACGGGATAGGAGCAAAGCAGCTCGGCCGGTGCCGGCTGCAGCAGTGCGCTGAGATCTCCGCGGTCGAGCGGTGCCGGCTCGAGCCACGTAGCCCAGTCGCGGCGCTGCAGGATCACGGGCATGCGGTCGTGCAAGGGCTCGACGACGGCGTTCGCGGCCGTCGTGATGACCGTGCACGAGAGCAGCCAGTGGTCGTGCCAGCCGGCACCGGGCGCGAAGGCCTGCGGGTCCTCCTCGACGGGTGACCTCCAGGCCTCCCAGAGTCCGGCGAAGGCCAGCAGCCCGCCGTCGGCGGCTGTGAAGCACCACGGCTGGCGTCTGACGACGCGCCCGCCGGCGGCCACCTTCTCCCACTCGTAGAAGGCGTCGGCGGGAACGAGGCAGCGGCGCTTGGCGAGGGCCGTGCGAAAGGCGGGCCGCTCCAACAGCGACTCGGCCCGAGCGTTGAACGCCCGCATCCCGACTGCGGGATCCTTCGCCCACGAGGGCACGAGCCCCCACCGATAGTCGGTGAGACGCCGCCGGGGCTCGGCGACGTCCTTGCGGACACGTGTCGCCACGGCGAGAACACCGTCGGTCGGGGCCACGTTCCAGCGAGGCGCCGTCAACTCCTCGGGCACCTCGATGTCGTCGACATCGAGGAGGGCCGCGATGTCCTCCACGGGCCGGCTGGCCACGAAACGACCGCACATCGCCGGCGAACCTACCGGCGCCGGCCGCGGGCCGAGCCGGCGCCCGAACCGGCGCTAGCGCCCGAACCGCCGGCGGCGCCCGACCCGCCGGCGGCGCCCGAACCGCTGGCGCCTGAACTGGAGTCCGAACCGTAGGCGGCGCCCGAACCCGAAGTCGCGCCCGGCGAGCCAGTCACGCTTCGAAGCCCTCCCAGTACGTCCCCTCCATCATCTGCTCCAGGGTCGTCCGGTGCAGGATGAGATCGTTCGGGTCGTCGGGCATGACGGCCTGGCCGAAGGCGATCTGCCGACGTGTGACCCGGAACATGATGATCCCGTGGTGGAGGGCGGCGTAGAAGAGGAAGAACCTCATGTCCCGGACGGTCGTCCCGCTCTCGGCCTCATAGGTCGCCACGGCGTCGGGTACGCGCATGAAGTGCCGCATCGGCTCGATCTCCATCATGGCGGTGATGTCGTCGAACCAGCGGTGCAGGTAGATCATCCAGCCGAGGTCGACCTCGCGGGGGGCGAGGCCCACCATCTCCCAGTCGAGCAGCGCCACCGGCGTGAAGTCCCGAAAGACCATGTTGCCGATGCGGGAGTCGCCCCAGCTGAGGACGAAATCGTCCACCCCCTCAGGCCAGTGGTCCTCCAGCCATGAGAAGCCCTCCTCGATGACCGACGACCGCACCCCATCGGAGGAGCACCACTCGTAGTAGCTGCGAACTTGAGCGACGTGGCGATGGAGAGCCGTTGGGCCTTCCTTGTCGAACGCCAGGCGTGCCTCGAGCTCGGGCGGCAGCTCGACCCGGTGGACGGCGGCCAGGGCGGCGAGAGCGCCTTCCTGCAAGCGCCGCTGGTCGACCCGGTCCGCCTCGGTCAGCCAGGATCCGAACGGGTAGGGGAGGATGTCCGGCGGGATGGCGCCGTCGATGCGGTCCATCAGGAAGAAGGGCACACCGAGCGGCCTCACGTCGAGCTCGAGGCGGTGGACGCGGGGGACGGGCACACCGCCTTGGCGACCAAGGTGCTCGAGGACGAGGAACTGCTTCTCGAGGTCGTAGTTCGGGAACACCGGCACGGCCTGATCGTCCGGCGCGAGCCGGGCCACGAGTCGTGCCGGCGCCGCCCCGGTTCCCTCGACTTCGAGCAGGACCGAGAGGCTGGAGACCCCGGTGTGCTCCGGCACCTCGAGGGAGAGCACGCGGGTCCCGAGACCGGACGCCGAGAGCCAGCTCTCCAGGGCGTCCCGCAACTCATCTCGGTCTCTCGTGGAGGACTGGAGCCCGAGGGCATCGCTCGTGTCCCCTGTCTGCGCCCCGGCTTGGACCGCCCCGCCTGCCTCGGGAACCTCTGCTCCGACTGGCCCGGCTTCCGTCACGGCGTCACGCTGTCCCATCCCTCGAAGCCCGAGGGGACGTGCCGCCCGAACGTGGCGTGCTCGAACAACCCGTAGCCCACGTGCCCGTCGCAGCTGGCGCGTGCCACGTGATCGATGACTCCGAAGGCGGTCTGGCCGGCGAGGTCGGGGTCGCTCAGATCGGCGTCGACGCGGGCGGCCCAGTCTCGCCCGCGCCAGCGTCCATGTGACCAGCCGGGGTCGCCGTTGTAGCCCGGGCCGGCGCTGAGCAGGACGTAGCCGAGGGTGTCGATCTCGACGACGGTGGGGGCGCCTCGTTTCGACATCGTGATCGTCGCCCCAGTCGGCAGACGCGTGCCCGAGCGGTAGCGGATGGCGATGTCGGCCCAGCCGAGCTGCTCAGGCGGCCGCCCTGACTCGGCCGGCCAGATCCGCACGGCCTCGGCGGTCGTCCGGGTGCCGTCGCCGTCCTCCTGGGCGATCACGACGATGGCGAAGTCGTCGAATCGCAGCGGTGCGTACGTCCACCAGAACCCGAACCCGTCCACAGGCTCGGCGGCACCCCGGCCAGCGGGTTCTGATTCCCCGACGGGGCGGATTCCCCAGGAGCGGTCACGGGTGCCGGCCGAGGACTCCGTCGCGAAGGCGATGTCCTCGCCATCGAGGTGGACGATGCCTTCGCACGTTCCCACCTGGGCGAAACGGGCGCCCTCGAGGATGTTCCGAGCCCCCGTACGGATCGTGTGCAGGGGCTCGTCCACGGGCGGGAAGGATCCCGTCCAGAGCAGGTCGAGGCCGATCCCGAGCTCGCCCGGCTCGCAGACCAGCCGGACCTGCCGCAACGGCTCGACGACCTCGATCCGAAAGGGGCCGACCTGCTGGGACATGCGATCGCCCTCGAGGGCGTCGGACAGCTGCAGGGTGCACTGGCGACCCGAGCGCATCACCGTGATGAAGGCGTCGGTGACCCCGAGGTTGGGGTAGACGCCCATGCCGCTGACCACGAACAGCTCGCCAGTGCGGTTGTGAGCGTTGAGGTAGCAGCGGTCGTAGGCGTTGCGGTCACTCGTGGCCACGTAAGCCATCGAGAGTGGCACCTGGTGAACGGGGTACTCGTCGAGCGAAACCGGCATCTCACCCTCCCGAAGCGGTTGTGACACGCATCCTTTCAGACGCCTGCCGCTTGCTTGCTGCCAAAACGAGAACATGTTCTACTTACCGCCGGTGGAGTTCAACCTGGCCGACCTGTTCGAGCACGCCGTCGACGTCTTTGCCGAGCGCGAGTACCTCGTTGCCAATGGTGTCCGGCGGACCTATGCGGAGATGGAGGGGCGGGCGAACCAGCTTGCCCACCACCTCGCCTCCGAGGGTGTCCGCCCGGGAGACCACGTCGGCATCTACGCCTACAACCGCGTCGAGTGGGTCGAGACGCTCTGGGCCGTCTTCAAGCTGCGCGCCGTCTGGATCAACATCAACTACCGCTACGTCGAGGACGAGCTCCGATACCTGTTCGCCAGCTCCGACGTCGTGGCCATGGTGGTGGACCGGCGCTTCGCCCCGCTCGTGGCGGCCTGCGAGGACGCTCTCCCGCAGCTGCGTCACGTGCTCGTCGTCGAGGACGGAAGCGGAGGCGGGGACGGGGGCACTGAAGAGGTGGCGGGTTTCGGGAAGGTCAGCGTCACCAGCTACGAGGCCGCTCTCGAGCCGCACTCGCCGTTGCGGGACTTCGCCCCGCGCTCGCCCGACGACCGCTACATCCTCTTCACGGGGGGCACGACGGGCCTGCCGAAGGGGGTCGTCTGGCGCCACGAAGACGTCCTGTTCGCCCTCGGCGGCGGCATCGACCCGCTCACCAACATCCGCATCGAGGATCCGGAGGGGCTCGCCCGCAAGGCCGTGGCCGACAATTTCGCCGTCACGTTCCTCCCCATCGCCCCCCTCATGCACGGTGCGACGCAGTGGGGGGTCATGGGCCAGAGCTTCAAGGGCAACCGCGTCGTGCTCGTGGACCGCTTCGATCCGGCGGGTGTCTGGCGGCTCGTCGGCGAGCTGGGTGTCAACCTCGTCATGTTCACCGGTGATGCGATGGCCCGCCCGCTGATCGAGGAGTACGAAGCGAAGGCGCTTGCCGGCGAGCCCTACGACACGTCGTCGCTCTTCGGGCTCTCCTCGACGGCGGCGGTCTTCTCCCCCGACGTGAAAGAGGCGTTCTTCCGCCATTTCCCGAACCTGATGATGACCGACGCCATCGGATCGTCGGAGAGCGGCGCCAACGGCATCGTCGTCGTCAAGGCGGGAGAGACCGCCATGCGCGGCGGCCCGACGGTGACCGCCGTGCGCGACTCGGTCGTGCTCGGCGCCGACCTCAAACCCCTCCTGCCCGGTACCGGCGAGATCGGCCGCCTCGCCCGATCCGGCAACATCCCCATCGGCTACCACAAGGATGCGGCCAAGACGGCCGAGGTGTTCATCGAAGTGGACGGCACCCGTTACGTGATGACGGGCGATCTCGCTCTCCTCGAGGAGGACGGAGCGATCAGCCTGCTCGGCCGCGGCTCGGTCTCGATCAACACCGGGGGCGAGAAGGTCTTCCCCGAGGAGGTGGAGGCGGCCGTCAAGGCGCACCCAGACGTGTACGACTGCACCATCGTGGGCGTGCCCGATCCGCTCTACGGGCAGCGAGTGGCCGCCGTCGTGCAGGCCCGGCAGGGGTCGCACCCGGATCTGGCGTCCATCCAAGCGCTCTGCCGTACCCGCATCGCCGGTTACAAGCTGCCCCGAGAGCTCCATCTCGTGGATGAATTCGTCCGCTCTCCCGCCGGGAAGCCCGACTACCGCTGGGCGCTCGACGTCGCCCTCGGAGGTCGGGTCGCATCCGAGGGAGCGACCCTGTCGGCCGCTGAGGTGACCGCCGCCGCCCCAGCGCCGCCGCGGGCGCTGGCAGAGCCCGACACACCCCATCCGCCCACGGAGGTTCCATGAAGACCCGACTCTCCGAGTCCCTCGGCATCGAGTTCCCGATCTTCGCCTTCTCCCACTGCCGGGACGTCGTGGCGGCCGTCAGCAACGCCGGTGGCTTCGGCGTGCTGGGGGCGTTGGCCTTCACGCCCGAGCAGCTGGCGATCGAGCTCGACTGGATCGACGCTCACGTCGCAGGCAAGCCCTACGGCGTCGATGTCGTCATGCCGGCTTCTTACGCCGGCGCCGGCGATCTCCCGGCCGATGCCTCCAACGCCGAGCTGGCCTCCATCCTCGACGAGCTCATCCCGGCGGGACACCGCGCCTATGTCGAGGAGGTGCTCGACCGCTACGGCGTCGCCCCGCTGCCAGCGGACGAGGACGTCCACCGCTTGCTCGGCTGGACCCACGAGGGTGCTCGGCCGCTCGTCGACATCGCCCTCGAGCACCCGATCAAGCTCTTGGCCAACGCTCTCGGGCCGCCCCCACCCGACGTCGTGCAGATGGCGCACGATCAGGGCGTCGTTGTCGCCGCCCTCGTCGGGTCGGTCTCGCAGGCCGAGAGCCAGGTACGCAACGGCGTCGACATCATCGTCGCCTCCGGCTACGAGGCGGGTGGCCACACCGGCGAGATCACGACCATGGTGCTCGTGCCCGACGTCGTCGATGCCGTCGCGCCCATCCCGGTGCTGGCGGCCGGCGGTATCGGTGACGGCCGCCAGGTCGCGGCCGCCCTCGCGCTCGGTGCCGAGGGCGTCTGGTGCGGATCCATCTGGCTGACGACGGCCGAGAGCGACATGTCGCCAAAGCTGATCTCCAAGCTCTTGTCTGCCGGCTCGAGGGACACGGCCCGTTCCCGGGCGCTCACGGGCAAGCCCGCCCGCCAGCTGCGCACGGCTTGGACAGAAGCCTGGGAAGCGCCCGAGTCGCCGGGTACGTTGCCGATGCCCCTCCAGTACATGCTCACCGCAGACGCCCAGCGTCGCATCGCCCGCTCCGACGTGAGCGAGCTGCTGGGCATCCCCGTTGGCCAGATCGTCTCGCGCATGAACTCGGTCAAGCCGGCGCGACAGGTGGTCTTCGAGATGGTGGAAGGTTTTGCGGGAGCGGCGGAACGGCTGGCGGAATTGCTCCAGAACTAGTCGAACTCGTCGAACTCGTCGAACTCGTCAGTGCTGCAGCCGCTCGGCTGCCACGATCTCGCGCACGAGGGGGACGTCGTCGGGGTGCGTGAGCCCGATGCAGCGGCCGCTCGTCTGGACGACTCGCACGCGGGCGAGGTCCGTCGCCACCAAGTGGCTGACCACGTCCGGAAGCAGCAGCTCGGGCGGTTTTCCCTCTGCATGGGGGGCCGTTTCGGGGTCGAAGCGGGCGAGGGCGCGGTCGAGGTCGTCGTAGATCCCCTCTGAGAAACCCCACAGGTTCATCGACACGATCTCCTCCCCGCTCAAGTCGGCGGGCGGGTCACTGGCGGGCGCACCGATCGCTCGGCCGGTGAAGCCCGTGCCTGATGACTTGCGCTCGACCGTCTGCTCACGCAGCACGTCGAGATAGCCATCCGGTGTCGTGACGCAGACGCCGCGAGTGACGGCGGCGTCCGTCAGCACCGTCTGATCGAGCCGGTACCCGACGATGAGGTGCTCGTCTGGGCCGAGACCCTCGACCTCGGTGGCGAGCCGCTTCATTGCGGCCGGGCCGTAGAGATCGTCGGCGTTGACGACGCCGAACGAGCCTTCGACGAGCTCTTCAGTGGAAGCGACCGCCTGCGCAGTGCCGGGGATCGGGCCCTGTGTGACCGAGCTCACCCGCAACTCGGGCGGCCAGTAAGCGGCGATGTGGTCCAACAGCTCCTGGCGTATCTCGTGACGCACGACGAGCACGACGCTTTCGAAGCCGGCCTCCTGGGCGTCCCAGGCGGTGTAGTCCATGAGGGCCTCACCCTTCGGACCGATCGGCGCCAGCTGTTTCAACCCACCAAAACGCGTACCGTGACCCGCTGCCATCACGACGAGTTGCACGGGAGAACTGTACGGCGCCGCGTCCGGCGTTCGTATCATTCATGCAGGACCATCCGGTGGTGGTGCCCGGCCTTGGGGTCGGAGGCAGTGGGAGCCGACTCCTGCGCCGCGGTATCCGCCCCGGGCCCAAGGAGTTTTACGTGCCAGAGACCGACATCAACGATGACACGAGCGAGAGGCGGACCGCGTCGCCCGAGGCGCCGGCGTCCAACCCCGAGCCCAGCCCCGGCGGCGGGCTCATCGACGACGCCGAGCGTGCCGCCCGCCAAGCCGCCCTCCACCAGCTCATGGAGCTCATGCGCCCAGCGGTGCAAGCGGACGGGGGAGACCTCGTCCTCGTCGACGTCGATTACGACGCCGGCATCGTCGAGGTGCAGCTACAGGGTGCCTGCGGCTCGTGCGCCATCGCCGGCCTGACGCTGCAAGGCGGGGTCGAGCGACTCATGCGGCAGCGGCTGAGCTGGGTGACTGAGGTCCGTGGTGGTGTCGACGAGAACATCGACTTCCTCGAGAGCTCCTCGCTCGGCCGCGGCGGTTATGTCCCGCGGGCTCAGTAGGCCATCGTTCTGTCGCAGCCCGAGGCCGTTCTGTCGTAGCCCAAGGCAGTTCTGTCGTCCCAAGGCAGTTCTGTCGTCCCAAGGCCGGGCCTGGTAGATGGCGGCGGCCTGCCAAGACGATTTTCCTCGCAACCAATCGTGTCTCTCGAGCGTCTCATCTTGTACGAGCCGGTACGAACCGGCTGAGGAAGCGCTGGAGGCAACATGAGGAGTCGAGCGCAGCGTCCGTCAGAGCCGTCACGACCATCCACCAAGCCCCTCTTCATGGTGGCGGGCCTGCTCCTGGTCGCTGCCACGGGGGCGGTCGTCACGACCCGGCCGGCGCCGGCACCCGTTCGCCACAACCGCCCGACCCCGATCGTGGTGAGCCGTCTCAATCGACCCGGGATGGGCCTTCATGGCGGCGCCGGCAGGCTTGGCACGGAGGCGCTGGCGGGACCCAACTGGATCTGAGGTACTCCGAGCTCGGCTCGGGCGAACTGTTTACCTGAACTGACCAAAAACGCCCGGTTTGGTCGCTTTGGGCTTGAGGTTGCCATGTGCGGGCGGTCCCACGCACCCAATGCCGCCTCAGGCGGGGGCTGCCACCGCTCCACCGGCCACTCGCAGTGCGTCGGCCGGGTCGATCTGGCCGTAGCGCACGATCGGCTCGAACAGGTCGATGACGGTCCGGTCCGGGTCAGTGATGCCGCGAAGGGGCTGGCTGGCGAGTCGCCGCCCGGCGAACCGACGGGCAACGACGGCCTTGCGGGCGTCGCCATCGCGTCCGAGCGACCAGACCGCCTCCTCGCAGAGCAAGGCACCTTCGAGCGTGTCCGCCATGAGGTAAGAAAAGCGCCGCAGCTGCAGCAACGCCAGGTCCTCCGGGGCGGACCGGAGGTAGCTGACCGCCTCGGCCAGCTCGTCGCGAGCCGCCCGCACGGCCGCCAGCGGCCCGTCCAGCACTCCGAGAGCCCCGCGGGCGGAGGCGCCCACCTCGAGCGCCCGCTCGATCCGGCGTAGCACGGCCTCGTCGCCGTTCTCCGAACGCATGGCCCGCCGCACGTCGATGCAGCAGATGTTCTCCGTGCCTTCCCAGATCGTGTGGCACTGGGCGTCACGCAGCTGGCGGGCGACCGGCCAGTCCTCCATGTAGCCGTTGCCGCCGAAGACCTCGAGCGCGTGCATGGTCGACTCGAGCCCGACGCGACAGGAGCGCAGCTTGGCGAGCGGGATGGCGATACGGCGGAACATCGCGCCTTCTTCCGCCGACGGCGCCGTGCGGTTTGCCGCCGCGCACTCGAAACTCAGGCTGAGGCCCGCTTCGAGATCAGTGAGCAGGTCGACGAGGGTCTCGCGGACGAGCGGGTAGGAGTCGATCCGGTGACCGAACTGCTGGCGGTTGGCGGCGTAGATGGCAGCTTCGAACCAGGAGCGCCGGTGGATGCCGAGGCTCATGAGTGCGACGCCGAAGCGGCTCCCGTTGACCATCTCCATCATGCGGTTGAGCCCTCTGCCGTCACGGGCGGTGTCCGGGTCGTGCCCGTTGGAGACGGCCTCGCCAGCCGCCTTCGCCTGCGGGCCTGCCAGCCAGGCGAGTGCGCCGTCGAGGGTGACTTCGCCGGTGGGCACGGCGACGGTGCCGAGCTTCGCCTTGAGACGCTTGACGTGAAAACCGTTCTCGCTGCCGTCCGGCAGGCGGCGAGGCACGATGAAGGTGGCCAACCCGCGGCTGCCCGACGGCGCCCCCGCCGGGCGAGCCAGCACGATGAAAACGTCGGCATCGACGTTCGAGCAGAAGTGCTTGTCGCCGAACAATCGCCACTCCTCGCCGTCCTCGACGGCGCGGGTCGTGTTGGCGCCGACGTCGCTCCCGCCCTGGCGCTCGGTGAGGAACATGCCTCCCTCCCAGGACTCCTCTGGGTCGAGCGACGTCAGCCGACCGAGGATCTCCTCGCGCACCGACGCGGGTGCGTACCGCTCCACGATGTCGGCCGCTCCGCTCGTCATTCCGAGGGCGCAGTAGGCGGCCGTCTCGGCCTGGGAGACGAGGTAGGAGACGGCGGCGGTGACGACGGCAGGCACCGACCGGGCGGAATGTGCCTGCAACCCCCCCGCGAAACCCGCCCGGACGAGCTCCGCCTTGTTCTCCACCCAGGTGGCGCTGTGCTCGATGCGGCCGACGTCGTTGCCCCACCGGTCATAGCGGACGAGCACCGGCCCGTGCTTGTCGGAGGCTTCCGCATTCGCGGCCACCGTGTGCCCCACGAGCTCGCCGTAACGCGAGACGACACCCTCGGCGAACTCCCGCTCGCCGGCGTCAGGGAGGAGGCGGTCGAGCAGGAGACGCAGGTTCGGGTCGGCGGCATACCAGTCGAGGCCGATTGCCTGGGTGTATTCGGCGTAATCAGGGAGCATGCGTCCTCCTCGAGTCAGGCCGATTCTCGCGCTCTGCCCGCACGCGGGCGAAACGCAGCCCTTAAGTCAGCCGGCCGCCGCCCGCAACCCGGGCGGGCGCCGCCGCCTCCAGGCTTGTGCGAGGGCGGGCGGCTCCCAGCCGCCGTCAGCGGCGTTCGTGTTCCGCCCGGGCTTGACGATCTCGTCGAGGCGGTCGAGCGTGGCGTCGTCGAGAACGACATCGACGCCGGCGAGGAGGCCTTCCAGCTGCTCCATCGTCCGAGGCCCGATGATGGCCGCCGTCACCGCCGGGTGGGCGATGACGAAGGCGATCGCCAGGTGGATGAGGGAGGTGCCGGCGTCGGCGGCGACCGCTTCCAGCTGCTCTACGAGGTCGAGCTTTCGCTGGTTGCCCGGCAAGGCCGGGTCGAACCGAGCCGGCAGCCGGGAAGCCCTTCCCTTCGTCATGTCGATCTCCGTGCCCTTGCGATAGCGGCCCGTCAGCCAGCCGCCGCCGAGCGGGCTCCAGGCGATCACGCCCATGCCGTAGCGCTCGCACGTCGGCAGGACGGCCGCCTCGATGCCACGGGTGAACAGCGAGTACGGAGGCTGCTCGCAGCGGAACCGCTCGAGGCCTCTGCGCTCTGCTGCCCACTGCGCCTCGACGATCTGCTCGGCGGGGAACGTCGACGAGCCGATCGCCCGCACCTTGCCGGAGTGGACGAGGTCGGAGAGGGCCGAGAGGGTGACCTCGATGGCGGTCCGAGGATCCGGGCGGTGGATCTGATAGAGGTCGATGTAGTCCGTGCCGAGGCGCCGGAGCGACTGCTCCACCTCATAGATGATCCAGCGCCGCGAGTTGCCCTGCTGGTTGGGGTCGTGGGGGTCATCACCCATCTGGCCGTGGACCTTCGTGGCGAGGACGACGGAGTCGCGGCGTCCCTTGAGCGCCTTGCCGACGATCTCCTCGGAGTCCCCACGGGAGTACACGTCAGCCGTGTCGATGAAGTTGATGCCGGCATCGAGGGCACGCCGCACGATCCGGACGCCCTCGTCCTGATCGGAGTTGGCCCAACTTCCGAACATCATGGCCCCGAGGCAGTACGGGCTGACTTGGATTCCGGTGCTTCCGAGGGTCCTGTAGCGCATTCCGGTCACCTTAGGACCGGCACCACACCGCCCAGCCCACGCCGTCAAGCCCACGCCGGCAGCCCACGCCGGCAGCCCACGCCGGCAGCCCACGCCGCGCAACCCTCGCCGGTCCCGCGAGCCGGCTCAGGCTGCACGGGGCTCAACCGCCAGCCTTGGGCTCCTTCGGCAGACCGAGCACTCGCTCGCCGACGATGTTCCGCTGGATCTGGGCCGTTCCGCCCCAGATCGTCTCGGAACGGGAGAAGAAGAAGCTCGCTTGCAACGGGCTCACGGCGTAACCGGGCCTGCGGTGGCGGGCGCCGATGCCGGGCATGAACTCGACGTCGTCCCCCTCGCTGTCGGCCGTCGCCTCCGGGAGGACCTGGCCTTCCATACCGAGGATGTCCATCGCCAGCTCCATTGTGTCGCGGTGATACTCGGACCAGTACATCTTGTTGGTCGCCCCGAGGGCGACGGTCGAATGGTCGCCGTTCAGGGCCGAGGTCAGCGTGCGCAGCCCGTTGATCTGCATGATCTTCACCTTCGACCACGCCTGGGCGAGTCCCTGGCGCACGAGCGGGTCCTGGCTCTTCCCGTTGCGCTTGGCGACCGCGATGATCGCCTCCAGCTCCTTGAGGAAGCGCCGGTGGCCCGTCGTCGCCGAAGTGCCCCGTTCGAAGCCCAACGTGTCCATGGCGACCGCCCAGCCGTTGTTGACACCCCCGACGACGTTCTCCCGCGGGCAACGAGCGTTCGTGAAGAAGACCTCGTTGAACTCCGCCGAGCCGTCGATCTGGGCGATCGGCCGCACCTCGATGCCAGCCTGGCGCATGGGCACGAGCAGGTAAGAGATGCCCTTGTGCTTCGAGGCATCCGGATCGGTGCGAGCGAGCAGGAACACGTAGTCGGCGACCTGGGCCTGGGTGGTCCAGACCTTCTGCCCGTTGATGACCCACTCGTCCCCGTCGAGCTCGGCGCGCGTCTTCAAGGAGGCGAGGTCGCTGCCCGAGTCTGGCTCCGAGAAACCTTGGCACCATGAGATCTCGCCGGAGAGAATCTTGGGCAGGAAGTACTGCTTCTGCTCTTCGCTACCCCATTTGAGGATCGTGGGGCCGACGAGCGTGTCGCCGAAGAAGTCGGCCCGCATGGGGGCGTTCAGGCGGGCGAACTCCTCGTTCAGCACGACGCTCTCCATGAGCGAGAGGCCTCGGCCGCCGTACTCCTTCGGCCACGAGGCGCAGATCCAGCCGCCGTGGGCCAGCTTCTTCGTCCACTCGTTGTGGAACGAGGCACGCTCCTCGGGCGTCATCGAGAAGCCCGGCTGGCCCCAACCAGGTGGCAGGTTCTCCTCGAGCCAGCCGCGAACCTCGATGCGGAACGCCTCGGCCTCGGGCGGATAAGTCAGATCCATACCTCAAGGCTATCGTCGCCCCGCCAGCGCGGTTGGAGGGGGTCGTGGACGCCTGCTTGCCCGAGCGCGGGCGGCTCCGCCTCCGGCTGTTCCTGCAGGGACGGAGGCGGTCGGCACACCTAAGTTGCGCCACAGGACCGAAGCGGGGAAGTCTTGATGCATCATGCACGCTGATGCGGAGCGGCTTCGCGTCGCGTATCTCGTCTATCGGGGCAACCCGCGTTGTGGCGGTCAGGGTGTCTACACCCGCCACCTCACGAACGAGCTGACGAGGCTCGGCCACGAGGTGACGGTCTTCTCCGGGCAGCCGTACCCGGAGCTGGAGGACGGGGTGGGTTTCGTGCCCGTGGCGAGCCTCGACCTGTATCGGGAGCCAGATCCGTTCCGCGTGCCGCGGCTCTCCGAATTCAGGACCTCCATCGACGCTCTCGAGTTCGGGATCATGTGCACGGCCGGTTTCCCGGAGCCGCGCACCTTCACTCTGCGGGCGAGGAAGCTGCTCGCCGCCCGCAGAGGCGACTTCGACGTCGTGCACGACAACCAGTCGCTCGGGAGCGGTCTTCTCGGCATCATGGCGGACGGTTGGCCGCTGCTCGGGACGATCCACCACCCGATCACCGTCGACCGCGAGCTCGATCTCTCGCACGCCACGACCATTCGTCGCCGGCTGACGCTGCGTCGCTGGTACGGGTTCATCGAGATGCAACGGCGGGTCGCCCGCGAGATCCCCCGCGTGGTCACCGTGTCGGAGTCGTCCCGCCGTGACATCGCCGCCCAGCTCGGCGTCGAGCCGTCGCGGATGGCGGTCGTGCCCGTCGGAGTCGACGAGACGGTCTTCCGGCCACGCGCCGAGATCGCACGGGTGCCCGGTCGCCTCGTGACGACTGCCAGCGCCGACGTGCCCATGAAAGGGCTCGTTCCGCTCCTCGAGGCGCTTGCCAAGGTGCGCACGGAGCGATGCGACGCCCACCTCGTCGTCGTCGGGCGCCTGCGGGACGGCAGCGTCGTGCCTGCGGTGCTCGACCGTCTCGGCGTCGAGGGCGCTGTGCGTTTCCTCTCGGGCATCTCTGACGACGAGCTGTCCGAGCTGTATGCCTCGGCCGAGGTGGCGGTCGTGCCGTCGCTCTACGAGGGGTTCTCGTTGCCGGCGATCGAGGCGATGGCGAGCGGTGTGACCCTCGTGGCCACAACCGGCGGCGCGCTGCCGGAGGTTGCCGGCACCGATGGGGTCACCGCCCTGCTCGTGCAGCCGAACGACCCCGGAGCGCTGGCCGCTGGCCTGCTGCGGGCGCTCGGTGATGCCGATCTGCGGGCCCGCCTCGGCGCGGCCGGCCGCAAGCGGACGCTCGAGCGGTTCACCTGGCCGGTGACGGCTCGCTTGACGGCCGAGCAGTACCGGGTGCTCCTCGAGGAGCAGGCCCGCGCCGTGCGGGACGGGGCCGGTAGCGGAGGGCGTCGTGGTGCGCCCGCGAGGGGTCTCGCCGGCGTCGGGGAGGCGGCGGAGCTGCCGTGCTGACGGTCGACTTCGATCGCCTCGGGTTGCAGAGCGGAGAGCTGGTGCTCGACCTCGGCTGCGGCGGAGGACGTCACGCTTTCGAGTGCTTCCGGTTGGGCGCCAAGGTCGTGGCTTTCGACGCCGACGCCGTCGAGTTGAAGGGCGTCGCCGGACTCATGGGCGCCATGGCCGAGACAGGCGAGACCACCGAAGCCGGCGCCCACCTCGAGGTACAGGGCACCGCCTTCCGGCTGCCGTTTCCCGACGCCAGCTTCGACCGGGTGATCGCCGCCGAGGTGCTCGAGCACCTCGGCGAGGACCACGTGGCGATGGCCGAGCTCGCCCGCGTGCTGAAGCCGACGGGTCGCATGGCCGTGACGGTGCCTCGCTACGGCCCCGAGGTGGTCAACTGGGCGCTGTCGGACGAGTACCACTCCGTGCCGGGCGGGCACATCCGCATCTACCGGCGAAGCCAGCTGCTCGGGCGGCTCGAGTCGGCCGGCCTGCGCCTGCTCGGGTCGCACCACGCCCATGCGCTCCACAGCCCTTACTGGTGGCTCAGGTGCCTCGTCGGGACGAGCAACGAGCAGCATCCTTTCGTGCGGACGTATCACCGGCTGCTCGTGTGGGACATCGTGCGCAGGCCGGCGGTCACGCGCCTTTCGGAGCAGCTGTTGAACCCGTGGATCGGCAAGAGTTTCGTCGTGTACGTGGAGCACGCCTCGTGACCCGCTTCGCCGACTGCCTGCTCACGGCCGACGAGGTGCTCGCCACCGCCGCCTCCATCGAGGCCTGTCAGCTGCCGAACGGGATGGTGCAGTGGTTCGAGGGCGGCCACGCCGATCCATGGAACCACGTCGAGGCGGCCATGGCCCTCGCCACCGCCGGACGCCTGCACGCCGCCGTGCGCGCCTACGAGTGGCTCCGTGGCACCCAGCTGCCCGATGGCGCCTGGCACAACTACTACTGGCCCGACGGGTCGATCGAGGACGCGAAACGCGACACCAACGTCTGCGCCTACCTCGCCACCGGCATTTGGCACCTCTACCTCGTCACCGGCGACACCGGCGTGATCGAGTCCTTCTGGCCCGTCATCGAGGCGGCCATCGACTTCGTGCTCGCCTGGCAGCAACCGGGGGGCGAGCTGACGTGGTCCGTCGACGCCGACGGCACGCCGGGTGACTACGCCCTTCTCACGGGGTCGTCATCGGCCTATTTCAGCCTGCGCTGCGCCGTCGCCTGCGCCGAGCGCATCGGCCTCGACCGCCCGGACTGGGAGCTCGCCGCCGGGCGGCTGCGACACGCCGTCGCCTACGGGCCGGATCGCTTCGAGCCGAAGGAGCGTTTCGCCATGGACTGGTACTACCCGGTCCTCTCCGGCGCCCTCGAGCCGGTGCGTGGCGCCGAGCGGATCGACGAGCGCTGGTCGGAGCTCGTGATCGAAGGCCGAGGCGTGCGCTGCGTGTCCGACGGGAACTGGGTGACGGCGGCCGAGACGGCCGAGTGCGCCATGGCCCTCCTCGGCCTCGGCCGGCGGCCGCAGGCGGCCGCCCTACTCGAATGGGTGCAGGACCAGCGTTGCCCGGACGGGTCGTACATGACCGGCCTCGTCTACCCGCAGCGGTCGAGCTTCCCGCCGGAGGAGCGCAGCAGCTACACCGCCGCCGCCATGATCCTGGCGGTCGATGCCCTGAACGCCAAAGGACCGGCCTCCGGGTTGTTCCTTGGCCGGTCGTTGCCCGCCGGCACGGTGCTCGACCTCGACGACGAGTCCGTCGAGGCGGACGAGCGAGCCTGAGCGAGCCCGAGCGGACCTGAGCAGACCTGAGCGGGCCTTCGGCCGTCGCTCGTCCCGCGGGCCTTCGGCCGTCGCTCATCCCGCGGGCGCGGCCGTCGCTCATCCCCCGGGCGCCACCCGCCGCAACACCCGCAGGCTGCCGCATCCGAGGTCGCTCTCCTCGAGAAACGCCCCCGATTCGAGCGCCCGCACGTACAGCTCGTAGGGCGGTCGCCCGCCGTCCGCCGGGTTCGGGAAGACGTCGTGGATCGCCAACCAGCCACCGACCGCCACCTTCGGCGCCCAGCCGTGGTAGTCCGCCCAAGCAGGCTCCGAACCATGACCCCCGTCGATGAAGACGAGGCCGACGGGCGTGGCCCAACGGGCGGCGATCGTAGGGGAGTCGCCCACCAGGCCGACGACGCGGTCCTCGACGCCCGCCTCCTCCACGGCGCGGCGCCATGCCGGGAGGGTGTCGAGACGACCCGTTTCTGGGTTGACGAGGGTGGCGTCGTGGTGCTCCCAGCCCGCTTGGTTCTCCTCGGAGCCGTGGTGATGGTCGACGCTGAAGACGACGGGGTCCGATCGGCCGGCGCCGGCCGCGAGCGCCGCCAGCACTCCGTGGGCAAGGTAGAGCGTCGAGCGCCCGCAATAGGCACCTACCTCGATGATCGCCCCGGCACCCCCCTCCTCGGGCAGGGCGCACACGAGACCGGCCACCCTCGCCAGCGCCCGACCCTCGTCGTCAGGCATGAAGCCCGTGGTCGCGCGGGCGGCCTCGAGGACGCGAGCGGCGGCGGCTGTTGGTTCCGCGGCGTTGTGGGCGGAGCCGTCTGTCACGGTGAGATCACTTCACGATGCTGACGATCGTCCAGACGCCGAAGCCGAGGAGCAGGCACCCCGACAGCCGGCGCACGATGCTCAAGGGCACGACGCGGGTGATCGTGCGGCCCGCCAGCACGCCGAGGCCAGACACGATCCAGAAACCCACCGTCGCCCCGAGGAACACCGCCACAGGGTCACGGTAGCGAGCAGTCAGGTTGGCGATGAGGATCTGAGTGATGTCGCCGAACTCGGCGAGGGCGACGATCGTGAAGGTGGTGAAGAAGACTCGCCAGTCCGAGGCCACCGCGACGGCGCGGTCGCCGAGGCGCTCACCCTTCTCCTGCTCCGCCTCCTCGGGCACGAAGATGAGGTAGGCGGCACCGGCCATGAACAGCACCGCCACCACGATCTTCACCGTCGTGTGCGGCAGCAGCGCCAGCAGCCCACCGGCCACGACGGCCAACAGCGCCTGCACGGTGAGGGCGAGGGCGCCACCGATCCAGACGGGCAGCGCCTTGTTGCGAGACGCCAGCACGATGCATGAGATGAACGTCTTGTCCGGCAGCTCGGCCGGGATGACCAGCACCGTCGTCGTGGCGGCGAGCGCGAGGTTCACAATCGCTCAGCAGTCCTCGAGAGCGACCAAGCTGCCGACGTTTGTGGCGCCGCCCCCGGCCGTGGCGCCGCCCCGTCCGTGCTCGCCGACAAAGCCCGCCGCACGGCGCCGCACCGCGCCGCGCCGTCCTAGGACTTGGCGAGCAGTTCGCCGAGCGTCGGCCGCTGCTCCCGCACGAAGCCCACGTTGACCTCGAGTCGCTCCAGATGCTGGTGGATGGTCCGCTGATGGCCGCCAAGGGGGTGCTCGGCGAGGAATGCCTCGACACTGCGGGCGAGGATGGCGTTGCCGTCGCCGTCGAGGTCGGCGAGGCGTGAGATACCGCCGAGCATCGTCGGTACGGCGTGCGTGGCGAAGCGGTCCTTCAGATCGTCCCAGTGCCGCGTGATGAAGTCCCAGGTCGCCGGCCCGTTGGCCCGGCTCCCGAGCAGCATGCGGAGCACGTAGGGGGCGTCTTGGGAGCGTACCTCGTCGAGGCACATCTCCCGCAGCTCGGCGGCGAGCTCGGGCACCCGCGTGCAGGCGACGGCGAAGAGGTGCCGCGACTGGTCGATGGGGTCGATCGGGCGCAGGACGCGATCCCGCATGACGTTGAATTCGGCCCGCCCGCCCGAGTACGCCACGACCTGCAGGATGGCCTCTGCGGTGTCACCGGGCAACGGCTTGCCGCCCCCGTCGGCCGCCTCGAAGGCGGCGTGCGCCTCGGCGCGTACGCCCTCGTCCGCACCGATCGTGCCGAGAACGCTCACGAAGGCGGAGCGAGCCCGTGCCACCTCTTGAGTGTCGCCCGCCCTCGGCTCGAAACCCAGTCGCTCCAACTCCGGACCGAACAGCCCCCGCGTGCGCTGTTCGAGCGCTCGGCGGTCGTCGGCGGCAACCGCGAGGTCCAGCATCCCGATAGCGCCGATGACGACAGCCCAGACGTTCGGGTCATCCTCACCTTGCAGGCTCTTGGCGAGGGCGAGGAAGTCGTCGAGGGGCGACACCCGCGCCAATGTGGCCGCCCAGGTGTCGGAGACGACGTTGAAACGTTCCAGGGCGGTGAGGCTGTGCAGGTTGGAGCAGATCTGCTCGAGCAACGGACCGTGGTAACGCAACCGGTAGGTGCCCGATCCGCCGGCGTTGACGACAACGAGCCCGTCGCCGGTCGGCAGGACGAGCGGTTGGGTGGCGTACGGGGCCGGGCCGAGAAGGACCGCCTGCACCGGCCCGGGACCACCATCGGGCCGGGGGGTGGTGCCGGGCGCACGCTCGGCCAGGCGGATCGGGATGATCCAGTCCTGCCCGATGGCGGACGGCTCCTCGTGGGACTGCTCGTACTCTGCCAGCGGGAGCCAGGAGAACGGCTCCTGCGTGAGCTCGAGCTCGTCGCCCACGCGGCGCGCCGTCACGAGCGGGGTGCCCCCTTGGAATATCCAGCTGTCCATGAGCGCCCGCACCGGCTCGCCCTCGGCTGCCGACTCGATGGCGTCCCAGAGATCTGTCGTCTCGGTGTTGGCGTACTGATGGGTGGCGAGGTAGCGACGGACACCGGTGCAAAAGCGGGCGGTGCCAAGGTACTGCTCGAGCATCCGCAGGACGTTGCCACCCTTCAAGTAGGTGAGGGCGTCGAACATCGCCTCGGCCTCGTCGGGGGCGCGGACGTCGAATTCGATGGGGCGGGTCGAGTGAAGGGCGTCGATCGAGAGGGCGTAATCCTTCTCACGCCCGAACGACACCCAACGGCGCCATTCGGGCCGGAAGTCGTCCAGGCAGCAGATGCTCATGAAGGTGGCGAAGGCCTCGTTCAGCCAGATCCCGTTCCACCACTTCATCGTGACGAGGTCCCCGAACCACATGTGGGCGATCTCGTGCTCGATCACCTCGGCGATGCGAGTGAGCTCGGAGACCGACGCAGTCGCCGGATCGCACAGTAGATCCGTTTCCCGGAAGGTGACGCATCCGAGGTTCTCCATGGCACCCTGCCCGAAGTCCGGGATGTCGACGAGGTCGAGCTTCGACGCCGGGTAGGGCAGGTCGAAGTACTCGGTGTACCACGCGAGCGCGTGGACGGCGACCTCGAGGGCGAAGGAGGTGAGGTGAAGCTTGCCGATCGGTGTGATGACCCGGATGGGGATGCCGCACGAGTATTCGGCCGGGCTTGCCTCGAGCGGCCCCACGACGACGCACACAAGGTAGGTCGACATGATGATGGTGTCCTCGAACTCGACGCGCTTGCGGCCGTCACCCAAGAACCTGACGGAGGTCTCGGCGCCGTTGGACACGGCGAGAAGCTTCTCGTCGACCTCGAGAGCGACCGAGAAGACGGCCTTCAGGTCCGGTTCGTCGAAACAGGGGAACGCCCGCCGGGCGTCCGTGGACTCGAAGTGGGTTGTCGCCAGCCAGTGGTCGTTGCCGTCGGGATCGGTGAAGCGGCTCCGATAGAAGCCCCGCAGTTTGTCGTTCAGCACCCCGGCAAAGGCGCATTCGAGCAAGTAGGAACCGGGCTCGATGACGCCGGGGCCATGAAAGGTGACGCGTTCGAGCGCTTCGTCGAGGCTCACATCGAGGATCGCGACGACGTCGGCGTGGGAGGGTCGCAAGGTTGCGGCTGACACGGTCAGCTCGGCGGCGTTGCAGACGATCTCGGAGACAGGCTCGACGACGTCGATTTCGATGACGACGGCGCCGGAGAAGGTGGCAGAGCCGAGGTCCGGCGACAATTGAAGGGAGTAACGACGGGGGAGCACCGTTCGCGACAAGCGGAAGTCGGCGTCGCTGCGCTTCTCGATCGTCATGCCGGAAGGCTACTGCGGCAGTGCGTGTTCGAAGGCGCTACCGTCTCGGCCCGTGCTCGATCCACGATGGCCCTTTGGGGCGAAGGATCTCCCCGATCGGCCGATCGACGTCTTGTGCGTCGGCCACGCCCTCGTCGATCGGCTGGCGTACGCCAGCCTCGACGACGTGCGCGCTGCCGGCGTGGATGCGGGCGGTATGACGCTCGTGGACGCCGTGCGCGCCGGTGAGATCGGGAGGGCGTTTTCTCCCTGGGACGAGGTTGCCGGCGGATCAGCGGCCAATACTGCAGCCGGGATCGCCTCTCTCGGAGGCTCGCCCGCCTTCGCGGGCGCCGTCGGCGACGACGGGCCGGGAGCGTGGTATGCCTCCGACTTGGCGCGCGCTGGGGTGCACTGCGCTGTCGACATCGTCCAGAGCGGCATACCTACGGGGCTCTCTCATGTGCTCATCTCCGACGGTGGCGAGCGCTCGATGGCGACAAGTCTCGGGGCCGCCAGCCACGTGTCGCTCTCGTCGATCGAGCGGGTGGGGCTCGATCGAGCGGAGGTCGTCTACGTCGAGGGTTATCTGCTCGATTCCGCGCCCGCCGCGGCTGCGGTCACGAGAACGCTCGAGCTCGCCAAGGACGCTTCCACGCTGGTGTCGCTCTCACTGTCGGATCCCTTCGTCGTGGACCGCCACGCTGCCCGCGTCCGTGAGCTCGTGTTCGGCGGCACCGTCGATGTTCTCTTCGGCAACGAGGAAGAGGCGAGGATGCTCACCGGGGCGACGACTCGGGCCGAGGCGGTCGCTCGCTTGCGCAGGCCGGGGGCGGTGGCGGTCATCACACTCGGTGCCGCCGGCGCCATGGCCATCACACCGGGTGACGAGATCGTCATCGAGGCCGACGAAGTCGAGCGTGTGCAGGACACGACCGGGGCGGGTGACTTGTTCGCCGCCGGGTGCCTCTACGGCCTCACCCACGGGCTCGGGCCAGAGGCGGCCCTCGGGCTCGGGAGTCTTGCCGCCGCCGAGGTCATCAGCCATCTCGGAGCTCGCCCGGCGATCAGCCTGCGTGCAGCGGCCGGCGGGCGTCTGACACCCCACTAAGGGCACGCCTGTGCTCACCAGGGCGCCTCGGGGCAGCGTCTTCGTCCTCGGGCACGATGGTGCCTTCAGGCGGGGTGGCTGTCCTCCTCGGGCGGCCTGAAGGCCAGCTGCAGGTCGGCCAGGCGTACGAGGGCGCTCGCCACCCAACGGGCGAGGCCGGCGATCTGGTCATCGAGCTTTGAGGGGTCCTCTAGCGTGGCGTCGTCGAGGCGGAGGCTGCCCTGGTAGGCCACCTCAAAGGCGCAGGTGGGCTCCGGCAGGCCGTCGAAGGACTGCTCGAGAGTCGGCGCCGCCCGTTCCAGGCGCTCGGTGCCGATCTCGGGTCCTTCGGCGTCGAGCACGGAGAGCACCTTGTCGACCTTGGGGGCGCCAACGAGGTGCTGCAGGCGGAAAGCCAGCTCCATGATGAGCTCGGGTGGCTCGGCCGGAGTCTCCCCGATCGACCATGACCGGTAGGCGCTCTGGCTCCAGGTCGGCCAGTCGAGCGTGAGATCGGCGCGCACCCGGGCCGGGTTGCCCTCGCCGGGCAGGCTGTAGGACGTCTCGAAGGAGAGATCCCCGAGGAAGACATCGACTTGGAAACGCTCCTCGACGGCCTGCTGCTCGAGCAGAGCGCCCTCGAAGGCGTCGCGGACCGCCCCGATGACATCGAGGAGGATGTGATCGATCATGGCGGCTCGACGTTAGTTCCCGCCGGGGCATTGATGATCAGCCTCGGCTTCGCAGCGAGCTGGTAGAACACTCGACGTGCGGGAGAACCCCTGGCTGGATCGCCGTGTGATCTGCTTCGCCCATCAGGGCGGAGCGAGGGAGAACCCGTCGAGCACGCTGCACGCCATCACCGAGGCGATGGCGCACGGCGCCACCGCCATCGAGCTCGACGTGCACGCCACCGCCGACGGCCATCTCGTCGTCAGCCACGATCCCACGCTCGACCGGACCACGAACATCACCGGCGAGATCGTCAGTCACACCCTCGCCGAGCTGTCAGGGCTCGACAACGCCTACTGGTTCGTCCCGGGCGAGGACGTCCAGCACGACCGCAGCCCGGCCGACTATCCGATGCGAGGGCGTGCGCCGGCCGATCGCCGTTACGGGATTGCCACGCTCAGCGAGGTCTTCGACGTCACCGAGGGGATCCCGCTCAATCTCGACATCAAGCGCACGACACCCGACGTGGCGGGCTACGAGCGAGCGTTGGCCGACCTGATCCGAGAGCGGGGGCGGACCGAGGACGTCATCGTCGCTTCGTTCATCGACGCCGCCACGGACCGGTTCAAGGAGTACGCCCCTGAGATCGCCACCTCGGCGGGCACACTGGCCGTGGCGGAGTTCTATCGAGCCATCCACGCCGGCGATGCTCCGCCCGACAGCCTGCAGCGCCACCTGGCCTTGCAGGTCCCCGCCCGCTACCACGACATCCTCGTCGTCGACGAGGCTTTTGTGAATGCAGCGCACGCCAACGGTTTCGCCGTGCACCCGTGGACGGTGAACGATCGCGAGGAGATGGGGCGGCTGTGCGACGTCGGGGTTGACGGCATCATCTCCGACGTGCCGAGCGTGCTCGCACACGTTCTCGAAGAGCGAGGGTTGACCTGGCGCCGCTAGCGGCAACGGCCACCTGCAGCGGCTGAGGGCTCAGCCCCGGCCGCAGTTCGGCTTCTTGCCGTGGTTCGCCTTCTTCTTCTTGCGCAGCTTCCGCTTCGTGGTTCGCTTCGACACAGTGCCGGGAAGTGTAGCGGTCGCTTTGCATGCCAGAATCCCCCTATGGCGTGGTTGCTACGCGACGGGCAGGTGCTGGCGAGCCTCGAGATCGCCGACACGTTCCTGTCCCGCAACCGTGGACTGCTCGGGCGCTCGGGGACGGCCGGGGCCATGCTGCTGACTCATACGCGGGGCGTCCACTCCGTCGGGATGCGCTTCGCCATCGACGTGGCCTTCCTCGACAAGGGTCTCGTTGTCGTCGACACCGTGACGCTTCGCAGGCACTGGATGGCGCGTCCTCGTCTCCACACCCGCTCGGTGCTCGAGGCAGAGGCAGGGGCCTTCGAGCGATGGGGCCTCAAAGTGGGTGATCGCCTGGAGGTGAAGGAGTGAGTGACTCGCCGGCGGGAGATGGGACGGGCGGGGAGCTCGTGCTCGTCTCGACCCCGATCGGCAACCTCGGCGACCTCTCGCCGCGGGCGGCCGCCACGCTGTCTGCGGCCGACGTCGTGTGCTGTGAGGACACGCGGCACACCGGCACGATGCTGAAGCGGCTCGGGATCACGACGCGGCGAATGCTCTCGTTGCACGCCCACAACGAAGCAAGCCGCCTGCCGATGCTGCTCGAGGAGCTCATCTCCGGCCACCTCGTTGCGCTCGTGAGCGATGCGGGCACGCCTGCCGTCTCCGATCCCGGTGAGCGACTCGTGGCGGCGGCAGCCGAGGCCGGCGTCCGTGTGAGCGTCATTCCGGGACCCTCTGCGGTGCTGGCGGCGATCGTCGTCTCCGGAATGGGGATCGGGCGTTGGCGGTTCGAGGGGTTTCTTCCCCGCAAGGGAGGAGAGCGGCGTGTCCGGCTCGCCGACGTCGCCTCCTCGCCGTGTCCGAGCATCTGCTACGAGTCGCCGCAGCGCCTGGCCGCCACCCTGGCCGATCTCGTGCAGGCCTGCGGGCCGGAGCGACGCGTCGCCGTCTGCCGCGAGCTGACGAAGTTGCACGAGGAGGTGCGTCGCTCGACGCTGGCGGAGGCCGTCAGCCATTTCGCCGTCACGGTGCCGAGGGGCGAATTCGTGCTCGTCGTCGATGGCCAGGCGGCCGATGCGCCGCCGCTCGACGTCCCGAGCAGTCATGACCTCGCAGAGGCCGTGTCCGAACGCGTGGCCTCAGGGGCGTCCCGGCGCGACGCCGTTCGCGAGGTGGCGGGACGACTCGGCGTCGCCCGCAGCACCGTGTACGAGGCCGCCATTCGGCCCGCCGGCTCGCAAGGTGGGCCGGTCGGGGATCGGTAGGCTCGCCGGATGCCCGGCCGCTTCTATGTGACCACTCCGATCTTCTACGTCAACGATGTCCCTCATCTCGGCAACGGGTATGCCACGATCGTCGCCGACGCCCTGGCCGGCTGGCACCGTCTGGAGGGGGACGAGGTCCTCTTCCTGACCGGGACCGACGAGCACGGTCTCAAGGTCCTTCGTTCGGCCCAGGAGAACGACATGCCGCCGAAGGAGTGGACCGATCTGCTCTCGCAGCGGTTCAGGGACGCCTGGGCACAGCTGCGGATCTCGAATGACGACTTCATCCGCACGACAGAGGAGCGCCATCACCGCAGCGTGCAGGTGTTCATGCAGGCGATCTACGACAACGGCTACCTCCGCAAGGGCACCTACGAGGGCTGGTACTGCGTCTCCTGCGAGGCGTACTACAACGAGGGCGAACTCCTGCCCGGCCAGCTCTGCCCGGTGCACGAGCGCCCCGTCGAGTGGTTCAGCGAGGAGAACTGGTTCTTCGAACTGAGCCGCTTCTCCGACCGGCTGCTCGAGTGGTACGAGGGGCATCCGACCGCCATCTACCCGGAGACTCGGCGCAACGAGGCCCTTGGCATCATCCGGGGTGGCTTGCAGGACATCTCGATAACGCGGACGTCCATCGACTGGGGGATCCCGGTTCCCTGGGACGAGGGTCACGTCTTCTATGTGTGGTACGACGCCCTCGTCAACTACATCTCCGCCATCGGCTACGGGAGCGACCCGGCGCGCTTTGAGAAGTGGTGGCCGGCGGTCTGCCATTTGATCGGCAAGGACATCATCCGCTTCCACTGCGTGTGGTGGCCGGCGATGTGCATGGCCGCCGGCATCGACCCGCCTGCTTCGTACGTGGTCAGCGGGTTTCTTCTCGTCGGGGGCAAGAAGATGGCCAAGAGCGCCTACAACCAGGTCTACCCCGTTGAGCTCGCTGCCGACATCGGTGACGACGCCCTGCGCTACTACCTGCTGCGGGAAGTGGGTCTCGGTTCTGACGGCGAGTTCACCTATGAGGGCCTCATCGCCCGCTACAACTCAGATCTCGCCAACAACCTCGGCAACCTGCTGTCGCGGGTCAGCAACGTAGTGGCATCGAAGTGCGCCGGCATCGGGCCCGCGCCCCGCACGGCTGCTGCCGGCTCGCGTCTGGCCGAGGTGGCCGCCGAGGTGACGCCTGCTGTCACCGCCCACTGGCGAGGTTTTGCCCCGCACGAGGGGCTCGAGGCGACCTGGAGGATGATCCGGGCGGCCAACGCCGAGCTCGAGGCGGTCGAGCCCTGGAAGTTGGAACCCGGACCCGAGGTCGATGGGGTCCTCGGTGACGCCCTGGAGGTGCTACGAATCGTGGCCGTGCTCATCTCACCAGTGATTCGCGATGGGGCGCCGGAGATCTGGCGTCGCATCGGGCTGAAGGGCGCCCCCGGCGCTGACGGCAATGCCGGCGAGAGCGGCGTGCTTGCGTGGGGCGGCTACCCAGGTGGTCTGCCCGTCGAGAAGGGCGCTCCCCTCTTCCCCCGCCGGCAGGTGGTCGCAGAATGAAGCGGGCGCGCATCTTCGGCGGCGGGCGGCACCGGCGCGGTGTCGCCGGAGAGACGAGCGAGTCTGCGTCGAGCGTCGACTCGGCCGCCGTCACCGGCACGACCGAGGAGAAGGCCCGTCGCCCGGGTGGGACCTCCGCGCCGCCGCTGTGGACCGACAGCCACTGCCACATGCAGTCCTCCGATGATCTCCACGGTGTCCTCGAGCGTGGCCGCCAATCCGGAGCTCGGCGGATGGTGTTCGTCGGCACTGACGAGGCGAGCTCGCGGGAAGGCGCCAGCGTGGCGGCCGCTCTGAGCGGAACAGGTGCTCCTCCCGTCGAGATCTGGTCGACGGTCGGGCTGCACCCGCACGACGCCAGTAGCGGTGTTGGCGGAGTAGGCCGCTTCTTGCGAGAGCTCTACTCGGCAGGCTTGTCCACCTCCCGCGTGGTGGCCGTCGGCGAGTGCGGACTCGACTATCACTACGACCACTCGCCCCGTGCCGCCCAGCGGGACGCCTTCGCCGCCCAGATCGCCTTCGCCCAACAGTTCTCTTTGGCGCTCGTCATCCACACTCGAGAGGCCTGGGACGACACCTTGGCGATCATCGACCGGGAAGGCGTGCCGCCGCGTCTCATCTTCCATTGCTTCACGGGCGGGCCCGGTGAGGCGCAAGCTTGCCTGGATCGGGGTGGCTACCTGTCGTTCAGCGGGATCGTCACGTTCGCGACGGCGTCTGCTGTTCGTGAAGCGGCGACGATGTGCCCGCTGGATCGGCTGCTGGTGGAGACGGACGCCCCCTTCCTCACGCCGGTGCCGCATCGCGGCAAGCCGAATGAGCCCTCGTACGTGCCCATCATCGGTGCCCAGATCGCCACCTTGAAAGGGTTGGACGACACCGCCATCGCGCAGGCGACGACGTCCAACGCCGCTGTGGTGTTCGACCTGCACGGGTGAGGGATGCCGCCGATGACGTCAACCCCTGCCCTCGGCTGCGCCTAGTCACGCCAGAGCCCATCACATGAGCCGTCGGCCGCTCGGGCGGGCGGAGATCTCGGCGCTGTTGGCCGAGCACGGGATCTCGCCATCGCGGGCGCTCGGCCAGAACTTCGTCGCGGATCCCAACCTCGTCGAGCGGGTGGCTCGCCTGGCAGCCGTGGGTGCGGGCGACCGCGTCGTAGAGATCGGCGCCGGGCTCGGATCCCTCACGATGGCGCTCGCTGCCACCGGCGCCGAGGTGCTCGCAGTCGAGATCGACCGCTATCTCGAGCCGGTGCTGCGAGAGCTCGTGGAACCGCTCGGCGTCACCGTCGTGAGGGCTGACGCCATGTCCTGTGACTGGGCGGGGTTGCTGGGTGCGGGCAAGGACCCGCGACCGTGGGTGCTCGTCGCCAACCTCCCGTACAACATCGCCACTCCGCTCGTCGCCGATCTCCTCGTAGGGGTGCCGTGCGTCAGCCGCATGCTCGTGATGGTGCAGCGAGAAGTCGGTGAGCGCCTGGCAGCTCCGCCCGGATCGCGCGCCTACGGCGCCGTCTCGGTTCGCGTCGCCTATTTCGCCGAGGCCAAGGTCGTGGGACGCGTGCCGGCGGACGTCTTCCTGCCGCGCCCGAACGTCGAGTCCGTCCTCGTCGAGATCGTTCGACGCCCCGCCCCCGCCGTTCCGACGAGCGTGGCGAGCTTCGAGGAGATCGATGCGTTGGTGAGGGCGGGTTTCTCCGGGCGGCGCAAGATGCTGCGTCGCTCCCTGGCGGGCCTAGTCGGGGCGGAGGCCTTTGCCGGCGCGGGGGTGGCGCCCACGCGCCGCCCGGAGGAGCTTGGCGTGGAGACTTGGGGCAAGCTGGCCCAGTGCAAGCGGCTGATCGAGAGCGGGGAACCGGTACCGCCGTTGTGAGGGCGCCGGCGAAATTGACGCGCCGGTTGAAGGTGGTGGGGCGTCGCCCGGACGGCTATCACCTCCTCGAGGCGGAGATGGTCGCGCTCGACCTCGGCGACGAGCTCGAGTTCTCAGCGGGAGACGGCTTGGAGGTCGTCGACGACGTGAGCTGGCTCGGCCAGCCGGTGGTCCCGCCGTTCCTCGACCCGGGCGACAACCTCGTGGCGCGGGCGCTTCGTGCCGTCGGTAAACAAGCCTATGTGCGGCTGCGCAAACGGATTCCTGCAGGCGCAGGGCTCGGAGGAGGATCGGCCGACGCCGCCGCTGTGCTCCGTTGGGCGAAGTGCTCGGATCTGGAGGTGGCGGTAAGCCTGGGTGCGGACGTGCCCTTCTGCCTTCGCGGGGGCCGGGCGCTCGTCGGGGGCATCGGCGACGTCATCGAGCCGCTCCCGTACGAGCACGCCGATGTCCTGCTCGTTGTCCCGCAGCTGAGCGTCTCGACGATGGCCGTCTACACCGCTTGGGACGCCCTCGGGGGCCCAGCAGGCGAGTTTGGCAATGATCTCGAGCCGGCGGCGCTGCAGGTCGAACCGCGACTCGCCTGGTGGCGAGACCTCCTCGCCGATGTCGCTCGGAGGCGACCACGCCTTGCCGGCAGCGGGGGGACGTGGTGGTGGGAGGGCGAGTATGGCGAGATGACCGAGCTTCAGCAGCGGGTGTCTGCCGCTGTGCTCGCCGCCGGCGCGCCGGCGCTCGTACAGCTCGTACGGACGGTCCCGGCGTCGTCAGCTGGCGATCGGACCGGACGATCGTGACCGGACGATCGTGGCCTGACGATCGTGACCGGGCGATCGCCGACCGGGCGATCGCCGAAGAGGGGAGTTACTTGCCGGCAGCTCGACGCTGCCAGCGCGTGCGCTTCAGCATCTTCTTGTGCTTCTTCTTGCGCATGCGCTTGCGGCGCTTCTTGATGAGGGAACCCATGACCTGGGTGACGTTAGCCGCTCCGGGGGGTTGGGTCGTCCGCGCCACCCGGATCATGGGGAGGAACGAGCTCCTCTGAGCACCGCCGGTTGCCGCGGGTGAGAGAGGGCGGACGGGTAGCGTCGGAGGCTGTGGATGCCCTCAGCGCCGAGAGCGAGAAGGTTCTTGTCATCGCGAAGCAGGAGGCCCTCGGCCTGCGACACGAGTTCACCGGAACCGAGCACATTCTGCTCGGACTGCTTGCCTGCGACGACGACATCGCGGCGCCGTTGCTCGCCAAGCACGGCATCGTTGCCGTGGAGGTAAGGGCCCAGGTCGCCCGGCCAGGCAGCGGGGCCGAGGGAGGGCCCGAGAACGCCCAGCCGCTGACGGCTCGTGCCAAGCAGGTGCTCACGCTGGCGGGCAATGAAGCCGAGGCTCTCGAGGACGACGAAATCCGGCCTGAGCACTTGTTGCTCGGCATCATTCGGCAGGCGAGCGGTGTGGCTGCGCTCGTGCTTCGAGACATGGGTGTCGACCTCGCGGAGCTGCGGGAGGAAGTCCATGAGGCGCGTGAGTCCGCCGAGGGCTTCCTGGGGGAGGGCGGCATGCGGGCTGAGGTGAGCCCGAGTGAACTCGGCGGCGGGGGCGGTGATCGCACGACCGCACCGGTCGCGGTCGCCGCCTCGGAGGACGGACGTCGTCAAGCCGATGCCCGCCCGGTGCCGGCGGTGACTCCACCGTTGTGCCCGAGTTGCGGGGAGCGCCTGACCGACGTGCTCGCCACCGCAACGGTGGCATCAGAGGCGTCGAGCACCTCCAGTCGCCGCCGAGGCTTGTCGAGCGTCACGCTCATCTACTGCGGGGCGTGCGGCCACACCTTGGCGGCCACTCGTTGAGGTCGATCTTCACCACGTCTCCCACCTGGTCGCCGTCCGGATCGCCCCCGCAATAGAGCGGTCCTCGAGGCCTGCGTGGTGTGCCAGGCTGGTGAAGTTGCCCGCGTGGCTGACTTACGGGCCACCTACCCATGGCGGGTAGTTCAATCGGCAGAACGCCTGACTTTGGATCAGGAGGTTGGAGGTTCGAGCCCTCCCCCGCCAGCTCGTAAATCCCCAGGTAGCGATATGAATCAGGGTTCCTGACACACACCGCTGCTACTCTTGTCGGTGAAAACCCAACAGTTAACCCAACAACGTGGAGGGTCCGCAGTGGCTGGCAGCTTGCGACTCAGCCGCGAGCCGGACACGTGGGAGCTTCGAATCTTCGTAGGCCGGGACAGCCGGGGTCGCGTCCGACACATCCATCGGACCTTCCGAGGCACTAGGAGGCAGGCCGAGCGGGAGCTCGCTCGACTGGTGGTGGCACAGGAGGAGGCACCGGCGCCGGTACCAGAGGAACCAGTGCGCTGGGGACCGACCACGACGATCAACGACGCGATCACCGCATGGCGGGACAACGGATGGGAGGACCTGTCCCCGAAGACCACGCGGGGCTACCAGGAGATTTGGAAGCGGTACGTCGTGGACTCCATCGGCAAGCGCCGCATCGCCTCACTGAACGCCTACGAAGTTGAGCGATTC
>Ga0187883_10000112_pt1 | contig 55236 bp, 43 predicted proteins | sample June2016WEW_20_1_2_FD_132966 | JGI IMG/M metagenome (GOLD analysis project Ga0187883, IMG submission 132966) | Peatland microbial communities from SPRUCE experiment site at the Marcell Experimental Forest, Minnesota, USA - June2016WEW_20_10 | ecosystem: Environmental > Terrestrial > Soil >...
AGGGCGTCTCGGTGAGCACCTGCCTGATAAGGGCGACGAGCTCGTCGTCGCTGCGTTCGCCTGGCGGTCCCGGGCGATGCCCCGCCCGGCTCGCCGAGGCTCGTCTCGCGTACACCGTCGAACGAGGTGCCGAGAGGACCTCGCAGACGACGGCGAGGGGGCGTCCGGCCTCACGGCTCACCTCGGCCGCTTCTGCGGCGGGATCTGGAGCCCCCTTTTTCGGGCTGCCGCCCGCAGGATCTCGTTCTCCATCGTGAGCTCGCCGATATTTCGCTCGGCCGCCCTTCGTCGCCGCTCCTCCTCGGAGGACTCCGAGTGGGCGAGCCGGCCTTTCATCGCCTCCTTGCCGCCGGCGACGAAGTCGTCACGCCAGGCGGCGAGCCGGTGAGCCTCGATCCCGATGTCCCTCGAGACCTGGTCGATCGTCTCGCCTCTCAGCAGGCGCATGACCGCGTCCATCTTCTTGTTGGCGGACCACCGCGGCTTGTTGCGGAAGTCCTCGTCTCCGTCGTCCTTCACCGTCATGAGAGTCATCGTGACTCCTCTCTGTTCGGTGTCCAAGGATTCCGGGTGCGATGGATCGCGAAACACAGTGCGCGACCGAATGTCAGGGTGCTCCGGCCTCCAAGCCGCCTTGATCGACGGCTCGGCGCTCTTATTTCGCAGGCGCTCCCTATCGCCGAATATTTGCGAGTCCGTCGAGGCTTCAAAAGCCCATGCAGCGCGTCGTTATGGCGCGCTGTCGCGTCAGCCCGACTTGTGGATCTTCGACGCCAAGCGGGCCTGCCGTACGTCGGCAAGTTCACTGCCTCGCTCGAAGTAGGCGATTAAGACCCGAAGGTCGCGCTCGCTGAACTGAGCCTGAAACCCGGCCAGGAGCGGCTCGGGAATCTCGTAGAGCTCCCCAGCGAGCCGCCGGAGTTTCGGCGTGAGGTCGACGATGACTCGACGGCGATCAGCTGGGTCACGGGCGCGACTCACGTAACCCGCGTTCTCGAGTCGGTCCACGACCTTGGTGATCGCACCGGTCGTCAAACGGCTCAGCCCAGACAGCCGCCCGGCCGTCATCGGTCCGAACTGCTCGAGGACGTCGAGACAGTGCGCCTCGGTTCGCGAGACACCGAGGTAGTCCGCGACCGCCTGATCGAACCTGTCGTTTTGGCGTTGGGACTCCCGGACCAGCTCGAACAGCCGACCGAAGAGAGCCGTGCGATCCATCAGCAGATACCTTCCTATGGAAGATTCTTCCAACCTCAGGTATTATCGTACAGGAGCAGCGTGATCGTGCTCGACACGCAGCCCAAGCGAGGAGCGACTGACCTTGGACACCGTCGTCTTGACAACCGAGCTTCGAAAGAGCTTTCCCTCGAAGGGTGGGCCGATCGAAGCGGTCCGTGGCGTTAGCATCGAGGTGCAACGGGGAGAGATCTTCGGCTTCCTCGGGCCGAACGGGGCGGGGAAGACGACGACGCTCCGCATGCTGACGACGTTGCTCCCCATTGGTGGGGGGAGTGCGACCGTCGCGGGGTTCGACGCCGCGCGTCAACCACAGCAGGTCCGGCAGCGGATTGGCTACGTCAGCCAGCTCGGTGGCGCGGACGACCTCGCTACGGGGCGGGAGAACCTCGTCTTGCAGGGTCGCCTCTACGGCGGCGACCTCGCCTCGGTGTCGGCGCGCGCCGATACCTTGATGAAGATCCTCGATATCGAGGAGTTTGCCGACCGGCGCGTAAAGACCTATTCCGGTGGACAGCGTCGTCGTCTCGACGTGGCGCTCGGGATCGTCCACGAGCCGGAGGTGCTGTTCTTGGATGAGCCGAGCACCGGGCTAGATCCGCAGAACCGGGCAAGTCTCTGGGATCACGTCCGCCGGCTTCGTGAGCACGGCACGACGGTCTTCCTTACGACGCACTATCTCGAAGAGGCTGACGCCCTCTGCGACCGCCTCATGATCATCGACCACGGCAAGATCGTGATCGAGGGGTCACCCCGAGATCTCAAGCGGGACGTCGCGGGGGACGCGATCTTGCTGAGCTTGCACGACAGCGACAGCGTGCTCCTTCGAGCCAAATCACTTCTCGAAGGTGAGTCCTATGTACGAGAGGTCAACCCTGAAGGCGATCAGTTGCGCCTCTACGTCGAGGATGGGAGCACTGCCCTTCCGAAGCTGATGCGCCTACTCGATCAAGAACGCATCACTCTTCGGTCGATCACCTTGTCCGAGCCCACACTCGACGACGTCTTCTTGCGGGAAACTGGCCGTTCGCTACGGGACACTGGAGCAAGCGAGGGGGTCGCGGCGTGAAGACCGTGCGAGACATCAGCCTGCTGTTCGACCGCTACACGATCCAGATGCTGCGCAACCCCGTGTGGCTCTTCGTCGGCTTCTCGACGCCGATCCTGTATCTCGCGCTGTTCACGCCGCTGTTGAAGCATTTCAGCGGAGTCCCGGGCTTTCCGAAGGGCAGTGTTCTCGACGTCTTCCTACCGGGCATCCTTGCGCTTCTCGCCTACGCAAGCGGAAGCGCCATGGGCTTCAGCACGATCTTCGAGCTTCAGGCCGGCGTCATCGAGCGCTTCCGGGTCACGCCGGCGAGCCGTTTCGCGATCCTCATCGGACCGATCCTGTCCGGTCTCATGATGATGTTCGTGTTCGACGCCGTCGTCGTCGCAGTCGGTTGCGGCTTCGGCTTCCACGTCCATTGGCTCGGCTTGCTGGTACTCGCTGTGCTCCTCGCGCTGCTCGCTGGTCTGATGGCCGCATTCTCCGTTGCCACGGCGCTTGTGACGAAGGACATCAACAGCTTCGCGGCGATCATCAACGGGCTGAACCTGCCGTTGCTGCTCCTCGCAGGTGTGCTCCTTCCGATCTCGCTCGGACCGCTTTGGATGCGTGTCATCGCACACTTCAACCCGCTCTACTACCTCGTGCAGGCCTCGCGGGCGCTCGCTGTTGGGTCATTCGGCAATTCGGCCGTGTGGCAGGCGTTCGCCGTGCTCGCGCCGCTATGTGTGCTGGTCTTGATATGGGCGACTCGAGTGTTTCGCAAGGCGGTCGCATGAGGGAGCGATCCCGGGGCGACAGCTGAACGCCCAACTTTGAAGGTTCGAGTCGAACTGAAGCTGCATGCTCCACAGAAGAGTCAAGGAAAGTCGCGGATTCTCGGTCCTTCGAGCGCAGAACGCCGCACCGAATGCGCACGGGCCGCGCCCTCCGCAACGAGAACCGATCGACGGCTCGGGGCGCTCATCACGTCCTGGGCTCCGAGCGCCAAATCAGGATCGGGCGTTCTGTCCGACGTCCGACGCTCAAGCGAAAGACCGTAAGTAGGCGATTGCAGCGTCGAGGGCAACCTCGAGGGGTCGAGTGCTGCGATCGATCTCGGCCAACAACAAGCCGCCCTGCAAGCTGGCTATGACGCCCAGCGCGAGATCCTTGGCGTCGGCATCGGCTCGAAGGCTCCCCGCTTCGACCATCTTGGCCAGACCGTCTGACAGGAGCTGTTCCCAAGCCATGAAGGCGTGAGCCAGCCGGGTCCGGGACGGCTCGTCGAGGTCCGCCAGCTCGCTGGCGAGTGATCCGAGGGGACAGCCGCCGCGACAGGCGCGGGCCGCCTGTGCCCCCACGACCATGTCCCGCCAGCGTTGGATGTCGTCCCAAGTCGTGAGGCTTTCAAGTGCTGGGCGATGGAAGCCGAGGACACGCTCACGTTCGTGATCGATGACGGCGTGTACGAGATCGTCCTTGTCACTGAAGTAGTGGTAGAGCTGCGACTTGCTCGTGGACGTCGCCCGGCAGACCTCGTCGAGGCTGACACCGGCCACGGTCCCTTCGTAGACCAGCTGCGCGGCCGCCTCGATGATCCTCTGGCGGGTTTCTCGACCCTTGCGGGTCGCGGGCATTGGGTCGGTTGCGGCGTCGTCTGGCATGGCCCCGTTCCAGGATTTTGGACTTGACAGTCCATTTTATCTCGGTAAGAGTGGACCGACTAGTCCATTTCGTCCAAGGAGAACCCGTGTCTACCACCAGCCCGGTCCCCACACTCCAGCCGCAGCTCGATGAGATCACAGCCAGCATCCCCGAGGCGATTGCATCGCGCATCGACGCGGCCGTCGTCGAGATCGATTCGTCGGGCGTCGCTCCTGGTCTGGCCGTTGGGGACCATGCGCCGAACTTCACGCTGCCCGACGCTCTCGGACAACCGGTCACTTTGGCGGGCCTGCTCGCTCAGGGACCCATCGTCGTTGTCTTCTACCGCGGGGAGTGGTGTCCGTATTGCAACATCCAGCTGCGAGGCCTGCAGGAGGCGCTGCCCCGCTTTCGCGAGCTCGGCGCCTCGCTGGTGGCCATTAGCCCCCAGGCCTCAGATCACAGCCTCTCGCTCACCGAAAAGCATGAGCTCGCCTTCCCCGTGCTGAGCGATCTCGATCAGGAAGTAATCCGCGCCTACAAGGTGCAGTTCACGCTCGCAGGGGACCTCGAGGACCTGCAGGTGAACGTATTCCAGAACGATCCCGCCAAGCAGAACGCCGACCAGTCGCGTTCATTGCCCGTACCCGCCACGTTCGTCATCGACCGGGACGGCACCGTCCGGGCTGCGTTTGCCTCAGCTGACTGGCGCGTCCGAGCCGAGCCGGCCGAGATCGAGGCCGTGCTGCGGTCCCTGGCAGCCGGCGACTGAGCCGACCACCGAGTCATGGCGTTACGACGCCTCGTCTGAGGTCCTAGTACCGGGAACCGTACGAGACAGATCACCTCATCTGCGCGGCCAGCGAAGACATGGGACCTGCCCGGAGGAACGCGTAACGACGGATCTTTCGACTATCCACCCATCGCCGTGATTCGATGGAGCATGTGGATGGTTACCGACAATGAACGGCAAACTCGAGGCGTCAGGAAAGGTTCTCCCCGATGACTACGACCACCGCTAGCTCAGGTCCTCGCCCGTCGCGCAGCAGCTGGTTCCCGTGGCGCCATCCTCGGCACGTTCATCCTGCTCTCCAGGCTGCGCACGATGATCGCACCCGCGGGGAGCGGGTCGCCGACGAGATCGCCAGCTTCGGCGGCTCTTGGCCGTTCATCTTCATCTTTCTCGGGCTCATCGGGCTCTGGATCGTGATCAACACGCTCTTGATCCAGCACGTTCTTAACAGTCGACCGTTCGACCCCTATCCCTACATCGCTTTGAACCTGGTGTTGTCAGGTTTGGCTGGCATTCAGGCGCCGATCATCATGATGAGCCAGAACCGGGCAGCTGCTCGCGACGAGATCCTCGCCACTCATCACTACAACGAGACGCATAGCGTCCAGCAGCTGCTCGAGTCGAACACGGCGCTGACCCAGCAGGTCCACGACCTCACGCAGAAGATCCACCACCTGGCTGAGCAGATTTCTGGGCGGACGCCCCCAGGCGAGCCGACCACCTGAAACAGATTGCCTCATCTGCATGGTTTGGCAGTGCGCTCGCTACTCCGCCACAAAGCGCGTAACGACGGATCTGGCGCTGGCTTCCTATCGCCGAGACCACGGGTAAGTCATTGGAACGAAGGGCGCTAACGCCGTAGCTCCCTCAGAGCCTGCATGAGCTGACCGAGGATGGCGACCGCCCGCTTCCGGCTGAGCCAGCTCGAAGCTTGTGGCGGGAGCATGGCGATCGACCGCAGGATCTCGGCTCCCTCCGGGGACAGGTTCGCCACGGATCCATCGTATCGAACACCTGTTCGATCTGCACCTGCCTGCTCAGGGTCGCGGTCCCCGCTCACCAGTTCCCGCAGCCGGCGCCCAGAACGCGGCCAGGATCAGCTCAGCTGGGTCGGGGCCCTCGCGGTCCGGTTCGCATCCCCAGCCAGGTGCAGATCGGGACCATCGCGGGCATCAGCCTTCACGATTCCGCTTCCACGGGGGTCGAGACTTCGGTGGCGGGTAGCCATACCGAGCGATCGTGGCCGAGGTCCACCCCAACCACCAGCCCGCACAACCATGCAGGATGGCGCGCAACTTGTCCTTATTGCCCGCAGCCGCGAAGGCCGCCAAGATGACGGCCCAGACGATTGCACAACCGACGCTGTATGCCGTATAGCTGTCCAGTCGATCTCTCACCAGCGAATCATCCCAGCTTCATTGACGTGGTGCCTTGAACTCACGTACAGCCGGAATCCCTGCTCAGCGAGGCTTTCCGGCCATGGCCGCAGGTCACAAAATCGGGCCTAGATGTTCCAGCCGAACTGGCCGAGCGACCGCGAGAAGCATGGCTGACCAGGATTTTACGATCCGACGTGCCCCGCCCGGGTATGCGCCTCACGCGAATCTGACGCGCGACGAAGGACGGGGGAGCAAACCGTGACCGACGGCGATGGTGGCCGCCGATGAAACGAGCCCCAACCAAGTCCGGCGCTCGGCTGCGCGCCGTTACAGGGCGCTGTTACTTCGTCGAGAGCGTCACCTGCGTTGTCCCGGGAGGCGGGTGCCACAGGAAGGCCATGACGCCGTCGGAATCGACGAGGACCTGGGCGTGCAGGTCGTCGTGGACATAGCTGATGACGCGCTGCAGCCCGGTCGGCGTGGTGAGGATCAGGTTGGCGGTGGCAAGCACGAATACGACGGTACTCACCTGGGATCAGCGGACTCGAACCGCGGCGAAAAGCCCGGGCGAAGGTCTCGGTGGCGACGACCTCGATGTGCTCACCACCGCGAGTCGTGCAGCGAGCGACCGCGAGCAGCACCGCTGAGTGCTCCGGCCGCGATTCCGCTACACGACCATGACGATCGGGTCCTGAGTTCCCTCCTCTGTGGGCATCGGGAAGTTGGGGCTCGGCGCCGGGAAGCGCGCCTCACCTGCCCGCCACGCCGCGTTGTAGGCGGCGCGCCACTCGCACCACGCCTCGTGGTTCGTCGCGCCCATGGCGAGACACTCGGCCATGGCGTCGTTGGCAGTAGAGAGGGCGGCGGCGTTGCGGGCGTGTAGCGGGTGGCTCGGGTTGTCGTGCTCGAGGAGCATCTCGCGAGCCTGTTCGCGCGACATGCTCGTTCGGACGAGAATGGCGCCGCGATCCTCCTCACCGGTGGCGATGCGGCGAATTCCCTCCCAGTCCTGCTCGGAGTCGGGCTCGCCCTTTTCGTTGAGGCGCGGCAGGCCGTCGCTCACGGCCATCAGAATGTCCATAGCTGTCATGCTCCCTGCGGTCAATGAGAGGGTCGTTTCGCATCGAGATAGCGGCCGCACAACCGCCAGCCGGGGGCCGAGCAACCCGACGGCGAAGTGCTGCCGGCAACGCCAAGCGTATCGGCTGCCAGCCCGGTGCCCCGTTAGCCTGCCTTCGGTGCGAGTGGCCATGGTGTGCCCGTACGACCTATCGGTCCCCGGCGGCGTGCAGGCTCAAGTGCGGGGGCTGGCGGTGGCTTTGCAACGCGCTGGCACCGCCGTCACGGTCGTGGCACCCTCAGCGACCGGACGAGACGCCCCGGACGCCGGCTACGGCTTCACCGGAGTCGGGCGGACCATCAGCATCAACGCCAACGGCTCGAAGGCCCCCGTCGCCCCCGGGCCGATCTCGATGACACGTGCCGTGCGCGCACTGCGACACCTCCACCCGGACGTCGTCCATGTGCACGAGCCGTTGGCACCCGGCGCCTCCCTGGCCGCTCTCGTCGCCGGCCCGAGACCCATCGTGGCAACGTTCCACCGTTCGGGCTCCGATCGCCTCTACCGAGGCGAAGCCCGCGCGCTGCGCCCCTTTGTCCGACGCCTCGACGCCGCCGTGGCGGTCTCGGATGCGGCGCGAGCAACGGCGCGACAGGTGCTCGGCCGCGCTCCCGGCGAGATCGAAGTGATCCCGAACGGTGTCGACGTGCAGCAGTTCCCCGACCTGAGGACGCCCGACAGGACCAAGGGAGGCACCGCTCGCACGTCCCGCCTCGTGATCGTCTTCGTCGGCCGTCACGAGGAGCGAAAAGGGCTCGTCGTGCTCCTCGAGGCCTTCGAGCTGCTTCGACAGGGCGCCGGCTGCGACAAGTCCGACGCCTACCGGCTCCTCGTCGTCGGCGAGGGACCAGAGACCGCAGGGCTCAGGGCTCGCTTCGGTCACGACGACGCCGTCGAATGGCTAGGCCCCGTGGACGACATCGAGAAAGCTCGCCTACTCGGAACCGCCGACGTGTTCGTGGCTCCCTCGATCGGGGGCGAGTCCTTCGGAGTCGTGCTCCTCGAGGCGATGGCCGCGGGTGCTCCCGTCATCGCCTCCGATCTTCCCGGCTACCGCCTGGCGGCCGGGGAGGCGGCCCGACTCCTGCCGGTGGGCGACGCCAGAGCGCTCGCCGCCACCCTTGCCCTCGTGCTGGGGGACGCCCGCGAGCGTGCTCGCATGACGGCGGCCGCGAAAGAGAGGGTTCAGGCCTATTCGATGGACGTGATCGCCGAGCGGTACCGGCACCTCTACGCCAGCCTTGCGAGCCGCCGGCCCTAAGATCACTTCCCGTGCCCGCATCGACGAGGTCCCGGTCTCGTCGTGACCGGCAGCGCAACGACCCAGAGGAGCGCCTGCGGCGCAGTCGGGAGGCTCAGGAGGCGGCCTACGAAGCTGCCAAGGTCGTTCTCGAGCGCGCCGCCGGCCGACGCGACGCCGAGTGGAGAGCGGCCGCAGAGGGCAACCGCAGGCGGGTGCTCCTCGTCCTTGCAGCCCCGGCGATCCTCGGCGTCGTCGTTCTCGTGCTGGGAATCCTCTCACCTCCGCTGCTGATCGTCGGCGCCGTCCTCCTGCTCGCGTGGGCCGTGCTGGCGATGGTGATCTGGAGCAAGGCCGCCTCGTCCCTGCTGGCGCAGCTGGGGGGAACGCCCCCGGCTGCGGCCTCGGCTTCGGGTGCGCTTCAGCAGCTTGGAGCCGAGCGACTCGCCGACCTGAGCGAGGGGCTCTGCGCCGTCCTCGGGCTACCGGCGCCGGCACTGCTCGTGCTACCGGACCGGGTGCCGAACGCCATCTCCATCGGAAGGCGGCACGACGATGCCACCCTCGTGGTGACGACCGGCCTTGTCGATCTGCTCGACCGCATCGAGCTGGAAGCGGTCGTCGCCCACGAGCTCGCTCACATCAAGCGACTCGACGTCGCCTCGGCCGCACTCGCCAGCACCGTCCTCGGGCGACTGTTGGTCGCCGTCGGGGGCGAACGGCAGGCTCGCTGGCTCATGGGGTCCGATCGAGAGATCCGGGCCGACCTGGCGGGTGTGGCGACAACCCGGTACCCACCTGGGTTGATCGCTGCGCTGGAGCGGATCGCCCAAGTGGGCGAGACACGGCCGTCCTCGGTCGCACCCGTCGTGCTGGATCGGACGGCCTCGAGCTGGCTGGCTCCCTTCGGTGAGGTTGCAGGCGACGTGTCCGCAAGCGTCCGACTGGACGTGCTCAGGGAACTGTGACAACCGCCCGAGGCCGTAGAATGGCCACATGGGTTCGCCTGCACGCGCTGATCGGACGGGGATGACGGATACAAGGGCTACGGGTACGGCGCGCGTCAAGCGTGGGCTGGCCGAGATGCTCCGCGGCGGCGTGATCATGGACGTGGTCAACGCCGAGCACGCCAAGATCGCCGAGGATGCCGGCGCCGTCGCCGTCATGGCGCTCGAGCGCGTGCCGGCCGACATCCGGCGTGACGGCGGTGTTGCCCGCATGAGCGACCCGGCACTCATCGAGGGCATCCAGGCGGTCGTCACGATCCCGGTCATGGCAAAGGCTCGCATCGGGCACTTTGCCGAGGCGCAGGTGCTCGAGGCGCTCCGGGTCGACTACATCGACGAGAGCGAAGTGCTGACACCGGCCGACGAGGCCTACCACATCGACAAGTGGTCCTTCCAGGTGCCCTTCGTCTGCGGAGCGACAAGCCTCGGTGAGGCGCTGCGCAGGATCAGCGAAGGCGCCGCCCTCATCCGCTCAAAAGGTGAAGCCGGCACGGGCAACGTCGTCGAGGCGGTCCGCCACCTGCGGTCGATCCTCGGAGACGTGCGCAAGCTGGCCACGTCCGACCCGGCTGAGCGCTACGGCTGGGCGAAGAGCCTGCAGGCACCAATTGACCTGGTCGAGGAGGTAGCCACGACCGGGAGGTTGCCGGTGCCCTTGTTCTGCGCCGGTGGGCTCGCCACCCCGGCCGACGCCGCCCTCGTCATGCAACTCGGCGCCGAGGCGGTGTTCGTGGGCTCGGGGATCTTCAAGAGCAGTGATCCCTCTCGCCGGGCACGGGCGATCGTGGAAGCCACCGCTCACTTCGAGGACCCGGAGATCGTCGCCAAGGTGTCGCGGGGTCTCGGTGACGCCATGGCCGGCAGCGAGATCGGGACGCTCGAGCTGAAGCTGGCCGAGCGCGGCTGGTAGCCGCGTGCCGTCGACAGATGCGGCGGACAGGAGACCTGGCATCCGAGTCGGCATCCTCGCGCTGCAGGGGGACGTGCGCGAGCACCTGGCGGTTCTCGACGACCTCGGCGCCGCCGGCGTGCAGGTGCGGCGGCCGATGGATCTCGAGGGTGTGCAGGCGCTCGTCGTACCAGGCGGGGAGTCGACGACGATGTCGATCCTGCTGCAGTCGTCCGGCCTGCTTCCCGGGCTCGAGAAGCTCCTGGCCGATGGGGTGCCGGTGCTCGGCACCTGCGCCGGGATGATCCTGCTGAGTCGGGAGATCCTCGACGGGCGCAGCGATCAGATCTCGCTCGGCGCCATCGATCTCGTCGTCAGGCGCAATGCCTTCGGACGCCAGCTGGAGTCTTTCGAGACGGACTTGGCGGTCGACGGGCTCGAAGGCGGTCCGATGCACGCCCTCTTCATCCGCGCCCCGATCGTCGAAACGGCCGGCCCCGACGTGGAAGTGCTTGCGACCGTGCGGCTCGACCGCCGAGGTGAAGACTCGACGGCGCGCGCCGTCGTCTGTCGTCAGGGGCCGGTGATCGTTGCCGCCTTTCACCCGGAGCTCTCCGGCGACGGGCGGCTCCATCAGATGATGTTGGACCAGATCGAAGTCGAGGGAGACTAAGCGATGTCGGGTCATTCGAAGTGGGCAACGACGAAGCACCGCAAAGGCGCCGTCGACAAGGCGAGGGGCAAGCTCTTCGCCAAACTGATTCGCCAGGTCGAGGTGGCCGCCCGCGAGGGCGGGGGCGATGTCAACGCCAACGCCACCCTGCGCACGATGTTCGCCAAGGCGAGGGATGCCTCCGTGCCGCTCGACACCATCGAGCGGGCGATCAAGCGGGGAACGGGCGAGCTCGAGGGCGTCCGCTACGAGCCGGTCGCCTACGAGGGCTATGCCCCTTCCGGCGTGGCCCTCATGGTCGAGTGTCTCACGGACAACCGCAACCGCACGGGCGCTGACATCCGCTCGCTCTTCTCCCGCAACGGTGGTTCCATGGCCGAGCCTGGCTCGGTGTCGTGGCAGTTCGACCGCAAGGGTGTCGTCGTCCTGCCGAAAAGCGTGGGCGAGGACGAGCTGATGAGCGTCGCCCTCGAGGCCGGCGCCGAGGATCTCGCCGATGAAGGCTCCGACTGGCTGCTCACCGCGGCGCCCGCGGACCTGCACGCCCTGAAGACCGCCCTCGACGCCGCCGACATACCCATCGAGAGCGCCGACCTCGAGATGGTGCCGAACACGCGGGTGGAGATCGACAACGAGTCGACGGCCAAGCGCATCCTGAAGCTGATCGAGGTCCTCGAGGACCACGACGACGTCCAGAACGTCTGGTCGAACGTCGACATCCCCGATGAGATCCTGGAGACAATCGAGATCTGAGCCGAGTCATCCGGCAAACCTCGTCGCCCGCGTAGCATCCGCGTGCCGGGCGGGCGTCGGGGATACGATCGAACGGATGTTTGTTCTCGGCATCGACCCTGGGCTGTCGCGGTGCGGTTACGGCTGCGTCGCCCGCGCCGAGCGAGGCGGCGCCTATCGCACGATCGCCGCCGGTGTCCTCACGACACCGACCTCAGAGTCCGTGCCGGCGAGGCTGGCGATGCTGCGGGCGGACCTCGAGAGCTTGCTCGACGAGCTCCACCCCGATGTCATGGTGATCGAGCGCATCTTCTTCCGCTCGAACGCCCGTACGGCCATGTCCGTCGGGCAGGCGAGCGGCGTGGCGCTCCTCACCGCTGTCGAGCACGGATGTGGGGTTGCCGAGTACACCGCAGCCGAGGTGAAGCTCGCCGTCACCGGTTATGGCAACGCTCCGAAGGAGCAGGTGCAGGCCATGGTGGTCCGCCTCCTACAGCTGAGCGAGGTACCGCGTCCGGCCGACGTCGCCGACGCCCTCGCTCTCGGCATCTGCCACCTCGGCGCCACCGCCTGGGGGAAGGAGCGGGCCATGATGAAAGGACTGGCAGGATGATCGGCTACTTGCGGGGAACGGTGATCGAACGCCGCCCCGTCGGCGACACCGCAGTCGAGATCGTGCTCGACGTCTGCGGTGTCGGCTACCGCGTGCACGTCTCGCCGAGGCTCGCCGGCTCCTTCGGGGCGATCGGGCTGAAGGGCCCCATGCCCGAGGCGAGCACAGGCCCCCTGGCGGCATTGTCGATCCACACCCACGTCCGCGAGGGCGCCATCACCTTGTACGGCTTCGCCGACGTCGACGAGCGGCGCGCCTTCGAGCTCCTCCTCGGCGCTCACGGCGTCGGACCGTCCCTCGCCCTGGCGATCGTGTCGGTGCACGGGCCGGACCGCCTCGTCGAGATCGTCGCCGGCGACGACATCGACGCTCTCACCCTCGTGCCGGGCGTCGGGCGCAAGACGGCGATGCGGCTGCTCGTCGACCTCAAGTCGCGCTTCGGCGAGCTCGACGGGGCTCTCTCGTCCGCCGTCTCGCTCATCGGAGGAACGCCCTCGGCCTCGAGCGAGGTGGCCGACGCGCTCGGTCAGCTCGGCTACGGCCCGGACGAGATCCGCACTGCCGTGCGCGCCCTGCCGGCGGAGGGGACCGTCGAAGATCTGCTGCGGGCGGCGTTGCGGGAACTGGCACCTCGGCGATGAGCCCTCGCAGAGAGGTCATCCGGGAGTCCCCCTTTGACGAGGACACCCTCGTGAGCTCGCAAAGCGCGTCGGAGCGGCCGCTCGACCCGACCCCAGATGAGCTCGAAGCCCAGTTCGAGGCAGGTCTGCGGCCCCGCCGGTTGGCGGACTTCGTCGGGCAGGCCGACCTGAAGGAGCGGCTCTCGATCGTGCTGGAGGCGGCCCGCAAACGCGAGCAAGCCGTCGATCATCTGCTCTTCGCAGGCCCCCCCGGCCTCGGCAAGACGACACTGGCCGGCATCGTCGCAGCCGAGATGGGTGCGAGCTTCCGCGTGACCTCCGGCCCGGCGCTCGTCCGCACGGGCGACGTGGCCGCCATCCTGACCGACTTGCAACCCGGTGACATCCTCTTCATTGACGAGATTCACCGCCTCGGGCGAGCTGTCGAAGAGGTCCTCTACCCGGCAATGGAGGACTTCCAGCTCGACATCGTGCTCGGCAAAGGCCCAACCGCCCGCTCGCTTCGGCTCGACATCCCCAGGTTCACCCTCGTCGGCGCCACCACTCGCACCGGGCTCGTGACGGGCCCGCTCAGAGACCGCTTCGGTTTCGTCGCCCGACTCGACCACTACCGTCCGGAGGAGCTGGAGGCGATCGTGCGCCGCTCCGCCCGCCTCTTCGCGACGGAGGTGACGACCGAAGGAGCCGCCGAGATCGCCAGTCGATCTCGTGGCACGCCCCGACTCGCCATCCGCCTCCTTCGCCGCGTGCGCGACTTCGTGGAGGTGCGGGGCGAGGGCATCGTCACCTATGAGGCCGCCCGCGAAGGCCTCGAGACCTTCGGCATCGACGAGCTCGGCCTCGACCGCGTCGACCGGATGATCCTGGAATCGCTTTGCAGGTCGGCCGGCCGACCCATCGGTCTCTCTCAGTTGGCCGTGAGCGTCGGCGAGGAGCCCGAGACCGTCGAGGATGCCTACGAACCCTTCCTCCTCAAGGCAGGCCTCGTGCTTCGCACGCCGCGGGGAAGACTGGCGACGCCGGCGGCCTTCCATCACCTCGGTCTCGCTGTCCCGACGCACCTGGAGCTCGATGGCATGGCCGTAACCGACGTTCTCCACGGGCGGGCGACCCGAGGCCGCGGGCGCCATCTCGCTCCGGAGAACCCGAGCCTGTTCGACTCGGTGAGCGAGGACGGCCCCTGCCCCTAAGGAGGGGCCCACAAGGAGTAAGGTGTCGGTTCGATTCGAATCGACCCAGGCTAGGGAGCCGATGTCCTCGCACCTCAATAACGTGGGCCTGGCCGTTCACGGCCTCGCTCTGGCAGCGGCCAAGACGACGAAGTCGAGCTCGTCAGCGACGCTGCTGCTGATCGTCGGCTTCGGTCTGCTCGTGTACCTCTTCGTGTTGCGCCCGCGCAGCCAGCGGATGCGGCGGACGCAGATGCAGAACCAGGGCGCCGACATCGGCGACGAGGTCATGCTCTCGTCCGGCATCATCGGCCGCGTGACCGACATCGAGGGCGACCGGGCGACCATCGAGGTCGCCCCCGAGATCGAGATCGAGGTCGTGCGCAGGGCCATCAGCCAGGTGCTCAACAAAGCCGAGGGCGAGGTCTCGCTCGACGTGTCGCCGGACCCCGGCTACGACGCCGAGCAGCACGAGGACGACGAGGACGAGGAGGACTACGCAGACCACGAGGACGACGACGCCGGCGACGAGGAAGACGAGTCGACGGACACTGCGAGCAGCAAGCCGGGAGAGCCAGGCCCTGGAGCGGGCCTCGATCTCGGCCGGGAAGGGCACAATCGGTCATGAAGCAGCGCTCCTTGGTGGTGAGCGTGCTCCTCACCTTGTTGGTGTGCTTCGGGACCTTCGCAGGCGTTTTGGCTGCCCACTGGAGACCCGTTCTCGGGCTCGACCTGCGGGGTGGCTTGTCGGTGACCTACACACCCAAGCCCCTGCCCGGGCAGAAGGTTACGAACTCGCAGCTGCAGGACGCCGTTCAGGTCATGAGCGACCGCGTGAACGCCCTTGGGGTAAGCCAGCCGAACATCTCGACGCAAGGCTCGAACATCGTCGTCCAGTTGCCGGGCGTGAAGAACGCCCGGCAGATCTTGAGCATCGTCGGGACGACAGCACAGCTCTTCTTTCGCCCGGTTATCGCAGGCGCACCTCCCTACACGGCGCCGGCAAAGACGAAATCCGTCTACAGGGTTCCGCCTTCGCCCGCGAGCGCATACGCCTGGACCGCTCAGTACGACAGCGGTTCGGGATCCAGTCTCTCGTTGGACGTGCCGCCGGCGTACCTCGAGGATCCTGTGTACGCGACATACGTCTCCACGCCGCCGGCAAAAGACGCTCTTTACGAGCATCACAACATCATCCTGAACGAAGACTGCAACGGCGCCACGCGGTGTGTGCTCGGCCCGTCACAGGCCACCGGGACCATCATCAAGAGCGCCTATTCGCAGGACACTTCGGCTGGGTGGGTCGTGGTCTTCAACCTGACCAGCTCCGGCGGCCCCATCTTCAATGACATTGCGAAGAAGTACTACGGGACCCTCGTCGCCAACGACCTGGACGGAGCGATCGTCTCGGCGCCCATCATCGAGGCGACGAGCTTCAATGGCTCGGGGCAGATCAGCGGGAACTTTGATTCATCGAGCGCCGGCAAGCTCGCGCTCGAGCTCAACTACGGTGCTCTGCCTGTCGCCCTCACACCGCTCACCTCCCAAGTCGTCTCCCCGTCGCTGGGAGCTGCGTCGCTGCACGCCGGCCTGCTCGCCGGGCTGCTCGGGCTGCTGCTCGTCATGGGTTACACGATCTTCTACTACCGCGCTCTCGGCGTCGTGGTCGTGCTCGGCCTGCTCTCCACCGCCGGCCTCCTGTACGCCATCATCTCCACCCTCGGCCACAAGGAGGGCCTGACCCTCGACCTGTCGGGCATCACCGGCCTCATCGTGTCGGTCGGCATCACTGTTGACTCCTATGTCGTGTACTTCGAGCGATTAAAGGACGAAATCCGAGCCGGCCGCTCGATCCGATCGTCGGTCGACAAGGGGTTCCGGAGCGCCTACCGCACGATCCTCTCCGCAGACGCCGTGTCGTTCATCGGCGCCGCCGTGCTGTACCTGCTCTCCATCGGAGCCGTGAAGGGCTTCGCCCTCATGCTCGGCATCGCCACGCTGCTCGATGTCGTCACCGCCTACACCTTCACTCGACCCCTCGTGATCCTGCTCGGGCGCAACCGCGTGTTCACAGACGCCCGCGGCCTCGGCGTCGCCCGCGGACTTGCCGTCTCGCCGACGGCCGAGGCCGCATGAGCGCCGGGGCGGCCTCCGTCGGCGCCGGTGCCGGCGCGACGAGCGGCGGCCGCTTCCGTCGCCTCTACTACGGGCAGACGAAGTTCGACTTCGTCCGGCGCCGCCGGATCTGGTTCGCCGTCTCGGGAGTCATCATCCTGGCGGGCGTCATCTCTCTCGCCACCCGAGGTCTCAACTACGACATCGAGTTCGTCGGGGGGACGTCCTGGACGGTGGCCGACACCAACGGTGTCAGTGTCACGACGGCGCAAGCGGCCGTGAGCGCTGTCGGGCTCAGCCACGCAACGGTCACGACGCTGGGCAGCGGCAGCCACGCCCAACTCGAGGTCGAGGCGAAGGTCTCGAGCAGCGCCGGCGCCGTCAGCACGGCCCTGCAGAACAAGGTCACCGGCGTCCTCGCCCGCTTGACGCACACCTCCGCGGGCGCCGTCTCGGTGGAGGCCGTCGGGCCGACCTGGGGCTCTCAGGTCACCCACAAGGCCGTCGAGGCCCTCATCGTGTTCCTCATCATGATCTCGGCCTACATCTCCATCTTCTTCGAGTGGAAGATGGCGCTGGCTGCCATCGTCGCCGTCGCCCACGACATCCTCGTGACCGTCGGCATCTACTCGCTGACGTTCTTCCTCGTGACGCCGGACACCGTCGTCGCCTTCCTCACGATCCTCGGGTACTCGCTCTACGACACGATCGTCGTATTCGACCGGATACGGGACAATACGAAGGGGTTGGGTGCAACCGGGAAGCTGAGCTTCACCGACGTCGTGAACCTCTCGATGAACCAGACCCTCGCCCGCTCGATCAACACCTCCCTCGTCGCCATCCTCCCGATCCTCGCCGTCCTCATCCTCGGGGCGGACATCCTTGGCGCCACGACGCTGCAGTACTTCGGCCTGGCCCTGCTCATCGGCCTCACGAGTGGGGCCTACTCCTCGATCTTCATCGCCTCCCCGCTCGTGGCCATGCTGAAGGAGCACGAGCCCCGCTACGTGCAGATCCGCCAGCGCTTGGAGGCGCGCAACAGCGCCATCCAGCTCCTCACCCCCGCCTTCGCCGCTGCCGGTTTCCTCGACGAGGGGGAGCGGGGTGCATCCCGACGCCAGAAGAAGGGACGAGCGGCCGCTCCGAGCGGACCGATCCGCCCGCGGGGAGCCACCCGCTCGCCCGTCCCGGAGCCGCTCGAGCAGGACGTCGCCTCCTCCTATGAAGGGCTCGAGGACGTGCAGGAAGTGGCCGCCGGCGCAGGCGCCCTCAGGCCGGCCGCAAGCGGCCGCCCCAGCAGCAACCGCCCGCGCCAGCAGCAGCCCAACCGACCGGCTGGCTCCGGCCAGTCGAACCGGGCATCTGGAGGCGGCCAGCAGAACCGGCCGGCGCCGCGGCCACGCAAGAAGAAGAGGCGCTGAGGCCCGAGCCGCCCACGCCCGCAGATCGTGTCGGCATGCCCCGACACGTAGGCTGACCCGCAATGATCGACATCCGGCTGGCACGCGAGGACCCCGCTGCGCTCCGCCGCGCCCTCGCCCGCAAGGGTGCTGGCGAGCTCTTCGACGAGCTCTTGATCGTGGACTCGGCCTGGAGGTCCCTCACCGCCCGCGTCGACGACCTGAGATCCCGCACGCGCCCGAAGGGTCGTCCCACGCCGGAGGAGCTCACCACGCTCCAGCAGGTGAAAGAAGACCTGCGGGCAGCCGAAGCCGAGCTCGCCGAGCTGGAAGGCCGCCGGGACGAGCTGCTGCGGCGCATCCCGAACCCACCGGCAGATGACGTGCCGGACGGCATCTCCGACGAGGACGCCGTCGAAGTGCGCCGCGTGGGGGAGCCCCCGCTCTTCGGCTTCGAGGTGCGGGACCATGTGGAGCTGGGTGGTTTCGAACTGGACCGGGCAGCGAAGCTGTCGGGCTCGCGCTTCGCCTACCGGCGCGGGGCCACCGCCCTGCTCGAGCTGGCGATGTACCGCTACGCCCTCGATCACCTCGTGGGGATGGGCTTCGAGGTCTTGCTCCCACCCGTGCTCGTGCGCGAGGAGGCGATGTTCGGCACGGGGTTCCTGCCGACGGAGGAGGCGAACCTCTACCGGCTCGAGTCGGACGAGCTCTACCTCACCGGCACCTCGGAAGTGGCGCTGGCCGGTTTCCATCAGGGCGAGATCCTGGATGAGGCGGAGCTGCCGAGCCGTTACACGGCCTACTCGACGTGCTTTCGGCGCGAGGCCGGCGCCGCCGGGCGCGACACGCGGGGAATCTTCCGGGTGCACCAGTTCGACAAAGTCGAGATGTTCGTCTACTCGACGCCGGAGCAGTCGCCATCGGAGCACGAGCGCATCCTCGCCATCGAGGAGGAGCTCGTCTCTGCGCTCGGGCTCGCCTACCGGGTGGTGTGCACGGCCGCCGGAGACCTCGGTCCGTCGGCGGCGAAGAAGTACGACATCGAGGCTTGGATCCCGAGCCAGGGGCGTTACCGAGAGATCACGTCGTGCTCCAACACGACCGACTACCAGGCGCGGCGGCTCAACGTCCGCTACCGGGACGAGGCTCGCCAGCTCCACGTCGTGCACACGCTGAACGGCACGGCCATGACGGCCCGCTGGGTGATCGCCCTCGTGGAGACCTACCAGGACGCCTTCGGCGAGGTGGCCGTGCCGGAGATCCTCTGGGCACACGGGGCGCCACGGCGCCTGCCTGCCGCCGGGTGCTGAAGCGGGCGATCGGCGGCGGCGGCTCGGCGGTCACCCACGGCCGGCTCCGACCTGGTCGATGGGGCCGTGGCCGCCGCCGAGCTGCCAGCCTGCGGCCAGCTCGATGGCGCGGTACACGTACGCCTTGGCCGCAAGCGCAGCTTGCAACGGCTCGCGCCCGAGGGCGAGGTTGGCGGCGATGGCGGCCGCAAAACTGCAGCCGGTGCCGTGGACGTTTCGCGTCTCCACCCAGGGCGCCCGCAGCAACGTGACGACGTGGCCGTCCACGGCCACGTCGACGGCCTCGCCGCCGACGGGCAGGCGGCCGCCCTTCACCACGACAAGGCCAGGCCCGAGCGCCTGCAGCCGCCAGGCGGCCTCCTCCATGTCCTGCAGGCTGCGGAGCGGCCGGCCGACGAGTAGAGCGGCTTCGGGAAGGTTGGGGGTGACGACCGCCGCCCGGGCGAAGAGCTCGAGGTAGGCGTCTCGGACCGCGCGGCCCTCGAAGAGCGGGCTGGCCGAAGAGCTCACGAGGACCGGATCGACCACGAGGGGCGGCAGGGAGCCCTCGGCCGCCTTGACCGTGACGGCCTGCACGATCTCCGCCGTCGCCAGCATGCCGGTCTTGCCCGCCGCCGGGCGGAGATCGGACACGACCGACTCGATCTGGGCGACGACCATGGCGACCGGCAGTGTCTGGATGCCTTGCACGCCCAGGGTGTTCTGCGCCGTCACGGCCGTGACGGCGAACGTCCCCATCACACCGAGGGCGGCGAAAGTGCGCAGGTCAGCGGCGATGCCGGCCCCGCCGCCGGAGTCCGTGGCGGCGATCGTGAGGGCGACCGGGGGCGTGCTGCCCGGAGCGGTGACGAGGTGCCCAGGCGCGGCCATCAATACATCTCAGCGCATTTCGCGGAACCGAGCACCCCCTCGTGGCGGTCGTGACCGGGAGGCGTGTAATCTGAGCGGACCCAGCAGGGCCAAGGACGTCCCGGGTGACAGCCGGCCAGGTCGAGTGACCGGTCGAGGGCCGAGAAGGGACACCGTGGCGCCAGAGCCAGATGCGGCGGGGTTGTACGACCCCGCCAACGAGCACGACGCATGTGGGATCGCCTTTGTCGCCGAGCTGCGGCGCGGGCCGAGCCACGCCGTGGTCGATCTCGCCCTGACGGCGCTCGAGAACCTCGCCCACCGAGGCGCCTTCGGGTCCGATGCCGAGACGGGCGACGGGGCGGGCATCCTCCTGCAGATGCCTGACCGGCTCTTTCGGGCGGCAGCCGGCGAGCTCGGCATCGAGTTGCCGCCACCCGGGCAGTACGGCTCGGGCTTGGCGTTCCTGCCGAGGGACCCGCGCGAGGCGGCCGATGCGAGAGCCGAGGTCTGTCTGCTCGCCGAGGAAGAGGGCCTTGCGGTCCTTGGCTGGCGGGAGGTTCCCGCCCGCCTCGAGGTAGCCGGGGAGGGTGCTCGCCGGGTGGCGCCCTCGTTCACCCAGATCTTCGTGGGGTGGCGACCGGGGGCGACCGCCGGTAAGACATGCACGCCCGCCGCCCTCGAACGGCGCCTCTTCGTGCTCCGCAAGCGGGCTGAGCACGGCAGGGAAGGGCTCTACTTCCCCTCGTTGTCGGCACGCACGTTTGTCTACAAGGGGATGCTGGCGACCGACCAGCTGCGGGGTTTCTTCCCGGATTTGACCGACGACCGGATGGAATCGGCCATCGCCCTCGTGCACTCTCGCTTCTCGACGAACACGTTCCCCGCTTGGCCGCTCGCCCACCCCTACCGTCTCGTCGCCCACAACGGCGAGATCAACACCTTGAACGGAAACCGCAACTGGATGCGGGCGCGCGAGTCCCTCCTCGCCTCCAGCCTCATCGAGGGGGACCTCGAGCGGATCTTCCCCGTCATCACACCGGGCGCCAGCGACTCGGCCTCCTTTGACGAGGTTCTCGAGCTGCTCCACCTCGCAGGACGCTCGCTTCCGCACGCCGTCTTGATGATGATCCCGGAGGCGTGGGAGAACCACCGAGAGCTCGACGAGGCGCGGCGAGCCTTCTACGAGTACCACTCCTGCCTGATGGAGCCATGGGACGGGCCGGCAGCGGTCGCCTTCAGCGACGGCAGCGTCGTAGGGGCCGTCCTCGACCGCAACGGGCTCCGGCCCGCCCGATACTGGGTGACCGACGAGGGCCTCGTCGTGCTCGCCTCCGAAGTCGGCGTGCTCGACATCGACCCCGCCCGCGTCGTCGAGCGGGGCCGGCTCAAGCCGGGGCGGATGTTCCTCGTCGACACGGTGGCGGGACGCATCGTGGACGACAGCGAGGTGAAGGCGTCGCTGGCGGCCGAGCACCCCTATCGGACGTGGCTCGACGACGGCATCGTCAGCATTGACGACCTGCCTCCCCGGCGGATGCTGACGCCGCAGCACGCCTCCGTCGTCCGCCACCAACGACTCTTCGGTGTCACGGCGGAGGATCTGCGCACGATCCTCACCCCCATGGCGGTGAACGGCGCAGAGCCGATCGGCTCGATGGGGACCGACACCCCCATCGCCGTGCTCTCGGAGCGGCCCCGCCTGCTGTACGACTACTTCTCCCAGCTCTTCGCCCAGGTGACGAACCCACCGCTCGACGCCATTCGCGAGGAGCTCGTCACCTCGATCCAGTCCACCGTGGGGCCGGAGGCCAACCTGCTCGAGCCCGGTCCGGCCAACTGCCGCCAGATCGTGCTGCCGCACCCCGTCCTCGACAACGACGAGCTGGCGAAGCTGCTCTACGTCGCCGAGGACGGCGGGGTGGAGGGTTTCTCCGCCTTTGCCGTCGACGGGCTCTGGGCCGTGGCCGACGGCGGCCCCGGCCTGGAGGCGGCCATCGCCAAGGTGTGCTCGCAGGTGTCGGAGGCGATCGCCCTCGGCGTGAACATCGTCGTGCTCTCCGACCGCCACGCCAGTGCCGAGCTGGCGCCCATCCCGTCGCTCCTTCTGACGGCCGCTGTGCACAACCATCTCGTGCGCGAGAAGGAGCGCACCCGCGTCGGTCTCGTCGTCGAGAGCGGGGAGGCGCGCGAGGTCCACCACCTCGCCCTCCTCATTGGCTACGGAGCGGCCGCCGTCAACCCCTACCTCGCCTTCGACTCGATCGCCGAGATGGTCCGCGACGGGGTGATCATCGGGCTCACGGAACGCCAGGCGCTCCACAACTACGTGAAGGCGGCCTCGAAGGGCGTTCTCAAGGTCATGTCGAAGATGGGCATCTCGACGATCGCCTCCTACACGGGGGCGCAGGTCTTCGAGGCCGTCGGCCTCGCCGAGGACTTCGTCGCACGCCATTTCACGGGTACCTCATCCCGGCTCGGGGGCGTCGACGCCGACGAGATCGCCGAGGAGATCGCCCGGCGCCACGAGGCCGCCTTCGGCGAGCGCGCCACGGTGCCCGGCAACCTCGAGATCGCCGTCGGGGGGGAGTACCAGTGGCGCAGAGACGGCGAGTACCACCTCTTCAACCCGCGCACCGTCCACAAGCTGCAGCACTCGACCCGCGCCCGCCGCTACGACGTCTTCAAGGAGTACACGAGCCTCGTGGACTCCCAGGCCGAGCAGCTCGCCACCTTGCGCGGGCTGCTCCGGTTCCGCCGGGACGCCCGTCCGCCGGTGCCGATAGAGGAGGTCGAGCCCGTGGTCTCCATCGTGAGGCGTTTCGCCACGGGCGCCATGTCCTACGGCTCCATCTCCGCCGAGGCCCACGAAACCCTCGCCGTCGCCATGAACCGCATCGGTGCCCGCTCCAACACCGGTGAGGGGGGCGAGGATCCCGAGCGCTACGTGCCCGATCCGAACGGAGACTCCCGCCGCTCGGCGGTCAAGCAGGTGGCGTCGGGCCGCTTCGGGGTGACGAGCGAGTACCTCGTGAACGCCGACGACCTCCAGATCAAGATCGCCCAGGGTGCCAAACCGGGCGAAGGCGGGCAGCTGCCCGGCAACAAGGTGTACCCGTGGATCGCCCGCACGCGTTACTCGACACCGGGCGTCGGGCTCATCTCGCCGCCGCCCCATCACGACATCTACTCGATCGAGGACATCGCCCAGCTCATCTACGACCTGAAGAACGCCAACCCACAGGCGCGCATCCACGTGAAGCTCGTCTCCGAGGTGGGTGTCGGCACCGTGGCGGCCGGCGTCGCCAAGGCGCACGCCGACGTCGTGCTCATCTCCGGCCATGACGGGGGAACCGGAGCTGCCCCCCTCACCTCGCTCAAGCATGCCGGCGTGCCCTGGGAGCTCGGCCTCGCCGAGACCCAGCAGACCCTCGTGCGCAATGGCCTCCGCGACCGCATCGTCGTGCAGGTGGACGGCCAGATCAAGACGGGGCGGGACGTGGTGGTGGCGGCCCTCCTCGGGGCGGAGGAGTTCGGTTTTGCGACGGCGCCGCTCGTGGTCTCCGGCTGCGTGATGATGCGCGTCTGCCACCTCGACACCTGCCCGGTCGGGATCGCCACCCAGAACCCCGAGCTGCGAAAGCGTTTCAGCGGCCGACCCGAGTTCGTCGAGACGTTCTTCGAGTACATCGCCGCCGAGGTGCGGGAGATCCTGGCCGGCCTCGGGTTTCGCTCCCTCGCCGAGGCCGTCGGGCACGTCGAGGTCCTCGACACGACCGAGGCCGTCGATCACTACTGGAAGGCGCGCCGCCTCGATCTACGACCGATACTGTCACCGGGCTCGCCGGAGGGGGCGGCCGGCTCGCTGCTGTGCACGCGTGCCCAAGACCACGGGCTCGATGGTGCCCTCGACCATGAGCTGATCGCGGCCAGTCGCGCCGGCATCGAGCACGCCGAGCCGGTGCGCTCGTCGTTCGAGGTGCGCAACATCCACCGCAGCGTGGGCACCATGCTCGGTTACGAGGTGACGAAGCGCCACGGTGGCGCCGGCCTCCCGGACGGCACGATCGAGGTCACGCTCACGGGCTCGGCCGGCCAGAGCTTCGGTGCCTTCCTGCCGAGGGGCATCACGCTGCGCCTCGTGGGCGACGCCAACGACTACTTCGGCAAGGGGCTCTCCGGCGGGCACCTCGTGCTCCGCCCCCATGACGCCTCCCCGTCGCCGGCCGAGCGGCAGGTGATCGCCGGCAACGTCGTCCTCTACGGGGCCACGGGCGGGGAGGCCTTCATCTCCGGGCAGGTGGGGGAGCGGTTCTGCGTCCGCAACTCGGGGGCGACGGCCGTCGTCGAGGGTGTCGGCGACCATGCCTGTGAATACATGACGGGGGGGACAGTGCTCGTGCTCGGCCCCACCGGCCGCAACTTCGCGGCCGGCATGTCGGGCGGCATCGCCTACGTCTACGACCCGGACCGACTGCTCGACCGGCGCTGCAACCCTGACATGGTGTCGCTCGAGGAGCTCGACGCCGAAGATGCTCGCCTCGTGAGCGAGCTGCTCGGTCGCCACCGCAGCCTGAAGGGCTCAGCATTGGCCGATCGGCTCCTGGCCGCAGGGCCGGCGGCGCTGGCGGCGACGCGCAAGGTCATGCCGCTCGACTACCGACGTGTCCTCGAGGCAACTCGCCTGGCGATCGAGACCGGCGGCGTCGTCGACGAGGCCATCATGGCGGCCGCACATGGCTGACCCGCGGGGTTTCCTCCGTTTCGAGCGCCAAGGCCCGAGACGCCGTCCCGTCAGTCTGCGCCTGCAGGACTGGCGCGAGGTGTACGAGCCGTTCGAGCCGTTGCTGCTCCGCCAGCAGGCGACGCGCTGCATGGACTGCGGCATCCCCTTCTGCCACGAGGGATGCCCCCTCGGCAACCTCATCCCGGAGTGGAACGACCTCGTGTCCCGCGACCGGTACGCCGATGCCGCCGCTCGCTTGGAGGCGACGAACAACTTCCCTGAGTTCACCGGCCGCCTCTGTCCGGCGCCCTGCGAAGGCTCCTGCGTGCTCGGCATCAACTCCGAGCCGGTGTCGATCAAGCAAGTCGAGCTCGAGATCGCCGAATGGGCGGCCGTGCGGCTCGAGCCCCGACCCGCTCGCCTCGCCACGGCAAAGCGCGTGGCCGTCGTCGGCTCCGGCCCCGCCGGCCTGGCGGCCGCCCAGCAGCTCACGCGGGCCGGCCACGAGGTCGTCGTCTACGAGCGGGCGGAGCGCATCGGCGGCCTCCTGCGCTACGGCATCCCGGAATTCAAGATGGAGAAGGCGGTTCTCGACCGCCGTCTCACCCAGATGCGGCGGGAGGGGACGGTGTTCCAGACGGGCGTGTCCGTCGGTGTGCCGCCCGTGAGCGGCCTGCGACCGGAGGTGCCCGGAGCTGCCGCCCCCGGGGCCGACGTCGTCTCGGCGGTGGCGCTGCGAGCCGACTTCGATGCACTCGTCCTCGCCGGCGGAGCCACGCGACCGCGCGATCTCGAGGTGCCCGGCCGGCACCTCGGCGGCGTCCACTTCGCCATGGAGTACCTGAAGCCGTCCAACCAGGTCTGCGAGGGAACGCTCGCGGCCACGCCCATCACCGCCGCCGGCAAGCACGTCGTCATTATTGGCGGGGGCGACACCGGGGCCGACTGCCTCGGGACCGTTCACCGGCACGGGGCCGCCTCCGTGCACCAGCTCGAGATCCTCTCGCAGCCGCCGGCCGAGCGGGCGGACGACAACCCGTGGCCGACCTGGCCGCTCATCTTGCGCACGTCGTCGGCCCACGAGGAAGGCGGCGAGCGGATCTTCTCCGTCGCCACCGTCGAGCTCGTCGGCGACGAGCACGTGCGGGCGCTTCGGCTGCAGCAGGTCTCACAGGAGCTCGTCGACGGGCGGGTGCAATTCGTCCCTGTTGCCGGCAGCGACTACGAGCTGCCCGCTGACCTCGTGCTGCTGGCGATGGGTTTCTCGGGCCCGGAGCAAAACGGCGTCGTGGCCGAGCTCGACCTCGCCCTCGACGGGCGGGCGAATGTCGCCGTCGGACGGGAGTTCGCCACGAACCTCGAGGGTGTGTTCGCCTGCGGCGACATGGCGCGGGGCCAGAGCCTCATCGTCTGGGCGATCGCCGAGGGCCGCTCGGCGGCGGCGGCGGCGGACCGCTACCTCATGGGGACGACGGGCCTGCCCGCCTCGATCGTGGCGGGCCAGCTGGCGCTGCGCTGAACCGAGAAGGCTAGGGCGCAGCCGCCGTCAGCCAGGCCAGTGACCCGACGAGATCTTCATCGGGATCGCCCATGTGCCCCAGCTCGCTCACTTGCGCCTCCGCCCCGGGGATCGTGGCGGCGAGCCACGCCCCGTGAGCCGCCGGCACGAGGACGTCCGAGGTTCCGTAAAGCACCCGGGTGGGCACGGTGATGGCGGCCGGGTCGAAGCCCCAGGGAATGGTGAAGGCCAGGTCGTCGTCGACCCAGCCCCAGACGCCGTTGCGGGTCTCCTCGAGGATCGACTCGCGCATCACCTGGGCGAAGTCCTCGCGGGCGAGGACTGCCTTGTCGGCCGCCGCCAGGTCGAAGGTGTCAAGGACGGCCGACGGGTCGACGGAGGCGATCCGACGGATCCTCTCGTCTTCTTGCTTCAGCTCGGCGGCGAGCCGGTCCTCGCCCGCCAGCGCCCAGCCGAACTCCTTCACGTTCTCCGGATCCATGCCGGTGATCCAGTCCTCTCCCATGGCGTCGTAGGGAGCCACCCCGACGTTGCAGATCGCCCGCGTCACCCGCTCGCCGAGGAGTGCAGCAACAGCGAGCGCATGCGGTCCACCGCCTGAACTGCCCATCACAGCGAAACGATCAAGTCCGAGGCTGGCGGCGATGGCGGTGACGTCTCCCGCGCAGTCGGCCACGACGCGCCCGCGATGGCGGTCAGAGCCTCCGTAACCGGCGCGGTCGTACGTGATCAGGTGCGCCCCGGCCGAGCGGACGAGCTCCTCGTTGGGGTGGCGGTTGAGCCGGCAGCCTGGCGTGCCGTGGAGGGCGAACACCGGCGTGCCGTCAAGGTCGCCCCACTCGGCGAACATGATCGTGCGCCCGTCGGCTGCCTGCGTGACCTGCGCTCTTCGGTCCATTCGAGCAAGCTAACGCGACTCGGAGCCCCGAGGGGCGCAGGGGCGCTACTGGTTGCGGCGGGCGACCGGAACGGGCCGTGTTTGCTCAGTCTGGGCACAAGGTTCGACCGTCGAACGGTGCACACGGCGAAGCTTGCGCCCGGCGCGACCGGACGGGCCGTGTTTGCTCAGCGAGCGCGCACAGTTCGACCCCAGCCAGCCCGACCTCGCACGGCCCGACCCCAGCCGGCCGGAGCCCAGCCAGCCGAGGTGGGCAAGCGCCTCAGCTGAGGAAGCGTCCGAGATCCTCGCCGGCGGAGGTGGAGTCCGAGATCGACGGCACCGGCGTGGAGAGGGGATCGTGCTCGGCCATCCACAGTTGCAGATCCTGCGGCGACATAGGCGGCTTGATGAAGAAACCCTGCATGGCATCACACCCAAGCGCCGTGACGGCCGCTTGGGCAGCGAGCGAGTCGACACCCTCGGCGATGACGACGAGGTTGAGGCTGTGACCGAGCTCGACGACGGTGCGCACGATGGCCTTGCTGACCTTGTCGTTGCCTTTGGCAAGGGGGATGACGAACGACTTGTCGACCTTCACGGAGGCGACCGGGAGCCGCTGCAGGTAACCAAGCGAGGAGTAGCCCGTTCCGAAGTCGTCGAGGGCGAAGCGCACGCCCCGATCGACCAGCGCCTCCAGGGAGCGCACCGCCCCAGCCGGATCGCGCATGACGGCACTCTCGGTGATCTCGAGCTCGATAGCCGTGGGCGGCAGCACGACGCTGGCGGCGGCCGACATGACGGCGTCGAGCAGACCCGGGTCGTGAACCGTGCTCGCCGAGAGGTTGACCGCCACGGGGATTTCGTGGCCGGCACGATGCCAGTAGGCGCATTCCTTCAGGGCGTGCTGCAGCACCCAGCTCGTCAGCTCTCGGATGATGCCGGTCTGTTCCGCCAAAGGCACGAAGACGTCGGGCAGCAACAAGCCCCTGCTGGGGTGCTGCCAACGCACGAGGGCCTCCACCCCGCTGACCCTGCCGTCGGCGCAGCCCACCTTCGGCTGATAGTCGAGCAGGAGCTGATCTTGGTCGATCGCCTCGGCCAGCTCGCTCGCGAGAGCGAGCCTGGTGTAGCTCGACCGCTCGAGGTCGTCGCTGTATCGGCGGACCCCTTGGTGCTCGGTCTTTGCCTGGTACATGGCCGCCTCGGCGCGACGGAGGAGGACAGGGACCTCGACGGGCTCGCCGTCCCGATCGACGTCCGCCGAGGCGATGCCGATGCTGCCGCGGAGGCGAAGATTGACGCCCTCGACGTTGAAGGCCTCGCCGAGGACCGAGAGGATGTGGTGGGCGAGCCGGTCCTCTTCGATACGGGCGGCCAGCCGGTCCTCCTCGCGCTGGGCTCCGCGGGCGACGAGGGCGAACTCGTCCCCTCCCAGGCGGGCGACGAGCTCCACGAGATCTCCGAGGCCTCGCAGGCGCCGAGACACCTCGATGAGCACACGGTCGCCCACGGCGTGGCCCAGGGTGTCGTTTATCTCCTTGAACCGATCGATGTCGAGCACGAAGACGGTCCGTTCCGCCCCGCTCATGGCGGGGAGGTTGCCGGTGGTGGCATGGGACACCGTGGCGTGCTCCGCCAACAGGAGCCGGTTCGGCAGCCCGGTGAGGGGGTCCTGCAGAGCCTGCTGGCGGATGGCCATCTCGGCGCGGTGCCGGGCCGTGGCTGCCGCCAGCACGTTGGCGACCGCCTCGACGAAGTTCACGTCCTCCTCGGCGAAGGCGCTGCGAATGACGGAGCCGACCTCGAGCACACCGACGGGCATGTCCGAGCCAGGAATCGGCACGACGACGAGGGAGGCGGCGCTCACACGGGTCCACAGATCCGGCACGTCGAAGCGCGCCTCATGGTTGAGGTCGTCGCAGAGCACGGTCTGCCCGGTGACGAGGGCGTAGCTGGCCGGCGAGGATGTCGGATCCGCCGAGAGCAGTTCGCCTCCGCCAATGTCTTCCCCGTGGCTGGCCGACAGCGTGATGAAGTCCGCATCGGGCAGGGCGTCGAAGACTCGTACGAAGTCGGCCCCCGAGTGCTCGGCCAGCACCTTGACCGCATCGGCGACGAGATCGGCGTGCTCCAGGCCCACGAGCGCCCAGCGTCCGAGGTCTGCCAGCGCTGCTTGGCGCTCAGCGTTGAGCCGGAAGCGCTCCGAGGTGGAGCTCTCCTCGGTGACGTCCCGCAACGTGATCACGAAGCCGGCCACGGCCGGGTCGTCGAGAAGGTTGTTGCCGATCGATTGGATCAAGCGATACGCACCGCTGGCGTGTCGAAGGCGGAAGACGACTGGCTCTTGTGTGCCCGGCCGCTGGATCGCCTCGCTGATCACGACCCGGCAGCGATCGCGGTCCTCCGGATGGATCAGTGAGAGCACGTCGACGACGTCACCGGCATGCCAGACGTACCCGAGCACCCGCTGCACCGCCGGGTTGGCGTAGTGGATCCTCCCGTCGGGGGTCATGACGACGATGACGTCAGAGGCGTGCTCCACAAGGGCGGCCTGGCGGCGAGCGGCCTCGAGCACGGCGGCCTCGGCCGCCACCCGGGCGGATGCATCGACGACAATGCCGGCGAAGCCGGCAAGTGAACCGTCCGGAAGGCGCAACGGCGACGCCCAGGTCTCGAGGTTGAAGGCCCCGAACGCGAACTGGGCGCGCCGGATCTGCTCACCGGCGAGCGCCCGCGTGGCGAGCTCGGTCACGTGCGGGTATTCGCGAAAGACATGGAGGAAGTTCTTGCCGATGAACGAGTCCGCTCGCCGCTGGAACTGGGTGAGCAGCCCACCGTCCATGTGCACGATGTTCGCCTCGGCGTCGCAGGCGAACAGCAGGATCGGGCCCGAACGGGAGACGACCGTGATGGTCGTCTCGCCCGCTTGTTGGGCCTGCTCGGCGCGCCGGCGCTCCTCGATCTCCCGCTCGGCCGACCGCAGCAGGCGGGCGTTGTCGATGGCGAGGGCCACGCGGTCACCGAGCTGGCGCAGGAGGACACGGTCGGAATCGCCGAGATCGCCCTGCCCGGTGCTTGTGATCAGCCCGAGGATGCCCGGCGTCGTCCCCCGGGCTCGCAAGGGGACCGTCAGCAGGACGGCCGGCCCCAGCTCGTTCAGGCTCGCGGGCGCCTCCGCCTCCGACCAGCCCTGCAGCTCGTCCCAGACGACCGGATCGAACGAGCGCAGACCGGGGGACAACAACGTCTCCGAGAAGAGGGGGTCCCGCACGCTGTGGCGGGCGCCCTCGAAGGCACGGGTGATGACCGCAAGCCGATCGGCGCTGGCGTCGTAGGCAGCCGCCAGGGTCAGCTCGCGGCCGGTGTCGTCGACGATCCAGAGTACGCAGGACCCTCCGAGCACCGTGCCGGCCGTGCGAGCGATGAGATCCAGGGTGGCGTCGTAGCTGATGGTCGCTTCGGCGAGAGCGTGCGAGACGCGGTCGAGGACGGCGGCGAGACCGTCCTCCGAGCCGTCGTGCCGGCGCGGCCATTCGTGAGAGGACGCCCGCCTTGCGACATCTCCCACTGCGCCCTCCCCCCTTTACCCGAGGTCACCAGCGCCCGCAGCCTACCGTGGCCAACTTTCCGGATGGAAAGTTGCCGACTACAACACTACGCGTGTTTGACCTGCTACGTATAGTGACGAAGGACCCCGATCGCCCCGGTCGCTTCCTGAGGTGCCGGCGACGGGCGCTCTAGGCTTGCCAAGGGACGCCCAGCACCTTCGAAGGAGGCCGCCATGCAGAGCACGATGCAGGACGCACCACTCCTCGTGAGCGAGATCCTCCGGCATGGCAAGCAGTTGCACGGCCGGAGCGAGGTCGTCACCTTCGAGGGCTCCGGCTTCCGACGGGCCAGCTTCGCTCAGGTGGCCGAGAACGCCGCGCGGCTCGCCTCCGGCCTCGCCTCCCTCGGGATCGGCAACGGCGACCGGGTGGGGACGTTTTGCTACAACCACCAGGAGCACATGGAGGCCTATCTCGCCATCCCGAGCATGGGCGCCGTCCTCCACACCCTCAACGTCCGCCTCTTCCCCGAGCAGCTGAAATACGTCATCGATCATGCCGAGGACAAGGTCATCATCTGCGACGCCGCCCTGGCGGCGGTGCTCGCCCGCGTCGTAGGGGAGTGCCCGAGCGTCGAGCGGATCATCGTCGTGGGCGACGAGGACGCATCCGTGCTGGGCGAGACCATGCCCTATGGAGAGCTCCTCGCCGCCGGCGAGCCGGGCTATGAGTGGCCGGTCTTGGACGAACGCCAAGCGGCCGCCATGTGCTACACGAGCGGTACGACGGGCAACCCGAAAGGGGTCGCCTACAGCCACCGTTCTACCTACCTGCACTCCCTCGGGAGCACCTCGGCGGCCACCCTGGCCATCTCCTCGGCCGACCGGGCGCTCGTCGTCGTACCGCAATTCCACGCCAACGCCTGGGGGATCCCATACGCCTCCTGGCTGGCCGGGGCGGATCTCATCCTGCCGAAGCAGTTTCTCCAGGCCGAGCCGCTCGTTCGCATCATCGAGGCGGAGCGGCCGACGTTTGCCGGCGCTGTTCCCACCATCTGGAACGAGGTCCTGCGCTACGCCGAGGCCCACGGCTCGGACCTGTCGTCGTTCCGCTCCATCGTCTGTGGCGGCTCGGCCGTGCCGGGTTCGCTGATGCGGGCCTTCGAGGAGCGCTACGGCGTGTCGATCATCCAGGCCTGGGGCATGACCGAGACGAGCCCGCTCGGCGCCGTGGCGCACCCGCCTCGGGGCGTCAGCGGAGAGGAGGCCTGGTTCTACCGACAGAAGGCGGGGCGAGTCGCCTTCGGTGTGGAGCTCCGCGTCGTCGACGGTGAGGGCAAGGTGGCACCCCGAGACGGCGAGAGCGTCGGCGAGTTCGAGGTGCGCGGACCGTGGGTGACCGCCTCGTACTACGGCGACGACACCCCGGAGCGCTTCCACGATGGCTGGCTGCGCACGGGTGACGTCGGCACCGTCGACGAGCTGGGGTATCTCACGATCACCGACCGGACGAAGGACGTCATCAAGACCGGCGGCGAGTGGATCTCCTCGGTCGAGCTCGAGAACGCCCTCATGGCCCACCCGGACGTCTTCGAAGCGGCCGTCGTCGCCGTGCCGGACGAACGCTGGGACGAGCGGCCGCTCGCCTGCGTCGTGCTGAACGAGGGTGCGGGCGTGTCGGTGGAGGAGCTGGGAGGCTTTCTGGAGGGACGGGTCGCCCGCTGGTGGGTGCCGGAGCGCTGGTCGTTCATCGGGGAGGTGCCGAAGACGAGCGTCGGGAAGTTCGACAAGAAGGTGCTGCGGGCGCAGTTCGGCAAAGGCGAGCTCGACGTCGTCGTCTCCGAGCGGCGGCCAAGCCGTAACTGAGCGGGCGGCGGCGCGACATGGCGGGGACCGACAGCCTCGACGAGCTAGCGGCTGAGCTCGACCGTATCGCCGAGCGCTTGGCGGACGCCGCGATGGACGTGCTGCGAGCCGGCCTGGGCGACGGCACGGAGGAGGCGGCCGCCCTCGCCACGCAGCGGGAGCGCCTCGTCAACCGGGCGCGATCATCCGTCGAGAAGGCCGTCTCGCTGCTCGCACAGGCGACGGCGGCGAGGGCACCGACAGCAACGAGGACTGCGCGGGGCCTCAACCGGCGGGGTCGAGCCGGCGAGGACGAGGACTGGGACTCTGCCTAGGCGTCTGCCGGCGGCGACGAAGGTCGAGCTGCCGGGCGCCGTCAGGGCTCAGCTCAGTGGCCAGGAGACCTCCATGCGGGCGCCACCGGCTGCAGCGCGGCCGATGCGCCAGCGACCTCCGGTCGAGGCAACGACCGAGTCGGCGATCGCCAGCCCGAGCCCGTGGCCGCCCGGCTCGTCGGTCGCACGGCGGAATCGGTCGAAGAGGCGGTCGCGTTCGCCCGCCGGGATGCCCTGGCCGCTGTCCTCGACCGCCAGCACGGTCCGCGACCCGAGGGTGCCGACGAAGATCAGCACGGAACCGCCTTCGCCCGCGTAGCGACAGGCGTTGTCGACGAGGACGCCGGCGAGGCGGTCGATCCATTCGGGTGGAGCCACCACGGACACGCTGCGGTCGAGGGGGCGCTGCAGAGAGATGGTGACGTGGCGGGAGGCCGCCAAGGCAGCGAACCGGTCGGCGCAGCCCTCGGCGATCGTGCCGAGGTCGATGGGCTCGTTCCCCGGGGGAGCGGGCTCCGAGTCGAAACGGGCCAGCCAGAGCAGATCCTCGACGATCCGTTGCAGGCGATCGCTCTCCCTCCCGATCCGTTGCAGCGTCGTGGCTCCGTCGTGCCCGGCTTCGCCCTCCTCGCCGCCTTGACGGGCGAGCGCCAATTCGGCCTCGATGACGCTGAGCGGCGTGCGGAGCTCGTGAGAGGCGTCGGCCGTGAACTCGAGCTGGCGCCTGCGGGCCTCCTCGACGGGTACGACCGAGCGGATCCCGATGGCGAGCGAGCCGAGGAACACCACGACGATCAAGACCGGCAGGGCGAGCCCTTCGGAGGTCACGAGCACGGAACGGACGTGGGAGAGCTCCGCCAGACTCTCGCCCGTCACGAGCCACCCGCCGGAGGCGGGGACGGAGGCGAGCAGGAAGGGCGTCGTCCCGATGGTGAGGCCACCCTGCGCCGCCCGCCGTCCCCAGAGCCGTGCCGGCAGGCCGGGCGCTCCGGGGGTGGCGCGTACGACCCGACCGTCGGACGACACCTGCCACACGAACACGGGTGCGCCGTAGATACCGAGGCCGTAGCGCCCGCCTTCGTCGCCGCTGGCGAAGACCTGGGCGGCCCGCTTGCCTGCCGGGGCGGCGAAGTCCCGGCGCGCCTGGGCGAGGCGGGTGAGCACCTGTTGGCTCACCTGAGTGGTGAGGCGGTGGGCGACGAGGAGGTCGAGGGCGGCGCCGAGGGCCACCGAAACGACGGCGACGAGTGTGGTGGCGACGGCCGCCACGCGAACGGCGTGCGCCCGGTGGGCAGGGGTGATCCTTCGCCGGCGGCTCATCCCGGGAGGATGCGGTAGCCGACGCCGCGGACGGTCTCGATGTGCGCCCGGCCGCCGGCGAGCTTGGCGCGCAGCCGGGCGAGATGCACGTCGATCGTGTTCGAGCCGAGGGCGTCCGCCTCGGAGCCCCAAGCATGCAGAGCGATGGTGCGGCGCTCCACGACCGCCGGCGCCCGGCGGAGGAGGACTTCGAGGATGGCCAGCTCGGTGGCGGTGAGCGAGGGTGAGCGGGCCCCTACCCGGACCTCTCGAGAGGCCGGCTCGAAGACGATGTCGCCCACGCTCAGGCGGGGCGGCTGCGCCGAGGCCGGGCGTCTCTGCAGGGCGCGGATGCGGGCGAGCAGCTCGCCGAAGTCGAACGGCTTGACGAGGTAGTCGTCGGCACCTTCATCGAGACCCTTGACGCGATCGGCGGCGGCGTCACGCGCCGTCAGCATGAGCACGGGGAGGGCGGAGCCCCGCTGGCGTAGCGAACGCACGACCTCGACCCCACTGCGCCCGGGCAGGTTCCAGTCGAGGATGGCGACCTCGTAGTCATAGGTGCGCAGGTAGTCCCAGGCGCTCGTCCCGTCCCCTACGACGTCGACGACGTAGCCGGCGGCCCGCAACCCGCGGGCGAGGACGGAGGAGAGGGCTCCGTCGTCCTCGGCCACCAAGACCCTCACCGTTGGTGAGCCAGCCGAGGGAAGAACCTGCCACCGATCCGATTGACGATGTCGAGCGCCAGCGCAGGCGAGATCTCGGCGTTGGGATCGGCAGGCGCCCGCGGCACGGTGACCCCGATCTGGTCGGCGTGCAGCCGGAGGCCATGGCAGAGGTGCTTCCCCAACGTGCTGAGGGCCTCGCCAGCCTCTACCCGCTCCAGCTGGAATCTCGGCACCGGCAACGGGGTAGCTTGCGGCCACGTGTCGGGATCACGGGGGACGTCAAGGCTGAGCACATGCTGAAATGTCCGGGCGGCGGCATCGCGACCGGTGAACGGCTCACCGAGATCCCATACCTCACGAAGCGTGGCGATCATCGAGGTGTGTCGGTACTCCTCGTTGATGACGACGCCGTGTTCCACCCAGGGCGAGACGATGACTGCCGGGACGCGGTAGCCGGAGCGGTCGAAGCGAAAGCCGAGCTCACCCTCCGGTCTCGAAGGATCTGGCGGGCAGACCGGTCCGGGCGGCACATGGTCGTAAGTGCCACCAGGCTCGTCCCAGCCGATGAACAACGTCGTGTTGAACACGTTGGCGCCGACCGGTGACCTTGCCGACTTGACGGCTTCGTAGATACGCGTCAGAAAGGCTTCGCCGGCGAGGATCGACGAAGGCGGATCGATCGGAACCTCGATGCCCGGGAGCAACGCCCGCCCGAAGGCTGGGTGGTAGTCGCCGTGGCCTGCCAGCAGGTTCGGCTCGATGAGCGAGAAGTCGGGAAGGGTGCCCGCGGCGGCATCCCGCTCGAAGTCGGAGAAGGGCACGAAGTTCGTGGCGAATCGCTCCTTCAGGCGTGCCATGTGGATCATGCCGGTGAAAGAGACCGGGTCGGGCTCGAGCACATAGACCTTCCACGTCCTGCCGTGCCGCTCGAGCCGCTCGAAGATCGTCTCGGCGTTGTTGTGGTGCATGAAGTTGCTCATGGGCCGGTTGAGCACGTAGCCCGACGCAGTTGCCGCCGTCCAGAACGAGCGGTTCGTCATGGTCTGTGACGGGACCTCGCTGAACCAGTGGTCGAAGACGCCGAACCCTCGAGCGATGTCGCTCAGCACCGGGACCTGAGCGGGCGTGTAACCCGTCATGATCTGTTCGTACTCGACGTAGGTCGGCTGGCGGCCCATCTCGCGGGTGAAGAAACTGATGTAGTCGGTGACGAAGCCGTCCATGGAGGGCGCCTGCCCCTCGGCCGGCGCGTTGAACGGCGCCACCATCTCGGTGGCATCCTTGAACCGGTTGGCGGCATTCAACACGTTGAAGAGCTGTGTGTTCGTGTGCTGGTACTCCTCGCCCGGGTCCGGGTTCGGCGAATCCATCCCGGCGGCGACTCCGTACGTCACCACCTTCCGCTCGGCGCCATGCTCCGCCCACTGCGGGATCGGGTTGCTCAAGTCTTTGTCGATCACGCCCTCGAACGAGGAAATCTCGCCTGGGCTGTAGAGGTGGCCAAGCAAGTTGTCGAAAGAGCGATTCTCGAAGATGACCAGCACCACATGGTCCATCGCATTCGCACGTTCAGGCGGCATGGTATTCCTCGTCGGTGAGGCGGAACGCTCGGAGAAGTCCAACTCGATTCACAACGGCTCCGCAGGAGCGCTCGTGGCGTCTCGTCGGCAATCTAACCCTCATCGAGAACCGTGGGACCCCAACCTCGCCGACGTGCGCCCTGCCCGGGACGAAGCGTTCAGGACGAAGTGCTCAGGGCGACGCCTCGCCCGTGCACGCGTTGAGGGCATCGATCAACTGGCGAAAACGCCCTTGGTGCCTCAGATCGAGCTCGAGGGCGATGCGAGGGAGCTCGAGGTACTCGCGGTCGGAGCGTTCCGGGCCGAGGGGCGCCGTGCGCCAGATCCCTTTCTGCGAGCAGATGTCGCTGAACTCAGTGTTGAGTACCTCCATCTCGGCGTCGCTCGGTGCCGTGCGCAGCCGTATCACCATCGTGGCGCCGACGAAGCGCCGGGAGTGGTAGTTGCGGTAGAACCCGAGGATCTCCTCCACCGCCACCGAGACGTCGTCGGTGATCCGGTAGAAGGCTGCATCGGTCGGGCTGGCGAGTCCTCGCCGGATGACTTCGCCCCCGACAAAGCGATCCCAAGCCTCCCAGTACGGCTCTCCGGGGATGTCCACGAGGACGATGGGGGCCGGCTCGGCCTTGCCCGTCTGCAGCAGCGTCAGCATCTCGAAGCACTCGTCCAGCGTGCCGAAGCCGCCGGGCAGGACGGCGAAGCCAGCCGACTCCTTCATGAGCATGAGCTTTCTCGTGAAGAAGTACTTCATCTCCACGAGGCGTCCCTCGGCAGCGAGCTCCGGGTGGGAAGCCGATTCGAAGGGCAGGCGAATTTCGACGCCGAGTGACATGTCAGGTCCGGCACCCTCGTGCCCGGCGGCCATGATGCCCGGGCCGGCGCCGGTGACAACGAGCCAGCCCTCCGCCGCCACGCGAGCAGCTAGCTCCTTCGCCTGCGCGTAGAGCGGGTCGGACTCGTGCGTGCGGGCAGAGCCGAACATCGTCAGCTTCGGCACGCCGCGAAACGGCGCGAACAGGTGGAACGCTCGCCCCATCTCGGCCAGCGCCGCCGTGGCGATCTTCAGGTCGAGGCGACTCGGAATGCCGTCGGCGAGGTCGAGGGCCGACTCCACCAAGTCTCGCAAGAGGTCCCGGTTGGCTTTTGCCCCGCGTTGGTCGAGCAGCTCGCCGATGAGTCGGGCGGCGTCGCCGCTTGAACGCTCGTCCGGCATCAGACCGCCGCGGAGACGACTCGCCCGTACAGCGTCGTGCGCTGCTCGAGGGGGCGGCCGATCGGCTCGACGATCCGAGAAAACCCCTCCCGGTCCATCATCTGCCCATGAGATGCTCCGGCCGCCCGCGAGATGTTCTCGTCCATGAGGGTGCCCCCGAGATCGTTGCAGCCCGCCTGCAGCAACTGACGGGCCCCGGCCGCCCCCATCTTCACCCAGCTCGCCTGGACATTGTCGATGGCGCCGTGATAGGCGATCCGCCCGACGGCGTGCATGAGCAGCGCCTCCCGGAACGTCGGCCCCCGTCGGGCGCGGTGCTGGAGGTAGAGGGGCGCCGCCATGTGCACGAAGGGGAGGGGCACGAACTCGGTGAAGCCGCCCGTCTCGCGCTGCAGAGCCCGAGAGACCACGATGTGGCGAGCCCAGGACACGGGCGACTCGACGGCTCCGAACATGATCGTCACGTTCGAGCGCAGCCCCACGCCATGGGCTGCGCGATGCACCTGCAGCCAACGGTCCGTGCCGATCTTGTCCGGACAGAGGACGGCGCGGATCTCGTCGTCCAGGATCTCCGCAGCCGTGCCCGGTAGCGTCTTGAGGCCGGCGTCTTTCAGTCGCAGGAGGTACGTCTCGAGGTCCTCACCCAGCCGGCGGGCACCCTCGTGCACCTCGAGGGCGGTGAAGGCATGGATGTGGATGCGCTCGGAGGCCGCCCGCACCGCCCGCAGGACCTCGAGGTAGTAGTCACCGTCGAAACTCGGGTGGATACCGCCTTGCAAGCAGACCTCCGTGGCGCCGAGCGCCTCCGCCTCGGCGACACGCTTCGTGATGTCGCTCAGCTCGAGCAGGTAGGGCGAGCCGCGCAGGTTGAGGGAGAGCGGCCCCTTCGAGAAGGCGCAGAAGCGGCATTTGAACGTGCACACGTTCGTGTAGTTGATGTTGCGGTTGACGACGAAGGTCACCGTGTCTCCGACGCTCTGGCGGCGGAGCTCGTCGGCGACCTCGGCGACGGCGCTCACCTCGGGTCCGCGAGCGGAGAAGAGCGTGACGATCTCGGCTTCGTCGACCTCCTCGCCGCGAAGGACGCCCGCCAGCACCTCCGCCACCGGTCCGCGCCGCGCCGGGACCGCTCGCGTCTGACCGGGCTGGCGGGCGGCGGCGCCGACCAAGAGCGGCGGTGGCTCGTCGGAACCCGAGCACCATGCCGCCTCCCGCCCGAGACCCTCGGCGTCAGAGCGGTCGAGGACCGCAAAGCGCATCGCCTCGTCGAGCCAGCGCGCCGGCTGAGCGGCCCACTCCGGGTGCAGGGCAAGGCGGGGGGCGAGCACGTGCCCTCCCTCCTCGGTCACCGACCGCAGCCGGTCGAGCGCCGGCCAGGCGCGTTCGGGGTTGACGTGGTCGGCCGTCACCGGCGAGACGCCGCCCCAGTCGTCGATGCCGGCTTCGAGGAGGACGCCGAAGTCCTCCGTCAGGTTGGGCGGCGCCTGCAGGTGTATCTCGGGCGGCAGGAGGAGACGGGCGGCCGCCACGGTCCAGAGGTGCTCCTCGGGCGCGCAAGGTGCGCTGGCGTGCATGGATGTTCCCGGCTTGGGAAGGAAGTTCTGCACGATGACTTCGTGCACATGACCGTGGCGCACGTGGGAGGCGGCGATGGCCCGCAGCGCCGTCAGGCGGTCCTGTCGGGTTTCGCCGATGCCGACGAGGATCCCCGTCGTGAAGGGGATCTGCAGCCGGCCGGCGGCCTCGAGGGTAGCGAGACGCCGGGCGGGCGTCTTGTCCGGTGATCCGCGATGGCAGGCGAGCTCGCCGTTGAGCGACTCGAGCATCATCCCCTGACTGGCTGTGACGGGCCGCAGGCTGGCGAGCTCGGGCTCGTGCAGGGCGCCGGCGTTGGCATGCGGGAGGAGTCCCGTCTCGTCACGAACGAGGCGGGTGGCCTCCGCCAGGTACTCGACGGTGGAGGAGAAGCCCCTCTCCCGCAACCAGTCTCCCGCCGCCGGGTAACGCTCCTCCGGCCGCTCGCCGAGGGTGAAGAGCGCCTCGTGGCAACCCGCCCCGGCCGCCCGCCTGGCGAGTTCGAGGACCTCGTCGGGGCTCAGGTAGGCGGCAGCGACCCGCGAGGGCGGTTTGGCGAAGGTGCAGTAGCCGCAGCGGTCCCGGCAGAGCATCGTGAGGGGTATGAACACCTTCGGGGAGAACGTCACCCGGCTGCCGAAGCGGGCGTCACGGATGCGCCGCGCCTCGGCCATGAGCTCATCGAGCGCAGTTTCGAGCAGCTCGGCATCGCTCGGCGAGACGCCGGTGCGCACTTGAAGGGAGACGGTCACCTCGCCACCCTATGGCGCCCCGACCCGGTCGCGCACCACCGCCCGCCGCCGCAGGGAACCGGCAGGGACCCTCGCAGTAAGGTGAACTGATGCAACGACCGCGGGTGGAAATCTCCGCGGGGAGGCCGTACCCCCTCGGTGCCACCTACGACGGCATCGGCACGAACTTCTCCCTCTTCTCGAGCGTGGCTGAGCAGGTGGAGGTGTGCCTCTTCGACGACTGGGGGCGCGAGACGCGCTTCTTGCTGCCGGAGGAGACCGCACACGTCCAACACGGCTACATGGCCGGTGTCGGGCCTGGGCAACGCTACGGCTTTCGCGTGCACGGACCGTGGCGCCCCGGGCAGGGGCTGCGCTGCAACGCCGGCAAGCTGCTGCTCGACCCGTACGGGAAGGCGGTCGAGGGAGAGGTGAAGTGGAACCGCTCCCTCTTCGGCCACCAGCACGCCGACGAGATGCGCATCAGCCGGGCCGACAGCGCCGCCTCCATGCCGAAGAACGTCGTCATCAGCCCGTACTTCGATTGGGGAAACGACCGGCCCCCGCAGACGCCCTGGTACAAGACCGTCGTCTACGAGATGCACGTCAAAGGTTTCACGGCGAAACATCCCGATGTTCCCACCCAGATCCGCGGCACCTACGCCGGGCTCGCCACCGAGCCGGTGGTCGAACACCTCCTCTCCCTCGGGGTGACGGCGGTCGAGCTGCAGCCGGTGCACCAGTTCATCCACGACGCTGCCCTCGTCGAGGCGGGACTGCGGAATTACTGGGGCTACAACTCCATCTGTTACCTCGCCCCCCACAACGAGTACTCGGCCTCGGGCGAGCTCGGCCAGCAGGTGCAGGAGTTCAAGCAGCTCGTCAAGACGATGCACACGGCCGGCATCGAGGTCCTCCTGGACGTCGTCTACAACCACACGGCCGAAGGCAACCACACCGGCCCCATGTTGTCGTACAAGGGGATCGACAACGCCGCCTACTACCGACTCGACCCGAACGACCTCCGCTACTACGTGGACTACACCGGGACGGGCAACACCCTGAACGTCCGTCACCCCCACGTGCTGCAGCTGCTGATGGACAGCCTGCGCTACTGGGTCATCGACATGCATGTCGACGGCTTCCGCTTCGACCTGGCGGCCACCCTCGCCCGCACGCTGCACGAGGTCGACCGCCTCTCCGCCTTCTTCGACATCATCCAGCAGGATCCGGTCATCAGTCAGGTCAAGCTCATCGCCGAGCCGTGGGACGTGGGCGAAGGTGGCTACCAGGTGGGCAACTTCCCGCCCTTGTGGTCGGAGTGGAACGGCAAGTACCGAGACTGCGTCCGCGACTACTGGCGAGGGCGTGAGCAGAAGCTTCCCGAACTGGCCTCCCGCCTGACGGGGAGCTCGGACCTCTACGAGCTCACCGGGCGCAAGCCCTGGGCGAGCATCAACTTCGTCACCTGTCACGACGGCTTCACCTTGCGCGACCTCGTCAGCTACGAGCACAAGCACAACGAAGCCAACCTCGAGGACAACCGCGACGGCACCGACGACAACCGCTCGTGGAACTGCGGCGTCGAGGGCCCGACGGACGACGCCGAGGTCAACCTGCTCCGCCGCCGCCAGGAACGCAATTTTCTCGTGACACTCCTGCTGTCGCAAGGTGTCCCCATGCTGCTGGCGGGCGACGAGATCGGCCACACGCAGTGGGGCAACAACAACGCCTACTGCCAGGACAACGAGACCACGTGGCTCGATTGGGAACATGCCGATCGTGACCTGCTGGGGTTCGTGCGACGCGTGGCCGCCCTCCGCAAACGCCACCCGGTGTTCCGCCGGCGGCGCTGGTTCCAGGGCAAGGCGCTGCACGGGGCAGGTGCCAGCGACATCGCCTGGTTCGCCCCGACGGGAGAGGAGATGTCGGAAGCCGACTGGAGCGTGAGCTTCGCCCGCTGTGTCGGTGTGTTCCTGAACAGCGACGACGGCGACGCCGAGCATCGCGGCGAGCAGGCGCTCGACGGCAACTTCTTCCTGATCTTGAACGCCTTCTGGGAGCAGCTCGAGTTCGTCGTGCCCGACGGACGGTTCGCCGAGTCATGGTCCCCTGTGATCGACACCGCACGCGAGACCGACCCCTTCTTCGACGAGCCGGGCGCCGGTTTCTCGCTCAAGGCGGGGGACCGTTTGGCGGTGGAGGGTCGTGCCGTCGTGCTCCTCGGTCACCGCCGGCTCCTCGAGGACGACCGCTAAGGGGTCGCCGTCACCGCCGGGGCGCTCTTCGCTCCATCGGCCGCCCCACCCGCACCCGTCTGCCCGAGGACGACGGCGCCGAGCGGCGGCAGCACGAGCTCGAGGCTCGCGGCATACCCGTGGGCAGGGATGGGCGCAGCCTGCACCTTCCCGAGGTTGCCGCTCCCGCTGCCCCCGTAGCTGGTGGCGTCGGTGTTGCACAGCTCGAGCCACTCGCCAGCGGCGGGGACCCCGAGGCGATAGCCCTCCCGGATGACGGGCGTGAGGTTGAAGACCGCCAGCACGTCGTGGCCCTCCTCGGCGGCCCTGCCGGGCACGGAGCGGCACCACGCCAGGACGTCGTTGGAGACGTCGTCGGCGATGATCCAGCGGAAGCCGGCAGGCTCGAAGTCCGCCTGCAACGCCTCCTGCTCCCGGTAGAGGCGGTTGAGATCGCCGACGAGGTGGGCGATGCCCGCATGGTCGAGATGGCCCAGCAGGCCCCAGTCGAGCTCGTCCTCGTGGCTCCACTCCCGCCAGGTGGCGAACTCGCAGCCCATGAACAACAGCTTCTTGCCGGGCTGGAGCCACTGGAGGGCGAACAACAGCCGGAGGTTCGCCAGTTTGCGCCAGTCGTCGCCGGGCATCTTCATGGCCAGCGAGCCCTTCCCGTGCACGACCTCGTCGTGCGACAGGGGCAGGACAAAGCGCTCGGTGAATGCGTACAGGGCGCGAAAGGTCAGCTCGTGGTAGTGGTAGTGGCGATGCACAGGGTCACGTTCGAGGTGCTGCAGGGTGTCGTGCATCCAGCCCATGTCCCACTTCATGGAGAAACCCAAGCCTCCGTCGCTCACTGGCCGCGACACCCCGGGCCAGGCCGTCGATTCCTCGGCGATCGTCACGACACCGGGGAAGTGCTCGTGGGCGGATTCGTTGCACTGGCGTAGGAACGAGACGGCATCGAGGTTCTCCCGCCCGCCGTAACGGTTCGGGACCCATTGGCCCTTGGCGCGCGAGTAGTCGAGGTAGAGCATGGAGGCGACGGCGTCGACCCGGAGCCCGTCGGCGTGGTAGCGATCCAACCAGAACCAGGCGCTCGAGATGAGGAACGAGCGCACTTCGTGGCGGGAGTAATTGAACTCGTAGCTGCCCCAGTCGGGGTGGATGCGGTGGCGTGCGTCCTCGTGCTCGTAGAGACGGGTGCCGTCGAATTCACCGAGGGCGAAGGCGTCCGTGGCGAAATGCGAAGGGACCCAGTCCAAGATGACGCCGATGCCACGTTGATGGAGATGGTCGACGAAGGCCATGAACTCGGTCGGGTGGCCGAAGCGCGCCGTTGGGGCGAAATACCCGGTCGTCTGGTAACCCCAGGAGCCGTAGTAGGGATGCTCCATCACCGGCAGCAGCTCCACGTGGCTGAACCCGTGCTGCAGGACATGGTCCGCCAGCGGTTCGGCCAGCTCCGCGTAGCTCATGAACCGCCCGTCGGGATGGCGGCGCCACGAGCCGAGGTGGACCTCGTAGAACGAGACGGGCTCGCCGGCGAGCTGGCGTGCAGGTCGCTGGCGCATCCATGACCCGTCGCCCCAGGCATAGCTCAGATCCGTCAGCACGGACGCGCTGAGCGGGGGTTGCTCGGTCCCGAAGGCGAGCGGATCCGCCTTGTCGCCCACCGCGCCCGACCGCGAGACGATGTGGTACTTGTAGCGGGTCCCGACGGGCACGCCGTCCACCTGGCCGCTCCAGACACCCGAATCGCCCTGCGGCTGCAAGACGTCGGCGCCCGCGGTCCAACCGTTGCCGTCGTGTCGGACGGACACCGCCTCGGCATTCGGTGCCCAGACGGCAAAACGTCCCCCGGCGCCGCCGGCAAGCAGGTGAGCGCCCAAATGGTCGTAGAGCTGGAATTGCCGCCCCTCGTTGAACAGGTAGAGGGCATCGGGGTCGACCCCTCCGGCAGCGGAGGGCCGAGGCGCAGCCGGATCCGTCGGTGTGCTCACGAACCCACCATGCCCTCTGGGGTGGCGGCGCATGCTCCATCGGCCTGATCAAGGGGTGGGCCTTCGCGAAGGTGGGGCGCGGGGACACCCGCTGCCGCGGCGCCTCCCCGAGCCTTCTCGAGGCGGCGCAGGGGGACGATCACGTCCGCGTCCGACTCGATCACCTGCAGCGGCTGGCTCATCCTGCGAGCGAAGTTCACGTGTGCGTGCCCGCTTCCCGGCATGTTCTGCGGATCGTGCTCCGCCCAGAGATCCTCGAGGGTGGCGATCACCACGCCGGCGTCGGAGCGCCCGAGCTCCTCCAGGACGGCGGTGTGCAGCGGCCGCGGATCGTCGCCGACCTCGCCGAGACGCTCGCGCAGCGCCCGCCGCGTGCGCAGTCGCCTCCTTCGCTCCGTGCGGGCGGCCGCCGGCTCGAGGAGCCCTTCGCGGAGGCGTTGCTCGATATCGGTGCCGTCGATGAAGCCGGCGAAGGTCGCCGTGTCGTGCGTGTCGACGAGGGCGCACGAACCCTGGCTCGGCTGAAGCGGGGCGCCGGGGTTGACCTCGAGCTCGAAGACGGCCACCCGCGTGCCGGCGATGCCGTGCTCGCCCATGAGCTGGCGCACGGCCGGGTCCACGGTGCCGAGATCCTCGCCGATGAGGGTGGCACCGCCCTGCCAGGCCTCCAGGCATGCGAGGGCCACGAGTTCCTCGGCCGGGTAGCTCACATAGGTTCCCTCGGTCGCTTCGGCCCCTGGCGGGATCCACCACAGTCGCTGGAAACCGAGGATGTGGTCGATACGGAGCGCGCCCGCATGTCGCAACAGGTGCTGGAGGGCGCCACGGACGACGGGATAGCCCGCCAGGCGCTCGCCTTGCGGGTGCAGGGGCCGGAACCCCCAGTCCTGCCCGCCGTGGAAGAAGCGGTCCGGTGGCGCCCCGACACTGACGCCAGCCGCCCGGGCGGAGCCGCCCGAGAAAGAGGACGGGAACGCCCAGGTGTCGTACCCGTCCGGTCGGCAACCGATGGGGAGATCGAGCAGCAGTCGGCAGCCGGCCGCCGCCGTGGAGGTGGCCACGCCGGCGAGCTGCTCATCCGTCAGCCACTGGGCACACACGTGCAGCTCCACGTCAGCCGACGAGACATCCTCGCCCGGACGGATTTGCCCGGCGAGCCAGTGATCGGGCCAGGTGCTCCGGTCGATACCCCGCTCCCGGGCGGCCGCTCGGAAGGCGGCATAGCGGGCGACGTCCGGACGTTGCCGTCGGAAGCGCTCGTAGGCGGGCCTCCGGCGGCCCTCGCCTGGATGGGCCCGGGCAAGCATGCGAGCGAGGCAGTCGTCGACGACGGCGGCGGCCCCGGCGATGTCGGCATACTCGCCCCTCGGAGCTGGAGCGGCCGTGGCGGGGAGGTGATCGGCCCGGTCATACCCCTCCAGGCGGGAGAGGTCGAGATAGGCCTCGTTCCACCACATCCGTGAGAGCGGCGAGTACGGGCTGGCAACGGCCCCAGGCGCATCCGCCGTGGAATAGTCAGCCAGCAGCGGCAGCGTCGCCAGGTAGGAGGCGCCGAGCGAGCCGGCGAACGAGCCGAGGCGAGCCAGGCAGCTGAGGTCGCCGCTCTGGTGCTGCCGCTCGTCCCAGAGGGCATAGGTCGGCGCGAACACGCCCCACGAACGCGGCGCCAGGGCGTGAGGGCGCCGTGGCGCCGAGATGACGAGGGTCACGGCCTCTCCGGCGCGCAGCCGGTGGGCGCCGAACGGAAGTGACCGCCGCAGGTGGCTGGTGGATCCAGCGGGCAAGATGTCCGTGGCTTCGGAGCCGTCCTCGAGCTCGAGTGCGAGCATGTGTGACTGCTGCCTGGCGACCTCCGAGAGGTGGTCGAGAAGGCCGGCCGGCAGCTGACCGTCCCAGGCGACGGCCACCGGTGCCACCGTTTCGTCCGCCGCCGCCCGGCGCGCCAGGCACTCGCCGGCGTCAGAAGGGCGGCCGATGGGCTCGCCGAGGGCCGCGAGAACGGCGACGAGGGTGTCGGGCGAAACGGTCCGGATCCGGTGGGAGGCATCCTCGTAGGAGACGGCCACGCCACGAGCCGCTGCCAAGGCCGCGAGCGGCTCGTGCGTGGCAGCCGGCCTCACGGAGTGCGCGCCTCCCGGTCGAGCGCCAGCAGCCAGCGCAGGCCGAGCATCGGGACGTGGGCCCAATCCGGTCGGTTGCCGAGCTCGTATCGAAGCTCGTAGAGGGCCTTCTCGAGCAGGTGAGAGCGCAGGTCGATGGCGAGCTCGGGATCACTCGGAAGCAGGTCAGCCTCCCGCGCCGCCGGCAGGTAGCCGCCGACGTAAGCGATCGACGTCCAGTAGGCCCAGCGGGTGGCGGCGCGTTGGTAGTGCTCGAGCTCGGTGCTCGACTCGGGCTCGAGCACGCCGCGGGAGATGAGATCGTCGACGGCGCTGTAGGCGGCGTACTGGTAGGACCGCAACATGCCGGCAACGTCGCGCATCGGCGAACGCTTCAGCCGCCGCTCACCGAGGCTTCGCTCCGGCTCACCTTCGAAATCGACGAAGACGTAGTCGCGGCCGGTGAAGAGCACCTGGCCGAGGTGGAGATCACCGTGGACACGGATGCGCTTGGCCTTGCGCACCTCGAGGACGGCGAGGAAGGCCTCCAACATCTCGTCCTCGGCATCGAGGATCTCCTTGGCGAGCGCCTGGTCGCGGGCCGACATCGTCCTCGAACGCTGCCGGACGAGAACGAGCGTGCGGCGCGCCGCCGTGCGCATGGACTGGTACAGGGAGCGCTGCGACATGGGAGTCACGAGCTCAGGGGCGAAGTCCCCGGAGACGGCGACGCCGACACCGCGCCCGGTGAGCGCCACGTGCAGCTCGGCCGTGCGACGGCCGAGGAGGTCGGCCGCCGCCAGCTGATCCGACATGAGGGCTTCCACGCTCTCGGGAATCCGGCCGGCGGCGACCCCCTCGAGAAACCCCCCGTGTCGCGGCGGTGGCACCGGCTGCTCCGAGACTCCGGTGAAGGCCGGCACGCAGGTCTCGAGGAATGAGCCGGCGCTTCGCAGCGTGCTCGCCCAGGCGTCGGACTCGTGGGGCACGTACTCGTGGACGGCGGCGACGAGGGAGGCACGGCCGTCTGAACCGACGAGGTCGAGGGCGCCGAGAAGGCGGGCAGCGCCCGCGCTCGGGCCGGCGGCCGCCAGCAGCCGTCCCAACTCGATCTCCGGGTGGGTTCCCGCCTCGAGGCGTCGCAGCGACTTCACGATGCAGCGATGGTCCTCGGCGTCGCCGATGATGATGGAGGAGTTCGACTGCTCCTGGCTGACGACTCGGGCGGAGGATCGGACACCGGTCGGCACCCGTGCCAACAGGGCGGCCGTCTCCGGCACGGTCGAAGGGACGAGGTGGGCGCCGCTCTCCTCCCGCCGCCGGCGGTTGCGCAACAGCCCGATCAAGGCCTTGCCGAAGGCGGGCTCGTAGTGAGCGTCGATGAGCAGCCCGGGTGGGCCGCCGGTGGTGCCGATGATGGTGAAGATGCCTTCGGGGTGGTCGCGCACGAGGGCGTCGGCTGCCTCGCCGTGCACGTAGGTCATGGGCAGCAGGTACCGCTCCGGCTCTGCCTCGAGGTAGTCGACGTTGACAACGAGCAGCTGGGCACGGTCGGCCGAGGCCGATTGCAAAGGTAGGGAGACGTAGTCGACGATCGTCGTCTGGGCGATCCTTCGGGCCTTGCCGCCGAACCATCGGCGCGAGCGCAACACGGCCGGCAACATCGCCTCGAGCTTGCGCCGCTCCTGCGTCTCTGCGAGTCGCCACCACGGCCCGTCCGTCTGCAAGGCCGGCAGGGAGACCGTGCCCGTGTGGGCGTCCGCCGTGGGATCGCCCAGCGACAGCCAGTAGAAGGAGTGCGGGCCGAGCGTCACGAGGTAGGGGAGCTCGCCGATCATCGGGAACGTCGTCTGGCCGAAGACCTCACGCGGCGTGACGCCCCGATGGGCGCCGAGGTCGAGTTCGACGTACTGGGCAAAGCGCGAGAGGTTGGCCACGACGAGGACCTCCTCGTGGCCGTCGCCGCGGATGAACGAGAGCACTCGCGGGTTGTCGGACTGTACGAACTCCATGCGGCCGCGACCGAAGACCGGGTGGCGCTTGCGGAGGGCGATGAGGCGGCGGAGCCAGCGCAGGAGCGAGTCCGGGTTGTCCGACTGTGCTTCGACGTTGACCGACTCATAGTGGCACTGGGGGTCGGTGTTGACGGGGAGGAAGAGCCGTTGCGGGTTGGCCGTCGAGAAGCCGGCGTTGCGATCGGCGTTCCACTGCATTGGCGTGCGCACGCTGTTGCGGTCCCCGAGGTAGACGTTGTCGCCCATGCCGATCTCATCGCCGTAGTAGAGAACCGGGGTGCCCGGGAGCGACATCAACAAACCGTGCATGAGCTCGATCTTCTGGCGATGGAACTGCAGCAACGGTGCGAGCCGGCGGCGGATGCCGAGATTGACGCGCATGACCGGATCGCTCGCGTAGGACCGGTACATGTAGTCGCGCTCCTCGTCGGTCACCATCTCGAGGGTCAGCTCGTCGTGGTTGCGAAGGAACACCGCCCATTGGCAGTTGGCTGGGATGTCCGGCGTCTGCAGCATGATGTCGATGATCGGGAAGCGGTCCTCCATTCGCAGGCCCATGAACAGTCGCGGCATGACGGGAAAGTGAAAGGCCATGTGGCACTCGTCGCCCTTGCCGAAATAGGCGGAGGCGTCGTCGGGCCACTGGTTGGCTTCGGCGAGCAGCATCCGTCCCGGGTAGTGCTCGTCCATGTGGCGGCGGAGCATCTTCAAGAAGGCATGGGTCTCGGGCAGGTTCTCGCAGTCGGTGCCGTCCCGCTCGTAGAGGTAGGGGACGGCGTCGAGGCGGAGGCCGTCCACTCCGAGACGTAGCCAGAAGTCGAGCGCCTTCAAGACGGCTTTGTGGACGGCTGGGTTGTTGAAGTTGAGATCCGGCTGGTGGGAGTAGAAGCGGTGCCAGTAGTAGGCGCCCGCCTCCGCGTCCCAGGCCCAGTTGGAGGTCTCGAAGTCCCGGAAGATGACGCGGGCGTCCTTGTAGAGATCCGTCGTGTCGCTCCAGACGTAGTAGTCGCGGAAGCTGCTGGCCGCTGGCGCCCGCCGCGCCCGCTGGAACCACGGGTGCTGGTCGGAGGTGTGGTTGATCACGAGCTCCGTGATGACCTTGAGGTCGCGGCGGTGGGCTTCCTCGACGAAACGGCGGAAGTCGGCGAGCGTGCCGTAATCCGGGTGGATGCTCGTGTAGTCGGCGATGTCATAGCCGTCGTCCCGCAGGGGCGAGGGGTAGAACGGCAGCAGCCAAATGGCCGTGACGCCCAGCTGCTGGAGGTAGTCGAGGCGCTGCGCGAGCCCACGGAAGTCGCCTCGGCCGTCCCCGTCGGAATCGGCGAACGCCCGCACGTGCAGCTCGTAGATGACGGCGTCCTTGTACCAGTCGGCCGCCTCGGAGAGCCCGAGCGGCTGACTGCTCTGAGAGGGGCTCACCGTGGCTCCAGCGCGAGGAGGTGGGCAGGGATCCCGGCCGGGTCGAGCCGGACGAAGTTGCGGCCGGACTGCCAGAGGTAGCTCTCACCGGTGAGGACGTCGCGCACGGGGAACGTCGCGCCCAGCTCGACACCGAGCTCGCCGGCGCCGAGCTGCAGGTAGCCCGACTGCACCCAGTCCGGATCGAGGTTGACGACCCCGATGACGAGATCGGTGCCCTCTTCGGCCAACTTGGCCCAAGCGATGATCTGATCGTTGTCCACCGGGAGAAAGCGGAGACCGGAGTCGCGCTGCAAGGCGCGGTGGGTTTGCCGAGCGGCATTCACCCGGGCGACGAGGCCGCGCAGGCTACGGGGGTCACCGAGGTCGTGATGGTGGACCTCATATTTCTCGGAATGGAGGTACTCCTCAGAATCGGGGCCGGCCGGCTGGTCCCACATGAGCTCGAAAACGGGGCCGTAGACGCCGTAGTTGGCCGACAGACCCGCGGCGAGGACGAGCCGGGCGATGAACGAGGCGCGGCCACCGCGCTGCAGGCTGCGGGCGAGGATGTCGGGCGTGTTCGGCCAGACGTTCGGGCGGAAGTAGGCGCGAGCGGGCGCAGCCGTCAGCTCCTCGAAGTACTGCGTCAGGTCCCACTTCTCATAGCGCCAGGTGAAGTACGTGTACGACTGGTCGAAGCCGGCCTTCGCCAGTCGGTGCATGACCTTCGGGCGGGTGAAGGCCTCGGAGAGAAAGATCGTCCGCGGGTGGTCCTTCTTGATCTCGGCGATGAGCCACTCCCAGAAGGCGAACGGTTTCGTGTGCGGGTTGTCCACCCGGAAGGCCCGCACGCCGCGTTCGGCCCAGAGCTTTGTGACGTCATAGAGCGCTCGCCAGAGCCCTTCGCGATCGCTCGTGTGGAAGTCGAGCGGGTAGATGTCCTCGTAGCGCTTGGGGGGGTTCTCCGCACAGGCGATCGTGCCGTCGGGGCGGTGGCGGAACCATTCCGGATGCTCGCTGACCCAAGGGTGGTCGGGCGAGCACTGGAACGCCAGATCCATGGCGAGATCGATGCCGCGCCGCTCCGCCTCGTCGACGAGCTGTTCGAAGTCGGCCAGCGTGCCCAGCTCCGGGGCGATGGCCTCGTGGCCACCGCAGGTCGCTCCGATCGCCCAGGGGCTCCCGACGTCACCCGGACCCGCAGGAGTGGTGTTCCCCTTGCCCTTGCGCCCGGTCGTGCCGATCGGGTGGATGGGGGGCAGATAGAGGACGTCGAAGCCGAGCTCGGCCACGTAGTCGAGCCGGTCGATGACGTCCGAGAGGCGTCCGGGCCGGCGAGGATCCGGACTCGCCGAACGAGGGAAGAGCTCGTACCAGCTCGAGAAGGCGGCCCTCTCCGGACTGACCGCCAGGCGGAATCGGAACGTCGCCGCGGTCGACTCGTCGTGCAAGGGGCGGGCAGCGAGGGCGTCGCTCCAACCCTCGAGGTGCGACAAGGCTCGCATGTCGAGCCCAGAGGCGACCCGCTCTGCGAGCGCCAGCAAGGCGGCACTCGCCTCGGCAGCCTCCGGGCCTGCCATACGGGCGAGGTCGTCGGCCGCCTCTCCCAGCAGCTGCTGGCCGAGGGCGGAGTCCGAGCGGTCCGGCCTGCCCGCCTGCAAGCGCCGGAGGGCATCGCGAGCCCACACCGCTAACGCGTCTGGCTCTGCCGCCACCTCGACCTCGAGCGACCCTTCGGCGCCCGGAACCAGCGCGCCCACGAAGGCGTCGTTGCCGAGATGACGCATGGGCGTCTCCTCCCAACGCCGCGAGCCGAGTCGCCGGTGGCGCAGGACGGCGCGCACTAGCCCATGCCCGTGACTGAAGACGTCGGCTGTGACGACGAGGCGATCCCCGACGACGGCCTTGGCGGGAAACCGCCCGCAGTCGACGACAGGCTCAACCGCTTCGATGACGACATCGGACACGGGCTGTCGCCGGCGACGCTCGACGGGCGTTGTCTCGGTCACCGAGCCGAATGCTATTGGCGCAGTCGGCCCCCCGTGGCGATCCCCGCCGCGGCGACAAGCTCTTAGACTCCTGCGGTGCCTGTGGTCGATGCTCACGATCCGGCCGGCTGACCTGCTTGCGCCCCCGGCGGCCCCACCTCGACGCTCTCGATCGCCGCATCGTCACGCTGGCGCTGCCCGCCCTCGGCGCCCTCTTGGTCGAACCCCTCTACAACTTGACCGATTCGGCCATCGTGGGCCATCTCGGGCGTGCTCCGCTCGGAGCCCTTGCGATCGCCGGCGGCGCCCTCACCGTCGTCTGGTGGACCGCCGCCTTCATCGAGATGGCGACCGTCACTCTCGTCGCTCAGCGGCGGGGGGCAGGTGACAGCGAGGCGGCGATGCGTGACGTCGGCGCCGCCTACGTCCTGTCCATCGGGCTCGGTGCGCTCTGCGCTCTCCTCATCGTGGCGCTGGCGGTGCCCATCGCCGACGTGCTTGGCGCCAGAGGGTTGATCGCCCGTGACGCCGTTGAGTACCTCAGGATCTCAGCCGTCGGCATGGTGCCGCTCGTCATGTCCTTCGCGGGCACGGGGCACCTCAACGGGCTCAGCAACACGAGACGCCCCTTCGAGATCGCCCTCGTGGCCAACGGCATCAACGTCGCCCTCGAGATCGTCCTCGTCTACGTCGTCCATCTCGGCATCGCCGGCTCCGCCTGGGGGACGGTGGCCGCCCAGCTCAGCTCCGCCGTGCTCTTCGCCGTCTCCTCGCTGCGCGCCTCCATGCGCCCCGCCCGCCCCCGCCCCGCCGACCTCGCCCGTCTTGCTCGCGACGGCGTGCCCCTCACGATCCGCACCGTCGCCCTCGGCCTCGCACTGCTCTCCTCCACGGCGGTGGCCGCTCGCCTTGGTGCGGCCGTCCTCGCCGGCCATCAAATCGCCCTGCAGATCTGGTTGCTGCTGGCGCTCGCCCTCGATGCCCTTGCGGTGCCTGCGCAGGTCTTTGTGGGTGCGGCGATCGGCACCTTCGACCGGCAGCAGGCGACCGCCGTCGGCCGGCGGACCCTCCGGCTCGGCCTCGCCATCGGCATCGGGCTGGGCCTGCTCACGGTCGCCCTCGCCGGCGTCCTCCCGCAGGTGTTCACCTCGGACGGCAGCGTCCGTCACCAGGCGACGCTGGCGCTGCTGCTGTGCGGCCTCCAGCAGCCCATCGCCGCCCTCGCCTTCGTGCTCGACGGCCTCCTGCTGGGCGCCTCGGAGTACGGCACGCTGAGGACGGCCATGCTGGTCGCTCTCGTGGCTTTCGTTCCCTTGGCGGCCCTCACGCTCCGGCTGCATTCACTCGGCATCGTGGGCGTCTGGCTCGCCTTGACCTGCTGGCTGACCGTGCGCACCGGCGTCCTGCTTGCCCGCTGGCACGGCGGACGCTGGGGCCCGGCGGCCCTCGCCCCTTGAAGCGCTGGCGCCCGAATACGACGGCCGGCGACGAGAAGGGCCTATGCCTTGCGGGCGCGGCTCGGAGCCACCCGGCTCGGCTCGTCGGGTTGCTTTGGGTATTGCGGCGGCCAGGGTGCGTCCTGCAGCCCAGCAGCCCGGTCGCGCTCGGCCAGCTCGAGGAGGGGCGCAAGCGACTGGGGCGCTGCCGGCATGGCCGCCCAGGGATCCCCTGCGGTCTCGAGGCGAGCGGGCACCGTGGCGATGGTGAGCTCGTCGGGCTGCACGCTCGCTACTTCGCTCCAAGCGATCGGTGTGCTCACCTGGGCGCCGGTGCGCGGCCTGACCGACCACGCCCCGAAGACCGTCTTGTGGGGGGCGTTCTGGTTGAAGTCGACGAAGACCCGCTCGCCGCGCTCCTCCTTCCACCATTTCGCCGTGATGAGCTCCGGGTGGCGGCGCTCGAGCTCACGTGCGAGCGCCACGGCGGCGGCGCGCACCTCCATGGAATCCCAGCGGGCGTCGAGGCGGGCGTACACGTGCAGGCCTCGGTTGCCCGAGGTCTTCGGGAAGGCGGTGATAGCGAGCTCCTCCAGCAAGGCCCGCGTGCGCTCGGCCGCCTCCCGGACGGCGTCGAAGTCCACGCCCGGCTGCGGATCGAGGTCAATTCGGAGCTCATCAGCGCACGCCTGATCGTCCACCCGGTAGGGCCAGAGGTGGAAGCCGATGCAACCGAGGTTCACGGCCCAGATGACGTGAGCCATGTCGGCGATGACGAGGGCGTTCGAAGTCGTGCCGTTGGGCGTCGCGACCTCGACGGTCTGCAGCCACTCCGGCGCACCGCTCGGCACGCGCTTTTGGAACCACGACTTGCCGAGCGCCCCGTCCGGGAAGCGTTGCAAGAGCGCCGGACGGCGCTCGGTCGCCCGCAGGATCGCCTCGGCGATTCGCAGGTAGTAGTCGACGAGATCTGACTTCGTGGCCCCGGCGGCCGGAAAGTACACCTTCTCGGGGTTGGAGATCTCGAGCTCGCGCCCGCACACCTCGACAATTCGGACAGGGGGAGGCACCGGGGTTCGCCTCTCAGCCTGCAAGGGCCGCGTGATCGCAGAGCCAGAGCACTCGCGCCGCCCGCACGCGAGCAGCTGGCAGATCCTCCCCGTCAAGGACACGGAGAAGGGCGTCGTGCTTGGCGCTTCCGGCGACCGTGAACACGACGAGGCGCCCACGACCGATGGCCGAGAACGTGAAGGTCAGGCGCGGGAGAGGGTTGCGACCGGTTGGGTCCTCGGTGCGCACGACGAGCGAAGCGGCTGGCGCCCGGAGGGCCGTTGAGCCTGGGAAGAGCGAGGCCGTATGGCCGTCCGGACCCAGCCCGAGATGAATCAGGTCGAGCGGAGGCTGCGAGGACAAGAGGGCCTCGTAGGCGGCGGGATCGTCACAGTCCATCGGCCGAAAAGAGGCGACACCGCCGGTGGGCACGAGGAGGGTTTCCCGCACGAGTCGCTGGTTTGCCGCCGCGTCGTCCGGGGGAACGCACCGCTCGTCACCGAGGAGCAGATCGACGGCCGCCCAGTCGATCGTGGCGATGGTGGCGAGGTGCTCGTAGCACGCCCGGGCGGTGTCCCCGCCCGAGAGGGCCATCCGGAAGCGGCCATCGCCCGCCTTCCCGGCGCCCGCCTGCCTCACAGCGGCGAACTCAGCCGCCACCACCTCGCCGAAGGCGGTCGGCACGTCGCCGACTACCCGTAGCTCGCCGGTGGGGGGCGTGGGCGGCATCGCCTGACCGATGGCTCAGGAGGGCGCCGTCAGCTGCGCAACCTTGTCCGCCAGGCGCTCGATGAGCTCGTCGAAGGACTTGGCGAAGGAGGCGACGCCCTCGTCCTCGAGAACGCGGGCGACGTCTTCGAGATCCACCCCGACGCGGGCGAGGTCGTCGAGCAGGCGCTTTGACTCGGCGAGCTCCCGAGGTCCCATGACCGACACGACACCGTGGTCGATGACCTTCTCGACCGTCTCCTCCGGCATGGTGTTGACGGTGTGCGGGGCGACGAGGGTGTCGACGTAGGCGAGGTCGGGGTAGGCGGGGTTCTTCGTCGACGTGGACGCCCAAAGGGGACGCTGCACACGGGCCCCGCGGGAGGCGAGCGCCTCCCAGCGGGGACCGGAGAACCGCCGCTCGAAGGTCTCATAGGCCAGTCTCGCCTGCGCCACAGCCGTCTTGCCGCGAAGTGTCAAGGCCTGTTCCGCCGTCTCCGAGCCGGCGTCGGCGGCGGCGATGCCTTCCAGCCGGCGATCG
>Ga0187883_10000118_pt1 | contig 54151 bp, 50 predicted proteins | sample June2016WEW_20_1_2_FD_132966 | JGI IMG/M metagenome (GOLD analysis project Ga0187883, IMG submission 132966) | Peatland microbial communities from SPRUCE experiment site at the Marcell Experimental Forest, Minnesota, USA - June2016WEW_20_10 | ecosystem: Environmental > Terrestrial > Soil >...
ACGTGGTGCCGCCGCTGTGAGCGAGCTGACAGAGGATGAGGAGGCGATCCGGCGCCTGCCCTTTCTCGCCAGCCTGCCGCCGGCATTGAGCGAGCTCGTGACACGGCTGTTCCAACCGCGGTCGTTCGAATTCGGCGAGACGATCTTCGCAGAGGGCGACCGCCCCGACGGGATGTACGTACTCGTCGCGGGGACCGTCCGCGTCCTTGTGGACCACGACGGCCAAGAGATCACGGTGGCGCGCCTCGGCCGCGGCGAGTGGTTCGGGGAGACGTCGCTGCTCGACGGGTCGGCCCGGACGGCGACGGTTCGGGCGTCCGAGGCGACCCGCCTTCTCTTCCTGGACCGGCTGGTGTTCGACTCGCTCCTCGAGATCCATCCAGAAGTCCGCGACGCCTTCGGTGACCAGGCTCGCATCGAAACTCTCCACCGGTTCCTTCGCACCCATGTCGCCTTCGAGGACCTGTCGCTGCAAGCAGCCACCGCGATGTTCCCCCGCCTCGAGGCGATCGGGGTGGCCGAGGGCGAGATCGTCGTACAGGAGGGCGACCCGGGCGGCGCCATGTACTTCGTCGAGGACGGTCGCCTGGAGGCGACGGTCGGGTCCGACTCCGATGTGCGCGTGGCGGGCTTCCTGCGAACCGGCGACATCTTCGGTGAGCGATCGCTCGTGACGGGAGAGCCGAGGGTGGCCACTGTGCGTGCGCTCACCGGCGCCCGGCTGCTCAAGCTGGACCAGGCCGGCTTTCACGAGCTGGCGGAGCAGTTCCCGGGCTTCGCCAAGCGGGTGGGCGAGATGGCCTCGGGTCGGGACTTCCGCGCCGAAGCCCGCATCCCGCTGGACTTCCGCCACGAGATTCTGCCAGCGGGCCTCGCCGAGACCCCGAGGGTCGATGCGCCGGTGGAGGCCGCCCCGCAGGCGAAGGCCCGGCCGGGTGGGCGGGCACGGCGGCGCAAGCGCTTCCCCTTCGTGCAGCAACTGGACGAGATGGACTGTGGCGTCGCGTGCCTCTCCATGATCGCCAAGTGGTACGGGATCGACGTCTCGACGTCCTGGCTGCGCGATGTCGCCGACACCGGTCCTGCCGGCACGACGCTGCGTGGGCTGGCGGCTGCCGGAGGGCGGATCGGGCTCGAGGTCGTGCCGATCAAAGCCTCACGGGACCGTCTGGACGAGCTCGGCCTGCCCGCCATCATCCATTGGGACGCCGAGCACTGGGTCGTGCTCGCTCGCCTCGACACGAACCGGGTCGAGATCGCCGACCCCGCTGTGGGGATCGTGGCGACGAGCCGCGACGAGCTCGTCAAGCACTGGGACGGCTACACGGCACAGGTCGCTCCCACCGGCGCAGCCCTCGACGTGCCGGGCGGCGCCCCGAACATGCGATGGCTGCGGCCCTTTCTCCTCGCCCACCGTCGCACTCTGCTGATCGCGGTGGCTCTCGCCTTGGTAGCTGCCGCCGGTGAGGTTGCCCTCCCACTCATCGTCCAGTACGTCGTGAATGACGTCGTGAACAAAAGCTCGGTTTCGGCGATCGACCTGCTCGGCCTTGGAATACTCGGCCTTGCCGTGGCGGGCACGGCGGCCTCGCTCTTCCAGGGGTTGGTCCTCGTCGACGCCACCACCCGCTTCGACAGTGACACGTTGGACTTCATCACCGAGCGCCTGCTCGGCCTGCCGATGTCCTACTTCGCAAGCCGCCGCATCGGCGACATCGAGCGTCGCCTGACCGGCGTGCGCGAGATTCGCCGCATCGTCGTACAGCAGGGGATCCAGGCGCTTTCGGCCGTAACCCAGGTCGTCGTCGGAGTCGGCATCATGTTTGCTCTCTCGCCGTTGCTGGCGCTCGCCTTCATCGTCGTCATGCCCGTCTACCTGCTTGTCATGCGCTACTCGACGCACCGACTTCGTCCTTTGTACGCCAGCCTCGAGGAGAGTTTCGGCCGTTACGCCTCGGACCAGATCGACCTCTTGAAGGGCATCGAGACCGTGAAGTCGACAGGTACCGAGGACGGCCTGCGGCGGCGGCTGCAGGGAGCCTTCGCGGATCTCATGAACCGCACCGCCTCCTCGTATCGAGTCATCGCCGGCTACGGCTCCCTCGTCCAGCTGGTCTCGGTTCTCACCTACGGCGTCTTCGTCTTCCTCGGGGCGCTCCTGGTGCATTCCGGCCACTTGCACGTGGGCGCATACGTGGCATTCACCGTTCTTGTCCTCATGATCACCGGACCGCTCGTCTTCCTGCTGGATGCCTGGGACGACGTGCAGGTCTCGACGGTGCTGCTCAATCGCATCGCCGACGTCCTCGAGCACGAGCCCGAGCAGGGTTACGACACGTCCCGCCTCGAGAGCGTTCCGACGCTGGAGGGCCGCGTGCAGCTCCGTCAGGTCTCCTATCGCCCGGCCGACGCCGAGGAGCCGATCCTGGCCGAGATCGATCTCGACGTCTCACCGGGCACCACCGTCGCCATCGTCGGCCGCTCCGGCTCGGGCAAGACGACGTTGCTTCGCCTCCTGGCGGGGCTCATCGAGCCGACTTCGGGGGCGATCCTCTACGACCGCGCCGACTCGAGGTCCCTCCGATACGGGGACCTCCGGAGGCAGGTCGGCTTCGTGCTGCAGCAGCCGTACGTCTTTGCCACCTCGATCGCCGAGAACATCGCCCTCGGCGCCCACCCGGTCGATATCGAGGCCGTGCGATCTGCTGCCGAGATCGCCGACCTCGCCGATCTCGTCGAGCGGCTACCGCTCGGCTACGAAACGCCCGTCGGTGATCGCGGTCTGCCCCTGTCGGGCGGTCAGGCACAACGTCTCGCCATCGCGCGGGCGCTCTACCGTCGGCCGCCGGTACTGCTGTTCGACGAGGCCACGAGCGCCCTCGACACCGAGTCGGAGGCCATCGTGAAGCGCAACATCGACCGCCTCCTCGAGGGCCGCACCGCCTTCGTCGTGGCGCACCGCCTCAGCACCATTCGCAATGCCGACGTCATCGTCGTGCTCGAGCGAGGTCGGCTGGCCGAGAAGGGCACCCACGACGAGCTGCTTGCCCGTCGCGGCATCTACTTCTACCTCTACAGCCAGCAGCTGTCTGCGTCCGAGGAGGCTTGAGCGATGGCTTCGGCGTTGTCACCGCGCTTCAGCGGAGGTGGTACGAGTACTCAGGGTTGGGGGCTTCGCAACGCATGGCGGTGCACGTACCATGACAAGCGTTCCGCAATGAGCGGACAATCGAGGAGGAAATGAGATGGACGACAAGCGGGACGAGACAGAGCTTGAGGACACAGAGCTCGACGGCGACCTTGCCATCGACGACGAGACGGCCGCAGAGGTGACCGGCGGAGCCAGGATGCACCCCGAGCTCAAAGCGCGCCACCAGAAGCCCGGGCTGAAGGACAGGTAGGAGTAGCAGCAAGGCACTGGGTGCCCGGTCCGGCGGCACTTGAAGACCGCAACTTCCTTCGCCGGCTCACCGACTCGGAGGCGCTGAGCCTCCAGAATCGGAGCCGGCGAAGGAGTTATCCGCGCGGGTCGGTGCTCTTCCGCCAGGGGGATGCGGGCGATGAGGTCTTCATCCTTCGCACGGGCCGGGTGAAGGTGTGTGCCCGACGGGCGAGGCGTGAGGTGATCCTCGCCGTCCTCGACGCCGGCGCCCTCCTCGGCGAGCTGAGCGCCGTTGATGGCAGCGCCCGATCAGCCACGGTGATCGCCCTCGAGGACGTCGAAGTTGACGTCACCCCACACGGCGAATTCAACGAGCTGCTCGAGGAGTATCCCCGTGTAGCGACAGAGCTGCTCCGGCTCGTCGCCGGACGGCTTCGCGACACCTCGCTGCGACAGCTCGAGTTCGGCACCATGGACACCTTGGGTCGCCTCTGCGCCAGCTTGACGGAGCTGGCGGTTCGCTACGGGCAAGCGGACGGCGACGAGACGTCCATCACCACGCCGTTCAACCAGGGTGAGCTGGCGTCCTGGTCGGGCATGTCCCGTGAGGCTGTCGTGAAGGGTTTCCGGCAGTTGCGGAGCCTCGGCTGGCTCTCGATCGACGGGCGCACGCTTGTCCTGCATGACCCCGAGGCCATTCGCCGCCGCGCCACCAGTCAGTAGCTCCCTGGCGAGCCTGAGCGTTCCACCCGATCCGGCGCTGTGGACACCCAGGTCCGGCCCGGCTCGCCCTGTCGTTGCATCTCAGACCAGGCGCCACCGCTCTAGGTACTCTGAGCTGGGGTTCTGCCGTTGACACACCCCATCTTTAGGCTCTAAGCCATGGCCCGTTGCTGGTGCGGTGCAACGACTGGGAGCGGTTGCGGTGGCACGGCGCTTGCCGAGCGCGGTGCAGTCGGATCACAGGCGCCGCAGGACCGTGACGACCCTTCCGTAGATCTCGACCTCGTCCGGCCGGAGTTCCATCTCGCTCAGATGAGGGTTGGCGGGGACGAGCACGATCTTGCCTCTCCGCCGCTTGAAGGTCTTCACGGTGGCTTCCTGGCCATTGATGCCGGCGACGACGATGTCGCCCGGCTCGGCATGCTGCTGCCGACGGACGACGACGTAGTCGCCGTCGAGGATGCCGGCGTCGATCATGGACTCGCCTCGGACCTTCAGCATGAAGAGATCGCCGGGGCCAGTGAAGTCTTCCGGCAACGGCAGCACGTCCTCTACCGACTCCTCGGCGAGGACGCCGGTGCCGGCGGCGACGCTGCCGACGAGGGGGACGTGGGCGGCCGGCCGGACCGCCAGGGCAGCGCCGGACTGGGGCTCGAAGCTCACGACGATCGTTCTCGGGCGTTCGGCGTCCTTGTGGAGGTAGCCGTCGCGCTGCAGGACCTTCAGGTGGGCGTGCACGGTCGAAGGAGACGTCAGACCGACGGCTTCGCCGATCTCGCGGACCGACGGCGGGTAGCCGCGCTCTCGGATCGAGTCGGCGATGAATTCGAGAATCTTTCGGCGCTTGCCGGTCAAGCTCGCCTCGGACATCCGGACCTCCTGGTGTCGGCCGTCGTTGCACCGAGGATAACGATGACGGATGTCAATTGCAAACATCCGTTCGTGGAACGTGCGTTCGAAATTGAGTTGACAACGAACAGTCGTTCGTGGTTCGATAGTTGTGGCGAACAAGCGTACGCCTGGTCGCCGCTACGGCCGTCGAGTCCCGCGCCGAGCAAAGGAGGGTTGCAATGAGTGCCGAAGCGCAAGCGTGGTCTGAGGCACCATGCGAGGTCGATCGCGGTCACGTGGGCGACGCCGCTTCGGGCGTGCCGAGGCGGGCGGTCCGCTCTGCGCCCCGCCGCCCGCAGGGCCCGCAGCCGGAGCGAGGCCAGTCGTGGAACGTTCTCACCGAGGAACTCGTCTCCTTTCCCCGCCCGGGCCGTCACGCCACCCTCGAAGAGCTCACGGGCGTCCGCCCGCGAGGCGAGCGTGCTCTAGACCCCCGCCAGGATGCAGCTCGCGCCCGTCGCTACGGCGAGGCGTGGCTCGAGCGCGAGCTCGTGGCAGTGCGCTACATGGCGGATGCGGGTTACCCGGCCCTGAGGCGCCGTGCCGCCGCTGGTTCGCCCTCGGCTGGTGCGAGAGCCCTCCGGTCGGCGGCGGAGGCCGGCCGGTGCTTGACCGATGGCTCGACGGCGCTGGCCCTCCCGCTGCCGCTGCCGGTCGAGCTGCTGCCCGAGCCCGGACACGTCCTGCGTCCGCAGCGTCGGGTGCAGCACTCCCGTGCATTGAGTCCGGCGCGCCGGGAAGACGACGCCCGGGTGGCGGCAAGAGCCCGCGGGCGTGCTGTCGCCGTCAAACCGCGAGGGTTGCGACGCCTGCTCCCCGGCGTCGCTACCCTCGCCGCCCTGGCGGGGATCTGGGCGGGCGCGGGCATGGTCTCGTCCAGCCAAGCCCGCCCGCTGGCGGTGTTGCCGGGCTCGGTCAAGGTGCCGGGTGGCTACTCGTACGTCGTCCGGCCCGGTGACACGTTGTGGTCGATCGCCACCCGGCTCGACCCCGGAGGCGATCCACGGGCGCTCGTGACTGAGCTCAGCGCCCAGGTGCCCGGCGGGACGCTGCAGCCGGGATCTCGGCTCAGGTTGCCCTAGCGGCGCAGCCTCCTTCACCGACGCTACGGTCAAGGTGTGCGTTGCCCGTGGTGCGGCGCGGCCGACGATCGTGTCGTCGACTCGCGAGAAGTGGAGCAGGGGTCGGCGATCCGGCGCCGCCGAGAGTGCGTGTCGTGCTCCCGCCGGTTCACCACCTATGAGCGCGCCAGCGGGGCCGTCGTCGTCGTGCTCAAGCGCTCCGGACAGCGAGAGCCCTTCGAGCGGCGGAAAGTGGTCGCCGGTGTCCAGGCGGCCTGCAAGAACCGTCCTGTCGACATGGAGGCGATCGAGACGCTGGCGTCCGACGTCGAGGAGGTGGTGCGCTCGAGTGGTCCCGAGATCACGAGCGAGGGTGTCGGACTCGCCGTCTTGGAGCGCTTGCGGGCTCTGGATGACGTCGCTTCCGTCCGCTTCGCCAGCGTTTACAAAGGTTTCGAGGACGTGGGCGACTTCACCCGGGAGCTCGGTCTACTCCGTGAGGACCGCGGCGGCCGCCACGAGGCACCTCCCGCACATGGTTGACCTGTTCGAAGAAGTGCCCGCACGCGTGCTGGCGGTCTACGCCCACCCGGACGACCCCGACATCTCCTGCGGCGGTTCGTTGGCGAAGTGGGCCCGGGCCGGCAGCGAGATCCACGTCGTCATCTGCGCCACCGGCGACAAGGGCTCGAGTGATCCCGAAGCACTCGGCCAGGACGTCATCGAGCGGCGCGCCAGCGAGGTCCACCAAGCCGCCGCCATCCTGAGACTGACGGGACTCCACCTGCTCGGTCGCCCGGACGGCGAGTTCGAGAACGACCTCGAGCTGCGTTCCGAGCTCGTTCGGCTCATGCGAACGCACCGGCCGGAGGCCGTCGTGTGCCCCGACCCGACGGCGGTGTTCTTCGGCGCCCACCACTACAACCACCGTGACCACCGGACGGTGGGCTGGGCGGTCCTGGACGCGGCCGCGCCCGCCTCGGGCTCGGCGCGCTACTTCCCGGAGGCGGGTCCCGCCCATTCGATCCCGTTGGCGCTCCTGTCGGGCTCTCTCGAGGCCAACGTCTGGGTCGACATCTCCACCACCATCGACGACAAGCTCCGTGCCGTCGCCTGCCACGAGAGCCAGTTGCTGGATGCGAACGACTGGTACGCATCGGCGCTTCGCGACGGCGCCCAGCACGCCGGGCGCCAAGCCGGCGTGGACTACGCCGAGGCGTTCCGGAGGGTGCTGCTGACGTGAAGGGCACGCCGTATCCGGCGCCGGGCTCCTCGCAGACCGCTGCTGCGCTCGACGTGTTGCACGTCGACATGGACTGCTTCTACGCCGCCGTCGAGATGCTCGACGACGCCTCGCTCGCCGGCCGTCCCGTCATTGTCGGCGGCACCGGGCTCCGCGGGGTGGTGGCCGCCTGTTCCTACGAGGCACGGGCGACCGGTGTTCACTCCGCCATGCCCATGGCGGAGGCTCGCCGGCGGTGCCCGGAGGCGGTCGTGCTCGCCGGCCGCCATGACCGCTACGGCGAGGTGAGCGCCCAGCTCCACGGTATCTTCCACGAGTTCACCCCCGTCGTGGAACCCATCGCGTCCGACGAGGCGTTTCTCGACGTGTCCGGCAGCCATCGGCTCTTCGGGACAAGCTTCGAGATCGCTCACTCCATCCGCCGGCGCGTGCGGGACGAGCTGCACCTCGAGTGCTCAGTCGGGGTGGGCCGGTCGAAGCTGATCGCCAAGCTGGCCTCCCGAGCGGCCAAGCCCCGCGCTGCTCCCGGCGGCCCCCGGCCCGGAAGGGGCGTCGTGGTCGTCAGCGCCGACGAGGAGATCGGCTTCCTCCATCCGCGACCGGTCTCAGATCTGTGGGGCGTCGGCCCGCGTACGGCGGAGCGGTTGAGCCGCTACGGGATCCATACGATTGGCGACTTGTCGAGCCTGCAGGAAGAGGCGCTCTGTCGGCTGGTGGGTCAGGCCGCAGGCGTGCAACTGCATGCGCTGGCCTCCGGCCGCGACGAGCGCCCCGTTGTGGCAGACCGCGCCGTCAAGTCGATCGGCCACGAGGAGACCTTTGCCTTCGATCACCATGAACCGGCCGTGCTGCACCGCGAGCTCGTTCGCCTCTCGGACTCCGTCGGTTCCCGGTTGCGGGCTGCGGGCGTGGTGGGCAGGACGGTGACGCTGAAGGTTCGCTTTGGTGACTTCTCGACCATCACGCGGTCGCATTCGCTGCCCGGTCCGCTCCTGTCGGCATCGGAGATCGCCCAGGTGAGCGGCTCACTCCTCGACGGCGTGGACGTGTCGGCGGGAGTTCGTCTCATCGGTGTGAGCGTCTCCTCCCTCGAGCCCCGAGACTCGGCCGGCGGGCGGCAGCTCGAGCTGATGAGCCTTGGCGGAGGCGCCGGCCTCGAACGGGGACCGGTGGAGGCGCTCGCAGCCGGGGAGGCGACAGCGGCCGGAGAGGGCGGAGCGACCGGGTCTGAGTCGAGGGTGGCAGTTGGCGAGGCGACGGTTGCGGTGGCTGCGGCCTGCGCTAGCGCCGACGCCGCCCACGCCGTCGCCCGGGGCGAGGTCGACACGGCCGTCGGCGCCATCCGGCAACGGTATGGGGCCGATGCGGTCGGCCCTGCCGCCATTGCCGGACCGAAGGGGCTGCGTGTGAAGCGTCTCGGAGACGCTCAATGGGGTCCCTCCGGTCCCGATGGCGACAATGACGACAATTCGAGCTGAGGCGCCATTGTCTGCGTGCCATGGCTATGCGAAGATCCTCCCCGTGGTCGATATGGGTGGCGGCGGCGGGCTAATCTCGAGGTACCAGGCAATAGCCGTGAGTCGCAAAGTGAAAGGTTGTCCCGAGCGGTCGGGAAGGGGGTGAACGGTGCCACTTTCCGAAGATGAACAGCGGATTCTCCAGGAGATGGAGCAGACGCTGCGGGAGCACGACCGTGACTTCGTCGCGCGCGTCGACCACAGCTCGCATCGTCTCGATGCGGCCAAGAGCGCCCGGTGGAGCATTCTCGGCGCCGTCGCCGGGTTCGTCCTGCTCCTGACGACGTTCAGGTTCAGCGTCGAGCTCGGAACCCTGGGCTTTCTGTTGTTGCTCGCCTCAACGTTGCTGTTCGCCCAGCACCTGCGCCAGGCCGCCGCCGCGACGCAGAGAGGGTCTCGTCGCGGCCGGACCCACGGGGTGGGCAACGACTGGTCCGAGATGCGTCGGCGCATGCGATCGCGCTTCGGTCACCACGACTGAGCCTGACGCTGGCTGATCAGGCCCGCGACGGCGAACTGTGCCTCGCCGTCGACATCGGCGGCACGAAGATGGCCGTCGGTCTTGTCGACCGGCAGGGCGTGATCGTCTGGGAGGACCGCGTCCGCACGCCGTTGGCGACCGATGGAGATGCGCTCTTTCGCGTGCTGGCCGACCTCGTGGAGATCGCTGTCGGCGCGGCCGCCGCCCGAGGCGAGGTCGTTGCCTGCGGGGTCGGATGCGGCGGGCCGATGACACTCGGCGGCGAGAGCGTGTCACCGCTCAACATCCCGGCGTGGCGTGGCTTTCCCTTGCGGGATCGGCTCGCCGACGTCCTGCAGGGGTATGCGGCCACACGAGGCGTCGGTCTGCAGGTCGACAACGACGCCAAAGCACTCGCCCTCGGCGAAGGTTGGCTCGGTGCCGCCAAAGGCGAGCGAAACTACCTGGCGATGGTCGTGTCCACCGGAGTCGGCGGCGGCATCGTCCTCGGCGGTCGCCTGCTCGGCGGTGCCACGGGCAACGCCGGCCACATCGGCCATGTCATCGTCGAGCCGGACGGGCGGGCTTGCGCCTGCGGCGCGAGAGGATGCCTCGAGGCCGAAGCCTCCGGTACGGCCATCGCCCGGGCGACCGGCGCCCCCGCCGAGGCGGCTTCAGCCGAGGTGATCGAACGCACCGGGCTGCTCGTCGGCCGAGCCGTCGGGTCGGTCGCCAACCTGCTCGACCTTCGCCTCGCCGTCGTGGCCGGGTCCGTCGCGCTCGGATTCGGCACGAGGTTCTTCCTCGCCGCCCAGCGCGAGGTCGACCGCGTCGCACGTTTGAGCTTCTCGAGCGGTTGCCGCCTCGAGCCGGCCGGGCTGGACGAAGGCGGCCCCATTGTCGGCGCCGCCGCCCTCGGCTGGGGCAGGCTCGTGGCAGGCGTTCCCGCCTCGTGAGCGCCAAAGGCCGGTCGCCTTCGTGGGTGCTGGCAACGGCGCTCGCGCTGGCCAAGCGGCCGGATCTCTGGTGGACGGCCCTCCTCCAAGCTCACTCTCTTTCCGTTCGTCGCTGGTGGCGTTCTTGGCCACCGGTGCCCCGGCCGGCGCGGGCGTGGTTGGAGTTCCGTATGGAGACCGCTTACGGCGACCGCCGAGCCCGTCCGACGGCCGAGGACGTCGTCACCTGGCTGAGCTGGTGTCGCCAATCGCACCGATCGGGCTTGCACGGTGGCGGGCGGTAGCGGGCGAGTTCACTGCCGCAGCCCGGGGCGAGTGCACGGGCCGACCACGACCGTGAGCTAACGTCGCCGGATGCGACGTGGGGGACGAAGTCTACGGTTAAAAGGACGCCCGGGGCTGAGATGAACGGCCGCGCGCTCGTCTTGAATGCGTCGTTCGAGCCGCTGTCAGTCGTTACCGCCCGCCGGGCGCTGGTCCTTGTGCTGTCCGAGAAAGCCGTCCTCCTCGAGGGCAGCGGAGCCGAGTTCCGTACCGTGCGACGATCGTTCGCCGAGCCGTCGGTCGTGAGGCTCGTCCACTACGTGCGCGTGCCGCACCAGACCCGCGTGGCCGTCACGCGCCGCTCCGTCTTCGTCCGTGACGGCCATCGTTGTCAGTACTGCGGTGCCCAGGCCGAGAACATCGACCACGTCGTCCCCCGCAGCCGTGGCGGGACCCACTCGTGGGAGAACGTCGTGGCCTGCTGCCGTCGGTGCAACACCCGGAAGGAAGACCGGCTTCTTGAGGAGGCAGGTTTCTCGCTATCGCGGCAGCCGAGGGCTCCCCGATCGCGGCTGTGGCTGCTAGCCGCCAGCGGCGAGGTCCACGACGCCTGGGCTCCGTACGTGGCGCCCGTACTCAATCAGGCTGTCGCTGTCTGAGACGACCGGGCCGCCCTTCGCCCTAGACGTGCGGAGGGGGCCGCCTCAGTTGCTCCTCGCCGGGTCCGGCGCTTCGCGCCCGATGGCCGTCGTGTGCGAACCGACCTCCGCCGCCGTGGTGCTCGGGAGCATGCAAGGCGAGTCGGACATCGATGCGGAGCGGTGCGCCGACGCCGGCCTTGAGGTCCTCCGGCGCCGTAGCGGGGGCGGAGCCGTCATCGTGCGACCGGGCGCGCAGGTGTGGATCGACGTGTTCGTCCCTCGCGGCGATCCCCGCTTCGTCGACGACGTCCTGGCGTCGTTCGGGTTCCTCGGCGAGGCCTGGAGGGCTGCGGTCGCCTCGGTGATGGACGGGGGACGGTCCACGCTGGCGGTGGTGGCGAGCGGCGCAGCCGTGGCCACGAGATGGTCGCCCACACTGTGCTTCGCCGGCCTCGGTGCCGGGGAAGTGACCGTGGACGGCCGCAAGGTCGTGGGCATCTCGCAGCGCCGCGACCGATCGGGCGCCTGGTTCCACTCCATGGCGATGCTCGAATTCGACCCGTCCGAGCTGCCCGGGCTGCTCCGACTGCGTGAGGCCGAGAAGCTGGAGGCAGCGAGGTCGCTGGCGGCGACGGCGACCGCGGTTCCGGGCGGCCGCAGCGCCGGGTGGCGGCTCCGTTCCGCTCTCCTGCGCCAACTCGGCTGAAGGCGGGCCACGCGCCCTGTTAGCGGCCGTTCCAGCGGCGAATGCGAGCCCTTTGCGAACCGCTGGGGACGCCTACAGGAGGGCGCCGGGTGGGAGGAAGTGGCACTCCGAGGGCTCGATCGGCATGTCAGTGGGTAAAAGTGGTTGTCGGTGGGGGAAAAGTACGGTACGGTGGGGTCAAGTGGGGGCTAGGGGAGCTGGCCCGGAACGCTGAGAGGTCGTTAGGGACACTTGGAGTCGCTCAAAGGTCGCGACGAGCGCTCGCTCGACCCCAAGTCGAGGGTCATCGTGCCGCCGCGCTTTCGTCCGCTGTTCGACCCCGAGGGCGTCCTCGCCCCGCACGAGGACGGTTGCATCGCGCTCTGGACGACGGTGGAGTTCGCCGAGGAGTCGCGCCGACAGCACGTGAGGGCGAAGGAGTCCGCTGACTTACGTCACGAGGTGCGGAGGTGGTTCTCCATGTGCAGCGACTTCTCCCTCGACCAGCAGGGCCGAATCATCGTGCCGCCCGGACTGCGTGAGTACGCCAAGATCGGGACCGAGGTCCTGTTCTTCGGGGTGTACGACCGCGTCGAGCTGTGGTCGAAGCAGGCATGGGACGCACGCGAAGTGTCCTTCGGGAGCAAGGGGTCGTGAGCCGTGCGCCCATGGACGAGATGGTCTCAATTGCATGTTCCCGGGTCATCCGCAGCCCCCTGGCCGCTGCGCAGGATGGTTCAACCCTCTCCGCCAACAATCGCCATCCCCGCTCAGAAGTGCGACCGTCGTACCTCGAGGCGGCTGGGGGGCTGCGGATGACCCGGGAACCGGTCGAGCGCGAGGACGGGGACTTCGCCCACTCGCCCGTGATGATGGAGGAAGTCGTCGAGCTCCTGACGGCGACACCCGGAGGCGTCTTCCTCGACGCCACCGTCGGCGGGGGCGGCCACGCCGCCGTCATCCTCGCCGCCTCCAGCACCCACCGACTCATCGGCCTCGACCGCGACCCTGAGGCGGTCGAGGCCGCCCGAGCCACTTTGCAGGCCTTCGGCGCCCGGGCCTTTGTCGTTCACGCCCGCTTCGACCGACTCGCCGGCGTGTTGGCCGAGACGGCCCCGGGCGAGCCAGTGTCAGGCGTCCTCTTCGACCTGGGCGTGAGTTCGCGGCAATTCGACGAGGCGGCCAGGGGCTTCTCGTATCGCTACGACGCCCCCCTCGACATGCGGATGGACCCCGCCGAAGCCGTGACGGCCGCCGACATCGTCAACAACACCGCTGAAGCCGACCTCGCCCGGCTGTTCGCCGACAACGGCGAGTCCCGTTTCGCCCGCCGCATCGCCCGGGCGGTCGTCGCCGCACGGCCGGTGGCAACGACGGGCCAGCTGGCCGAGATCGTGCGCTACGCCATTCCGGCTGCTGCCCGCCAGCGTGGCGGTCATCCTGCAAAGCGCGTCTTCCAGGCGCTTCGCATCGCCGTCAACCAGGAGCTGGAACTGCTCGGCCCGGCACTTGACGATGCGATGGAGGCGCTCGCCCCGGGCGGTCGGTGCGTCGTCCTCTCGTATCACTCGGGGGAAGACCGGCTCGTGAAGTCCCGCTTTGCCGCCGCTGCCGCAGGGTGGTGCACATGCCCGCCCGAGATCGGATGCGTGTGCGGGGCGATTCCCGCCGTTCGGCTGCTCACGCGGGGGGCTCGCCTCCCGAGCGCCGCCGAGGTCAATGCCAACCCGCGGTCGTCGAGCGCGCGCCTACGAGCCGTCGAGCGCCTCGAAGCGCCCTTCGGTCCGCGCGCCCGGATCACGAGCCGTCTGTCGGCCGACGAGGAGGCGTGATGGCCACGAGGAGCGCTTCACTGGCGGAGAGCGCCAAGGCGGCCCGCACCCGTCCGGACGAGCGTCCCGACCGGCAGGCGAGCCCGGATCTCGGCGTTCTCGATCGCCGGCAGGTCATCGCTCGCTCCCACCGGCGGCAAGTCCGCGTGCTCACCACACTGGCAGCCGCTCTCGTCGCCGCTCCTCTCATGCTCGCCGCTCTCGGCCACGCCTTTGTGGCGTCCGACCAGGTGCGCTCGGATGGTCTGCAGGCCCAGATCACCCAGGCGCTGCAGGTCCAGCAGGACTACCAGCTGCAGAAGGCCGAGTTGGTGGCACCGTCGCGCATCCTCGCCATCGCAGAAACCCGCCTCCACATGATCACACCAAGCGCCGTCACCTACCTGCGCCCCGTGAACCCAGGCGAGACCGTCGCGCAGGCTCATGAGCCAAAGGCGGTGGCGCCCTCTCTAGGCCACGGTGGTCGTCGCGGCGCCGCACCGGATCGGAGCTCGAGCGGCTCGACGATCGCCTCGCACGCGGCACCGTGAACTCGCGCCGGCCCTCGGGCGCCTCGAGGAGGGACCGCCCCGAACGAGCCCGCCCCGAACGAGCCCGCCCCGAACGAGCCCGGTCCGAACGGGCCCGGCCTCTTCCCGGAATCGTTGTCCGCCGCGACGGGGTTGGCCGTCCGGTCCGCTCAGTCTCGGCCGAGCCCGCCCTCGGCACGGCGGACGCTCGCTCGTCACGGTCGCCTGAGCGATCCCGCCCGGCGCCGCCATCTCGGCGGCGTCAAGTCGCCGCGACGGGCAGCGCGCCGGTCCGCCCGGCGTCGTCGGCGACACAGCCATCTCGGCGGCGGCAAGTCGCGTCGACGAGCCGCAACGCCGCGCCGCCAGGCCGGACGACCGGGGCGTCACACAAGCGTCGCATCCACGTGCTTGTGTTCGTGGCGGTCCTACTGGTGTCGTTCCTCGTCGCTCGCGTCGTAGACGTGCAGGGTCTCGGGGCCGCCAAGTACGCTGCCTACGGCAACTCCGAGCTGTACCAGAAGGTGACGCTCCCGGCGTTGCGCGGTTCGATCTACGACAGGAACGGAAACCTCATCGCCGTCTCGGTGCCCCGCGTCGACGTCGTGAGCGACGACTTTCTCGTGAGCGATCCGAACACCGATCTCGCTGCGCTCGCCCGCCTGCTCGGACTTTCCCCTTCTGTCCTCCACAACGACCTCACGCAAAAACGCGGCTACGTGACGCTCGCCCGCCAGGTTGCGACGGCCACCGAAGCTGCGGTAGGCGCCCTCGACCTGCCCAACGTGTCCTTCGTGCCCGACCCGACACGCGTCGATCCGGACGGCCTGTTGTTCTCGCCCCTGCTCGGGATCGTCGGCTTCTCCGGGACGGGGCTGTCGGGGCTCGAGTACCAGCGGCAGAACCTGCTGCAGGGGGTTCCGGGGAGCGAGGAGCTCGCCGTCGGCCCCGCAGGCGAGGCGCTTCCCAGCGGCGCCCGTGACATCGAGCCCGCCACTCAGGGCGAGGGCCTCGTTCTGTCGCTCGATCAACCCCTGCAGTTCGAGGTGACGCGGGTGCTCAGCGCCCAGCTGAAGGCGACCGACGCTCACAGCGGCACGGTCGTGGTGCTCGACACGCGAACCGGCGGCATTCTCTCCATGGTCAACCTCGTGAGGAACAGACGCGGCCAAGTGTCCCCGGCCACCCAGAACCTCGCCGTCACGTCGCAGTACCAGGCCGGATCGGTCATGAAGCTGGCGACGATCTCCGCCGCCCTGCAGGACGGCGTCATCTCGCCGAGCTCCAGGTTCACGGTGCCCTTTACGATCAACGTCGGCGGGTGGCAGTTCGAGGACGCCGACTACCACCCGACCGAGGTTCTTCCGGTCGCGCAGATCCTCGCCCAGTCATCGAACGTCGGCACGATCGAGATCGCCGCCGACCTCGGTCCGCAACGGCTGTACGACCAGCTTCGCGACCTCGGCTTCGGGCAGCCGACGGCACTTGACTGGCCTGGCGAGACGGCCGGGGACGTACCGCCGCTGTCGACGTGGTGGGCCTCCTCCATGGGGACCATCCCGATCGGGACCGGCGAGGCCGTCACGGCCATGCAAGTGGCCGACGCCTACAACGCCGTCGCCAACGGTGGCGTATATGTTCCGCCACGACTCGTGCAGGCGACGGTGTCACCGGATGGTACGCAGAAGGTCGTGCCCTCGGGTCCGACTCACCGGGTGCTCGACGCCGCTACCGCCCGCGAGCTCTTGCCGATGCTCGAGTGCGTGACCTCCGCTGGAACCGCCACGGCCGCGCAGATCCCCGGCTACACGGTGGCGGGGAAGACCGGAACGGCTCAGATCCCGAACGGGCGGGGCGGGTACACGCCGGGTGCGTGGATGGCGACGTTCGTGGGCTTCGTGCCCGCGCAGTCGCCCCAGCTCACAGCAATCGTCGTGATCAACCACCCGAACGACTACTACGGAGGCGCCGCTTCAGCCCCGGTTTTCTCGACGATCATGCGCTATGCGCTGCGCCACTTCGACGTCTCGCCTCCGGCGTCCACGGCCGGCGGCAGGGCGTGCCAGCCGTGAGCGCGGCCGACAGCCGCGACGAAGCCGATCCCGTGCCGCTGAGCGCAGTGATCACACGCCTGCGCCCGCAGCTGGTCGTGGGAGACGCTGACGGCGTGCTCGTTCGCGACGTCCAGTTCGACCACCGCAAGGTGAGGCCGAGCAATGGGGCAGGCGACTTGTTTTGCTGCGTGCCGGGAGAGCTCCGGGACGGTCACGCCTTTGCCGACGAAGCGCTGCTGGCCGGGGCCGTCGCCTTCGTGTGCGAGCGGCCGCTCGAGGGTGTCGCCCGCCGGGCGCCGCAGCTCGTGGTGGGTGCCGGGCAGGCCAGGACCGCCATGGCCGAGGCCGCCTGCACGGTGCATCACGATCCGGCCGCCAAGCTGCACACGGTGGGCGTCACCGGCACGAACGGCAAGACCACGACGACGTTCCTCCTTCGCAGCGTCCTCGAGGCCGAGGGCTGGCCGACGATGGTCATCGGTACCCTCGGAGGCGTCCGCACGACGCCGGAGGCTCCCGATCTGCAGCGCCAATTCGCTTCGGCCGTGCGCGCCGGCAAGACAGCGGTGGCGCTCGAGGTGACCTCGCACGCCCTCGTGCAGCGCCGCGTCGACGGCTACCGCCACGAGGTCGCCGTCTTCACGAACCTCAGCCAGGACCACCTCGACTACCACCTGACGATGGAGAGGTACTTCGAGGCGAAGGCGTCGCTCTTTACGCCTGAGCACGCCCGGGCGGGCGTGGTCAACTCCGACGATCCCTACGGCGAGCGGCTGCTGAAGGTCGCCGGCATCCCGCTTTCCGGCTTCGGTCTGGCCGACGCGACGGAGCTCGAGATGGATCTCGATGCCTCCCGCTTCGTCTTCGAGGGGCATCGTGTCCACCTCCACCTGACCGGCGAGCCGAACGTGCGAAACGCCCTCGCCGCCGCGGCGGCGGCACGCGCCCTCGGCGCCAGCGCTGCGAACGTGGCGGCGGGGCTGTCAGCGGCCACGGGTGTGCCCGGCCGCTTTGAGGGCGTCGACAACGCCCTCGGCGTCAACGTCGTCGTGGACTACGCCCACACGCCATCTGCTCTCGAGCAGACGCTCGCCGCCGTCCGGCGACTCGCCGGCAACGGGCGTCTCATCGTGGTCTTCGGGGCCGGCGGCGACCGCGACCGCGAGAAGCGCTCGCTCATGGGGCGAGCCGCCACGACCTCTGCCGATGTCGTCGTGCTCACCTCCGACAACCCGCGGCACGAGGATGCCCTCGCCATCATCGGCGACGTCGAGAGGGGTTGCAACGGCGGGGCGGAGCTGCTCATCGAGCCGGACCGCCGGACGGCGATCGCCTTCGCGCTCGCGTTGGCGCTCCCTGGCGACGTCGTCGTTGTGGCTGGCAAAGGTCACGAGACGACCCAACAGATCGGTGACGACCTGCACGAATTCGACGACCGGGACGTCGTGCGCGCGGAGGCTGCTCGACTGGCGGCCGACCGATGATCTCGCTGTTCACCGCCGGCGGTGTGGCGATTCTCGTCGCCGGGTTCGGCACGCCGTTGCTCCTCCGCTGGTTGATCCGTTGGCGGATCGGCCAGCACGTGCGCACCGACGGCCCAGCCCAGCACGCCGCCAAACAGGGGACGCCAACGATGGGCGGCATCGCCATGCTCATCGCCATTCTCGTCGGGTACGTCCTCGGCCACGTGGGCACGGGCGCCCCTTTCACGGCCTCCGGGTGGCTCGTCATCCTCGCCGTCGTGGGTACGGGCCTTGTCGGAGCCGCTGACGACTGGCTGAAGGTCAGCCGTCAACGCAGCCTCGGGCTGAACAAGCGCGCCAAGGTCGCGCTCCAGGTGGCCATCGCCCTTGGCTACGCATTCGGTGCCCTCTACTGGGCGGGCATCAACACGCACCTCTCGTTCACCCGCTATGACCTGCCCGGCCTGGCTCTCGGCAAGGCCGTGTGGGTGATCTGGGCCGTGATCATCATCGTCGGGGCATCCAACGCCGTGAACCTCACCGACGGGCTCGATGGCCTGGCAGCCGGCTCGTCGACGTTCGCCTTCTCGTGCTTTGCCGTCATCGGCTACTGGCAGATCCGGCACGTGTCGATCTACCACCTGACGGTGCCCGTTGCCCGCGACCTCGCCATCGTGGCCATGGTCTGCGCCGGTGCCTGCGTCGGCTTTCTCTGGTGGAACGCCGCTCCGGCGCGCATCATCATGGGCGACACCGGAGCCCTCGCCCTCGGGACCGGGCTGGCGTGCCTTGCCCTCTCGATGAACCTGCAGCTGTTGCTTCCGATCATCGGAGGCTTGTTCGTGATCGAGACGTTGTCGGTCGTCGCCCAGGTGGTCAGCTTTCGCGTCTTCGGGAGGCGGGTGCTGCGAATGGCGCCCCTGCACCACCACTTCGAACTCCTGGGGTGGCCGGAGACGACGGTGACGATCCGGTTCTGGATCTTTTCCGGGCTCTGCACGGGCGTCGCCCTCGGCTTGTTCTACGCCGACTTCATCTCGGTGAGCCGCTGAAATGGGCGTCGTGACGACCCGCCGTGGGCGCGCCGCCGAACGGCGCCGGGTGGCCCGAACGCCGGTGCCCACTAAGCGCCGCCCCACGGCCGAAACCGCTCTGCCGACGGGACGCCGCTTCGCGGCCGAAACCGCTCTGCCGACGGGACGCCGCTTCGCGGCCGAAACCGGCCGCGCTTCAGCGCCCCGTCGGCGTGCCCCCAGCAACGGTGCCGCTCCTCGAGTGCAGCGCCGTGCCGCCGCGCGGGCGGCTGCAGTGGAGACGAGGCAGACGAATCAGGGTGAGAGGCTGGAGGCTGGCCGACGGCTTCGGGCGGTGCCGGAGACGGCTTCGCCGAAGAGGCGGAAGCGCCTGGGCCGGAGGGGGACAGACCTCGCCCCGGGCAAGACTTCAGGGCAGAAGACCCCGCGCAAGCCTGCCGCCCAGAAGAGCGGCGAGGTTGCCCGAAAGCGGACCACCGCCGCCTCGCATGCGCACACCTCGATCGAGTTTCGAGTGCTGTTCCTCTCGGTCGCCGGTCTCAGCTTGATCGGGCTCCCGATGGTGCTCTCGGCATCCTCAGTGGTCTCGGTGCTGTCGGGCTCGACACCGTATTCGATCTTCGAAAAGCAGTGCGCCTTCCTTGTCGTCGCCGTCGCTGTCGCGATGATCGCCTACTTCTGGGTGCCGACGTCACGGCTGCGCCGCCTCCGCTTCGTCATGCCATTCGGAGCGATGGCCTTGCTCGTGATCGTCTTCCTTCCCGGTATCGGCCACTACGCCGGCGGATCGAGCCGCTGGATCGGCTTCGGGTCGATTCAGGTCCAGCCGTCCGAGCTCATGAAACTCTCGATCGTCGTGTTCGCCGCCGACCTGTTGGCTCGGCGGGCGCACCGGAGTGATCACTGGGCGGCCGTCGTTCGGCCGCTGTTGATCGTCCTGGCTGCCGCCGCCGGCCTGATCCTGGCTCAGCCCGATCTCGGAACCACCATCGTCATCAGCTGCATCACGTTCCTGATGATGTTCTCTGCCGGCGTACCGGTGGGCGTCCTCGGCACGACGGCCGCGGTGCTCGCTCTGCCGGGTGGCTACTACGCGTTGCACGCCGCCTACCGGCGCGACCGCTTCCTCTCGTTCCTCAACCCGTTCGCTCACGCAAGTGGAACCGGTTACCAGGTTGTGCAGTCGCTCTCCACGCTCGGCATGGGCGGCCTCGTGGGAAACGGGGTGGGTGGGTCACCGGCGACGTGGGGTTTCTTGCCGAACGCCCATACCGACTTCGTGTTCGCCGTCATCGGGGGCAACCTCGGCCTCGTCGGGTCGATCGCCGTCATCGGGCTGTTCGGCCTCTTCGCGTGGGCGGGCTTCCGCATCGCCGCCCGGGAGCCGGACCCCTTCAGCCGCTACGTCGCCGTCGGGATCACGTGCTGGATCGTCTGCCAAGCTGTCATCAACGTCGGCGGGGTGATCGACGCCCTCCCGATCACGGGCATCCCGCTGCCGTTCATCTCCTACGGAGGTTCAGCCCTCGTGGCGGAGATGGTCGGCGCCGGGTTGCTGCTCGGGATCGCCCGGCGGCAGCGCCCCGTCGCCCGATGAGCTGTTTCGCCGTCCTGGCGGGAGGCGGGACCGGCGGCCACGTTCACCCGGCGCTCGCCGTCGCCGAGGCGCTCGTGGCCCGCGGCCACGAGCGCTCCAGCCTCCTCTTCGTCGGGAGCGAGCGAGGCATGGAGGCGACATTGGTGCCCGAGGCGGGCTTCGAGGTGACGTTGCTGCCGGGGCGGGGCATTCAGCGACGCCTGACGGCAGCGAACTTCGGTGCCGTCAGTGGGATCGCCACGGCGTGCTGGCAGGCGATCGGAGTCCTGCGGGCCCGCCGTCCGGCCGTCGTCGTGACCGTGGGTGGGTACGCCGGCTTCCCGCCGGCCTTCGCCGCCGTCGTCGAGCGGGTCCCGGTCGTCGTGGTGAGTTACGACGCTGTCCCTGGCGCCGCCAACCGGATCATCGCCCGCTTCGCCGCCGCCAACGCCGTTGCCTTCCCGGGCAGCGGGCTGCCGAACGCACGGGTGACCGGGCCTCCGGTGCGAGCGGGCGTGATCGCCGTCGACCGCAGCCCCGAAGGGCGCAAGGCGGCCTGCGCCGAGCTCGGCCTCGATCCGGGGCGCCTCATCGTGCTTGCCACCGGCGGCTCGCTCGGCGCCCGCAGCGTCAACGAGGCGGTCGTCTCGTGGTGTCACGCCTGGCGGGACCGCTCGGACCTCGTCGTGTACCACGTCGCCGGTGACCGGAACCTCCATGACGTGAAGGTGGCAGCCGCCGCCGCCTCCCTCTTCGACGGCGAGGGTCGCCTCGACTACCGGCTTGTCGGCTTCGAGCGCCGGATGCCGCTGCTGCTGGCCGCCTGCGACCTCGTCGTGGCGCGTGCCGGTGCCTCCACCGTGGCCGAGCTGGCGGCGATCGGGATTGCGAGCGTGCTCGTGCCCCTCCCCGGGTCGCCATCCGACCACCAGACCAAGAACGCCCTCGCCCTCGCCGGGGTCGGCGCCGCCGTGATGCTGCCCGACTCCGAGTGCGACGGCGCCCGCCTCGCTGAGATCGTGGACCCGTTGCTGTCGGAGCCGTCACTGCGGGAATCGATGGCCAAGGCGGCTGCCCGCCTCGGGCACCGCGACGCCGCCGATCAGATCGCCCTGCTGGCAGAGTCGGTGGCACGGAGCGCAGCATGACGCCCTCAGACGCCCTGAGCCCGATCGACCTAACTCGACCTCAGCGTGTGCACGTCGTCGGAGTGGGCGGTGCCGGCATGAGCGCTGTTGCGGCCGTGCTGGCGGCCATGGGCCACGAAGTCACCGGGAGCGACCTCAAGGCCTCCTCGATGTTCCAGCGACTGCAGCGCCTTGGCCTCTCGCTCCACATCGGCCACGATCCGGCGAACGTCGCGGGCGCCGACGCCCTCACCGTCTCGAGTGCCATCGACCCGTCCAACATCGAGGTGGTCGAGGCGCGGCGGCTCGGCATCCCCGTCTTCTCGCGGGCCGACGTGCTCGCCAACGTCGCCTCCCTCCGCCGCACGATCGCCGTGGCGGGCACGCACGGCAAGACGACGACGGCGTCGATGCTGTCGCTCATCCTCGTGGAGGCCGGGATGAAGCCGAGCTTCATCATCGGCGGCGACTTGAACGACATCGGAACGAACGCCGTCTGGGACAGCGGCGAATGGCTCGTCGTGGAGGCGGACGAGAGCGACCGCACGTTCCTCCGGCTGGTGCCCGAGGTCGCCGTCGTCACGAGCGTCGAGCCGGACCACCTGGAGACCTACGGCTCCTTCGAGACCCTCCGGGAGGCCTTCAGGTCCTTCATGGCGGACGCTCCCACGACGGTCGTCTCGGCCGACGACGCCACCGCCCTCGAGCTGGCGCCTCCCCGCGCCGTCACCTTCGGAGGCAGCCACCTCGCCCGCTACCGCATCGGCGACGTGCACGGCGGCCGGAGCCACATCTCGTTCTCGCTCAGCGTGGGCGGGACCGCTGCCGCGGGCGGGGCGCTCGGCGACTTCGAGGTGGCGGTGCCCGGCGAGTACAACGCACGAAACGCCGCCGCCGCTATCGCCGTTGCCATCACGGTTGGAGCCGACGCCGAGGCGGCACGCCGGGCGCTCGGGCGTTTTGGAGGCGTGGCGAGGCGTTTCGAATTCCGCGGCGAGCGCAACGGCGTGGTGTTCGTCGACGACTACGCCCATCTGCCGTCGGAGGTGCGGGCGGGGCTCGGGGCGGCCCGCAGCGGCGGCTACGAGCGGGTGGTATGCGTGTTCCAGCCCCATCGTTACTCACGCATCGCTGCCCTCGCCCCGGACTTCGCCTCCGCCTTTGTCGACTGCGACGTGCTCTTCGTCACCGACGTCTACTCGGCGGGGGAGGAGGCCAGGCCCGGCGTCACCGGTGAACTCGTCACCGAGGCGGTGCTGGCGGCTCATCCCGACGCCGAGGTGACGTACGCGGCGACTCACGAGGAGCTGCTGGCGCTGCTGCGCCGGACGCTGCGAGCGGGCGACTGCTGCATCACCCTCGAAGCCGGTGATCTCACGGGCCTCCCGGACGAGCTGCTGGCGGACGACACGTGGTGAGCACGGAGCTTTCGACCGAGCTCGACCGGCTCGCCGGCGACCTCGGCGCCCTCGCCCGGCGTGAGGTGCCGATCGGGGGCCTCACGACCTACCGCGTCGGCGGCGCCGCCCGCCTGTTCTGCGAGCCTGCCTCCGAGGCCGACCTCGCGCGCCTGATGGCGGCGCTGGCGGGCTCGGCGGTCCCCCTGCTCGTGATCGGCAAGGGTTCCAACCTGCTCGTGGCAGACCGCGGTTGGGACGGCCTCTGCGTGCATCTCGGCGACGCCTTTGCCAACATCGAGATCGACGGCTCGAGCGTCGAGGCCGGTGGCGCCACCGCCTACCCGGTGCTGGCGAGGCGGACGGCTCTCGCCGGCCTCTCCGGCATGGAGTGGGCGGTCGGCATCCCGGGATCGGTCGGCGGCGCCGTCCGCATGAACGCCGGTGGCCACGGCGCCGAGACGCGTGACCGGCTGGTGAGCGCCAGGCTCGTGGATCTCCGGGCCGGCGTCGACCGTTGGTCCCCGGCGCCCGAGCTTCATCTCGCCTACCGACAGTCGTCGATCACGCCGTCGGAGCTCGTGGTGGCTGCCCGTTTCGCCCTCGACGAAGGTGATGCCTCGCAGTCAGCAGTCCGCATCGCCGAGATCGTCCGCTGGCGGCGGGAGAATCAGCCCGGCGGCCAGAATGCGGGCTCGGTCTTCACGAACCCGCCCGGCGACAGCGCCGGGCGGCTCGTGGACGTCGCTGGCCTCAAGGGACTGCGGATGGGAAGCGCCTGCGTGTCGGAGAAGCACGCCAACTTCATCCAGGCCGATGTGTCCGGCTCCGCCGACGACGTCCGGCGTCTCGTGCAGGCGGTGCGGCGTGCCGTCAGCGATCGCCTCGGGGTGGACCTCGACGTCGAGCTACAGATGGTCGGCTGGGATCCCTCACCCGAGAGCGCTTCTGAGCCATGCTCGTAGACGTGTGCTGCGGGCTCGTAGACGTGGGTCGTGGGCGATGACGGACCCACGCATCCAGGCGCGTCGGGTTTCGGTCGCCCGCCAGGAAGGTCGCCGCCGCCGTCATCGCATCATCGGCGGTCTCGTCGTTGCAGCCGTCGCCGCCGGCGGCCTGGCGGTCGTGCACTCGTCGATCCTCGGCGCGCGCCACGTCCGCGTCGTCGGCGCCCCCAACATCTCCAGCTCGACGTTGATCTCCGCCGCCGGGCTGCGGGGCGATCCACCCCTCGTCGACCTGAGCCCCGGCTCGATCGCATCGAGGATCGAGCAGCTTCCCTGGGTCTTGACGGCGGCCGTGCACATCGCCTGGCCCTCGACCGTGGCCATCCAGGTGGCCGAGCGCATTCCCGTCGCCGCCGTCGCCCTCCCGGGCGGCGGTGGCTCCTATGCGGTCTGCGACGTCACCGGGCGCGTGCTCGAGATCGCGCCATCGCGCCCGGCCTCCTTGCCGCTCGTGGTGCTGCGCGGTGCCGGTGCAGGTGAGCCGGGTGCTCCGGGGACCTCTCTGCCCCGGCGGGACCGTCTGGAGCTGGCGGTGGCTGGCGCCATGCCCGAGTCGATGGTGCCGACCACCACGGCCATCGCCGTCGGCGCCGATGGCGTTGTCCTGGGTCTCCGCGACAAGCTGGAGGCCATCTTCGGAAATGCGGCCTCTCTCGCCCAGAAATTCGTCTCCCTCGCGACCGTGCTGGCGCACGGCGATCTCGAGGGCGTCGGTGCCATCGACCTGCGGGTGCCGACGGCGCCCGTCTTGCTTCCGCAAAAATCGAGCCCTATCGTTCCTGGTATCGTCGGTGGCTGAGCCGTGGCTGTGTGGCCAAGCGCCGGAGGGGGGCCGGAGTTGCGTCGTGCACGTCGCAGCACCGCCGGAATATCCACACAGCAGGCCGCAGCGACTGTGCTGGGGATCAGCCAGGTGAGGCAACTCAGCTGGAACAGCCCAGGCAGGGTGCGTTGTCCCGCCGGAGAACAGGAAAGAACGGAGCGCTCATGAGCAGCCCCGGGCAGAGCTTCATCGCCGTCATCAAGGTTGTCGGGATCGGCGGTGGTGGCGTGAACGCTGTCAACAGGATGATCGACGCCGGGTTGCAAGGCGCCGAGTTCATAGCCGTGAACACCGATGCGCAGGCGCTGTTGATGAGCGAGGCCGACATCAAGCTCGACATCGGCCGGACGCTCACGCGCGGTCTCGGCGCCGGCAGCGACCCCGAGGTGGGCCAGCAGGCGGCCGAGGAGCACCTGGAGGAGATCGAGGAGGTCCTCAAGGGGGCCGACATGGTCTTCATCACGGCCGGGAAGGGTGGCGGCACCGGCACCGGAGCCGCCCCGATCATCGCCGAAGTCGCCAAGCGTGCCGGTGCCCTCACCATCGGTGTGGTCACGAGGCCGTTCGCCTTCGAGGGCCGCCGGCGTTCGAACCAGGCAGAGCAGGGTATCCAGCGCCTGAAGGAGAAGGTCGACACCCTCATCGTCATCCCCAACGAGCGCCTGCTCGCCATCTCCGACGAGCGCACGTCCATCGTGGACGCCTTCAAGATGGCCGACGAGGTGCTCTTGCAGGGCGTGCAGGGCATCACCGACCTGATCAACGTCCCCGGGCTCATCAACACCGACTTCGCCGACGTGAAGATGGTCATGTCCAACGCCGGGACCGCCATCATGGGCATCGGGACCGGGTCGGGCGAAGGTCGCGCCGTCAACGCCGCCCGCCACGCCATCACGAGCCCGTTGCTGGAGGCCTCTATCGAAGGGGCCCGCGGCATCCTGTTGAACATCGCCGGCGGCAGCGATCTCACACTGTTCGAGGTGAACGAAGCAGCCGCCATCATCCACGACGTCGCCCACCCTGACGCCAACATCATCTTCGGGAACGTCGTCGACGAGTCGCTCGGGGATCTCGTCCGCGTGACGGTCATCGCCGCCGGCTTTGATGCTTCCGAACCTTCGGAGGAGACGCGACGGGCCGGTCGGGGGCCGGTGCGCTCGACAGCCTCCGGCGGCGTCGCGACGGCGCGGCAGCCGGGACGGACGGGACAGGCCGGGCAGGGTTTCGCCCCGCCACTCACCTCCGAAGGCGGCGCCCACCGCGGCGAGGCCCGTGGGAACCTGCCTGAGGTGTTCCCGTCTCGTGACGACCTCTCCGACGAGCGAGACGTCTTCGCCGATGCCGACGACGACATGGACCTCGACGACGACTTCGACGTCCCGTCGTTCCTGAAGTAGCCGCGGGGGCGACCCTGCCATCGGGCGAAGGTCCAGGCGCTCTCGAGCTCGAGGCGGTTCAGCAGCGTCTCCAGGTGATCCGGGCACGGATCACCGCCGCAGGAGGCGACCCGGATCGGATCGACGTCGTCGCCGTCACCAAAGGTCACGGGCTCGACGCCGTGCGAGCGGCGCTCGCGGTCGGCTTGACCGACATCGGCGAGAACTACGCCCCCGAGCTAGTCGAGAAAGCTGCCGCCATCGAGCCGTTCCTCCACGGCGGGCCGGCTCCGCGCTGGCATTTCCTCGGCACGGTGCAGCGGAACAAGGTGCCGCGCCTGGCACCGATCGTCTCGTGCTGGCAGGCTGTTGCGCGTGCGGTCGAGGCCACCGCCATCGGCCGCCACAGCGAGCGACCCCAAGTCTTCGTCGAGATCGATCTCTCCGGACAGCCCGGTCGCGGCGGCTGCCCGCCGGCCGAGGCCGAGCGGGTGGTGGAGGCGGCGAGACTGGCGGGCTGCACCGTTCGCGGGCTCATGACCGTCGCTCCGCTCGTCGCAGCTGCCGAGCAGCCGGCGGCGGCCGCCAGGGCCTTTGCTACAGTCGCCCAGCTTGCCGAAACCCTCGGGCTCGGCGAGCTCTCCATGGGGATGTCGCACGATCTCGAGCAGGCGGTCGTGGCCGGAACGACGATGGTACGGATCGGAACGGCGCTGTTCGGCGAGCGGTCCGCAGGGTCATCCCCGCAAGCTCCGCTGTGGGCTGCAACAATAGACAGCCCAGAGGAGGGCTCAGATGGCATCGTTCATGAATAAGGCGCTGCAGTACCTCGGGCTCAAGGACATCGACAACGATGGCTTCTACGAAGACGACGATTTCGGTGAGCCCGGGCCGGGCAACGCCCGCACCACGTACCCCGAGCAGAGCGCCGAACCGTTGGCGACGAGCACCGTCGCCAGCGTGCGGCCCCTCGTCCGCGAGGACTACCGCGATCCGGCTTCGTCCATCGGCCGTGGCGTCGTGCGACCGATCGTGACGCAGCGCCAGACCAAGCCGCAAGTCGTCGCACCGGCCCGATTTTCCGACGCCCAGGAGATCGGTGACCTTGTGAAGGCCAACCACCCCGTCATCGTCAACCTGCAGTCGAGCGAGCGCGACCTCGCCCGGCGCATGATCGATTTCTGCTCAGGTCTCACGTACGCCCTCTCGGGCTCGATGGAGAAGGTGGCCGATCAGGTGTTCCTGCTGACGCCGTCGAACGTCGAGATACCGCCCGAGGAGCGCCGCCGTCTGGCAGAGCCGGGAGTGTTCCGACCCTGAGCCCACGCGCCACGCCTGCTTCGCCGGGCTGCTAGGACAGGCACATGGACCTCGCGTTGACGGTGGTGAGATTCCTCCTCTCGGCTTTCTTGATCTGCCTTTTCGTCCGCGTGATCCTGTCGTACTTCCCCATCTCCTACGGCACCCCGATGGCGGGCGTGCAACGGGCGGTCGGCGCCGTCACCGATCCGATCCTTGCCCCAGTTCGAAAGGTCGTGCCTCCTGTGAGCCTCGGGGGCGGCGGCGTCCTTGACATGTCGCCTGTCATTGTCTTCGTCGTCGTGTTCATCCTCCTCAGCGTGTTGTGAGCTAGCTGGCGCTCGCGCGCGGGTTCGCCGGGCACCATCCACACTCCTAGCTGGTCGTACCCGATACGATCAGCTGCCATGGAGATTTCCGCCCGCGTCCTCAGGGAAGTCGAGTTCAACAGCAGCCTTCGCGGCTACAACACCGACGAGGTGGACGAATTCCTGGAGCAGGTAGCAGATGCTGTCGACCGCCTCCTCGAGGAGGCGAGAAGCGCAACCGAGCGGGCTGAAGCGGCCGAGCGGGGTGCTCGAGACCAGACCGGCCTCGACGACGGCGACAGCATCCGCCGGACGCTCGTGCTGGCACAGCGCACCGCCGATCTCGCCGTCCGTGAGGCTCAGGAGGAGGCGACCCAGATCCTCGACCGCGCTCGCAGCGAGGCGGAGTCCCTCGTGGGCGACGCCCGTGACTCCGCCGTGCGGATCACCTCCGAGGCCGAGCGGCGCCTGCGGGACGAGGTCACGCGCCTCGGTACCACCCGCGAGGATCTGCGAAAGGAAGTCGACACGCTCGTGAGCCTGCTCGGGGCCGAGCGTGAGCGTCTCGTCGAGACACTGGGCGCCGCCCTGCGTTACGTCGAGCGCAGCCTGGCGCCGTCCTCCGAACTGTTGTCGCTGTCGCCGGCCGGAGCCCGCCCCAGCACCGATGCCTCGACCGATGCCCCAAGCGATGCCGGCGCCGCCGACGGCAAGCCGGAAGCGGGGCCAAAGGACAAGCCGGCACCTGAGCCGAGCGGCAAGGCAGCACCCGAAGCCAAAGACAAGCCGGCCGCCGAGGCGACCGACAAGGCGGCAGCTGAGTCGACCGACAAGCCCGCGACGGCCAGCCCGCCCGCCGCGTCGCCTGAGCCGGCGACCGGCGAGACGCCTCCGGTGAACCCGGGCGCCAAGGCCACCGACGGGGCTGCCAAGCAACAGGTCGACGACGTCGAGGCGAACATCGCGGCGGACGCGGCTGCGGCGGCGCCTGCCAAGCCCCGTCCGCCCGAGTCGGACGACTACGACTGGGACTCGGTCATCCGCGGCGCCGCCGAGCCGATCTTCCCCGACCGGGGCCACATCGATCGGCCGACGCTGACCGCTCTACCCTCTATCAGCGATCCGACGAAGGATGCCGCCACGATGAAGAGCCGCGGCGGCCGCCCTTCCGACTGGCCGGCCTGAAGCTCGCCTCACGGCCGCCCGCAGCCGACGCTCAGGCCGGGGAGGCGCGCTCCAACGCGATCGTGACGGGAAGCTCGTCGCCATCACCGGCGTCCCCGCCGGCGGCCGCCTCGAGGTGGATGGCGTCTGCAAGCACCTGGTCGCTGACGTAGTCGAGCCAGCTGCCCACGGCCGACGCCACGGCTGGCGTGACCCCGAGCTGAAGCGTGATGCGGTCCGAGACGTTCAAGCCGGCGTCTCGGCGAGCTTGCTGGATGAGCCGCACGAGGTCGCGGGCGAGGCCCTCGGCTTCGAGCTCGGCGTCGGTCTCGAGATCCAGCACGACGACGCCGTTTCCCCCGGGCAGCACCCGTGACGCCTTCTCGTCGCGGGGACGCAGCCGCACGGCGTACTCGCCCGGCTGCAGCTGGACACCGGCAACTTCGACGCCTCCCTCGGGCGTTCTCGCCCACTCACCCCGGCGTGCGGCCGCGATGACTGCTTGCGTAGCGGAGCCGAGCCGCGGGCCGAGGACCGCCGGCATGATGGCGAGGACCTCGTCGGCGAGATCGCTGATGCCGCTCGAGAAGCGGACGTCCTTCACGTTCAGCTCGCTGGCGATCAAGTCCGCCAGCGAAGGGAGTCTCTCGTTCGCCGGGCCCGCCAGGGTGAGCGACCGGAGGGGGAGGCGGGCGCGAAGACCTGCCGCCTTGCGGATCGAGTGCCCAGCCGAGGACACCTCCCGCACCAGATCCATGACGGAGACGAGCTCGTCGTCGGCCGGCAGCTCGACGGCGTCCGGCCACGACGCCAGGTGGACGCTGCGGGCGTCCGTGAGGCCCCGATAGACCTCCTCGGCGAGGAAGGGGAGGAACGGCGCCGCCACCCGACAGACGACCTGCAACACCGTGTGCAGCGTGTCGTAGGCGTCCTGCTTGTCGGCGACGGCGCTCTCGCCTGTGTCGGCGCCCGTGGCGGCCCTCCAGAAGCGCTCACGGCTCCGGCGCACGTACCAGTTCGTGAGGGCGTCGAGGAAGGAGGAGATGGAGGCCGTCGCCAAGGCGAGATCGTTGCCGTCCATGGCGGCGGTCACCTGCTCGACGAGCTGGCGCGTCTTCGCCAGTATGTAGCGGTCGAGCACGCCGCCCTGGTCGGTGCGGAACCGCCCACGCATACCGTCGGCGTTCGAGTACAGGCTGAGGAAATACCAGGTGTTCCAGACCGGGTTGAGCACGAGGCGCACGGCTTCGGAGAAGGCCTTACGTTCGATGATCCCGTCCTGTCCCCGCAGCACGGGCGAGGACAGCAGGTACCAGCGCATGGCGTCGGCGCCCTGGTCTGCGAAGACCTCTTCGGGGTCGGGGAAGTTGCGCAGGCGCTTGGAGAGCTTGCGCCCGTCATCGCCCAACAGCACGCCGTGGGCTATGCAGGCGCGAAAGGGAGGCTTGCCGAACAACGCCGTGGCCAGCACGTGCAGCGTGTAGAACCAGCCCCTCGTCTGGCCGACGTACTCGACGATGAAGTCAGCGGGGAAGTGGTCCTCGAACCGCTCGCGGTTCTCGAAGGGGTAGTGCAACTGGGCGAAGGGCATGGAGCCGGACTCGAACCAGCAGTCGAGCACGTCGGGGATTCGCCGCATCGTCGCACGGCCCGTCGGATCGTCCGGGTTCGGTCGCGTCAACTCGTCGATGGCGGGGCGGTGGAGGTCGGTTGGCCGGACGCCGAAGTCGCGCTCCAACTCGTCGAGGCTGCCGTAGACGTCGATGCGCGGATAGGACGGGTCGTCGCTCTTCCACACCGGGATCGGCGTACCCCAGAATCGGTTCCGGCTGATGCTCCAGTCCCGGGCGCCCTCGAGCCACTTGCCGAAGGCCCCCTCGCCGATGTGGGACGGTGTCCAGGCGATCTGGCGGTTGAGCGCCACCATCTCGTCCTTGATGGCCGTCACGCGTACGAACCAGGAGCTCACGGCTCGGTAGATGAGCGGCGTGTCGGTCCGCCAGCAGTGCGGGTAGCTGTGGGTGTAGTCCGCCCGGCTGAGCAGCACACCGTTCGCCGCCAGGCGTTCGATGATGGGGGTGTTGGCGTCGAATACCTGCTGGCCGGCGTAGTCCGCCACGTCGTCGGTGAACCGACCGTGCTCGTCGACGGGGCAGACGACGGCGATGCCGGCCTCCTCGCAGGCCCGCTGGTCGTCCTCGCCGAAGCCGGGGGCCATGTGCACGATGCCGGTTCCCTCGTCGGTCATGACGAAGTCGGCCCCGAGAACCCGGAAGGCGCCCGGTTCGGCAGCGAAGTAGCCGAAGAGGGGTCGGTAGCGGCGGCCCACGAGGTCGGATCCCTTCACGGTCGCCACGAGCCGCGCCCCGTCGAGCTGTTCGGCGTACCCGCCCAGGCACTCGGCGCCGATCACGAGCCGTTCGGGGCCGCTCGATGTCGTTCGCTCGAGGACGGCGTACTCGAGCTCGGGACCGACGGCCACGGCGAGGTTGGACGGCAGCGTCCAAGGCGTCGTCGTCCATACGAGCAGCCGGAGCGAACCCGAGAGCACGTTGCCGGCGGAGGCCGATGCCAACGCCGGCATGGGCTCGAGATCGAGGAGCACCGTCACCGCCGGGTCGGTGCGGTCGCGGTATGAGTCGTCCTGGCGCGTCTCGAAGTTGGAGAGGGGCGTCTCGCACTCCCAGCAGTACGGCAGCACTCGGTAGCCCTCGTAGGCCAGACCTCGCTCGTAGAGCTGCTGGAAGGCCCACAGGACGCTCTCCATGAAGGTGAGGTCCATAGTGCGGTAGTCGTTCTCGAAGTCGACCCAGCGAGCCTGGCGGGTGACGTAGCGCTCCCAGGCGTCCGTCGTTCGCTGCACGATGGCCCGGCAGGCGGCGTTGAACCGGTCGACGCCGAATTCGGTGACGGCCTTGTGTCCGGAGACGCCAAGCTCGCGCTCGGCCTCCATCTCGGCTGGGAGGCCATGGCAGTCCCAGCCGAAGCGCCGCTCGACCCGGTGCCCACGCATGGTTTGGTAGCGGGGCACGGCGTCCTTGACGAAACCCGTCAACAAGTGCCCGTAGTGCGGCAGCCCGTTGGCGAAGGGTGGTCCGTCGTAGAAGACGAACTCGGTCTCCGGCGGATGCAGCTCGACGGACGCCTCGAAAGTCTTGTCGCCCCGCCAGAACCCCAGCGTCTGCTCTTCGAGCGCCGCGTAGCGGGGTTGCGCAGGGACCTCCGGATATGGCTCCGCCCGGCTGCTCTCAGGTCGGCCTCCAGCCGGGTCGGGCATGTCTCCAGCGTATTCCGACCTCCTCCCGGGTCGGTCCTGGCGTGGCACCGGGCCCCGCCAGCGCCGTTGGGAAGCGCGCCTCCGCGGCGCGACGACCGGTTATCGGGACCCGACCTCCGCGGGCGGGGCGCAGCGGACCTGGCCTCTGGCGCCCGGCAGGGGGCGTCGGACATGGCTGGGAATGACGCAGGGCGGGTCTTGGTTATCCTCGCGAACCGCTCTGCGATAGCGATGGGGGTCCTGGCTCGCGCCGACCGCCGGCAGTATCGTCAGGCACCCTTCCTCGGGAGAGGAGATCCCCGAAACTCATGGCGACAACTTCGACCTCGACGACCCCGGCGAACCCGTCGGCCAAGAACACGTCTCCACCTGCCCGCAAGGTGGTGGCGAGGCAGCCAGGCCGGAACGGCCCGGCGGCCGCCGGATCCTCCAAGTCCGTGGCTGCCGCCGCCAAGGGCACGTCGAAAACGGCTTCCCCCGCCAAGAGCACCGTCGTGAGCGGCGCCTCGAAGGCCGCCGACGGCAGGCCTGCCCGGGCAGCGGCGGCAAAGCCGGCAACGGCCCCCGCCAAGGGGCCAACCACGTCGGCTCGGCACGCCGGCGCCGAGCCGACGACGAAGGCACCGCGGACGAAGACGGCGCCCACCTCGGCGGCGTCCGCCGCCAAGGCAAGCAAGACGGGCACCGTCAAGGCCACCGAGAGCAAGAAGGCCGTCTCAGCTGCCAAGGCGCCGGCGAGCCCGAAGGCCGCTCCGGCTGCGAAGGGCGCCAAGGCCCCGAAGCCCGCCCAGGCCGCCCCCGCCCCGAAGCCCGCTGCGGCCGCCCAGGCCGGCAAGCCCGCCACGGGCAAGCCCGCGGCCAGTCCTACGGCCAAGGCCGCCAAGGCGTCCCATGCAGGCGCCGCGACGGCGGTTCCCCCGGCCAAGGAGCGGGCGGCTAAGAAGGCGCCCGCCGTCAAGGGTCACACGGCCGCGAAGACACCCACCGTCAAGGAGCCTTCCGCAACGGGTGCCGCCGCCAAGGGTGCCACCGCGAAGCTGGTGACGGCGGCTGCTCAGGGCCACACGTCCAGCGCGCCGCGGACGGGCTCCGGCCTGCTCTCGTCGCGAAGGCGCGAGCTGCCCGCGAGGCGGACGGAGGGATACACCGAGGAGCGCTTCCTCAACCATCAACGTCACGCCCTCGAGGTCGAGCGGGCGACGTACCTGGAGCAGGCCAAGAGCCTGCGGGCGGAGGCCGAGTCGCTCGTGGAGGAGATGGAGCCGGGCGACATCCAGTTCGACGACGAGTCGGGCGAAGGCGGCACCGTCACGGTCGATCGGGAGCGCGACCTGGCGCTGTCGGCGCAGGCGCTCATCGCCGTGGACGAGATCGACCACGCCCTCGCCAAGATGGCGACGAACACCTACGGCATCTGCGAGAACTGCGGTCGGTTGATCCCCAAGGCCCGCTTGGAGGCACTCCCGTACGCCCGTCTGTGCATCGACTGCAAGAGCGGGGGGCTGTCCCGCCGTTGACCGACGAGTCATCGGCTCCCGGCACGCGCCGACGCCGGATCGCGACCATGGCCGTGATCGCAGCACTCGTCGTCACAGCGGACCAGATCACGAAGTCGCTCGCTGTTGCTGACCTTGCCACCCACAGCGTCCATGTCCTCGGTCCGTTTTCCTTCCGACTCGCCTACAACACCGGCGTGGCGTTTTCGGTAGGGACGGGGCTGACCGGCCCGATCATCATCGTGGCGGTGGCCCTCGTCCTCGCCATCTCCTGGATGGCCCGGGGGGTGCCGACGATGACGGCCGCCACAGCGTTCGGGCTCGTCCTCGGAGGCGCCATCGGCAACCTGTGCGATCGGCTCTTCCGAGGCCACCACGGAGCGGTCATCGATTTCGTCTACACGCGCTTCTGGCCGACGTTCAACGTCGCCGACTCGTGCATCGTCGTCGGCTGCGTGCTCCTCGCCATCTCGTTCGCCCGTACCGGGCGCTTGACCCGTCACGCCACAGCCTCGCCAACGGCATCACCGCCGACGGCATCACCGCCGACGGCAGCGCCGGGGAGGGCGGCACCGCCTGAGCCCGGGTCGCCGACCGAATCGGATGGGCTGGCATGAGCACCGAGTCCTTCGTCGTGCCTGCAGCCCTCGCGGGCGAGCGTCTCGACCGAGCCTTGGCTCTCCTCACCGGGCGTCCGCGAGCCGACGTGGGGCGGGCGATCGCGGCCGGCGGTGTCAGTGTCGGGGGCGAGGTGACCCTGCAGCGGAGCCGGCACTTGAAGGAAGGCGAGCTCATCGCCGTCACGATCGAACAGCTCGCCGTTGCCGCCCCCAGGGCGGAGGCTGCCGCCCCGGGAGAGGTGTCCTTCGAGGTGGTGTACGCCGACGACGACGTCATCGTCGTCAACAAGCCGGCCGGGCTCGTCACCCACCCGGGCGCCGGCGTGCATGCCACCACCCTCGTCGGGGGGCTGCTCGAGCGGTACCCGGAGCTGGCCGGCCTGCCAGCCGAGGGCTGCGGCTCGCCGGAGCGCCCCGGAATCGTGCACCGCCTCGACAAGGAGACCTCCGGCTTGCTCGTCGTCGCCCGGTCTCCCCGTGCCTACCGCGCTCTCACCGAGCAGTTGGCGGCGCGGACGGCCAAGCGCACGTACCTCGCCCTGGCCCTCGGTTCGTTGCGGTCGGCGCGGGGAGTCGTCGATGCTCCCATCGGCCGATCCCCGCGGGATCCCACGAAGATGGCGGTCGCCAACGCCGGCCGGCAGGCGAGGACGTCCTACGCGGTGCTGAGGCGCTTCTCGCAGCCGTTGGAGGCGACGGAGCTGGAGTTGCAGCTCGAGACCGGCCGCACCCACCAGATCCGCGTGCACCTGTCGGCCATCGGTCATCCTGTGTTGGGCGATGTCCGATACGGAGGGGCGCGACGATCCTCAGGGGTAAAGCGGTTGATGCTCCACGCCGTCAGGCTGGCCTTTAGCGCACCGGGGAGCAGCGAGCTGCTCGAGTTCACGGCTCCGCCGCCTGAGGACTACCTCTCCTCGGTCAGCGGCTTCAGCTGAGCAGATGCTCAGGCGGCGTCGTTGACGCCTTCGACCTCGGGCTGTTCGGCGAGGAAGGCGAGAGCGGAGGCCTCGATACGCCGCACACGCCGCACGCCGATGCCAAGGGAGCGGGCGGTCGACTCGAGCGAGGCGGGAGGTGTCCCGTCGAGCCCGAAGCGCAGCCGGACCACCGACTGCTCCAGCTCCGGCAACCGGTCGATGGCAGCATCGAGGCGGCTCAAGCTGATCGAGTGCACGAGGTCTTCCTCGAAGGGCACCTCATCGGCGGCGACGACGTCGCCGAGCGTGGCGGTCGCCTCGCTCGTCAGCGGCTGGTCCAGGCTGGCGACGACACGTGGCAAGCGAGCCTGGTCGGGGTCGCCTTCCAGCTCGGCCGCGAGGGCGTCCTCGGGAAGGCGGATTGCCCGTCCCTTCGACTGCACGGCCCGCTGCAGCGCCTGGCGGATCCACCATGTGGCGTACGTGGAGAAACGGAACCCCTTCCGCCAATCGAACTTCTCCACCGCTCGCATAAGGCCGAACGTGCCTTCTTGCACGAGGTCGACCAAGTCGACGCCGCGGCCCTGGTAGCGGCGTGCCCAGTGCACGACGAGTCGAAGGTTCGAACCGATCATCTGCTGGCGCGCCTCTTCGTCGCCCTGCTCGATTCGCTTTGCGAGCTCAACCTGTGCATCCGCGCTCAGGAGCGGATACTTACCCAGGTCATCGAGGAAAAGGCGCATCAAATCAGGCGCGTTGGAACCACTCCCACCCACCCCTCTGTCAGGCGAAGTTGTCTCTCCTGCGGAGTACTCAGTGGTGGCATTCGCGGGAATTTTCGGCTCTCCTCTCATCGTTTCCACTCTTCCTCAGGTCTCAACAACCCGAGGCGGTCGCTCATTCCAAGCGTCCCAGCTGATCTGGCGTCCGCGCCGATAGGGTTGTCGCCCTGTGTGCGCCGAGTCGTCTCAGCTCCCTCCATTGTCGCAGACGGTTGTGTCAACGGTTTCGCGCTCGGTCGACGGGCCTGTGCCGGGCCGCATTATCGCCGTGCGTCACGCCGCCACGGAGTGGAGCAAGGTCGGACGGCACACCGGACGTACGGATCTGCCGCTCGAACCGGACGGCAGGGCAGACGCGGCCGATCTCGGCCGGCGCCTGGCCGGGCTACAGCCTGCGCTCGTCCTCTCCAGCCCCCTGCGGCGGGCGCTCGACACAAGCTCCCTGGCGGGTTTCGGTAGCGGTGTCGAGACGAGTGACCTCCTCCTCGAGATGGACTACGGAGACTACGAGGGGTTGACGACGCCACAGATCCGCGAGATCCGCCCTGGTTGGGACTTGTTCTCGGAAGGCTTCCCCGGAGGAGAGACGATCGCCCAGGTCGGGGCCAGAGCCGACCGGTTGCTCGAGCAACTCCGAGGCCAGTCGAGTCTGGCCGGCGCCGACGTGCTGGTCTTCGCCCACGGACACCTCTTGCGAGTGCTGGCGGCTCGGTGGCTCGGTCTCGAGGCGGCCGATGCCCGCCGGTTCGCCTTGCGGGCCGGCAAGTTCGCAGTGCTCGGCTGGGAGCACGAGTGGCGCGTGCTGACGGGCTGGAACCTGTGACCCGCCCGACAGCGCTCCCGTCGGCTCGGCGCCGTCGTGGACGCCGGGTGGCAGGTCGTCGTCAGTCGAGGGGGCCGACCGGGGCGAGCCCTCCCCGAGCCCTCGTCACCATGTCGGCGAGCGTGAACGAGTCCAGGTGGTGGCGCATGTGCTCACCGACCTCCGACCAGACTGTCAGCAGCACGCATTGGCCTTCGTGGTCGCACGCCCCGTTCTCGTGCGGCTGGCCGAAATCGCCCGCCATTATCGGCCCGTCCACGGCGCTCACGATCTGGCCGAGGGTGATCTGCTCGGGTGGGCGAGCAAGTACGTAACCGCCGCCGACACCGCGCTTTGAGCGCACGAGGCCGGCTCCCTTCAGGGCGAGGAGGATCTGCTCGAGATACGGTTGCGGAAGGCCCGTCCGCTCGGCGATGTCGCGAACCGACGTCGGGGGCGCTTCGTCGGCGCGCAGCGCCAGTGAGAGCAGCGCCCTGCTGGCGTAATCGCCTCTCGTCGAAACCTTCACGCCCCTATGGTACGGCGCGCCCCCGCCGTCGCCTCAGATGCTGACGCCGCAGTGGCGGATCGGCTGTGGCCGCCCATTGCGCCCCTCGCCCGATCGCGCGACTTCCGCCGAGGCGGAAGCTCCCGTCACCAGGGGTGATCGGCGGCGGGCACCACCGCCGCCAAGGCGGTCGGCGCCGCGGCCAGGGGGCCGGTCGCCCTGTCGGCAGTGGCCGCAGTCGTGGCGACGCCGGCTCCATTGGCGACCACCCCCAGGCCGGCCAGCGCCCGAGTGCCCCCTCCGCCTTCTTCGCCGGCAGCCAGCGCCACGGGCTCGGTGGCACCGCCGGTGATGAGGTTCGAGGACGACAGCGCCATGATGCCCGCGACGACGAGGACGAGCCCGCCGGCGGCTCCGGCGATGGGGAGAAGGCCCGAGCGTATGTGCTCGCCGAGCAGGGTCACTCCCAGCAGAACGCTGGCGATCGGGTTGGCGGCCGTCAGGGCAGGCAACGACCAGCGGATCGGTCCGGTCTGGAAGGCGCTCTGTATGAGGAGCACGCCGAGCAACAACGTGGCGCCGAAGGCATACAGCTCCCAGTTGCTCAGGGTGTGCGTGATGACGGCCACGAGGCCCCGGTGCCAGCTGGACTCCATCCCTCGCGCCACGCCCTTGGTGAAGGCGGCCGAGAGGCCGTTGAGGAGCCCGCCGGCAGCGGCGAGCAGCCCGGCGCGCCATGTCGCCGCACGCGAGACGAGCGAGCAACCCACGAGCACGGCGACGGCGACGGTCAGCGAGCCGAGTGCGACGGCCCAGCCCTCGGCCGAGCCGGTACCGGTTCCACGCGTGGGATCCGCCGCCAGGAGCAGGACCACGAGGCCGATGCAGACCGTGGCGGCGGCCAGCAGCTCTCGAGCACCGGGCCGGCGTCGATGCATCCAGATGGCGTTGATGGGGAGGGCGAACAACAAGCCGCAGACGAGGAGCGGTTGCACGGTGACGAGGGATCCGCGCCAGAGGGCGATGAGCTGCAGCACCGTCCCGACGAGGCTGGCGGCGAGCCCTGCCAACCACATCGGACGCCGCAGCAGGCGGAGCACCAGGGTCAGCCGCAGGTTGTGCTCGGCCGGCTGGGCGAACGCCGCGTGCTGCTGCAGGACCACGGCGACCGCAAATGCCAAGGCCGCGGCAAGGCTGACCAGGATCACCGGCACGCCGACAGGTTATGCGACTCGTCGGGCATGCGCCGCTTTGGGCGGCAAGGCCGCAAGAATGACTGCATGCGATCCCGCCTCGCCCTGCCGGCCGTCCTCGCGCTCGTCGTGTTAGCGGCCTGCGGCAACGCCAAGACGACGGTGGTCGAGGATGGCAACACGAACGGCGTCACCGCCCACTCGATCGTCGTGGGCGGGATCGCCTCCGTCACCGGGCCGCTGCCGCAGGCGTTCGCCCCGGTCTTCGATGGCGTGCAGGCCTACTTCGACATGGTCGACGCCGCCGGCGGGATCAACGGCCACACGATCGACTTCGCCTACAAGCTCGACGACGAATCCGACCCGTCGATCGACGTGCTGCAGGCGCGCGCCCTCGTGGCCGACCATGTGTTCGCCGTCGTCGGGGTCGGCACGCCCAGCTTCAACGGCGCCTCCTACCTGGCATCCAACAACGTCCCGACGTTCGGGTACAACGTCAACCCGCAGTGGTCGGACGGGCCGAACCTGTTCGGCTACGACGGTTCGTTCATCGATTTCGAGCACCCCGGTCCCGAGCCCGCCTACCTCGCCGAGCAGCTGCACGCCAAGCGGGTCGGCATCATCGCCTACAACCTCTCCCAGTCATCGGAGGGGTGCATCGGGATCGCCAACACCATGGCGAAGTTCCACATCGCTGTCGAGTTCGAGGACCTCTCGATCTCACCGCCGGCCATCGACTTGAGCGCCGACGTCAACCGCATGCATGCAGCCGGCGTCGACTTCGTCGCCAGCTGCCTCGACCTCAGCGGGAATCTCGTGCTCTCCCGTGCGCTGCAGGCGATCGGCATGGGATCGGTGACCCAGTACTGGCTCGACGGCTACGACGAAGGTGCCATCCGGACGAGCGCCGCCCTCATGGACGGCGTGTACATGCTCATCGGCCACGTGCCCTTCGAGTCGGGCCAGTCGCAGCCGAAGAAGTACCCGGAGATGGCGCTCTACCTGAAGGAGCTCCGCAGGTACTTCCCCGCCGACGAGCCGAGCGAGCCTTCGCTGGCGGGCTGGGTCAGCGCCGAGATGTTCTCCGACGGGCTCAAGGTGATCGGGAGCGACGTCACGAGGTCCCGTCTCGTGGCCGCTGTGAACTCCCTCCCCAACTACACGGGTGGCCTCATGGCTCCGATCGACTGGAAGGCGGAGCACAACGAAGTCGGCCCGGTCGACTGCAACGTCTTCGTACGGGCGCGGGGGACGTCGTTCGTTCCCGTGTTCGGCTCCAGCCGAACCGTCTTCACGTGCTTTCAGTACCCGCAGCCGGCTTCCAACAAGGTGATCGTCGTCCCGCCACCGGCCTCCATACCCGGGGGCTGACCCGACTCGGTGAGCCAATTCCTCTCGTACGCCATCCCGGGCCTGCCGTACGGGTGCGTCTTCGCCCTGCTCGGCATGGGCCTCGTGCTCACGTACCAGACCTCGGATGTCTTCAACCTGGCCTTCGGGGCGCAGGCCTACGCGTCGGCCGTCGTCTTCTTCGTCGCCGTCCAGAATGGCTGGCCGGTCTGGGCTGCCTTCCTGCTCTCGGTCGTGTTCGGGGCACCCGTGCTCGGAGCCTTGCTCCAATTCGGGCTCTACAGGCACGTGCGCACGAAACCCCCCCTCGTCAAGCTCGTCGCCGCCCTCGGCATGCTGATCGCCATCCCCGCCGTGTTGCAGGTGGCCTTCGGGGCCGATCAGCTCATCAACCCGCCGTCGCTGTGGCTCTCGCCCTCGGCCGTCTACTTCCACGTCGCCGGCGACGCCATCGACGGCACGGAGCTCTCGACCGTCATCGTCACGGCGGCGGTGGCCTTGCTGCTGTCGCTCATGTTCCATTTCACCCAGACGGGGCTGCGCATGCGGGCGATGGCCGAGAGCCCGAGGATGGTGTCGCTCACCGGGGTGAACGCCGAAGGCGTCGGCCTGGCGAGTTGGATGCTGTCGAGCTTCCTCGCCGGGCTTGCGGGCGTGCTCCTCGCTCCCGCCTTCGGAGGGCTCCAGTCCACGAACTTCACCGAGCTGCTCGTAGCGGCCGTGGCGGCAGCCGCCGCCGGCAGCCTGCGGAGCCTCCCCTGGACGTTCTTCGGGGGCATCCTCCTCGGCGTCGCCGAGGAGCTCCTGAGCGGCTACCTGCCGTCGGGCCAGATCCTCTCCTCGGGGCTGCGGCCGGCGTTCCCTTTCGTCGTTCTCCTCGGCCTGCTCGTGTTCCTCCCCGGGCTGCGACGGCGCTGGGCACGGACCGACGACCCGCTCGCCGCCTGCGACCCGCCGCCCGCCCCACTGGCGTCCAGCGTGGGCGGGCCTTTGTTCCGGCGGGCCTCGCGCACGACGATGGCGCTGCTTCTCGGCGGCTTCGTGGCGTCGGCTATGACGTGGATCTCCGGCAGCTGGGTGTTCACGATCACCGAGATCCTCGTGTTCGCCATCGTGTTTCTGTCCATCGTCCTGCTCACGGGCATGAGCGGGCAGATCTCGCTCTGCCAGGCGACATTCGCCGGTGTCGGCGCCTTCACGGCCGGGCAGCTGGCCGACCACTTCGGCGTCTCCATCCTGCTCGGCATCCTCATCGCCGGGCTCGCCAGCGCGGCCGTCGGGGTGGTCGTGGCGCTGCCGGCGTTGCGCCTCGGTGGCCTGGCGCTGGCGCTCGCCACGCTGGCATTCGGTCTGCTCGCTGACAACATCGGCTTCCAGTACTCGTGGTCGGGCAACGGCCAGAGCGGCATCGTCGTTCCCCGCCCGCAGCTCGGCTCGATCAACTTCACGAGCAACCGGGCCTTCTTCCTCCTCGTGCTCGTCGTGCTCGCTCTCTGCATCGTCGTAGTGATGGCGATCGCCCGAGGCACGACGGGCCGGGAGCTGGCGGCCCTGCGGGGCAGCGAGCTGGCGGCGGCCTCGATCGGCGTCAACACGAGGCGCCTCAAGATCATCGTGTTCGCCCTTTCGGCCGGCATCGCCGGCGTCGGTGGCGCCCTGTACGCCTCGCTCGACCAGAGCGTGTCCTCGAGCGACTTCAACACCCTGATCTCGCTCGTGCTCGTCGTCGTCATCGCCACCGTCGGCGTCTCGAGCATCGAGGGGGCCGTCGAGGCCGGGATCGCCTATGTCGTCGTGAACACGGTGCTCACCAGTGACCTCCCCTCTCAGTACTCGAGCCTGCTCGAGTTGGTGTTCGGCGCCGGCGTGATCGTCTATGTCCTGCACCCCGAGGGCGTCGTCGAGGTGGCCAAGCGCTTCGTGCTCGACCACGTCCTCCGGCGGCCGGTCGAGCCGGAGGCGGTCGGATGACGGCGCTGCTGCAGGTGCTCGGTGTCGGCAAGCGCTACGGCGGCATCCATGCCCTCGACGGCGTCTCGCTCGAGGTGCTCGTAGGTGAAGCCGTCGGGCTGATCGGGCCGAACGGTGCCGGCAAGACGACCCTGTTCGACTGCATCACGGGCGTCCGGCACGCCGACAGCGGCCAGATCAGGCTGGCCGGGCGGCGGATCGACGACCTGCCCACGTATCGAAGGGCCCGCCTTGGGATCGGCCGCACGTTCCAGCGCATCGAGCTCTTCGCGGGCATGACGCCCCGTGAGCACCTGCTCGTGGCCGATCGAGAGCACGGTGGAGACGGCAGGCTCTGGAAAGACCTTCTCTGGCGCGGAGCCCCCCGCAGCGATGAAGTCGACCGGGTGGAGAAGATGATCGCTGAGCTCGGGCTCGAAGCGTTCGCCGACGCCGCCATCGAATCGCTCAGCCTCGGGCAGGGGCGGCTCGTGGAGCTCGGGCGGGCGCTCATGACCGAGCCGCGTCTCCTGCTGCTCGACGAGCCGTCCTCGGGGCTCGACTCACGCGAGAGCGCCGCCCTCGCCACCGTCCTCAACGACCTGCGCCAACGCAGCAAGGTCGCCCTGCTCCTCGTCGAGCACGATCTCGACCTCGTCCGCGCCGTGGCCGAGCGCGTGTATGTGTTCGACTTCGGTCGCGTGATCGCCTCCGGCAGCCTCACCGAGGTGCTGGCCGATGCCGGGGTGCGTACGGCCTATCTGGGGGAGGGAGCGTGAGCAGCGCTGAAGCCTTGCCCGAAGCGGCCCCGCCCATGCTCGAGCTGCGGCACGTCAGCGCCTCCTACGGGCGCTTCCGGGCGCTGTTCGACGTGTCCTTCTCCGTTGCGACGGGCTCGGTGGCGGCCATGCTCGGACCGAACGGCGCCGGCAAGTCGACCATCGCCCGTGTCGTCGCCGGCCTCGTGCCCACGACGGCGGGCACCGTCATGCTCGCCGGCCAGGACGTGACCGGGCTGTCCGTCGGCAAGATCGTCCACCACGGTCTCGCCTTCGCCCCCGAGGGCAGGCCGGTCTTCGCCACTCTCGACGTCGAGGACAACCTCCGTCTCACGTTCTGCCGTCAACTGCCGCGCCGGGAGGTGGCCGCAGCGCTGGCCCGCACCTACGGGCGGTTTCCCCATCTGAAGGACCGCCGTCGCCAGCTAGCGGGGACGCTCTCGGGCGGCGAGCAGAGGCTGCTTGCTCTCGCCCGCGTGCTCGCCGTCCCGCCCCTCCTCCTCGTCGTCGACGAGCTCTCGCTCGGCCTGGCGCCGAAAGCCGTCGACGACGTGTTCGCGGCCCTACGCGACATCAACCAGGCGGGCACGACGCTGCTCGTCGTCGAGCAGCAGGTTCCCCGGGCTCTCGAGCTCGCCGACCGCGTGATCGTACTGCGCAAGGGCCGTGTGACCCACGACGTCGCCGTGGCGGAGATGCCGGCTGATCTCACCGCCGAGCTGCTACCCGTGACTCCCTGACGCCCCCGTCATCGAAGGCGCCCATAACAGAGCCTTAACAATTCGATCATGGTGAGCTCACTCCCGAGACGTCAAATGGGAGATGACCTACCAACCACACCCGGATCAGCTCCGGGAGGAGGAGCCCATCATGAAGCTAAAGAACCTGCTGAAAACGAAGTTGCTGCCAGTGACAGCCGGAGCAGTCGTCGTTGCCCTCGCGGCTGGGGGCGTCGCCTACGCGTCGACCCCGTCGACGACGTCCTCGCCGGCGAGCGTGACGGGCGCGGCGGCCGCATCGGCCACGGTGAAAGCCGCCGGGCTGCGTGCTGACGTCCGTTGGCTCGCCCGCCACACGATCCACGCGCAGCTCATCGTCCGCACGAAGGCGGGCTTCGAGACCGTCACGATCGACAAAGGCAAGCTCGACACCGACTCGAGCACCACGATCACGATCACGCGGGCCGATCACGTCAACGTGAGCGCCACGATCAGGTCTTCGACCAAGTTCGTCGGCCTGAGCGAGTCTCAGCTCGGGAGCGGTGACGGCGTCGTCCTTGTGCAGCACGCCGGTTACGCCCTCTATGTGGCGGCCCGTGCGCCCACTTCGGCGTCCAACAGCAACGGCTGAGGACACCCCGTTGCGCGATCGGCTCTTCCCCGTGGCGGGAAACGCTGACAGCAAGCCTTGCCGGCAGAGGACGAGTTCCTCCACCGGCAAGGCTTCTGGCGCGAGGCTGAGGCGATGACACCGGATCTCGGCACGGTCGTCGTCATCGAGGACGACGCCAACATCGCCGAGTTGGTGGATCTGTACCTGAGGCGTGATGGGTTTCGAGTCCTCGTCGCCCGCGATGGCGAGGCCGGCCTCGAGCTCGTTCGGCGGGAGCGTCCCCGCATGGTGGTCCTCGACGTCGGCCTTCCGGGCGAGCGCGACGGTTTCGAGGTGTGCCGCCTGCTCCGGGCGGAGGGCAGCTGGCCGGTGCTCTTCCTGACGGCGCGCGACGACGAGATCGACCGGGTGCTCGGTCTCGAGCTCGGCGCCGATGACTACGTCACCAAGCCCTTCTCACCCCGCGAGCTCGTGGCCAGGGTCCGGGCGGTCCTTCGTCGCACCGAACGACCACCGTTGAGCGAGGCGGTCGTCTCCATCGGCAACATCGCCATCGACCCCTCCCGCCGAGAAGTCCATGTGAACGGCATCCTCGTTGCACTGACGACGCGGGAATTCGACCTCTTGCATTGGATGAGCGATCACAAGGGGTTCGTGCTCAGCCGCCAGCAGCTGCTCGACGGGGTGTGGGGCTCGGGCTGGTACGGCGATGCCCGCACGGTGGATGTCCATGTCGCCCAATTGCGGCGCAAGCTCGGTGATGACCTCCCCCTCCTGACCGTGCGAGGAGTCGGCTATCGCCTCGGGTGACGCCCGTGACCTCGGGGAGGCACGATGAGGCGACGGCTGACGGTGGTGCTCGTGCTGCTGATGGCGGGCACGCTCATCGCGTCCGGCTTCGGCTCGTTGCTCGTCGCCCGCCGGGCGGCCCGCAACGATGCGACGCGCCAGCTCCTCGCCGAGGCCACCGTCCTCGCCCAGGCGTCGTCGAACCTGCGGGCGCCTGCCACCCTCGCGGTGGTCGGCCGGATCCTCCGGCTCGAGAGTGGGCGCGTCATCATCATCACGCCCGCCGGGACGATCCGGAATGCCCTCCCTGCCGGCTTGCACGCGGCGGCTCTGGAGCCTGCGCAGCTGGCTGCAGGAAACGACGTCACCGGCGTGATCGGCGGAACCGTCTTCGCCGCCGTGCCGGCACCACTGAGCGCCCAGCTCGGCGCCCGTCTCCCGCCGGGGACGCACGCCGCTGTCCTGCTGACGCGTCCGGTGGGCACGCTCGGGCCCAGCTGGCTCTACTTCCTGCTCGTGTCGGGTGTCACCCTCGTTGTCGCCGGCGCCGTGGCCGCGTGGCTCTCCCGCCGGATCACCCGCCCCTTGGTGGAGGCGAGCGCCGTGACCGGGAGGATCGCCCGTGGCGAGCTCGGCGCCCGCGTGGCGGCGAGGCCGGGCGACTATCCCGAGCTCGTCTCGCTGGGGGAGTCGATCAACGCCATGGCCGCCCGTCTCGAGGGCGGCCGTGAACGGGAGCGCCAGCTGCTGCTGTCGGTCTCGCACGACCTTCGGACGCCCCTCACGTCGATCCGCGGCTACGCCGAAGCGATCGAGGAGGGCGTCGCCACCGACGTCGGGAGCGCCGCCGGCGTCATCGTCAACGAGTCGAAGCGGCTCGAGCGCCTCGTCGCCGACTTGCTCGATCTTGCTCGTCTCGGTGCCGACCGCCTCTCGCTCCACATCGGGCCGACCGACGTCGGCGAGGTCCTGGGCAAGGCGGTGGAGGCCTTCGGCCCGCGTGCCGAAAGCGCCGGCCTGGTCCTCAATGCGTCAGCGCCCGACGCCGGGCTGCTCGTGGCGGCGGACCCGGACCGGCTCTCCCAGGTGGTCGCCAACCTCATCGAGAACAGCCTGTCGTTCGCCAAGAAGACGGTGAACGTCCGGGTCTGGGTTGCGCCGGGCGCGGCGGCCGGCGCCGGCAACGTCCTTCTCCTCGTGGAGGACGACGGGCCTGGGATCACGCCCGAGGATCTGCAACGGGTGTTCGACCGGTTCTACCAGGCGGATCGGGGTGTGGCCGCTCGCCGTGGCCTCGGCCTCGGCCTCTCCATCGTCGCTGAGCTCGTGCGGGCGATGGGCGGGCAGGTCAGGGCGGAGTCACCGATCGCAGCAGGCGGCGGCACGCGTATGGTCGTGGAGCTGCGGCCGTGGGCGGCGGCGATGACACACTCGGGATGACCGCCGTTAGCAGCCGGTCGGCGGTATACCGGCGTTGTCGAGGGTGAGCAGGGTGCAGATCGTCGATTTGGCGACGAGCCACTTGCTGCTGAGGAAGACGGCCCCACCGGCTGAGCCTGTCAGCACCGGCTTGCCGTTCGGCCCGAGGATGTCGTAGACGACGGCCGCACAGGGACTCGGCAGGAACTCCTTCGTGCAGTCCGCCCCTTGCTCGATCTTGATCGCTTCGACCTTGGCGCCCGCCGCCTCCTTGGCGAGAGCCGAGTGGATCGCCTTCGTGAAAGCGGCTCTCAGGGCGCTCCCGTCCTGCACGACGAGCAGCTTGGGGGCGATGGCCGGATTGGCGAGGTCGAACAGCGTCATATAAGCCGAGTCGATCTCGGTCTTCGAGACGCTGATGGGCGGCAGCGTCCCGGTGACGACGGTCGTCGTCGTCGTCGTGGTCGCCGGCGATGTCTTGGCACAGGCCGCCAAGGCGAGTGCGGCCATGAGGCCGACTGCAGCCGTGCGGAGGGCGGGCAGCAGCGCTGATCGTCTCCGCCCACCGCTTTGCTCTCGTCGGTTCGTGGCCATCGAGGGCCATCCTACGGACCCGACGCCCTGCGGGCACGTGGGCACTCGTCGGCGACACCCCCTAGATTGCGGCCCGATGAGCATTTCGACGAAACGCGGCGACACCGGCACGACAGGGCTCCTCTACGGCGGGAGGGTGCGGAAGGACTCGGCACGCATCGAGTGCAACGGTGCCGTCGACGAGGCACAGGCGGCCCTCGGTTACGCCAGAGCGGTTGTCCTCGCCACAGGGGCGAGCGGGCCGGGCAACTTGAGCGCCGATGCGCTCGACGGCATGCTCGTCTCGATCGAGCGGGATCTGTGGGTTCTCATGGCGGAGGTGGCGACCTCCGACAATCACCGCTCGAAGCTCGTCGCCGGGACGTCGCTCGTCACCAAGGAAATGGTCGAGGTCCTCACCAGTCGCGTGACCGCCCTCGAAGCGCTCCAGCTCGTGCCGAAGGATTTCGTCGTGCCGGGGGAGAATCTCGCCGGGGCGTCCCTGGACGTGGCCCGCACGGTCGTGCGACGAGCCGAGCGCCTCGCCGTCGCCGCCGGGCTGCCGGCGATCTCCGCCGTCGTCCCCTACCTGAACCGCTTGTCCGACCTCTGCTGGCTGCTGGCACGCGCCGTCGAACGCGAGCACCCCATGGCCCGGATGGGGCCGCCCAAGCGAACACGCCACTCGCCCCGCCTCGCCGCGAACGACAGCACGCCGACGAGCGGGCAATGATGAACCCATGAACGTCCACGTCGCCGTCGCCTCGATGCCCCCTGACAGCGTCGCCGCGGTCGGGCATCTCGTCTTCGAGGGACTCATCCCAGCCGGAAGCGGTGTCGAGCTCGATCGGGCGATCTGCGAGCAGCGCTCGTTCGCCGGCAAAGCCGGCGAGTCGCTCGTCGAGCCGGAGGGTGATCACCTCCGCCTGCTGGTCGGAGTGGGCGCGGCGAGCGACCTCTCGACGGGCGCCGTGCGGCGGGCGGCCGCCACGTTCGCCCGCGCCGCCTCGAATTGTCAGTCGGCCTGTCTCGACCTCGCCCCCGTCGTCACGGGCGCCTCGCGGGCGGCCACCGTCACCCAAGCGGCCGTGGAGGGGATCGGCGGGGCGACGTACCGTTTCTCGAGGTACCGAAGCACCGAGCGGCCGGCGGCGTTGAGCTCGGTCGTGCTCACGGTGGCAGCGGCTGACGAGAGCGCCGCCGTCGACGGCCTCGCCCGCGGGGTCGCCCTCGCCGATGCCGTGGCGCTCGCCCGCGATCTCGTGAACACGCCGGCGGCCGACATGACACCGTCGCGCATGGCGGAGGTGGCTCGTGAGGTGGCCGACCGCGCCGGCCTCGGTCTGACCGTCCTCGACGAGGCCGCCATCCGGGCGGAGCGCCTCGGCGGTCTCTGGGGCGTCGCCCGCGGCTCTGCGGAGCCGCCCCGGCTCATCACGCTCTCCTACGAGCCGGAAGGGGCGGGCGGGGCGACAGCACCCACCGTCGCCATCGTCGGCAAGGGCATCACCTTCGACTCCGGCGGCCTCTCGCTGAAAAGCGGCGAGGGCATGATGGCGATGAAGGACGACATGAGCGGCGCCGCCGTCGTGATCGCCGCCCTCGGGGCGTGCCGGGCGACGGGCGTGCAAGTGCGAGTGATCGGAATAGCCCCCTGCACCGAGAACATGCCGAGCGGCACCGCAACAAAACCCGGCGACGTTCTCACCACTCGCAATGGCAAGACCATCGAGGTGCTCAACACCGACGCCGAGGGTCGGCTCGTGCTCGCCGACGGCTTGGCGTTGGCGGCCGAATCCGCCCCAGACGCCATCATCGACGTCGCTACTTTGACGGGCGCCTGCGTGGTGGCGCTCGGCTCGGAGGTGGCCGGCGTGATGGGCAACGACTCGCGCCTCGTTGCTGCGGTGCAGCGGGCGGCCGAACGGGCGGGCGAGCCCGTGTGGCACCTTCCTCTCCCGCAGTCCTACAAGAAGCTGTATGAGTCCAACATCGCCGACATGAAGAACATCGGCCGCCCCGGTGGTCCAGGCGCCCTGCTCGCCGGGCTGATCCTGGAGGAGTTCGTCGGGGACCGGCCCTGGGCGCACATCGACATCGCCGGTCCTGCGAACACCGATGAAGACGCCTTTGATCAGCGCAAGGGTGCGACCGGGTTCGGCGTGCGGACTGTGATCGAGTTGTTGTCGAGCTACGAGACGATCGGCGCTCCGGCCGATCACGCCGCAGACGGGAGCGTTCGATGACCGGTCCTACTCCGAATCGGCGCCCGGCCGCCTCATCGAAGGCGGCCGCCTCGAGGCGGGCTGCACCGGGTGCATCGCCCGCCGGCGCGGCGAGGAAGGCGCCGCCCGCCGGCACGTCCGCATCTGCCGGCCGCGTGCCTGTGAAGAGGACCGCTGCCCGCACTGGCAGCGCCGCCGGGGCTGCCGGCGCTGCCGGCGCCCGGGTGGTGAAGAAGGCCGCGTCCGCCCGCAGAAGCACCCCGCAGCGAACTGCCGCGACCACGTCGGCCCGCAAGGTGACCGCACGGGCGGCGGCTGTCGTCGGCACCACGGCCGCCGTGGTCCCGGCCCGTCCCGCCACTCTCGCGATCGACATCGGCGGGACAGGCTTAAAGGCATCCGTGCTGGACGCCGAAGGTCGATTGCTGGCCGATCGGGTGCGCGTGGCGACGACCTACCCGGTCACGCCCGAGGAGATGGTGGATCAGCTCGTCAAGCTCGTCCAGCCGCTGCCGGCGGCGGACCGGGTCTCAGTGGGTTTCCCGGGTGTCGTGCGGAGGGGACACGTCCTCACGGCGCCGCATTTCGTGACGAAGTCGGGTCCCGGCACGAAGGTCGTGAAGGAGCTCGTGGCGCGCTGGACGGGCTTTGACCTTGCAGAGGCGCTGGCGGCGAAGCTCGGCATCCCGGTGCGGGTGGCGAACGACGCCGACCTGCAGGGTTGGGCCGTCATCAGCGGCCGGGGCATCGAGATGGTCGTGACGCTCGGGACCGGTGTGGGCACGGCCCTGTTCGCCGAGGGGAAGCTCGCGCCCCACCTCGAGCTGGCTCATCACCCCTTCCGCAAAGGCGAGACGTACAACGAGCAGCTGGGTGACGCCGCCCTCAAGCGCATCGGCGTGCCGAAGTGGCGCAACCGGGTCCTCGAGGCGATCGGGAACTTCGATCGACTCGTCAACTACGACAGCCTCTATCTCGGCGGTGGCAACGCCCGCCACATGCAGGGGCATGTCGACCCGTCCATCACCATCGTCGACAACCTCGCCGGCATCGTCGGCGGCATCAAGCTCTGGGTGCACGGAGGGCATTGATTCGACGCCGGCGGGCCATGACACCTTGAGGCCGACGACGTGGCCGGGGGATGTGGGGGATGAAGTCAGGTCCCGAGCCAGCTCGGTGACGCATCGAGAAGAAACCGCGTGACCGCCAGTGCCCGGTCGAACGTGTCGCACAGGAGCTCCTCGCCGGCGAGCACCCGCGCGAGTGACACCTCCCGGCGGGCGACGATCGTGAGCCGCCGAACGGCGGCTTCGGTCACCGAGCCGAACGAGTCCGTCGCAGAGATCTCGAGGGGCAGCTCCAAGCCGCCTACTCCGGAGAGGTCGAGTGTGAGCCGGAGGAGGTCAGGGGCGTTCGGCAAGGGCGGGACGCCCCAGTTGAACGTGAGCGGGAAGAACCATTTGTCGGGCGGGTCGGCGTCCTCGGGCAGCGCCACGACGGCGTCCTCGAAGTCGAGGAGCACGCGAGGTTCCACCTCGAGGGCGAGATGGAGGTCGATGGGGCCGCCGCAGCCTTCCTCCGGGTGAAGGTCGACCTCCCAGAACTGACGGAGCGAGTACGTCTCGACGAAGTGCCGCTCGTCGTGCACGTGGAATCCGTGATCGACAGCATGATCTTTGAGCTCGGCCACGTAGCCGGCCACGTCAATGACCGCCATGTCGTCGCGAGTGTATGCGCCCCCGGCGAGCTACCGTGCCCGCTCGTGGATGGAGCCTCGATGATCGCCCTGCTGAACGAAGCGGCTCGCCAGGTCGGCAGGGCTCTGAAAGACCTCTCCGACTGGGGTCTGGCAGGGACTCGCCCTGGTCAGTACCGGTCCGACCTGGCTGCCGATCGGGTGGCGGTCGAGGTCTTGACAGGGGCGGGTTTCTCGGTGATGAGCGAGGAGTCGGGATTGACCGAAGTCGCCTCCTCCCCCTACCTCGCCGTGCTCGACCCCGTCGACGGCTCGACGAACGCCTCGCGGGGCCTCGCCTGGTTCGCCACGAGCATCTGCGTTCTCGACGAGGAAGGCCCGCTTGCTGCCCTCGTCATGAATCAGGCCACCGGCCGGCGCTATGAGGCGACGCGTGGCGGGGGCGCACAGCGTGACGGCCTCGCCATCCACCCGTCGCAGTGCCGCCACCTCGGCAGGGCTGTCATCGGGCTGTCCGGCTATCCGAGCCGCTACCTCGGATGGAAGCAGTACCGCGCCCTCGGTGCGGTCGCCCTTGATCTGTGCGCCGTGGCCGACGGCACGCTCGACGGCTACCTCGACTGTGGCCGGAACGCCCACGGCGGGTGGGACTACCTCGGGGGTCTGCTCGTGTGCCAAGAGGTCGGTGCGGGCGTGGTCGATGGGCTTGGTCGCGAGCTCGTCGTCCGCGGTCATGGCGACCGACGCGCACCCGTCGCCGCCGGCACGCCCGAACTTCTCGAAGCGCTCGTGGCCGCTCGCCGCAGCCTCGAGCCTGGCTGAGACACGGGTCTCGAGCACTACCCTCGGGGACGAATGGAAGACGACGGCGTGACCCAGAGCGCGCACACCCCGGACGCCGCCCGCGCCCCGGACGGGCAGCGAAGCCCGGGACCGCTGCAGGCGCTCCTCGACCTGCAAGCCCACGATCTGGCTCTCGACCGGCTGGCCTATCGCTTGCGGGAGCTGCCGGAGCGGGCACGGCTCGACGAACTGGACCGGCAGCGTGCCCAGCTGAGCCGCCGGCTCGAGGTGGTGGAGGCGAACCGGGCGGAGCTCGCTCGCCAGCAGGACGAGCTCGACGGACACGTGCAGGCGCTCGTCTCTCGGATCGCGGTGATCGAAGCACGCTTGCGCTCGGGCACGGCCGGGTCGTATCGCGATCAGGAGGCGATGGCGAACGAGACCCGGTCGCTCGACCAACAGCGCCGCGACTACGAGGACCGGGAGCTCGACATCATGGAGCAGCTGGAGCCCGTCGAGACGGAACTGGCCTCGGTGGCTTCAGACCTCGCTCGCATCGACGCGGAGCGGGCTGACGCATCGTCGCAGCTGGCGGCGGGAGAAGCGACGATTGCAGTCGAGCGTTCCGAGGTCGTCGCCGAGAGGGAGCCGCTGGCGGCATTGCTGCCGCCGGAGCTGGCCATCTCCTATGAGCGATTGCGGGCCAAGTTGGGGGGGATCGGCGCTGCCAAGCTCGTAGACGGTGCCTGCAGCGGCTGCCACCTGCGGCTGCCGTCGCGCGAGCGCGACGAGGTCGTGCACGCTCCGCAGGGTACCGTCTTCTACTGCGATCAGTGCGGACGGATCCTTGTGCCGTGAGGGTCCCTCGGCCGTCGCTTGGCTCGACGTCAGCTCGGTCGATGCTGAGTCGTCCGTCCGTCCCACGGTGAGGGTCGTCCCGTGTTGATTCTCGTCCGTCACGGGCAGAGCGAGGCGAACGCCTCCGGGCTGCTCCTCGGCCGGACAGACTCGGAGTTGACGGATCTGGGACGACTGCAGGCCGAGCGCCTCGGCGCGGCGCTGGCGGCGACGGGGCTCGCAGGTTCGAGCTCGGACCTCGTGCCGTTGCGCATCCTCACGAGTCCGCTCCTGCGGGCGCAGGTGACGGCGCAGATCATCAGCGAGGCCCTCGGCCGGAACGCTCCCGCACCCGAGATCGAGGATCGCTTGATCGAGCTCGACTACGGGGATCTCGAAGGCAAGCGTCCATCGGAGCTCGCCGACGGCGTCTGGGCGAGCTGGCGTGCCGACGCCTCCTGGAGGCCGCCCGGCGGCGAGTCGTTTCCCGACCTCCACGAGCGGGTCGACCCGCTGTGGGCCTCGCTGGCGCCGGAGGCAGCCGCCGGCGACGTGATCGCCGTCAGCCATGTGTCACCCATCAAGGCGGCGGTGGCGTGGGCGCTCGGCGCCGGGCCCGAGCTCGCATGGAAGCTGTCGCTCGGTGTGGCTTCGATCACGCGCATCTCACTTCAGCGCTCTTCGCCGGCGCTCGTGAGCTTTGGTGAAACAGGGCACCTGCTTGGGCTGTGACATCCCTTGTTGCTTCGACCGGGCTCGGAGCGGCCGTCCGCGTGGGAGAATGAAGCGTGGCGAGTCGGCCGGGTGACCGCGGCCTGACGGCGGTGGGCTTGCTCACCGGCGTTCGGCTGAGGAAGGTCGGGGCTCCACAGGGCAGGGTGCTGGCTAACGGCCAGTCGGGGCGACCCGAAGGACAGTGCCACAGAGAGAAGACCGCCGATGGCACGGTTCGCCGTGTACAGGTAAGGGTGAAACGGTGCGGTAAGAGCGCACCAGCGCCCGGGGCGACCCGGGCGGCTCGGTAAACCCCACCCGGAGCAAGGCCAAACGTGGGACGGGCTGCCCGCCCTATGTCCCCAGGTGGGCCGCATAGATGGATGGTCACCCCGCCGGAACCGGGCAACCGGGGCCGGCGGACAGAACCCCGCCTATAGGCCGACTCGCCACACACACCGGCCTAAAGATTCGTTAAAATACCTTCTGGCCTGCGGTTTCGTCCTGTCCGTAGGTGCCCGTTGGTGACCGAAAAACACCGCTGTAGTCCTCAGGAACTGAGGACTTTCTGAGGACCTGAGGACTTTTTGAGGACCGAATCCGGTCGTTGATTGGGCTGCGGAGGCGCCATGGCAAGCATCGACAAGAGGCCCAACGGCCGATACCGGACGAGGTGGCGCGAGTACCCCGGCGGTCCGCAGAAGACCCGCCACTTCGACCGAAAGGGGGACGCCCAGCAGTTCCTCGACGGCGTCCGAGGCGATCTCGCCCACGGCCTCTACATTGACCCGGCCGGGGGGCGCACTCTGTTTCGTGACTACGCCGAATCGTGGCGAGCCGGCCAGGTCCACCGGCCCAGCACAGCCGCTCAGGCCGAGACCTATCTGCGTCTGCACGCGTACCCCACGCTCGGCCGCAGGCCGCTCGGCGCCATCCGTCGGAGTGAGGTTCAAGCCTGGGTGAAGGCGCTCAGCGGGAAGCTTGCGCCCGGGTCGGTCGAGCTCGTTTACCGATGGGTGTCGACCATCTTCAAGGCGGCAGTCGGCGACCGGCTGATCGCCGCCTCTCCCTGCATCCGGATCGCGCTGCCGAAGCGCGCCGACACCGAAGTGGTGCCGCTCAGCGTGAGCGAAGTCGAGTCCCTGGCGGCCGCAGTTCCCGACCGCTACAGGGCCCTGATCGTCTTCGCCGCCGGGATGGGACTGCGGCAGGGCGAATGTTTCGGTCTCACCGTCGACCGTGTCGACTTCCTGCGCGGTCACGTGCGTGTCGACCGGCAGCTCATCTCGGCCCGAGGCGGAGTGCCCGAGTTCG
>Ga0187883_10000120_pt1 | contig 53664 bp, 46 predicted proteins | sample June2016WEW_20_1_2_FD_132966 | JGI IMG/M metagenome (GOLD analysis project Ga0187883, IMG submission 132966) | Peatland microbial communities from SPRUCE experiment site at the Marcell Experimental Forest, Minnesota, USA - June2016WEW_20_10 | ecosystem: Environmental > Terrestrial > Soil >...
CCGATCTCGACGCCGCCCTCGAATGGGCCGGCAAAGCAGCCGCTGCCTGCGAGGGACCGGTTGAGGTCCGGCCCGCACAAGGATGACCGACACGCTGGAGGAGGTCTTCCGGCGCGAAGCGGGCCGCTGCACCGCCACCCTGATCCGTGTCCTCGGCGACATCGACCTCGCCGAGGACGCGGTGGCGGAAGCGTTCGCCATCGCCGCCGAGCAGTGGCCGAAGACGGGGACACCGCCCAACCCGGGCGGCTGGATCACCACGACCGCCCGCAACCGCGCCATCGACCGCCTGCGACGCGAGTCAACCCGCGGCGAGCGTCATCTCGCGGCCCATCGACTCCACACCGACAGCATGCACCCTGACCACAATCCCGAACTCGACAGGCTCGACGACTTCGTCGACGTCGTCGCCGATGACCAGCTCCGGCTCATGTTCCTGTGCACGCACCCCGCCCTCGGCGCCGATACGCAGGTCGCTCTCATCCTCCGGCTCCTCGCCGGCCTCGAGACCAATGAGATCGCCAGGGCGTTCCTGGTGCCTGAGGCGACGATGGCGCAACGGATCGTGAGGGCCAAGCGCAAACTGCACGACAATCACGCCTCCTACCGCATACCCCGCGCCGCGGAGCTCCCGGACCGGCTCCGCGCGGTCCTCACCGCCATCTATCTGATCTACACCGAAGGTCACACCGCCACGTCGGGACAGAGCCTGACGAGAACCGATCTATCGACCGAAGCGATCCGGCTCGGGCGGACCCTCATCGAGCTGATGCCCGGCGAACCGGAGGCCACCGGTCTGCTCGCCCTGATGCTGCTCACCGACTCCCGCCGTCCCGCCCGCGGCAACACCTGCGGGACCATGGTGCGCCTCGCCGACCAGGACCGCTCCCGCTGGGACCCGACACTGATCACCGAAGGCCACGAGCTCGTGCGCGCCTGCCTTCGCCGCAACCAGCCAGGACCGTTCCAGATCCAGGCAGCGATAGCCGCGGTGCACGCCGCCGCCCCCACCGCCGAGGCCACCGACTGGTCCCAGATCATCGCCCTGTACGACCAGCTCTACGCCCTGCGCCCCCACCCTGTTGTTGCCCTGAACCGATCGGTGGCCATCGCGGAGCTCCACGGCCCTGCCGAGGGCCTGGCCGCGCTCGCCGAGATCGACGCCGCCACGCTCGACGACTACCAGCCCTACCACGCTGCCCGCGCCGACCTTCTCGCACGAGCAGGTCGCCGCGACGAGGCACTCGGCGCGTACGACCGAGCCATCGGACTCACTACCAACGCGGTCGAACGCGACTTTCTCATGCGCCAACGGGCCGCCCTCTGAGTAGACAGCTGCAGTCCCAAATTGTCCGACGCTTCAATGTCGATTGGACCTTCCCCGTTCGGCAGCGGAACGCTTGTGCGGTCCCTGATCGCTGACGGTCTGATCGACGAGCTGCACCTGTTCGTCTACCCCCTAACCCGAGGTGCGGGACCACGCCTCTTTCCCGACGACCCGCCGACGAAATGGTCGCTGACTCGAAGCGTGACCTACGACAACGGGGTGCTCTACCTCGTCTACAAGGCGGCTGCTTCATAACACCCCACCCAAATCCGGTTGCCAGCCAGCCGCTCGCGCTCCAGGTGCCGAGCTGACTCCAGTGCTCCTGCAGGACGAAGCGAGCCCGGTCCTGCGGTTCACCGGCGGTCCACGCGGTGCGGAAGGGCCGCTCACCGGGGTGGTGGACCCCGACCCCGCTGCCCGCGATGCTCGCGAGTTCAGCGATCTCCCGCTCGCGGGGAAGGCGAAGCTCTAGCCGCGAGGTGTGCGCCGTTAACCCAAACAACGGCCACAGGCTGGCGATCACACCTAGATCATCTCCCGCGGGCCAGGCAACGGCCACTGATTTCCTCCCGGCCGGCCCGCCCCCCTCACGATCACCCGCACATCAGCGAGAAGCGGATGGCGCGCTACGGCGAGGAACGAATCGCCGCGCGGCCCCACGGGACCTGGCGGCGCATCGGAACCCACGCGATCTTCGCACCGCCGCCCGGACCGTAGCCAGGCGCGTGGCGCGGGTCGTCCGCGCGGATCCGGACCTCGAATGTGCATTCTAATGGCATCACTCTTCACATCATGCTCGTACGTATGTTCTAATTACCGGCATGTCTCCCGTCACCCGCGCTACCCGGTCGCGGTCAGGTGCTCCCCTCCGGATGCACCTGTCCCGGCCGCCGGGTGCCTGCCGCCGCTCCGGACGACGCGAGCCCCGGCCGCCGCCAGCCGTTGGCGCGGACACGGTGACCGTAAGGCGAGGGCCGGTCCCTGAAGATCATTTCGGGAATGGGCGGCAACGACCGCTCACCGGGCGCCGGGCCTGGCGCAGGGGGTAACTGACGGCTAGGCCATGGTGCCTGGCTATATCGGCTGCCGCCCGCAGGCTCCTTTGCAGCTGGCAATCGATCACTTGCTTCCCAGCCAGCCTTCCTACCGGTAATGACCAGCGGGATATGCCAGATACAGGCCGCACGCAGAGGTGAGAAAGTGAGAACGTACTTCGAACACAATATCGGCCCCCAGGACCATCGGCTCGCTGACCTGAGGCACCGGACTACGGAACTCGAACGCGAGCTTTCTGATGCGCGCAGGTCGCTTGAACGTGAGCTTGCGCAGTCCGCAGGCAGGCCGGCCGGCGGCCAGCTACCGTCGCCTGACGAGCGCACCAAGGTACTCGTCAACCATGGCCGGCGAAGCGCCTATCACCGGCGTTTCTCGCGCGGACGCAAGATAGCGATAGGTACGGCTGTCGTCGCGCTGCTGGCCAGCATCCTGGTGCTGATCCTGGCCGGTGGCGGGGCCTCGTGGCCGCCTAGCGTGGCAACGGTGCAGGCTGAAGCCGCCAGTGCTTGCCAGAATCCCGACGTAAAATCCGAGCCCGGGCAGGTCAACTTCGCCTGCGCGACGGCGACGCGTCAGATCCTGTGGGCATTCGCGCTGATGACGAGCACCGACGACCCGGACTTCGCAGATGCCAAGACTGGCCGGCTGGGCCTGGAACCGATTACGCCAGCGCAAGGCGGCGTGGTCGCCTGGTCCTTGAATCTCCATCATCCGTACAGCCCAGCTGATCCGGTCGACAGCCTCGAGGTGGCGGCGCGGGCTATCAACAACATTATCGGCGGCGCCACCGTGACCAGTGCTGACGGCCGCCCGGTTGTCCAGCCCGGGCTCGAGGGCTACGCCGCGAACTGTGTGAGGTACACGGGATCAGCAGCGCTGCTTTCCCGGGCGGGCTTCCCGAGCCTGTGCGCCAGGCCCGTGAGCAGTCCGGCCGGGCAGGCTGCGCTGGTGGCCGATGTCTACCAGAAGTGGCTTGTCGGCGCGGCTCCGCTGGCCGCGCAGGACGCAGCCGTGCTGTTTGAGAACGCGAGCAACCCCGGTGACCCACGGGTCCAGGCCATCCTCACGCAGCTGCTGACACCGAAACTATCGGCATAATCTCAACGCAATCTGCAAATCGGCCCTGGTAACAAAGTCCATAGTGCATTTTAGGAGAGAGTGAGCTCATGCATTCCGCTGGCAAGCCCCGGTGGCAGCAGATGACCGCGCTCGTGAGCCTCAGCGCGGGCGGAGTGGTGACAGGTTTCTCTTTTGTCCCGGGATCGGCAGCTGAGCTAGCGTCGCCAACTGGCATGCCGATTCGCTTGATGGCCCTTGAGCAATCGGCGCGGCCTGCACCCGCGGGTGACGCAACGCTGCGCTCAGCCATAGTCAATGTTGCCAATTACTACCTCCGGCTGGCCGAGGAGAGGACGCCGGGCGAGATCGAGGCAATGATCTGGCAACACGACAGTATAGATGGTGTCGACCACGGCGAATCGTGCGCAGCTTTTGCCAGTTTGACACTGGAGTTGGCTGCCCAGGTAGTTGGCCAGCACAGCTGGGTGACGGGGGGCAGCAGCTACCCGTGGCCGCTCCATAGCTGGGCCGATGTCCGCGTTGACCCGAATCCGGCGTCGCTCGGCATTATCTCGGTCCGCCAAGATGCGCAGGCGCACGATCGCTGGCACCCGCTGGGCGACGGCTACGAACCGCTACCAGGCGACTGGGTCCTTTTTGATGGTCACGTGGAGGTGGTCACGAAATATGCCGGCGGAGTCTTGCACACCATCGGTGGTGATTCCCTGCCGAATTTTTCGGTCAATGCTCATGAATTTCCTGATCCGCTTGCGGCCCAGGGCGTGGTCGGATTCGTCAACAACGGTGAGCTTCCCGGCACCGCGGCCAGGACAGGCGGTAGCCCGGACGCACAGCACGTCGCGGACAGCAGTGGTCTTCCGATAGCGGCTGTGCACGTCTCAGCCGGTCACCGCCGGCGAGACCGGGCGACCCCGGGTCTGGCGGAGATTCCCGGTGCGCCGGCCGCCGGCTCGGCCAAGCGGGTAGCCGCGCGGCCACCTACGCACGGCGGCAGCCGGCCTGCGCAGCAGGCTAGCCCTCGCAAGACGGTCAGCGCAGCGGTGCCAGGGGCAGGCCCCCCGGGGGCAGCCGTTACGCCTAGGGCCGCGCCGCGAGGCGGGGCAGCCATCCCTGGCTTGTCCATAGCCGCGCACGAGCTCTCCGCCCGGTCGAAAACGCCCTCGGCAACTCCATACCGCAGGCATCATCCGTCACCTGCTCTGGCGCCTGCGCCTGCGCCTGAGACGGACGATCATCAGGCGTTCATCGGCGCGGTCGCGCCCGGTGCGGTTGCTTCCCAACGCAGGTACGGTGTCCCCGCATCGGTGACAATAGCGCAGGCCATCGACGAGTCTGGCTGGGGCCAGAGCAAGCTTGCCACCAACGATCACAACCTTTTCGGAATCAAGGGCACCGGACCCGCTGGCAGCGATTCGCAGCTGACGCAGGAGTACGAAAATGGCCAGCCCGTGACGCGCACGGCGTCATTCCGCGTTTACCATACCTTCGCCGAGAGCATCGACGATCATGGCAGGCTCCTCGCGACAAGCGGGTACTACCGGCAGTCCATGGCTGACCGCAAGGATCCCGATGCGTTCGCGGCCGCGCTGACGGGTGTCTATGCGACGGATCCAGACTACGGCGCGAAGCTCATCAGTCTCATGCGGCAGTATGACTTGTACCGCTACGACGCTGTCGCGACATCCGGGGCGCCCCATGCCGCGGCGCCGGGCGGAGCAGCCATCCCTGGACTGCCACGTGCTGCTGCTGCCCTGCCCCGCACCGTTGCCAGCCGGTATGAGCAGCACATTCCCCTGTCCGTCAGGAACGACTTCCTGTCGACAGCCAGGGTTCCGCTCATTCGCGCGGAGCCTCTCTACCGCGATGTTGCCAGCCACAGCGGTATCCGCTGGGAGCTGCTGGCTGCCTGCGACTGGATGCAGTGCGAGGCTCAGCCACGTTACTCACCGGTTCACGGCGAGAAGCTAGGCACCGTAAATCCCGATGGTTCGGTTTACCGCACGAAATCAGCGGCGCTGGAACGGTGCGCTGAGGACCTGGCCAAGCTGGCCCAGGCGGTTTACCGTATCGACCCGACCGGCGAGACGGATCTCTCCGTTCGCGAGCTGGCCAACGTCTTCGCGGCTTTCCGTTGGGGCGGGCTGCTGAAACTGCACCGCACATCCGCCATGGAATTCCCGTATTCCGTCGAAGGCCTGACTGTCCGGCACGTTAGCATGCGCTGGCCTAACATAGCTGAGCTGAATGCGCCGGATAAGCCAGGTGGTCGATTCCATATGCCCTTCGGGGCGGTCCCTATCGTACTGGGCCTCAACTACCCGGCCACAGTCTAGCCCCCGTGTGCCAAAGCATTGAAAAAGGTGGACTGCGTGGTTCGTTTCTTGCTCTTCATGTTGGGCGTGCGCACCGTGGATAGGCCGTTGCAACGCGAAGCAGGCCGGTACCGGACTGACGTTTCGCACGACGGGGCCGAACCAGGAATGCCGCCGGATTCAAGCCCGCGCTCGCGGATATCGCCCTGGGTCAAGAGGGCTACGGCAATGGTCGCAGCGGGACTAATATTCCGCAGGGCGATTGCGTCCGTGGTATTGATCGCGCTTTCGGCCGCGCTGCACCTTGCGGGCCTCAACATCCATCTTCCGAGTATCAGGTTCGCCTGGCCGTGGCAAACGATCAGCGCATCCACCACCACCACCAACGCCGAGCTGGGCCCTTGGGTGCTGCAGAAGATTGAGGGAATCGCCAAGCCAGCCCTCGGCGAGGCGAGCTTCACTTTCTTCTTTACGCATAAGGTCGCTAAGAGCATTGGCCCCTGGCCGTGCTGGTACGCCAGTACCTTCTACGCAGTCGGCCATGCGTCCGCCACCGTGGACCTCAATCCAGGCGCTGCCTGGTGGGCGCCGTCTTCAGGTCACTTCCGCTTGCAGGTCCTTAACCGGCCCGGCGGCGGCAGGCCTGGTCACGTGACGGTGATGATGGTACTCCCGCGACCGCAGCTCCCGGATTCTGTTCACGACGTCACAATCGACAACATCCCCTCGAAGCCGATAGACACCCAGCATAGCTGGACGTACCCCGGATTTGGCTGCGGTGTAGTGCTGCGGCCTCAGTTTTCGGACGCCGTGCTCTATTCCGAGGCACAGGACATCGCCTTTTATAAGTCTCAGCACATCCCGCAGGTTACCCGCCCGCTCATAACAGCCGCAGAGACCGAAGCAGCACAGACGATTAGAGACAACTTCATTCAGCCAACGGTTAATGCGCTGGGCTATATACTCGACCGGTTCGCTATCCGCTGGGCGATCCCGGCACCGTAGCGGCAGCGTGCGACCTCGTGGCCTGCGTATCGGCGCCCTGGTCACATCGGCCAGCGTCCACCACAGTCGGTGATGTTGTGCGCGCCCTGGGTATACCGACCGCGGGGAGAGCCATCCGGAGCGGCAGGACGCCGGCGCCCAGATGACGCACCGGCTCACGATAATCCCGCCTCGGCACGTGTAACCCGGCCCGCACCGGGGCAGCGGCCATAGGACGTATGCGGCTGTTACGAAGCTGAGCCGCTGTTGTCGCAGCCCATGGTGAGGTGTTTCAATGCAGGCAACTGACGCCCGCTCCGACTGGTGGCCGCTCGCTGCATGCCGGTCCGAGGATCCGGAGATATTCTTCCCGATCTCCTCGCTGGGCTCGGGACTGCATCAGGTGGCCCAGGCTAAGGCCGTGTGCGGCCGCTGCCGGGTTCGGCCGGAGTGCTTGTCGTACGCCCTGGCCTCCCGCCAGGTGCACGGCATCTGGGGCGGTACCAGTGAGGAAGAGCGGCAGCTCATACGCGAGCGCGAGCGCGAGCGCGTGCGGAAGACGTCCGCTGCCTAGCGGCGCGAGGATGAAAGGGCCGGTGGCGGCGGCTAGCGCCCCGAGCTCCCTGACAAGTCAGCCGCCAAATGGGGGCTTGCGATGCTGCGCTCGGTTACCAGGACGGCGGCAAGCTGATGGCCGCCGGAGCGGGCGTCGGTGCAGCTTGGCTGGCCTGGCCGGCCGGGATGCCCAAGCCGGCCTGGATGCTCACTGCGGCCTCGTACAGCGCGATGTGGTCGGGGCTCAGGCCCGCACCTCGGGCGTTGCTCGGATCCCCGAGTTTCCTGGCCATTTCCCGCGCGACGCTGAGCTGCGCCTCGGCGGCTGGCGGGTCGCCGTTGCGGGCGGCGGTCAGGGCCCGCAGCAGGGCAAGCGCCCCCAGCAGCGAGATGGCTTCGGCCCTGCCGTCAGCGGCCGGCCGCGTCAGGACGGCGGTGGCCTTGCGTGCCGTCTCCTCTGCCTGGGCATAGCGGCCCGCTTCCAGGAGGATCCGAGCAAGCAGGTAGGCGCTCGCCGCTGCCAGCAGCAGGTCTCCCGCCCGCTGCGCGGCTGTCAGGGCCCGGCTGGCGGCGCCTTTGGCGCTCTCATATTCGCCGGTCTTGGCCAGGGCCGCCGCGCATGCCTGGTAGCTGGCGGCCATCACCTCATGCAGCACCGCTCGGTCGCGGTGATCATGCGCGGCGCCCAGGGCGGATTGGAGATCCGGCAGCAGATCATTCAGCAGCTCGGCCAGCTCACCATAATGCCGGGCGCTGGCCAGTGCCCACGCCTCATCGGCTTTCGCCCGCAGCCTCGCAGCTGGCGCTGGCCAGCGGGCCGGGCCGGCGCGCCGCTGGCATTCTCCCGATGCCACGTAACGCAGCGCCTGGGCACTCGCCGTGCTGGCAACGGGCCCGCTGCGCGGGCCGGCCGGGTGCGGGGGCAGCGGCGTGCCCAGCGCGCTGGCGACCGCTTCCAGCAGGGACATTGCGTCGACCTGGATGAGGCCCCGCTCGACCTGCGATACCCAGGACGGCGGCTGGTCGAGCAGCCGGGCCAGTTCCGCCTGGGACAGGCCCCGACGGCGGCGCTGCTTGGCGATCGCCCACCCTAATGCCAGCTGCTGGTCCATCGCCTTCACCCGCTAATGGCTGTACCGGTCCCGATCGAGGCTGCATTCATCGTGCGAAACGAGAATTGCAGTTGGACTTGCACTGCGCAACTGCGCGCGGTTAGGCCTGGTCCCCGTCCGAGGTGGCGGGCGCGGGGGTCGGCGCAGGGGATGGCGTCGGGGCCGGCGCGGACCCGGAGATCGCCCCTGGCTTGGCGCGGGCCGGCAGGCTTTGCACCAGGCGGCTGGGCCTGAGGCTGCTCAGCGCCGGGGCCCGGGCTACCAGGATCACTCCGCTGATCAGCGTCACGAGCCCCACGGCCTGCAGCGCGATCAGCCCGGGCGAGACGTGGATGACGTCGCCGAAGACCACGACGCCCAGCAAGATCCCGGCGACGGGCTCCGCGGCGGTGATGGCCGGGAGTGACGCATGCAGCGGCGCCGCGTTGAAGGAGCTCTCCATCAGCCACAGGGCGACCAGGCTCGTGGCCAGGAGGCAATAGGCCGGCCAGCTGGTCAGCGCCGCTACGAGCGAGTGCCTGCTGATGGTTTGCACGGTCTGGCGGGTCAGCGCATCCGAAATCCCGAATATCAGGCCGCTCGCGATGCCGGTCAGAAGGGCGCGATGATGGCCTTCGCGATGCCATCCTGCGCGGACCAGGCAGAGGGCGATAGCGCCGATCGCTGCTGCGGCCGGCCAGTAGGTGCCGGAGCCGAACCGCAGTCCCTGAGTATTGATCGACCGCGAGACCGACAACGCGGCGACGCCCGCGCTGAGCAGGACCGCACCGATCAGCTCGGACTTCCGCGGGCGCTCGCCGCTGAGCGGCACCGCCACAATCAGCGCAAAGATCAATTCCGTGGCGAGCAGGGGCTCAGCGACCGACAGCGAAAGGTGGCCGATCGTCCAGGCCGAAAGGATCTGTCCCGCCACCATGATGGCGATCCCAGCCAGCCAGCGGCGCTGCCGCAGTAGCTCGGCGATCAGCCGCAGGCGCAGGAAATAGGAGTTCGGCGCCTGCTCGGCGGCATGCTGCTGGAGCACGAGGCCGACCCCGATGAGCATGGCGGCAATGAGGCCGATCGCGATGTTCATCGACCCGCACCGCGGGCCTTCAGCAGGGGTGGCCGGCTGAGCATGATCACGCCCGAGCCGTCCTTCGGCCGGCGGCAGCGCGCGGATCCGCCACTGCACCCGCACGGCGGGACCGAGCCCGCCCAGGATGACGGCGGCGAACAGCCACGACCTACTCCTTCAGGAAGGACAAGCCCATCTCTCCTACCAGCATGACGCAGCTGAAACGCGCATCGTGCCAGGAAATGCTAACGGGCCGTTAACGGTTGGGCATCCGGTCCTCCAGGCCCGACGGCCACGACTCAACCGGGCTTTGCGGACCGACGCCGTCACGTCCCTCGCCGGGTGCGCTCCGGCCGGCGGGCGACCGCGGGGACTGATACTCGACCTGCTGGAACAGGCCAGGATAGGCGCCACGGCTGCCGCCAGGGCTCGCAAGCGCGGCCCGCGGGTCTAGTGCGCCGATCCCGTTACTTGCTCCGGCGATTGCTTGCTCCGGCGACCAGCGCTACCCGGCCCCGCAGGACCAGGTCACGCATGGCTTCCTCGCTCCGGGCCAAAAGCTTAGATGCCTAAGCGTATGAAGTCAAAGGGTCCCAGTGGTGCGAGCGCCGACTGGAGGCTTACACTCGCGCGGAGAGGTGATTCCGTGGATGATCTCGCCGACCAGTTCCTCGAGCTGATTCACAGTCTCGAAGAATTCAGGGATGCCATCACTCCCGAGCGCGCGCATGCCGAGTTCGACGAGCTAACCCTGCAGGTCTTCTGGAAGAAATGGCCCGCCCTCTCAGCCTGGGCAGGCTCGCTCTGGCGGATGCTGTCTGAGGAACTGGCCGGGCCTGCGACCCCGCACCGCGATGCCGAGCTTGACGAGGTGGGCGGCAGTGGCTGAGCGCGCTGGCCAGGGGCGACGGCCATGACCGTGCTGCGGGACCTGATGACGACGCGGGTGGCGGTCACGACGCGGGACGCGACGGTGGCAGCAGCGGCCGCCGATATGGTGCAGGCCAGCGTCGGCTCAGCGATAGTCATGCAGGGGTCGTTCCTGGCCGGAATCCTCACCGAGCGCGATGTGCTCAGGGCCGCCGCGTCCGGGGAGGACCTGTCCGCGTCAGCCGTGTCGGCGTGGATGACGCCTGACCCGCAAGCGGCGGGCCCGGACACCTCCGTTGAGGAAGCGGCCCAGATCATGCTGTTGCACGGGTTCCGCCATCTGCCGGTCGTGGACGGCCGTGCCCTCTGCGGGGTAGTGAGCCTCCGGGACCTCTTCGCCGCCGGGATCCGCCGCCCGCTCGCGCGCTGAGCAGCCCGGGCGGCCGGCCGTCTCCGGTAGGGTCCCAGGCATGGAGGAAGCGGCGCAACAAGAGCGGGAAGACACATTCCGCGCGGATGTCGCCCGCCTGATTCAGGCCATGCACCATCATCTGCCGGTCCGGGATGCGCCGCCCGAGGTCACCGCGCTGCGTGAGCCCGTGCGGCAGCTGGCCGCGCTGCTCGAGGCCGGCGCTCCCGCTGAGCATCTGCGGGAGGCGGCACTGGCTGTAGTCGACTCCTACGACTGGCCAAGCCCGGACGCCAGCAGCGGCGGCGAGGGTCCCGCCATCGACGGGGCGATACTCGCCGCGGTGGAACGGCTCCGGGACGGCATGGATGCCATGGATGAGCTGGACGACGAGGGTTGACGGAACCTCGGGCTCATGGCGCCCGGCGCCCAGGGCAAGACCGGCGCTACGATTATGAGGCGATGAGCACCGCCCAAGCGCCGGTCAGCGCTACCCAGCTTGCCGTCGGCCAGCCCGCCGCGGTCATCCACACCGAGGACCTGACCAAGGTCTATCCGGGGACCGATTTCGCCGCGGTCGACCGGCTCAATCTGGACGTTCAGGCCGGCGAGATCTTCGGCTTGCTGGGGCCCAACGGCGCCGGGAAGACGACCACCGCCGGGATCCTGACCACGCGCGTTGTCCCGACCTCCGGGCGCGCTTTCCTCGCGGGGATCGATGTCTTCGAGCACCCGGCGCTCGCGAAGCAGCTGAGCGGGATCGTCTCGCAGCAGAACACGCTTGACCGCCAGCTCACCGTCTGGGAGAACCTGTACTTCCACGGCCGGCTGTTCGGCGTCGGCTCGAAGGAATCCCGGCGGATCGCCGACGAGCTACTCGACCAGTTCCAGCTGTCCAAGTGGGGCAAGGCGTCGGTGTATGCGCTGTCCGGCGGGATGGCGCAACGGCTCATGGTAGCGCGGGCCATTTTCCACCGCCCGTCGGTCCTGTTCCTCGACGAGCCGACGGCAGGCCTCGATCCGCAGAGCAGGCTCGCGTTGTGGGACCTGCTCGGCGAACTGCACAGCGAAGGCCAGACCATCCTGCTCACGACCCACTACATGGAGGAGGCCGACCGGCTCTGCCAGCGGGTCGCCATCATGGATCACGGCCGGATCCTCGCCCTGGACACTCCGGCCGCGCTCAAGCAGAGCATCGGGGCCGATACCGTCGTCACGGTGAAGACCACCGGTGATACCGGCAGGCTCGCGGACTTGCTGGCGGGCGAGGTCGAGGGCGTCGCCCGCAGCCGCCTCGTGGACGGCGGCGTCCAGCTGCACATGCAGGGCAACGACCGGCTGGTGCCGCGCATCGTCCTGGCGGCGGAACGTGGCGGGTTCGACCTGGTCGACGTGTCGATATCCGAGCCCAGCCTCGAGACCGTCTTCATCAACCTCACCGGTAAGGAGCTCCGGGACTGATGGCGTCCGTAACCTCACAGGAGCGCCCGCCGGCTGCCGCGCAGCATATCGGCGGCGGCCCGACCCGGTCGGTAGCCGCCGCGAGCTGGACCGCGCTGGGCGCGCTGATGCTCCGCGACCTCGTGGTGCTGCGCAAGCATGTCTGGGAGTTCGTGCTGCGCACGGTGATCCAGCCGTTCCTGCTGTGTTTCGTCTTCCTCTTCGTGTTCCCCAAGATCGGGCAGGGAATCGGCGGGCACGGCACCGCGGCCCAGTCCGCCTTCGCGACCGTCCTGGTGCCCGGGGTGGTCGGGATCTCGGTCATGTTCCAGGGCGTGCAGTCGATCGCCCTCACCATGGCACAGGAGTTCGGCTTCACCCGCGAGATCGAGGACCGCGTGCAGGCACCCTGCCCCATCTGGCTGGTAGCCATCGCCAAGGTACTGTCGGGCGCGGCCCAGGGAGTGCTGTCGGTGATCATCGTGCTGCCGATGGCGTCGGTCGTGCACGCGCCAGGGGTGCACGCTCATTTCTCCTTTCACTGGTGGATCATACTGACGTTCGTGCCGCTGGCCTGCGTAGCGATGGCGGGTCTCGGGCTCGTTCTCGGGACCAGCTTCGAGCCGCGCAACATCGGGCTGATGTTCGGCTTCATCATCCTGCCGATCACGTTCCTCGGCTGCACCTACTACCCGTGGACCAAGCTCGCGCCGGTCACCATCGGCGGCTGGCCCTGGCTGCAGACGATCGTGCTGATCAACCCGCTCGTCTACGTGAACGAGGGGATGCGGGCCGCGTTCACCCAGGCGCCGCACATGCACCTGTATGTCATCTACCCCGTGGTGCTGGCGTTTGGCGCCGCGTTCCTGGCCATCGGGCTGCGCAACTTCCGGCGGCGCGTGCTCTCCTGACCCGGCACCCCGCCGGGCTCGCCCCCGCTCAGCTCGCCGAGCCTGGCCGGCTGCTCCCGGCCGGTGCTCTCGGGCCGGCCACCAGGACATCGATGCTCAGCGCCAGGATCCACGCCGGGAACAGCAGCTCTACCCAGGCTGAGATGCCGATGCCGACAAGCAGCACCAGCGCGGTCGCGAGCCCGGCGGGCACGAGCCAGCCGGAGATGAACCTGGTGCGGCGCGCGATGGTCACCGTGGTCAGCGTGAACACCGCCGCCATCCGCATCGCGTAGACGTTCAGCAGGGCCGAAGTGGCGTTACGGCCCAGCGTCAGGGTGTCCGCCCCGGGAGGACCGGACCGAACGGACGCCGCCGCGATGAGCCCGCCAGCGACCGCCGCAGCCACGAAGAGCATGGCGACGAACAACAGGCCGCTGCCAAGCAACACGGTGGCGAAGAAGCGATCCTCATGCCCGCCGATCCGGTCCCTGAGCACCCCGACGAACCACAGGAAGGCGATGCCAGCGAACGGGACAAGGTTCAGCGCGATGGCTAGCGTGGCCCGCCGTTTCGAATCGGTGAGCCAGTCGCCCGCGCTGGCCGGATTGGCCGGGGTGGAGATCCTGAGCAGCACCAGCGCTGCGAGCAGCAACAGGGAGAAGACGATCCCGGCGACCGCAGCCGCCCTCGGAGTGCGCAGCGGGCTACCGGTGTCGAGCCGGTCCGGGCGCATGGATCCGTCGGTCATGGGCCAGCCTCCCCCAGGCAGACGGCCAGCCGGCCCGCCGCGCCTTACTCCCCCGTCATCTCGCGGGCTGCCATCGGCCCGCGAAACCTCCTATCGTCGTGCCCCTTCGACGGGTCGCCACACCGGACCGGCCGGAATTGCGGCAAAATGACCCGGAGGCGGCGGAGCCTGCCCGGCCGGCGAACTGCTCAGCCGCGCCGGTCAGCCGCGGCGGCAAGCACGTCGGGATGCAGGCGCCGGTAGTGCTCCGTCAGGACGGCACTCGCTTGACCGGGTCTGCAGGCCATGGTCTGCAGGCAGACCTGGCAGCGGATAACGGGAAGCTGGGTGACGGTGACCGGGAAGCGGCGGGAATTCGATCTGCTCATCACCTTCCATGATGCCAGATCCGCCTTACCGGTCAGGCTGTACGCGGGCCGCGCTGCCCGGTAGTTTTCAGATTCTGCTGATGGAGGATCCATGACCCTGTTTGACCTGTCAGGTAAGTCAGCCGTCGTCACCGGCGGTACCCGCGGAATCGGGCTTATGATCGCGCGCGGCCTGCTGGAGGCGGGCGCCCGGGTGTATATCAGCTCCCGCAAGGCCGACGCGTGCGCGGCCGCCGAGCAGGAACTCCGGCAATACGGCCCAGTCACGGGGATCCCCGCCGATCTGTCAACGGAGCAAGAATGCCTGCGCCTGGCACGCGAGATCGGTGACCGCGAACAGGCCCTGAATGTGCTGGTCAATAACGCCGGCGCCACCTGGGGCGCGCCGCTCGAGGAATTCCCCGCCGCGGCCTGGGACAAGGTCGTCGACCTCAACCTGAAGTCGCCGTTCTTCCTCACCAGGGCGTTCCTGCCGCTGCTTGAGGCCGGCGGCAGCCGCGACGACCCGGCGCGGGTCATTAACATCGGCAGCATCGACGGGCTGCGGGTGCCGTTGCTCCCGACGTATTCCTACTCGGCCAGCAAGGCCGGGCTGCACCACCTGACCCGGGTGCTCGCCAGGGAGCTCGGGCCGCGGCAGATCACGGTCAATGCGGTCGCCCCCGGGCCGTTTGAGTCGAAGATGATGGCCGCGACGCTCAAGGCGGCCGGGGACGCGATCGCCGAGGCAGCCCCGCTGCGGCGGATCGGCCGCCCGGACGACATGGCCGGCGTAGCGGTCTACCTGGCCTCACGGGCGGGCGCCTACGTCACGGGTGCCGTTATCCCGGTCGACGGCGGGCTGGCTACCACCCTCTGATCCCCGCCGCCAGGCATCGGGCGCCCGCTGATCGGGCGCCACCCGGCGGCACATCGCCCCGTGCGGGTGATGGCGGCGGCTGGCTCGTCCGGGATCGTGCTTGAGGTACCTCCTGCGCCCAGGTCCAGCAGCTCGCTTGACATATAGCGCGTTTGCTTGATATAGTTAGCATTAGAAGAACTGAGGAGGAACCATGATGGACAACAGGATTGTCAGCCAGGACCTTCAGGATAAGATCGCTGACCGGGTCCGCAAGGGCCAGGAGACTATCAACAGCGCCATCAAGGCCTGGATGGATGCCACCAAGTCGATGCGCCCGCAGCTGCCGGAGTTGCCAGAGTCGCTTCCCGCCAGACTGCCCGGCCGTGACGCGATCAAGGCAAACGCCAATGAGGTGACCGAGCAGGCCCGGGTGGCCCAGCAGCGGATAGCTGACCAGGTCCGCAAGGCCGCCGAGCCATGGGCCAAGCAGATGGACGGGGTCCGCAAGGCCTACGTGCCGTGGACTGAGCAGATGCACCAGGTCCGGCTGGCTGCCAAGCCGCTGGCCGAGCAGATGCTGCACGCGTACGAGCCGTGGACTGAGCAGATGCACCAGGTCCGGCTGGCTGCCAAGCCGCTGGCCGAGCAGATGCTGCACGCGTACGAGCCGTGGACTGAGCACATGCACCAGGTCCGCCTGGCCGCCAAGCCGCTGGCCGAGCAGATGCTGCACGCGTACGAGCCGTGGACTGAGCAGATGCACCAGGTCCGCCTGGCTGCCAAGCCGCTGGCCGAGCAGGTCCGCAAGGCCGCAGCCCCGCTGACCGGCGCCGGAACCATGCGCGCCACCGCGAGCAAGGCGACGAGCAAGGCGACGGCTACGCCGAACCACAAGCCGGCCGCCAAGGCCAGCACCAGCGCTACCGCGAAGACTGGCACCAGCACTACCGCGAAGACCGGCACCGCAAGGAAGCCGCAGACCGCGAAGAAGTGACGCAGCACGGCCGCGGACCGGGTCATCCCGGTCGGCGGCCGTGACCAGACCCGCCGTGCCTGCTCACTATAGTGAGCAGGCACGGCCAGCGGCGTTAGGGTGGTCATGATGGATCAGAGCCACATCGGGGTAGCCATGAAGGATCAGTGGGATTCGCAGATGGAGGTGCTCGGCGCCTTCATCCGCAGCAGGCGGAAGCTGGCGAATCTGTCCCTGCGCCAACTGGCCGAGCGAACGAGGCTGTCCAATCCCTACCTCAGCCAGATCGAGCGCGGCCTGCATCAGCCGTCGGTCCGGGTCATCAGGCTGATCGCCGACGCGCTCAATGTCTCGGCGGAGACCCTGCTCACCCAGGCGGGCGTGCTGCAGGGCGATGAGTGGGACGAGGCGACCGACAAGCCGCAGAACATCAATGTGCAGGATGCCATCGAGGCCGAGGGCCGACTCACTGAGCAGCAGAAAGCCGCGCTGATCGGCGTCTACCACAGCATGCTCAGGTCCGACTAGCGCAGTACCTGCCGAAGGCGGCCGACCGGGCCCAACATCGGGAAATGACGATCATGCCCGGTCAATCACGATTAACATACCTCAGCGTGACCCATCCAAGCCCGGCGCCAGTCCCCCTGCCGCGGCGCACCGGCCGTTCGCTGCCGCCTGGCCGTCACCGCAGCCCGCACCGGCTCACCCTGCCCCCGGACGCTCCGGCCCTCGTGCTTGCCGTGCCCGGCGCTGCGAGCGCAGCCAGCGAAGAAGTGGCCACCGAGATCGCGGCCGTTGCCGGGATGTCCTGCCCCGGTGCCGAGGTGCGGGTCGGCTACCTGGACGGGCCCGCGTACAGCCTCGCAGACGCCCTGGTCTTCGGCGCAGCGACCACGTCAAGCTCGGGGCTGCGGGCGGTGGTCGTCCCGTTGCTTGCTGGTCCTCATCCGCGGCTCGATGCGGCCCTTAATGAGCTAGTAGGCAAGGCCGCTGCGCCACTCAGCCTGGCCGATCACCTGGGCCCGCATCCGCTGGTCGCCGAGGCCCTGCACGCGCGTCTCGCGGAAGCAGGGCTCGCCCGCGAGAGCCGGGCCCGCGGGCTCAGCATCGTCGCCGTGGCTAACGGCATTGTGGTGCTCGCTGACCGCGGCGACGCGGCCATCAAGGCGGCAGGCGTCACGGCGGTGCTGCTCGCGGCCCGGCTCGCCGCGCCAGCGGTCCCGGCCTCTCTCGGCGATCCGCAGGGCATCGACTCCGCCCTGGCGCGGCTGCGCGATGCTGGGGTCAGCCGGCCGGCGATCGCGTCCTGCGTCATTGGCCCGGAGACCGATCCGGCTGAGCTGGCGGCCGTGTCGGCCCGTACCGGGGCCGCCTGCTCCAGGCCGCTGACCACCCATCGTGCCATCGGACAGCTCGTGGCAATGCGGTACGGCGCCGCTCTCGCCGACCTCCGCGTCGCAGGCTCGGCGGGCTGACGAACCACATCTCGGTCAACGGCCAGACCGGTTGCCGTCAGCCTCGCTTACTCCCCGCCGCCTGCCATTGACAGGCGGCCCGCCGTGCGCTGGGGTTCATACTGTGAGCCACCTGACAGCTCACGATGATCCTCTGCACCGACTTCCCCGGCCAGCCCATCCGTGACCTGAGGAGACGGGTGCCGGTTGCAAAGTTCCGGGAGAAGGCAGCGGCTATGAGCGAGTGGAACGCCATGACGTATGAGGGCAAGGACACGATCCTGCGCGTCGTCCGCGGCGAGGCGGAGCGCATGTTCGCCCTGGCCGAGCAGCCGGGCGCCTGGGAAGCGCCGACGGCGTGCGAGAGCTGGAAGGTCAAGGATGTGATCGGCCACCTGGTGGACACCACCGAGGGCTACTTCAAGGCCTTCGAGATGGCCAGGAGCGGCGCCCCGGTGCCCGACGCGTACGGTCTGGCCGGGATGCATGAGCGGGCCGGCGAGCACGCGCAGGCGTTCCACGAGCTCTCCCAGCAGGAAATGCTGACCCGGGCGCGGGCGGACCTCGCCAAGATGATGGGCATCCTGGAGCCGCTCTCCGAAGAGGAGTGGACAGGACTGCTGGTTCCGCACTTCTACATGGGCAACGTGCCCGCGTTCGTCTATGCGGGCGGCCAGCTGATGGATTACGGAGTGCACACCTGGGACATCAAGGAGGGCACCGGGAACGCGCACGGCATCTCCGGCGACGCGGCCGACCTGCTGGTGCCGTTCATGTTCATCATCTGGCAGTCGACCGTCAAGCCGACCGCCGACCTTAGCCCGTTCACTGTCGGCATCCGGGTCACCGGGCGGAACGCCGGCGACTACCGGGTCTCGATCAGTGACCAGGGCATGGCCTACGAGCAGGGCGGCGTGGCCGACCTGCCGACGGTCATTGACTTCGACGCCGGGAGCCTGGTGCTGACCACCTTCGGCCGGATGAACGGCGGCACGGTGCGCGGCGACGAGGCCCTCGCCGACCGCTTCCTGAACCTGTTCTTCAGCATCTAGCCGGCCCGCCTGCCACGCCTCAGCTCCGGACTGGTCAGGCGGTCCAGGCAGCGGTCCAGGCGTGCCTGCGCCGCGGCCGGGCAGGTTCGCGGGCCAGCTGACCTGCCAGCTCACCACCGGGTCGGCAGAGCAGCTGCGCAGCCGCTCGCGCCGAGCCGCACGTCACCGCCAGCGCACCACTGCGCGAGCGCGTCCAGTCCTGACCTCAGCCAAGCTGGCCGGAGCCTGGCGGGAGGTAGCTGACAGCGTTGTCGGCCTGCTCGTAGATCCCCGGGCCGGCCGGGCGGCGCATCTCCTCGGCCAGGTGACCGAGCAGGCCAGCGGCCCTGGCCAGCAGCGCGAACCCGCGCAGCGTGTCCGGGTCGAAGCCCAGGTCGGCAAGAGCGGCTCCGCACACGCCCGCGCCGTTGAGCGGCAGCGTCCGGCCCAGAAGCGCCGGATGTACCCGGCCGACCGCCGCGAACAGCGTCAGGTGCGGCCCGAGCGTGCCTTCCTCTTCGGCGATCCTGAAAATCACCGGTGTGCGCGGATCACCGGCCTTGTGCAGCGGATGCCCGAGCCCGGGTACCAGCTGCCCGGCAGCACGCCGCGCCTGCACCGCCGCGGCCGCGAGCGCGTCCCAGGCCGCCTCGTCGCCGGGCAGCGGCAGCGGGCCATCACAGCGCGCCAGCGTACCGGCCAGGAACCTGCCGCAGTCCTCGGTCACGCCCAGGTACCTGGAGCCGCCGCCCAGCAGCCCGGCCGCGAGCGCGCCCTGCACCGACTCGGGTGCCCCGGTCAGCGTGAGCCGGGCCGCGATAGCCGACGGCGTGAAGCCGTGATCGGCGAGCGCGACCAGCACGGCTTCGAAGACCCGCAGCTCGCCTGGGGCCGGGCGGCGCAGCGCGACCAGCCAGAAGGCCAGCTCGCCGAAGCTGACCCGGCCCATCAGCTCGCCGGCCAGGTCGTGGCCAAGCACCCGGATCGAGGTCGCGTCGGCGGTCCCGATCGAGGTGGGATATTCGTTCATGGCTGGTCCTCTCGGCCCGGCTGGGACCCGGGCTGTGGCTGGCTGGCCCCGGCATCGTACTCACCGGGCTGGTGCCCGGCGGGCAGCCGGTGCTTGGCCACCCGGGCCGTCGGCGTCCGCGGCAGCTCGTCGATCAGCTGCCAGTACCTGGGTACCTTGAACGCGGCAAGCCGGGCCGCCGCGAACTGGATGAGCTGCCGGAAATCGAGAGAGCCGCCGGCCTCGGCAGGCACGATGAACGCCTTCACCTCGTCCTCGGACAGCTCCGACGGCACCCCCACGACCACGCACTCAAGGACTGCCGGATGCTTGGCGAGCACCTCCTCGACCTCGAGCGGCGACAGGTTCTCGCCGCGCCGGCGCAGCACTTCCTTCAGCCGCCCAGTGAACGTGTAGGTCCCGTCGGGGCCAACCGTGACCAGGTCGCCGGTATGCAGCCAGCCATCGATGATGGCCCTGGCCGTCTCCTCGGGCATCCCCCAGTAGCCGGGCGTCACCACCGGGTTGCGCAGCAGCAGCTCGCCGGTCTCCCCGGCACCGAGCTCCCGGCCGTCGGCGGAGATCACCCTGGCCTCGTTGACCACGCCGAGGACCGGATGCTGGCGTACCGTGCCGAGGGTGCCGAACGGCCGGGTGCCGCGCGGCCAGATCAGCCCGTACGGCGACTCCGACATCGCGTAGCCGACGACGATCCGGAAGCCGAACCGCCGCTCGATCTCCTCCTGGCGGCTCCGCTCCGGGGCCGGCCCGGTGTAGCAGAGCCGCAGTGGGTGGCCGGCGTCATCGGCACGCGGCGGCTGGCGCATCAAGATCTCCAGCATCGCCCCGATCGCGTTGAACTCGGTCGCCCCGTGCCTGCGCGCGGCGTCGAGGAAGCCGCTGGCGGAGAACCTTTCCAGCAGTACCAGGCCGGCGCCGCAGGCCAGCGAGCCCAGCACCGAATACGCGGGCGCGTTAATGTGGAACAGCGGCAGCGAGGTCATCAGCCGGTCCGCGGCGGTCAGCTCCATCCAGTAGGGGAAGCCCTCCCCCGCCATCGCGTAGGCCCGGTGCGTCTGCATGACCAGCTTGGACCGCCCCGTCGTGCCCGAGGTCGGGATCAGGACCGCCAGGTCATCGGGTCGCACGCCCGGATCAGGCAGCCCGCCACCAGCTGTCCCATGACTGTCGCCGGCACCGAGCTGGGTAACGTCAAGTACGCCGAGCTCGGGCAGCCCTCCGATGCCGGCCGCCTGCAGCAGCGCGGCCAGGCCGGAATCGCTGACGAGCGCGCGCGGCGTCGTCTGCCCTACTAGCCCGGCGAGCTCGGCGGCGGAGCTGCGCGGGTTGACCGGTACCAGCACCGCGCCGAGCGCGGCCAGGCCCAGCCAGCACAGCAGGTAGTCGGGCGTATTACGGGTAGTGACGACGACCAGGTCGCCACGGCGCACTCCCGCGGCGGCGAGCGACCGCGCCGCCTCGGCCGCGGCGGCCAGCGCGCCGGAGAAGGTCAGCGACGCCTCGTCGGTGCGCAGCCAGATTCCGTCCGGGTCGCGCTGCGCAGCCGACGTGAGCAGCCGCGGGATGGTGCCTGAGTACCCGGGCCCGGCTGTCATGCCTGCGAGGATACGTCCGTGGCCACGGGCCCGGGCGTCGGTCCCAGCCCACGGGCCAGTACTGTCATGAGATCGTTGAGCACGTCGTCGGGGACCCGGCCGCCCGCTGTCCACTCAGCCCAGCGCATGCCGACGAAGTTGCCGAGCCCGGCATACACGTATCCGATGACCTCCGGGTCATACCTGGCGTCAACGTCACCGGCCAGCTGGGCCAGCCGGACGCCGCGCGCGTAACCGCGGACCAGCCGCTCGTAGTACTCCTTGAACTCGGCGGGCGCGATGAACTCGGCCTCACGGACGATCCGGTAGATCCATGGCCGCTCGGACATCAGGTCGAAGTAGGCGCAGAAGGATGCTCGCTCCCTGGACCGCTGGTCCTCATGCGCGTGCTCCAGCGCGGTCCGCATCGCCGTCCGCAGATCCGCGTTGATGTGGCGGATCACCGCGGCGAAAATGTCAGCCTTGGAATGGAAATGAGCGTAGAAGCTGCCGGTGGCGATCCCTGCCCTGGCGCAGATCCCGGCCACCGTGGTCCGTCGGTAGCTGCGCTCGCCGAACAACTCCTCGGCAGCCGACAGCAGCCGTTCGCCGGGCGGGCGCTCATCGTCGTCGGCCGGCTTGCGGCCAGGTGCGCCGCTCACGTGGGTAACCCCCGTTCTGGATTCTGAACGGGCAAGCCTGCTGGCCCTGGTGTGCCACGGCAGGCCGGCCGCCCGGAGAACGCGGGCGGCCGGCCCAATCGCGGCTGATCAGGGCGAGGGAATCCCGCTGGCAGGCGCCGGCGGCTGCACCGTGGCGTAGGTCGTGACAGCGCCGGTCGCGCTGTTGTCGGTGACCTGGACCGGGCCCGTCGGGACGATCACGCCGTTCTTGATGATGCCCAGATAGACGCCGGTGATGCCGTCGTGGTCGGTCGCGGAGTAGGCGTACGGCGCCACCGAGACGCCCTGCGGCAGGCCGCCGTTGATCGCGTTGATCAGGTCCTGCCTGGTCGGGTTGCGCCCGGCCTTGAACATGGCCTGGACGAACGTGTAACCGACCGCCATGCCGTAGCCCACGTTGCCGTCAAATGGCAGCTTCGGGAGGTACTGGCTGTGGATCTTGCTGAACAGCGAGATCCAGCTGTTGCTGGTGTCCCCGAGCGAGGGCAGGTAGCCGTCGGTGATGATGCCCTGGGTGAGCGAGTTCCCGGCGACCTTCGCGCCGCCCTGCTTGGCGAACGCCTCGAGCAGGCCGGCCAGCGTGATCGGGTCGGAGCCGACGTTGGTGACCACGAGCTGGGGGCTGAAGCTGAGCTTCAGCTCGAACAGCCGCAGCAGCGCGGTGAACGCCGGGACCGAGAACGAGACCACGACCTGGGCTCCCGCCGCCTTCAGCGCGGCCACCTGCGGGCCGACGTTGGTGTTCGTCGGAACGTAGCTCTCCCTGGCGACGACCTGGCCCTGGGGGATCTCGTAGTCGAGGCCCTTGACGCCGTCCTGGCCGAACTCGTCGTTCTGGTAGAAGTAGCCGATCTTCTTGCCCTGGAAGTGCGTCTTGATGTAGGCACCGAGGATCTTGCCCTCACGGATGTAGTTGGGCTGCCAGCCGTAGGTGTAGGGCAGGGTCGAGGGGGCATTCCAGCAGGCGCACCCGGAGGCGACGAACACGTCGGGCACCTTCTGCGCGTTCAGGTACGAGGTGACCGCCAGGTGGGTGGGCGTGCCCAGGCCGTCAAAGATCGCATAGACGTTGTCCTGCAGCACGAGCTGGTGCACCACGGTGGAGGTGAGGGTCGGGTTGTACTGGTCGTTCAGGTACTTGTAGACGATCTTGCGGCCGTAGATGCCGCCGTGCGCGTTGACGTACTGGAAATAGGCGTTGGAGCCGGGGGCGATCTCGTCATAGCCGGGCGCCGCGACGCCGGTGAGGGGCTGGTGGCTGCCGATCGTGATCGTGGTCGCCGTGATCCCGGGGGCGGATGCCGTCAGCGCGCTGCTCGATGAACTGGACGAGCTTGACGACGAAGGTGACGACGAGGACCCGCTGGAACCGCACGCCGCGGCGGCCATCGCCAGGGCGGCCAGCCCCGCGACTGCCGCCACATTTGCTCGACGTGGTCTTTTCATCTAGTGCCTTCTTCCTGGTGTTCCGCTTCCGGCCGGTGCCGGAGCAATGTACTGAGAGGAGTTCCCGCAGTCGGTGTGACGGGTCCGAGCAGGCGGCGGACGCCACCCTGGATCCCGCCGGGGAAGAGCAGCATCACCACGATGAGCACGACACCGTAGGCCGCGATCGGGATGCCGGAGCTCACCGCGCTGGACAGGCCGTGACTGCTGGCCACGTCGGTGAGATAGGTAGGGACGAAGACGAACAGCAGGCTCCCCCACAGCGCCCCGATCAGGCTGCCGAGGCCCCCGATGACGGCTGCGGTGAGCAGCCCGATGGACAGCGCGAGCGTGAAGCCGCCCGGCGAGACGCTCGTGGTGACCACCGCGAGCAGCGCACCGCCGAGACCGGCCGCGGCAGCGCTCACCACGAAAGCCAGGACCTGCAGTCTGGCGACGTTCAGGCCGGCCAGCGCCGCCGCCACCTCGTTGTCGCGGACCGCGCGCCAGCTGCGGCCCACCCGGCTGTGGGCCAGGTTGGCCAGCAGGACCAGGGCGATCAGGGTGGCGGCGCTGGTGAGCCAGAGCAGCCACCGGGTCGGCGGGAACGTCGCGCCGAGAAACGCCGGCGTCGTGATGGAGATGTTGAGTCCCTGGTCTCCGCCGAAGACGCCCGAGTACTTGTCCGCCACCGATGGCAGCGCCACCGCGAGCATGAGCGTCAGCCCGGCCAGGTAGGGACCGCGCAGCCGCGCTGCCGCGACGCCGACGATCGCACCGCCAGCGGCGGTGATCACGACGCTGGCCGCGAACACGATTTCCAGCGGCCAGTGCATGTGCAGCAGCAGCAGCGCCGCGGCGTAGGCGCCGATCGCCATGAAGGCACCGTGGCCGAGCGAGATCTGGCCGCTCAGCCCGATCAGGAGGGTGAGGCCGGCCACCGCCGCCAGGTAGGCGGCCACTCCGGCCAGCTGATAGTCGCGATAGCTGCCGAGCTTGATGGAGAGCAGAACGATCAGCAGGGCGGCGAGTACCGCCGCGCCGAGGTGGCGGGCCAGGGTCATGATCACACCTGCCGGGCAGCGGTAGTGGAGAACAGGCCGGATGGCCGGACCATCAGGACCAGCACGAGGATCACGAGGCCGAACAACTGGACCAGGTCACTGCCCAGGTAGCCACCGACGTAGTTGAGCAGGACTCCGAGGATCACGCCGCCCGCTATCGCTCCGGCCGGGCTATCCAGCCCGCCGATCACCGCCGCGGTGAAGCCGAGCACGAAGATCGAGTCCATGCTGTTCGGATAGAGGAAGGTCGAAGGCGAAACGAGAACCCCAGCCAGGGCGCCGAACAGGCCGGCCAGCGCCCAGCCGAGGGTCAGCACCCGGCCGATCCGGACGCCGAGCAGCCGCGCTATCCTGGGGCTGAACGCCGTCGCGCGCATCCGCAGGCCCACCGAGGTGTACCTGAAGGTCGCGGCGAGCACCAGGGCAGCCGCGAGGACCGCCAGCGCGATGAAGACGTCGTTGGGCGAGACACCGAGCCCGAAAGAGCCGACTCTGATCCCGACGACCGAGAAGGCCGGCGGGAATGACCGGTATTGGTCGCCGTAGATCATCCCGGCCACGCCCTCGATCAGAATCAGCAGCCCGATGGTCACAATGACGGCGTTCAGCGGGGGCTTGCTGGCCACCGGCCGGATGACTACCCGCTCGAGGGCTGCACCGAGCGCCAGGCCGGCCACGAGGGCTGCGCCGAAGCCGAGCCAGTAGTTGCCCGTATGGTTGATAACGACCAGCGCGACATAGGCGGTGAACATCGCCATCCCGCCCTGGGAGTAGTTGAGGATCCTGGTGCCGCGCCAGATCAGCACGAGGGATAGCGCGATGGCGGCGTAGATCATGCCGACGCTGATCCCGCCGAGCGTGAACTCAACGAACTCCTGCATCGGCCACCTCCCTTAAAGGCTGTCTTTCCCGGGCCCGGGGAGACCGCGTCTCGCCCATCTCTCGCACTCCTAGAACCCCAGATAGTGACGGCGCAGCGAGACGTCAGTCGCGAGCTCGGCGGCGTCCGCGTCGGCGACGATCTTGCCGAGGTTGAGCACGATGCCCCGGTCGGCGATGCTGAGCGCGCTGCGCGCGTTCTGCTCCACCAGCAGGACGGTCAGGCCGGAGTCGTCGCGAAGCTGCTTGACCACGGCCATGATCTGCGCGACGATCCGGGGCGCCAGCCCGAGCGACGGCTCGTCGAGCAGCAGTACCTTCGGTGCCGCCATCAGCGCCCTGCCGATCACTAGGATCTGCCGTTCGCCGCCGGACAGCGTGCCAGCCAGCCGGCGCCGCCGGTCGGCGAGCACCGGGAAACGCTCATAGGCGCCGTCCAGCGCGGCCGCCCGGTCGGCCGCCGGGCGGATGAGGGCGCCGAGGCGCAGGTTGTCCTCGATGGTGAGCTCGGTGATCACGCCCTGGCCCTCGGGCACATGCGCGACGCCCGCCCGGGCAATCTCCTCGGGGCGGCGCCTGGCCAGGTTGGTGTTACCGATCACGATGCGCCCGCGGCGCGGCCGGACGAATCCGCTGATCGTCCGGAGCAGCGTCGTCTTGCCGGCCCCGTTGGCGCCGAGCACCGCGGTGATGGTGGCGGGTTGCACCGAGATGGACAGGTCGTCTAGTACCGGCCCCCCGCCGTACCCGGCCACGATGTTCTCGATGGCAAGAGCCGCCGCCTCACTCATCGCCGGCCTCAGCGGGCATGGCGTCCCGGCCGTCCGCCGCGTCCTGGCCGGAGCCCGGGCCGGGCCCGGCGGACGGGCCGGGCCCGGCGGACGGGCCGGGCGCGGCGGACGGGCCGGGCGCGGCGGACGGGCCGGGCGGCGCTTCGGGTTCCAGGCCGAGGTAGGCGGCGGTGACGGCCGGGTCAGCCTGGACCTGCCCGGGGGTGCCGACGGCGATCACCTTCCCGAAGTCCAGCACCGTGATCGTCTTGCAGATCGACATCATCAGGTCCATCCGGTGCTCGATGACGACCACGCTGGCCTCGGCCGCCAGGTTCCCGATCAGGTCCCCGAGCTCGGGCAGCTCGGCTTCGGACAGCCCGCTGGCAGGCTCGTCGAGGAGCAGCACCCGCGGCCGGGCGACAAGCACGCGGGCCAGCGCTACTCGCTTGCGCAAGCCGTAGGACAGCGTGTCGGGCATGCTGCTGGCGAGGTCCGCCGCGCCAACCTGATCCAGTGTCTGCAACGCCCGTTCCCGGAGCATCCGCTCGTCCTTGTCCGACCACGGCAGCCCGAACAGCGCGGACCAGAATCCGGCGCGCGCCTGGCTGGTGGCACCGATCATCACATTCTCGACCACAGACAGCCCGCCGAAGAGGCCGACGCCCTGCAGCGTGCGGGCGATACCGAGATGGGCCAGCCGGTGCGGCCGGAGGCCCGCCAGCTCCCGGCCGTCAAAGTGGATCGTGCCGGCTTCGGGCTTGACGAAACCGCACATCACATTGAGCAGAGTGGTCTTGCCCGCCCCGTTCGGCCCGATGATCCCGGTTACCTGCCGCGGAGCCGCAGTGAGCGAAACGTTGTCGAGCGCCGTGAGGCCGCCGAAACGGACAGTGATCCCTTGGACGTCCAATGAACCATCATTCATCGGGTGATCCCTTGCTCCGGGACGCTGAGCTACCGCGTGGTGAAGCTAGATTCAGGGCATCCGCATACTGATGGCAACCTTCAACCGCATTCGTGGCCAAACCGAGACCAGCGGTAACCAGCCAGGAAGCTGACTGCCGGTTAACCGCCTCCTTGTCGGCGTGCTGGCCCGGCACCCTGACGGCGGGCCTGCTGACCGCCGAACCGCGATCCGGCGCGCTAGCCAGGGCGGCCCGTCGGCTCCGTAGGTATCCTCGACAATCATGGCAACGCTCAGCGCATCGTCGGCATGCAGCAGGACATAACGGGAACCATGCCGTCCGGGCCCCCGCCATGGGCACGCGGTGTCAGCCGTCTCACGGTGCTGACCGGTGCCGGAGTGTCGACGGACTCCGGCATTCCTGACTTCCGTGGACCGCAGGGCCTGTGGACGCGCAACCCGGGCGCCGAGAAGCTGTCCAGCTACCAGGCCTACATGGCTGATCCTGCCCTGCGGCGCCGCTCCTGGCAGGCGAGGCTGGCGCATCCGGCCTGGACAGCCGAGCCCAACGCGGCACACCTCGCGCTTGCCGCGCTCGCCCGCTCCGGCATCGACACCCGCGTGGTCACCCAGAACATCGACGGCCTCCACCTGCGCGCAGGCACTCCGCCCGAGCGCGTGGTCGAGCTGCACGGAACGATGTTCGGCGCGATCTGTACCGGCTGCGGTGACCGAACGGCCATGGCCGAGGCGCTGGCCCGGGTGCGGTCCGGCGAGGACGACCCGCCGTGCGTGCAGTGCGGCGGGATTCTCAAGTCGGCGACGGTCATGTTCGGCCAGAAGCTGGAGCCCCGCGTCTACCAGCGGGCCGCCATCGCAGCCGCGAGATGCGACCTGCTGATCGTGGTCGGCAGCACGCTCACGGTCGAGCCCGCCGCCTCGCTCTGCGCGATAGCCGTCCGGGCCCGCGCGCGTCTGGTCATTGTTAACCACGAGCCCACCCCCTACGACGAGACCGCCACCGCAGTCATCCGCGACCCCATCGGCACTGCCCTGCCGCGCATCGCCGAACAGCTGCTCATGCCATAGCGTCGCCAGCCGTCCCAGACGGCCCGGGCAGCCGGCTGCCGGGGCATGCCATTCTTGAACACGGTGGCTATGTCGGACATGGCTGGAGGAACGAAGATGTTCGCCGCGCACCCGCTGCCGATGTCAGGGCTGGGGTTCACGACCGCGGTACTGGTCACGGGCATCGCGCTGGTGATCGGGCTGGCCTGGGCTTCGAGTCGGCTGCTCGGCCTGCCGGTCGGCACGATCCGGGCGCTGATCGCCGGGCTGCTCGGAGTCGCCGCTGCAGAGGCATTCGGCAGGTCCCTCCATCCGGCCCAGGACGGGCACCTGATCGTGTTCGTCACCGTCTCGCTGGGCGTACCGGTGATCGTCGCCATGATCTTCATCGTGATAGCCGAGGCGCTGGTCCCGAGGGGCAGCGGACCCGGTCCCTTGGAGATGATCCGGGCGCTCCGGCGCCGGCTGACCCGGGCCCGACGGTATTCCCAGATCAGCCGCATCGCCGTGCGCCACGGGCTTGGGCCCTATCTCCGCGGCCGACCGCTGGCCGACGGCGACACTAGCGGGGGCTCGCGGCTGGCCTCCTCGGTGAGGCAGGCGCTTGAAGACGGCGGAGTCACTTTCGTCAAGCTCGGCCAGCTGTTGTCCACCCGGCGTGACTTGCTTCCGGCCGAATTCATCGCTGAGCTTTCGCGGTTGCAAGACCACGTCCCGCCGGCTAGGTGGGAACAGATCGAGCCGATCCTCAGCGAGTCATTCGGCGCGCCGCCCGGCGAGGTCTTCACGGAGCTATCCCGTCAGCCGGTGGCTGCCGCATCCATTGCCCAGGTTTACCGGGCGCGTCTGCGCTGTGATGGCGCCAGCTCGGAGGTGGCCGTCAAGGTGCGGCGCCCCGGGATCGAGCCGGCCGTGGAGCGCGACCTGGACATCGTGCTGCGGCTTGCCGCAACGCTCGAGGAGCGCACTCGCTGGGCGCGCTCGCTTGGTGTTGTCGCCTTGGCGCAGGGATTCGCGGCCGCCATCCGTGAGGAACTCGATTTCCGCGTGGAAGCACGCAACACCGCGGCGGTGGCCGCCGCCTGGTCAGCCGACCAGCACTCCGGCACGCACGGCGTTCCGATCGTGGTGCCTAACGTGCGGGAGCAGTACTGCACTCGCCAGGTCCTGGTCACCGAATGGCTGAGTGGAGTCAACCTGGGTGCCGCCGGTCCCGTGGTGGAGCAGCTAGGTCTGGAACGGGCCGAACTTGCCCGGTCAATGATCCGCTGCCTGCTACGGCAGATCATCGTGGACGGGATCTTCCACGCCGACCCGCACCCGGGAAACATCCTGTTGCTCGCCGATGGCAGGCTCGCCCTGCTCGACCTCGGCTCGGTCGGCCGTCTCGACGGGCAGTTCCAGTTCGCGCTGCAGAACCTGCTGCTCGCAATCGGCCGCGGGGACCCAGCCGCGCTTTGCGACGCCCTGCTCGATCTGGTGGCCCGGCCCGACGACATCGACGAGCAACGGCTGGAGCGCGCACTCGGCCAGTTCCTGGCGCTGCACCTCGCGGGCGGCGCGGCGACTGGCAACGAGATGTTCGCTGACCTGTTCCGGCTGGTCTCCCGCTTCGAGCTCGGCGTCCCGCCAGAGATAGCGGCGGTGTTCCGGGCTCTCGCCACGCTGGAGGGCACGCTGACCCAGCTCGCGCCCGGGTTCGACATCGTGACCGAGGCCCGGGAGTTCGCCAGCATTCACATCGCCGAGCGATGGACGCCCGAGGCGGTCCGCAAGACAGCCACCGACGAACTGCTCGCGCTGCTGCCGGTGGTGCGCAGGCTCCCGCGCCGCATCGAGCGCATTACCAGCGCACTGGAGCAAGGCAGGCTCAGCCTGAACGTGCGCCTATTCGCCGACGAGCGCGACCGCGAGGTGGTCACCGGCCTGGTGCACCTGGCCCTCCTGACCTTCCTCGGCGCGGCCATCGGCATAATCGCCGTGCTGCTGCTCGGCACCCACGGGGGCCCGACGATCACCCCTACGGTCAGCCTGTTCCAGGTGATTGGCTACAACCTGATCGTGGTCAGCAGCGTGCTCATCTTGCGCGTCCTGTTCAGGATCTTCACGCCCGGGCGCTGACCGCGCGCTGCTCGCCGCCTGGCGTGATGCCGTAGTAACGGCTGAACCAGCGCGTGAGTGAGTCTGGTCGCCGAAACCGGCCTGCACCGCCTACTACCTGCACCGCCTACTCGTCGGGGTAGCGGCCGGGTGTTGTGATGTAGCTGCGGCCGTGCGGGAGTGTCCAGCTGAGGGTTCCGGGGGCGGTCTGGGCGAGCTGCCAGCCCTGGGCCTGTTTGGTCTGGTGATGGCGGCGGCACAGCGGCGAAAGGTTGCATTCGCAGGTCCTGCCGTCGTTCTCATAGGCGATGGTGTGGTCGTCGTCACAGCGGACGGCTTGCCGCCGGCAGCCAGGGAAGCAACACGCTCGGTCCCGGATCTTGATCAGGTGCCGCAGCGCCCGGGACGGCCGGTAGCCAGGCGTTTCCCGCAAGTGGGCGCAGGTCCCGGTCGCCAGCCAGCGGATCGTGATCCCCGACAGCCACCCCGACCGCCCGGGACCCGGCGGGCCAGAGCCCGGCGCGCCAGAGCCCGGCCGGCCGGAGCCCGGCGGACCGGGGCCGGCCCGGGCGCAGCCGTGCCCGATGGCCCGCCCGTCCGGGCTGGTCAGCGTCACGCACCAGCGGGCACCTGGCCGGGCGGCGAGCAGCCGGGCCAGATCACGGCAGGTCCAGGCGTCCAGCGGGCCCAGGCCCGCGGCTTCACCGGGCTGGTCGGTCTGGCCCAGCCAAGCGGCCAGCGGCATCGTCAAGTTCACCGAGCCGCCCAGCCCGGCCGGCCAGCAGCCCGCCCCGCCGTCACCCGGACCCGCGCCACCCGGACCCGCGCCACCCGGACCCGCGCCGCCACGGACGGCGCCGCCAGCGCCCGGCCCGCTAGCGCCCGGCCCGCCAGCGCCCGGCCCGCCAGCGCCCGGCCTGGCAGCCTCGGCGCGGCCCGGACCGGTACCGCCCCCGCCCCAGCCTCCGGCACCGCAGCCGGGGCCGGAGGCTGGAACACCCCGATCATCGGACGCGGCCGGCCCGGGCGCGGCCGACTCGGGCAGCAGGGTCTCCGGGCCCCGGCCGGCCAGCAGCGCGGTGAACACCCCCGCACGCAGCCGCTCCAAGGTCCCCGCCGCACCGTGCTCCTTCAGCCACCGGGCCAGCGCATCAACCCGCTGATCCGCGGCGATCACCTCAGCCGGCGGCAGATCCCGGCCGGCCAGCGCACCAGTCCCCGACGACTCGGTCCACGCCTCCACCCGCGCGTCCTTCTGCGCCTTCTCCCGCCGCCGGATCGCGGCCCGCGGATCAACCGCCAGCACCGCCCGGCGGCACGCCGCCCGCAACTGCCCGGTCGTCTGCCCCGGCGCCGCCGGCAGCACCCGCTCCTCCACCGCCGCCGCCGCATCATCATCGAGCACGCACGTCTCATCGGCGATCACCGCCGCCCGCGGCCCGTCGATCCGGCCCGCCGCCAAGGCCGCCGCTGTCCCCGGCAGCCGCGCCAGGCCGGCCGCCAGGCCCGTCACCCGGGATGCGGCCCGCCCGGTCAGCGTCAGCGCCGCAGCGATCTCCTCATCAAAGCGCCCGTCATCCCCCGGTTCCCGTCCCTCCGGCCCCGCGGCCCCCCGGCGGCCCGCCAGGACACTGACCGCAGCCAGCTCACCCGCCATCGCCCACGACGCCAGCCGCCGCCACCCGCACAACACCCCCACAACCTCATCATCGTCCAGGGCACCCAGCCCGTCGGCCCACGCCCGAGCGGCGAACTCGGCCAGCACCGGCCCAGGAACCAGCCGGTCAGCCGCCCCGCCCGCCGCGAACCCCGCCCCCACCGCGCCACGCTCACCGTGAGTAAACCCCGCCGCCAGCGCCTCGGCCACCACCTCGCCGCCCGGACCGTCCGGCAGCCTACGGCCGATCCCCGTGCTCAGCCCGGCCAGCCACGACTCCGGCCACCGCGGCCAGCAGGGCTCCCCGCCCAAACCCGCGCCGCGGCGCCCGGGCTCCCCCGGCCGCCGGCCACCACCAGCCGGCGGCGGATTCGGATCGCCCATCTGACCTCCTCACCGCGACTGTCAGCCTCCTGCAGCAGTTCTTCGAACATGTTATCGACGCCCGCTGACATTCCAGGCGTGCTTCCGAGCCAGCACCGAAACCCGTTAAAGGATCTCGACAATCACCCCGCGGGCGCGGCCTGGTATCCCGCTCACCAGCGCGCCCATCCGTGCGGCAGCACAGGCGACGCTTCCTGGTAGCCGGCTCACCAGCGGGCCCATGAGTGCGTCAGCACGGCAAGCCGGAAACCAGGCCGCCCGGATGGCCGGGCACCGCGCTACGGTCGGAGGGTGAACAGCCGTGAACCGGACGTTGTAGTCATCGGCGCCGGGGTATCTGGCCTGACGACGGCGATCTGCCTAGCCGAGGCTGGCCTGGCGGTAAGCGTCCGCGCCGCCAAGCCGCCGCTGGCGACCACGTCGGCAGCGGCCGGCGCGCTCTGGGGTCCGCATCTGGTCGGCATGGATGAGCGAGTCCCCAGGTGGGCCGCGATCACCCTGGCCAGGCTGCTCGACCTGCTCGGTGATCAGGCGACCGGAGTGCGGCTGGTTTCCGGGGTCGAGGCATCCAGGTCCCCGCAGCAGGACCCGCCTGCCTGGCTTGCCTCCGCTGACGGCCAGCCGCCGCGGCCGGCCGGCCTCTTGCCCGCCGGGTACGCAGCCGGGTGGGAGGTCACCGCGCCATTGGTCGCCATGCCCGTCTACCTCGGCTACCTGCTCGACCGGCTGCGGCGGGCTGGCGTAGACATTCACGACGACTGCACCTTCGGATCGCTGCCCGAGGCGATCGGGCAGGCCGGCGCCCCGATGGTCGTGAACTGTTCAGGGATCGGCGCGCACCTGCTCGTTCCTGATCCGGCGGTGACGCCAGTGCGCGGCCAGGTGGTGGTCGTCGCCAATCCGGGGATCAGCGACTTCTTCGTCGGCGCCGGCCAGGATCCCGATGACCTGATCTACCTTTTCCCGCACCGGGACACTGTCGTCCTCGGCGGCACCGAGCAGCCCGGCAACTGGAGCGTCGAGCCCGACCCGGCGACCGCAGAACGGATCATGCGCAGCTGCACGGCCCTCGAGCCCAGGCTGGCCGGGACCGAGGTCATCGCGCACCGGGTCGGCCTGCGCCCAGTCCGGCCGTCCGTCCGGCTTGAAGCCGAGGAGCTTGGTGACGGACGCCGGCTGCTGCACAATTACGGCCACGGCGGTGCCGGCATAACGTTGTCCTGGGGCTGCGCGCTCGACGTCGTGAACATGGTCGCGGGATAAGAGCGGTCAGAAGCCGGGAAACACCTTGCGCAGCCGGTCCAGGTCGGCCGGGTCGGCCGCCACGTCCGCCGGGGTGTGCTCGGGGTCCAGCCGTCCGTAGGAAAGCCGCAGCAGCGCCTCGGCCGGCATCCGGAGTTCAGGTATCCCTAGCTCGATCGCTGCTTCCGGCCCTGTCCAGGGCCAGCCGGTCATGCTGACCGTGTCGGTGACGGTCAGCAGGAAGTCACGGTCCGGGCCGGTGGTGGTGATCCGGTTCCGGAATTCCTCGCCCTGCGGTTTGCCGAGCCGCGGGGCGATGAACTCCGGCACGCTGTCGACGAGCAGCGCCGCCGCGTCCGGTGCGACGGTGGCAGCGGGATCGGCACTGACCGCCACGTCCCAGGTGTGCAGCGCGTGCTCGCCGAGCCGGAGCCTGATGAGGCCGGCGGCGTCAAGTTCCAGCCCTATGAACGGGAACCGGATCCTGGCCAGGTCCGCATCGCTGAGCTGCTCCAGCGTAAGGACCTGCCGCTCGTCAGCGACCAGGGAGTCGGCCGCCTGTTCGGCGGGGCTTTTGGCATTCCAGCGGTCCCACACTGGCCCGAATGCCTCAGCGCTGAGCGGCTCCGCCTCGCCTAGCGCTACGGAAAGCATCATCAGCCCGATCTCAGCGCCGCTGCCCAGATGCGACAAGACCTGGGCGATCGTCCAGTTGCTGCAATACGAGGGGCCGCGGACCTGATCGGCAGTCAGCGGCCGCACCAGGGACTCGAGCCGCTCGTGGGAACCGCGGAGAGCGGCGATCCAGAGGTGTGGGTCTGACTCCATTGGTGACTCCATTTCAGCGGAAGTGATTCCAGCATTTCAGCGGACGTGATTTCAGGGGACGGGCTGCGGCACCACAGCGGGGCTGCCGGATGGCCGGGTACCTGCAGTCTAGGGTGATCGGTATGAGGATCGGGTTCGGTGCCCCGGTATCCGGCGCCTGGGCGACCGCCGAGAACCTGGCGGCCTTCGCGGTCCGGGCCGAGCAGTCCGGTTACGCGTCCCTGTGGAGCTTTCAGCGGCTGATCGTACCGGAGGGCTCGGCGCTTGAACCGGTCTACTCCAGCGTGCTCGACCCGATAGCCGCGCTGGCCTACGCGGCCGCGGCGACGTCGACGATCAGGCTCGGCGTGGCGGTGATCAACCTGCCGTTCGTCTCCCCCGCCTATCTGGCCAAGCAGGCAGCCTCGGTGGATTTCCTGTCCGGCGGCCGCTTGGACCTGGGCCTGGGTATCGGCTGGATGCCTGAGGAGTTCGCGGCGGCCGGCGCCTCGATGGCCCGGCGCGGTGAGCGCGCCGCCGAGTACGTCGCGGTCCTGCGGAACCTCTGGGCGGACGGGGTGAGCGAGTTCTCCGGCGGGTTCTACACAGTGCCGAGGAGCCGGATGGCGCCTAAGCCGGTGCAGCCGGGCGGCCCGCCTGTGCTGCTCGGCGGGATGGTCCGGCCTGCACTTGAGCGCGCGGGCCGGATCGCTGACGGCTGGCTGACCTCAAGCAGGACTGACCTGTCGCGGATCGGCGAGGGCATCGAGGTGGTCAGGTCAGCCGCCGCGGCGGTCGGCCGCGATCCTGGCGAGCTGCGAATCGTGTGCCGCGGCGTGGTCCGGGCCGGCCCTGACGCCATGGCGCCGGATGGCAGCGGCAGGCTGCTGCTGTCCGGTGGCTATGACCAGATCCGGGCCGACACACATTGGCTGGCTGACCACGGGGTCACCGAGCTCTTCTACGACTTGAACTGGGATCCGCAGGTGGGCGCCCCGGACGCGGATTTCGCCGCCGCCACGGCCCGGGCCACCGAGATCCTTGACGCGCTGGCACCCGGTTCATAGTCGGCGAGGCTGCCGGGCCGAGGGGCCGGCCCCCTGCGCATGCGCGATGGCGGCGGCCTCGGTGCGGCTGGCGGCGCCCAGCTTGGCGAGGATGTTCGACACATGCACGCTCGCTGTCTTGGTGGCGATGAACAGCTCCGCCCCGATCTCCTTGTTGCTCTGGCCTGCGGCAAGCAATCGCAGCACCTCAAGTTCCCTGGTTGTCAGCCCGGCCAGCGGGCTGCGCTGACGGTCAGCGGCCTGGCTCTGCGACGTTGCGCCAGTCCATGTGCCGTCCTGGCCGAGCCCGCCGGTCGCCAGCCTGGCCCGGCGGGCCAGGTCGGCAAGCGCCGACCGCAGCGGTGCCGCACCGAGCCGGTCCGCTGCCGCCGCTGCGGCCTGCCACTCCTTCTCGGCGTCCTCGCGGCGGCCCGCCTCTACCAGCGCCTCGGTCAGCCGCCAGCGCGACCGCGCGGTCTCATAGACATACCCGGGCCCGAACGCGTCGACCACGGCCTGCCATTGCTCAGGAGAATTCTCGCCGTGTGCCCGCCGCCATTCGGCCTCGGCGCGCGCGAGCCAGCCGCGCCCGTCGACGCCAAGCGCTGATTTTACGCCGCGGCGGCCGAGCGCGCCCTGCCTGGCGATCTCGACCAGGTCGCTGGCTGCTTCCGCGGCGGCCGCCGCGCGGTGCGGCTCGCCAGCCGCCCTGGCCTGCCTGGCCCGGTCCGCGAGCGCGGCCAGGCCGACTGCCGCGGCCCGGATGGCGGGCGGCCCGAGGCCCTCAACCCACGCCTCGATCGCCTTGATGGTCGCCTCGGCCTCGGCTAGCGCGGTATCCCCGTCGCCCAGCCAGAGCGCGTTCTCGGCCAGCAGGCCGCGAGCGATGTACTCAGCGAACCTGTCCTTGGCGAAGAACGGCTCCAGCCAGGCGCGCCGTTCGGTCACGCCGGTACCGCAGCCCCGTGCGACCTCGATAAACAACGCCATCGCGGAGAGCCGCGCCTCGGCGATACTGGTGACCCGGACCGCGAATCCGTCCGCCAGGTCCTGCGCGTGATCCCAGTCGCCGTCCGCGTAGTGCGCCAGGTAGTGCAGATAGGTCAGGTCGAGGCCGTCCGGTGCCAGGCCGAGGCCCGCGTCGGCGGCCAGCCGCATGCCGACATGCGCGGTCATGCCCGCAGCGTCCAGATTGCCCCACTCCAGCTGCACCCTGGCCAGCTGGAAGGCGGCCCTGAGCTGCACCCCGAGCACGCCAGCCGCACCCGCCTGGTGATGCGCCTTAGTGAGCCTGCTGATCGCCTCATCGTGCTGCCCGGCGCGCTCGCTGAGCAGGCCGAGCGTCACCAGCGCGTCGGCCTGAACCCACGGCGCCTCCGCGGCCTCGGCGGCGGCCGCGGCCTCTTCAGCCCGGGCCTGCGCGGGATGCTGGTCTTTCATCCACAGCAGGGTGCGGGCGTGCGTGGCCAGCGCATGGGCACGTTCCCAGCTGGGCGGGTCCGCAGGCAGCGCATCGACGGCCGCGGCAGCAGCGGTGACAGCAGCGTCGTGCTCGTCCAGTTCCAGCAGGAAGTACGCGAGCCGCTCGCTGGCCCTGCTGTACAGCACCGGGCTCGACTCCCCGACCAGGAAGCCGAGCAGCCGCCTGAGCTGCTGCACCGCCCGCGGCACGTCGCCGCTGTCCGCGGCACTGACGGCAGAACGGAACGCCAGCTTGCCTAGGTCGATCCCGGCGAGCTGCTCTGGGTCGCTGACCCGATCCCACAGCGAGAGCGCCAGATCGTAGTGGCGATGGGCTTCGGCCGGGGCAGCCAGCCGCTCGGCTTCCCGTGCCGCCAGGATCGATGCGGTGAACGCGCCGGGGATGTCATGGCTGGCGAGGCTGTGCTGGGCGAGCTCGGCGGCGGATCCGGGCACCTGGGCCAGCCGCTGCTCGTCGCGGAGCAGCGCTGCGAGGCTGGCATGCAGCCTGGTCCGCTCACCGGGCAGCAGGTCAGCATAGATGGCCTCGCGCAGCAGCGCGTGCCTGAACGAATATCCGCCGCCGCCATCCGGTACCAGCAGCTGAAGCGCGACCGCTTCCCTGACCGCGTTTTCGTACTCCAGCTCACCGAGCCCGGACGCCTGCCTGACCAGGTCGTCGTCCACCCGCCGGCCAGTGACCGCGGCGGCTCTCAGCACCTGCTGCGCGATCGGGGTCAGCTGCTCCATCCTGGCCAGCAGCAGGTCCGCGAGGCCGGCCGGCAGTTCACCGGCGGCGCTCCTGACACCAGCGACACCGGTGCTCGGGCCGCCCGCCGGGCCGGCACCTCCCGGGGCGGCGGCGCCGGACCCGGCGCCTTCCGCGCGCGCTGCGCCGGCCGCAAGCAGTTCCTCGGCGTAGTAGGCGTTGCCCTCGGCACGGGTAATCAGGCTGCCGAGCCGCGCGGCGTCGAGTAGCTCCGCAGAGATCGATGTCAGATGCTCGGCCATGGCGGCGGGGGGCAGCGGGCCGAGGCCGACCGACGTCACCCCGGGCAGCCGAAGCAGCTCGGCGATGACCGGCCGGAGCGGATGCCTGCGGTGCATATCGTCCGTGCGGTAGGTGGCCACCAGCGCGAGCCGCTCCCGGTGCATCACCCGGCTCAGGAAGGTGACGAGGTCACGCGTGGAGCGGTCGGCCCAGTGCAGGTCCTCGAGTACGAGCAGCACCGGGCTGGCTTCGGCGAGCTCGGCCAGCATGCCGAGCACCGCGCCGAACAGTTGCTGCTGCGCCAGTCCAGGCAGGTCGGCGCTGGCCCGGTCGCCATCGCCCGCATCAGGGAGCAGGCGGGACAAGACGGGCCTGGCGGCCAGCGCATCGAGCACCGGACCGCCAGCGGAAGGGCTGCTAGTGGCGCCCCGCAGCGCGTCAGCGAGCGGGAGGTAAGGCACGCTGTCCGCGAGCTCTGCGCACCGCCCGACCAGCACGGCGAAGCCGCCCTCGCGCGCCACCGCGGCCAGCTCGGCTACCAGTCGCGTCTTGCCGACACCGGCATCACCGCTGACCAGAGCCACAACGGGCTGGCCGGCAGCTGCCGTGGTGAGCAGGCCCTGCAGTCGGCTGAGCTCCGCGGTCCTGCCGACCAGCCTGCCTCGGGTGACATCCAGCACATCTCAAAGTATCCCAGCTGGTTCGGACATTCCTGGCAGCCCGCCCCAGGTGGGGGTGCCCGACAGCTTTGCTGGGGATGATCTTGTTCGGCGTGGTGACCGTTGGGTCTGAGTCGCTGTGTCTGTCAGCTGGCCGCGCGCAGCCCGGCTGGGAGGCGAGGTGGGCGGCCAGGTCGGTGCGGTGCTCGCGGGCGTGGTAGTCGGTGATGTGGGTGGCCAGGGGTAGCGGGCCCGTACCGTGCCCGGGCCCGGGCACATCGCGTGCGAGTCGGCACATTAGGGGCAGAATGCTGCCATGGCCATTGTCGACGGCTGGATGCAGCATCCGACGCCGGGATTTCTGCAGAATGACATGTTCGAGTCGCTGCGGTGGTGGACCGGGCAGCAGCTGTCGAGCGACGAGATACCTATCGAGCGCACCCTCGCCGTCATGGACGAAGCCGGCGTGGAACGCGGGATGATCTGCGCCTGGTACGACACAAGCGGCCCGCTCATCAGCAACGACGAGGTGGCGGGCTGGGTCGCTGCGCACCCGGACCGGCTGACCGGCATCGCCTCGGTCGACATCCGCCGCCCGCGGCTGGCCGTCATGGAACTGCGCCGGGCGGTCAGCGAACTCGGCTTCCGCGGGCTGCGTATTCTGCCGTGGCTCTGGGGACTGCCGCCCAACCACCGCCTGTACTACCCCCTGTTCGCTGAATGCGTCGAGCTCGGTATCCCGTTCCTGACCCAGGTCGGCTATACCGGCACGCTGCGCACGTCGGAGACCGGCCGGCCCATTCCGTACCTCGACGACGTCGCCCTCGACTTCCCGGAACTCGTGATCGTGGGCGGCCACATCGGCTACCCGTGGACCACCGAGATGATCGCGCTTGCCACCAAGTACCCCAACGTCTACATCGACACCTCCGCCCACGTGGCGCACCGCTACCCGGCCGAGCTCGTCGAGTACATGCGCGGGCACGGCAGGCGTAAGGTCCTCTTCGGCTCCAACTACCCGATGATCACCCCGGCGCAGGCCCTGAGGCGCCTCGGCGAGCTTGCCCTCGACGACGAGACCCGAGACCTCTTCCTGGGCGGCAACGCATCGCGGCTCTTCCGCGCGGACAGCTGACCTGGCGCAGCCGGAGGTGGGGAAGTGGTCGGAAGTGGTCGGCCTTTTAATCTGAGTGTGAGCTGCACTCAGCCTTAGGCACGTGACCTGCGCACCAGCAGGCACGCCTACATTCGTGTCGCACACCCCGCGGGTGGTTCAGCCGCGCTGGACGGTGCGGCGGTTCAGCTGCGCTGGACGGCCAGGGATGGCTGCGGGGCGGCCGGGGTCAGCCGCTTGCTCAGCCACTCCAGGCATTGCGGCAGCTCACGGTCCCAGGTGCCGTAGTTGTGACCGCCCTGCGGCAGGATCAGGGAGTACCCGCTCATCGGCGCGTGGATCAGCCGGAGGAAGGCGAGCGTACCCGGATAGGTCCGTTCGCCGACCCGGCTCGAGGTGACCAGCACCGAGACCGGCGGGGCGGGCAGGTGGGTCAGCCGCCAGAACAAGTCGTTCTCGTTCTGGTAGCCGGAACTGCCGCCGTAGAGGTCGCCTGTCGTTCGGTCCTTGATCGCGTTGTAATAGCCGGCCATGGAGACAGCGGCCGAGAACTGGCCCGGGTCCATCATGGCGAGCTTGGTCGCGCAGTAGCCGCCGGTGGAGTAGCCGAGGGCGGCCCAGCCGGCCCGGCCGGTCTGGACGCGGAATGTGTGCTCCATCGCCAGCGGAACATCGGTGTCGAAGAACGTCTGCACCTGCATGCCGGCCGGCACGTTGGTGCACTCGGTGTCGCGCGGCAATGCTGGCGACACGTTCATCATGAGGTAGATCGCTGGCTTGATCCGCCTCGCGGCGACCAGGCGCGCGGCCGTAGCAGGCAGGGCAAGCCTCTTGACGATGCTCCACGGCTCGTTGGGGTATCCGGTCAGCGCCAGCACAACGGGGAACCTGGCCTTTGCGTACGCGCGCTGGAAGTACTGCGGTGGCAGGTAGAGGTAGTCCCGGGACACCGCGATGCCGGATCGCTGGCCGTTGATCGCTACCTGGAGTACCTCGCCGTTGACCGCTGCGGCGTTGTGCCTATTGAGGGTGCGGGTCACGCGGGGTTTGCCCGGCCGCCGCGGTACGCCTGGCCGCCCCTTCTTATTTGGCACCTGCCCCTTATTTGGCACCTGCCCGGCGGCGGAACCCAGCCCGCGGGCGGGGCGACCGGCCGGGCGCGGGCCGCCCGAGGGACGCGGGCCGCTGGACGGATGCTGTCTGGACCGGCCCGGCCAGACGATCACCGGTGGCTTGCCGGGCGGCTTGCTGGCGATGGCGCCGTCTGCCTGCACGGGCAGCACGGAGCCGCCAGGTACCGGGCCCAGGTCGGTAGCGGTCACGACGAGCGGCTTGGCGCTGACGCCGGGCCTGATGAACTGGACCGCCATCGGCGCGCCAGTCCCGAAAAGCTCGGACCAGGAGCCGAAGAACGAGAAGTAGCTGTTGATGAAGGCGAGGAACGCCGCGATGACGAGGGCCTGGCAGACAAGAAGCAGGCCGATCCTGGCACTGAAGTCGCGCACCCGTCGGCCGGCCACCCGCGGCCACAGCCAGATGGTAGCTGCGAGCATGCCGAGAGCGGCGATCGCCAGCACCGTGATGAACGAGCCACTGGTCAGTCCCATGCGCTGCACTCCATGGTCATGATTGCGGGCCTATCGTGCGGCCGATCCAGTCAAGGACCGGACCGAGCGGCCATTTGCCAGCCGCAACGGTCATCGAGCCCGCGTGCATCGGCGGGCGCACCAGAGAAAGGAACGACCGCGCCTGCCCAGGACCCGTGAAGAGCACCGAGATCGGCTGCATCGGCTGATGCTGCAGCCGCCAGAGCAGATCGTCCTGGGTCCGGATCTGCGCGCTGCCGCCGAATTCCCCGGGGCCGGGCGGTGCGGCGTAGTCAGCCGGCGGCGCCACCGCCACGGAGAAGACCTGCGAGCTCGACATAGCGAGCTGCACCGCGCAATACCCGCCGGAGGAGTCCCCCAGCAGGGCCCACCCTGCTGGCCCGCTGACAACCTGATAGGCCGACTCCATGGCCTGCGGGAGGTCCTGGGAGAAGAAGGTGGCCGCCTGCGCGCCGCCAGGCACGTCCAGGCAGCCCAGGTCGGCGGCGCCCGCCCGGCCGCCCACCGTCGCTGGCAGCATGACGATGATGACCGGCCTGAGCCGTCCCGCCGCGATCTGGCCCGCAGCGGTGGCGGCCACCTGCCCCGCGCTGTAGACAGCGCCCTGGCTCCCTATCCGATCGGATATCACCACGTCGACTGGCAGCGGCTTCGCCGGCCGGCCCGCCCGGGGGTACTGCGCTGGCAGGTACACATATCCCGGCGCGGCCAGCCCAGATAGCTGCCCGTGGAGCTGGACGGCCTGGAGCCTGCCGCCAGCGGCCTTGCGCCGGCCCGGGACCGAGACCGGCGTGCTCGAGATGACCTTGAGAGGCACGGCGGTCGGGCTCGGCCCGGAACCTACGGCGACGATCGCGGCGCTGGCGTTCTCCGTCCCGAACAGATCTGACCACGACGAATAGAACTCTGCCGACCGGTTGACAACGACGAAGATAAGGCCGAGCACACTTGCCTGGAGCGCGGCGATTGCGACGATCCGCAGCGCCACGGCACGCAGTCCGGGGACCGCGAGCTTGGGCCACCACCACAGCGTCGCGGCCAGCGCCGTGATGACCGCCACCGCCAGCACTCCCACGAGCGCCGGGCTCGTCAGTCCCAACCCCGCACCTCCGCAGCTATCTCGAACTGACCGTGACCCAGTACGCACGTGCAACGGCTGCCGACGGCCCGACGTGCCCGGCAGACGTTCGACGTGCCGGGGAATCAACTGGTTCCCGCGCCGCAGTCGCACTGCGTCCGGCGCGGCTCATCCGGCATGCTATGTGACTTAGCCGAGTCCGGCATATCGTCGAGCGGCTACCTGCAGCCGCACCGCATCTTACGGCTCAGGCCCGGGCAACCGACGGAGCGAACCGCACCGGCATGTGCTTAATCCCGTTGATGAGGCTGGATCGGAGCCTGCTGACCTCGCCGCGAGGCTCAATGTCCGGCATCCGCTCAGCCACTGCCTCCAGCAGCACCCGGAGCTCGAGGGCAGCCAGATGGCGGCCCAGGCAGAAGTGCGGGCCGCCGCCACCGTAACCGACATGCGGATTGGGCTCGCGGCCGATGTCGAACGTGAACGGGGCGGCGAAAACGCCGGAGTCCCGGTTGGCTGAGGAGTAGAAAAGTACGATCTTCTCGCCCTCGGCGATTCGCTGGCCGCCCACCTCGGTATCGCATGTAGCCGTTCGCCTGAACAGGTTCACCGGGCTCACCCAGCGGACGATCTCCTCGGCCGCGGCCGGGACCAGGGCCGGATCCGCAAGCAGCCGCCGCCATTGCCCGGGGCTCTCGAAGAACGCGAGCATGCCTCCAGATGCCGCGTTGCGGGTGGTCTCGTTGCCTGCCACGGTCAGCAAGAGGAAGAACAGGTCGAACTCCTGGGCCGTCAGCACCTGACCAGTGTCGTCGGGCCGCAGCAGCCGGGTGACGATGTCGTCGGCAGGCTGCGCACGGCGCCGTTCGGCAAGCTCGCCCGCGTAGGCGTAGATCTCGGCGGCGGCCCGCATCCCGTCGTCGCGTGAGGCCCGGTACTCGGGGTCGTCGAAGCCCGCCAGCCGGTTCGACAGCTCGAAGATCCGGTTCCGATCCTCCGGCGGGGCGCCGACCAGTTCGCAGATCACATAGAGAGGCAGTGGCGCTGCGATGTCGGTGACGAAGTCCGCCTCGCCGCGGGGCACTACCTCGTCGATCAGCGCTTCGCAGATATCTCTGACGCGGCGCTCCAGCCTTCCGATCAGCCGCCGCGTGAACTCGTGGCGCACGAAACTGCGCTGCCGGGTGTGCCGTGGCGGATCCATGTTAAGCATCAGCAGCCGCTGCACCTCGATCGCCGCGTCTGAGCTCTCCTCCAGCGTCACCAGGCGGCGCGCGGAAGAAAAGATCTCCGGGCGCCGGGAGATGTGCCCGATGTCAGCATGCCTGGTGATCGCCCAGAAGCCGGGCCACCCAGCACCGCCGCCGTCGGCGTGCCAGAAGACCGGAGCGTGCTCGCGCAGCCAGGCGAACTGATCGTGCGGGGCGCCACCGCGGCGGTAGGTGTCGGGGTCTACTAGGTTGATCTCCGGAGCCATCACTACCTGAACCTTCCGCGGAGCGGAGCCGACATGGACGACGATACGGCCGTTTCCTACCAGGCAGCGGTCCACGGATCGCGAGTGCTTTCTGCCAGCGGGCGCGAGATCGGCAAGCTGGAGCATGTGCTTGAGGTGCCGCAGCTCGATCTGTTCGATGGCATCGTGGTCCATACCCAGGACGGCCTGCGGTTCGTTGACCCCGATCGGGTCGAGAAGATCACTCGCAGCTACATCAAGTGCAGTATCACCGACGCCGAGGCAGCGAATCTGAAGGCGCCGGACGGCCCTCCGGTTTATCACGTGGACGCCCTCGACTACAGCGGCGGCTCCCTGCACGACGTGATCGGCCGGATGTTCGGGCGCCCGCACTGGAAGCGCGACAAGTGAGCCGCGAGTCGGTCAGCCCGAGTCGGTGAGCCCCGAGTCCGCGAGCCCCGAGTCGCTCAGCGGCGGCGCAGCGACGGGTCGGTGAGTGCAGGCGGTTCATAGCCGCGGTCGGGCGGGTTAAGGTTGGTGCCCGGCGCCACGATCTCGTCGATCCGGTCCAGGATCGCGGGCTCAAGTACCACGTCGGCGGCACCAAGCTGGCTTTCCAGGTGCTCCATGGTCCGCGGGCCGATGATCGCCGAGGTAACCGCGGGATGGCTGGTCACAAAGGCCAGCGCCAGGTGGATCAGCGACAGGTCGGCCTCATCGGCCAGCCTGGCCAGCTGCTCGGCGGCCTCCAGCTTCGCCTGGTTTCCTGGCAGGTTCATGTCGAATCGCTGCGGGATCCGCTCCGCCCTGCCGCTGGTCGGCAGCTCGCTGTCCTTCCGGTACCGGCCGGATAGCCAGCCGCTCGCCAGCGGGCTCCATGGGATCACGCCCATTCCGTACTGCTGGCAGACCGGCAGCACTTCGGCCTCGACGCCACGGACCAGGATCGAGTAAGGCGGCTGCTCACAGACAAACCGTTCCCGCCCGCGCCGCTGGGCTGTCCACTGGGCCTCAACGATCTGCGCTGGCGGGAAGGTCGAGCTGCCCGCATAGCGGACCTTTCCCGCCCTGATCAGGTCGGTGAGGGCGCCCAGGGTTTCGTCGATGTCGGCCGCCGGGTCGGGCCGGTGGATCTGGTACAGGTCGATGTAGTCGGTGCCGAGCCTGCGCAGGCTGCTCTCGCACTCGCTGATGACCCAGCGACGCGAGTTTCCCTGCGCATTTACGTCGTCGCCCATCCTGGCGTGGGCTTTGGTGGCGAGCACGACAGTGTCGCGGCGTCTAGCGGCGAGCGCCTTCCCGACGATCTCCTCAGACTCGCCGCCCGAATATACGTCGGCGGTGTCAATGAAGTTGATGCCCGCCTCCAGCGCCTTGTGGATGATCAGGACCGACTCGTCGTGGTCGGGGTTTCCCCAGGCTCCGAACATCATCGCGCCCAGGCAGAGGGGGCTCACCCGCACGCCGGTGCGGCCAAGTACGCGCATTTCCATGGCTCTCACCCTACGAGGCGGCCCTGCCCGGTCGATGCCGCCCCGCTACCATGCGCGCGGGGGTGCCACGCTGACCCGCCGCAGGACCGCTGAACCGGATTTGGCGTTACCATCGATGCCATGAACCCTGATTCCCGACCCGACGGCGCACCGGACGGGCATCCTGCCCGCGCCGTGCCGGACAAGCCCGCTCTCGACGGCCTCGAGGACAGCTGGGCACGTCGCTGGGCGCAGGAGCGTGTAGTACAAGTTTGACCGGACCAAGAGCCGTGCCGACGTCTTTGCCATCGACACTCCCCCGCTGACCGCCAGCGGATCGCTGCACGTCGGGCACGTCTTCTCTTACACCCATACCGACATCGTCGCCCGGTTCTGGCGGATGCGCGGCAAAGAGGTCTTCTACCCGGTCGGCTGGGACGACAACGGGCTGCCCACCGAGCGCCGGGTGCAGAACTACTTTGGCGTGCGGTGCGACCCTGCGCTCCGTTACGACCCGGAGTTCAGGCCTGCCAGCAGGCCGGGCGGCCAGCCCGCCGCAGCTGGTGAGCAGATCCCCGTCTCCCGGCGCAACTTCATCGAGCTCTGCCGTCAGCTGACCGGCCTGGACGAGCGGGCGTATGAGGAGGTCTGGCGGCAGCTGGGCCTGTCCGTTGACTGGAGCATGGCCTACCGCACTGTCGAGGACCGCCCGGGAATGATCTCCCAGCGCGCATTCCTGCGCAACCTGGCCCGCGGCGAGGCCTACCTCGCCGAGGGGCCGACGCTGTGGGACCCGACCTTCAAGACGGCCGTGTCCCTGGCGGACATCGAGGAGCGGGAAGTCAGCGGTGCCTACTACCGCATCGCGTTCGGCGTCGAGCGCGGGCCATCGGGCGCCGACACCGCGCCAGCCGACACCGTGCCAGCCGACACCGTGCCAGCCGATACGGTGCTGGTGGCCACGACCAGGCCGGAACTGCTATCCGCCTGCGTGGCGCTGGTCGCGCATCCCCATGATGAGCGGTATGCCGGCCTGATCGGGACGACCGCGCGCACGCCGCTGTTCGACACCCGGGTGCCGGTGCTCGCGCACCAGCTGGCCGATCCGGCCAAGGGCACCGGCATGGCCATGGTCTGCACATTCGGCGACCCGACCGACGTGACGTGGTGGCGGGATCTGGCTCTGGAAACCCGCCCGGTGATCGGCAGGGACGGCAGGCTGCTCACCGAGCCGCCCACTGGCATCACCAGCGCCGCCGGGCTTGCCGCTTATGCCCAGCTGTCCGGGCTGACGGCGGCAGCGGCCAGGTCCCAGATCACCGATCTGCTCCGCGCCTCGGGTGAGCTGCACGGCGATCCTGAGCCGGTCACGCACGCCGTCAAGTTCTACGAGAAGGGCGACGCGCCACTGGAGATCGTCACTACCCGGCAGTGGTACATCAGGAACGGCGGCCGGGACGCGAGCCTGCGGCAGGCGCTGCTGGCCCGTGGACGCGAGCTTTCCTGGCACCCGGACCACATGCGAACCCGCTATGAGGACTGGGTGCAGGGCCTGGCCGGAGACTGGCTGATCAGCAGACAGCGCTACTTCGGCGTCCCGATCCCGGTCTGGTACCCGCTCGACGCCGAAGGCGCGCCGCGCTACGCGGCGCCCGTGCTGCCCGCCGATGCCGCGCTGCCGGTGGATCCGGCGACCGACGTGCCGCCCGGCTACACCGCGGATCAGCGCGGCGTGCCTGGCGGTTTCATCGGCGATCCCGACATCATGGACACCTGGGCGACCTCGTCGCTGACCCCGCAGATCGGCGGCGGCTGGAGCACGGATGAAGACCTGCTGCGCCGGGTGTTCCCGATGGACCTGCGGCCCCAGGGACCCGAGATCATCAGGACCTGGCTGTTCTACACGGTGCTCCGCTCGCATGCCGAGCATGGCGTCCTGCCCTGGCGGCACGCCGCGATCTCCGGCTGGATCCTGGACCCGGACCGGAAGAAGATGTCCAAATCCAAGGGCAACGTGGTGACGCCCGTGGAGATCCACCGTGCATACGGCACCGACGCGATCCGGTACTGGGCCGCCAGCGCCAGGCTCGGTGTTGACACGGCATTCGACCCTGGCCAGCTCAAGATCGGCAGACGGCTGGCCATCAAGATCCTTAACGCGAGCAGGTTCGTGCTCGCGTCGATTCCGCCGGCCGATCCCGCCGGGACGCGCGCCGGCCCCGCCGGCCCCGCGGGGACGCCCGCCGGCCCCGCCGAGCCACTCGACCGGGCGATGCTTGGCAGGCTCGCTGACGTCATCGACCAGTGCACGGCCGCGTTCGAGGGGTTCGATCACGCCCTCGCCCTGGCGCTGACGGAGCGGTTCTTCTGGTTCTTCTGCGACGACTACGTGGAACTCGTCAAGCCCCGCGCATACGGCGAGCAGGGCCCGGCGGCCGCGGCTTCGGCCCGGCGATCGCTCCGGCTGGCGCTCTCGGCGGTGCTGCGGCTGTTCGCGCCGTTCCTGCCGTTCGTCACCGAGGAAGTGTGGTCGTGGTGGCAGGACGGCTCGGTCCACCGGGCGGGCTGGCCGGATGCCGCCGGGTTGCGCGCAGCGGCCTCCTGTCCGGCCAGCGAGGCGGCGCTCGACGCTGCGTCAGCCGCGATCGCCGCGGTCAGGAAGGCCAAGTCGCAGGCGCGGCTGCCGATGCGGGCCAGCGTGCACAAGCTGCTGGTGTCGGCTCCTGCCGCTGAACTCGATGCCATCGCCGCCATGCAGCGCGACATCATGGCTGCGGGCCGGATAGCCGAGATCGAGCTGCGTCGGGCGGATCTGGCCGCCCCGGCCCATGAAGTGCTGTTGTGACCGGTCAGGTGACCGCGGCTAACCCGCAGCGGGGCTGATCACGGCGGGCTGATCACGGCGGGCAATGCGAAGATCGTGAAAGGAGGCTGTGAAGCCCTGGCCGTCCGGTCCCGCGCACATGACGCCTGCCATCGTCTCCCGATCCGGTGGCAGGCAGGCGAGCGCGTAAAGCTCCGGCTCCGTGATCCGGGCCGGTGCAACAGGCTAAGGGAACCCGGGCCGCCCCGGGTAGTCTCGTCAGCATGGACAAGGCGCAGCTGACAGACGAGGAATGGCGGCAGCGGCTCACCCCGCAGGAGTACCACGTGCTCAGGCAGGCGGGCACCGAGGCCCCGTTTACCGGCGAGTACACCGACACCACGACCGAAGGTGTCTACCGGTGCCGGGCGTGCGGGGCCGAGCTGTTCAGGTCGCAGGCCAAGTTCGAATCGCACTGCGGGTGGCCGAGCTTCTACCAGCCCTCCGACAGCGATGCCGTGGTCCTGCTCAAGGACCGCTCGCTCGGCCAGGTCAGGACCGAGGTCCGGTGCGCGAACTGCGACTCGCACCTCGGTCACGTGTTCGAGGGCGAGGGCTATCAGGTCCCCACCGACCAGCGCTGGTGCATCAACTCGGTCTCGCTGACGCTGGAGCCCGCCGGACAGCCAGGCCGGCCCGCGCGTCCGGGCACGCCAGCGGCCAGCTAGCCGGGCTCTCGCGGTCGATGACGGTACTGTCGACGTAATCCGACCTGGCCCAGGGCGAGATCAGCAGAACGCAAGCCGCGCGCCCGGCACCGCACCGGCCCTGCCGCTTCTTGCTCACCGTGCCACGTCGGCTCTGCTGCGGCCGAGGCTGCTGATGCGGCCCACGCTGCGGCCGGCGCCATCCTGCCGGGGTCGGTGCCGCCAAAGCTGGCGCACCCCCAGCCGGGCGGCATAAGGCTACGCTCAGCTCATGACCGACCCGCTCATGACCGGCAAGCAGGGCCCGGCAGAACTCGCCGCAGCCATCGACGCGGCGCGGCGGCGACTGATCGGGTTCGCCGGCGCCTGCAGCTCCCGTGAATGGCAGACTTCGCCGCTGGACGGCGATGCCCGGCCGGTCGGCGTGGTCGTGGACCATGTGGCGCATTCATACGAGTACATCGGCTTCTGGATGCGGGAGATCGTTGCCGGCCACCAGGTGACGGTGGGGCCGGACATCGTCGACGGCTACAACGCCGAGCACGCCGTGGCGGCAAGCCGGGTCAGCCAGGCCGAGGCCGTGGCGCACCTGCACCGTAGCGGGGATGCGCTGATCGAGTTTGTCGCTGGGCTAGCCCCGGCAGACCTTGACGCAGGCGACGGCCGGACCCGGCGTCTGGCCCAGATCGCCATCAGGCACGCCGACGACCACCGCGCCGAGATCGAGGCGGCGCTCGCGGCGGCCGGCTGAGGCACTAGCCGGCAGAGCAACCCCGGAAGGGCTGAGGACCCCGGAAGGGCTGAGGACCTCGGAAGGCTGAGGACCTCGGAAGGCTGAGGACCTCGGAAGGCTGAGGACCTCGGAAGGCTGAGGCATCGGAGGCTGAGACACGGGAAGCCCGAGATACCGGGCAGAATGCTGCCATGCCCAGGGCCAACGAGCAGGTCGCTGCGCTGCTCCGCGAGTACGCCGACCTTGTCGCGATCACCGGCGGTGACGCCTTCAGGGCCCGCGTCTACGAGAAGGCGGCCCGCGCTGTCGACGGATATTCCGACGATGTCTCACGACTGTCGGCGGCCGAACTCCGGCTCATCCCCGGCGTAGGCAAGTCGATCGCGGACAAGATCAGCGAAGCGGTAGCCACCGGCACCATCAAGGCGCTGGACATACTTCGCGCGCAGATCCCGCCTGGCGTGCGCGAGCTGACCAGCATTCCCGGCCTCGGGCCCGCCCGCGCGGTGGCGCTCTACCGGGAACTGCAAATCAGCTCGGTGGCCGAGCTCACGGACGCGATCAAGGCAGGCAGGCTCCGGGATCTCAAGGGCTTCGGGCGGCGGAGCGAGGACCGGATCCTGCACGGCATCGAGGTCATGCGGATGGCCGGCCAGCGGGTACACCTGGACGTTGCCATGGATACCGCCGCCGGCCTGGTCGCCGCCATCGGCGCGGTCCCTGGCTGCACGCGCTGCACCTATGCCGGCTCGCTGCGGCGGATGCGGGAAACCATCGGCGACATCGACATTCTCGCCGCCGCTACTGACAGCGCACCGCTGATGACGGCGCTCACCGTGCTGCCTGAGACCGCCGAGGTGATCGCCCGCGGTGCTGCCAAGACATCCATCCGCACCACCCGGGGCCTGCAGGTGGACCTGCGGGTGGTGCCGCCGGACTGCTGGGGCGCCGCCCTCCAGTACTTCACCGGGTCCCAGGCGCACAACGTGCGGGTCCGCGAGATAGCGGTTCGCAAGAAGCTCAAGCTCTCGGAGTACGGCCTATTCGACACCGAGACCGGGGAGCTGATCGTGTCAAGGACCGAGGAGGACGTATATTCCAGGCTCGGCATGGCCTGGGTGCCGCCCACGCTGCGCGAGGACACCGGCGAGGTCCAGGCCGCGCTCCGCGGCGCCCTGCCGGTTCTGGTTACCGACCGGGATATCCGCGGTGACCTGCACACGCACACCAACCTCACCGACGGCGTCGCGTCGCTTGAGCAGATGGTGACGGCCGCGCAAGGCCGCGGGTATGAGTACTACGCGATTACCGATCACGCGCCGAACCTGTTCATGCAGCGGATGACCAGCGAGAAGATGCTCGCGCAGCGGGAGCAGGTGCAGGCGCTTGCGGCGCTGCTTGACGCCGGGCGCGACGGCGGCGCGGCGATGGCCCTGCTGCACGGCACCGAGCTCAACATCGCCCCGGACGGTTCGGTCGACTGGCCCGCCGAGTTCCTCGACGGGTTCGACGTCTGCGTCGCCTCAGTGCATTCTCATTTCGATCAGCCGAGACACGCGATGACCCGCAGGTTCATCACCGCTTGCGAGAACCCGCACGTGAATATCATCGGCCACCCGCTGACCCGCAAGATCGGCCGCCGCCCGCCCGTCGACGCGGACCTGCCCGAGCTGTTCGCCGCGTGCGCGAGGACCGGCACGGCTCTCGAGATCAACTCGCACCCGGCCCGGCTGGACCTGCCGTCGGAGCACATCCGCGCGGCTCGCGACGCTGGCGTGAAGTTCTCCATCGACACCGACGCGCACTCCACCGGCCACCTGGACCACCTGCGCTACGGTGTCGGCAATGCACAGCGCGGCTGGCTCACGCCTGACGACGTGATCAACACCTGGCCCCTGGCCCGCCTTACCGAGTTCCTGGCCAAGGGCGGCGCTACAGCACGCCATTGACCGTGCGGGATCGCGGGTACGCAGCCGGCGCCCGTACGAGGTTTCCCACCGCAAACCCGGCCGGTAGCCGCTGCAGGCTACCGGCCAGGTCGCGGCGGCTATCGCACGGCCGTGGTGAGCGGCGCCGGGTCAGAACTCGTCGACAGTGCTACCGAGGCACCGCTCATGCTGGACGCATTCGTGACGCCCTTGAGAACCAGCGTGACCACATCCTTGGCCCCGAGTTCCTGCGGACAACTGCCGGTGCTGAGCGCGACCGTCGCCGTCGTCCCCTTGATGGACGAGACGCCGCCGCACTCCTGGCCGATCGTGTCGTCAGTGACTGAGACCGCCGCACCGGGCGGCATGCCGGTACCAGGCGGCAGGCTCACCGTTATCGCTGAGTCCGAGTTCGTGGCGGTCACGAGCCCGTTGCTGGTCCGGAAGGTGAACGAGTACGTCACGCCGGACGCCCCGGCCTTGGTCGAGCTCAGCTGCACGATGTCGTCGACCACGGAGGTCTTGGCGGTGACCAGGTAGCCGGCGGAGGCCGCCGCCGGGTCTGATGTCGTCGAGACCGCGGCCGTGCCGGTCCCGCTCGACGACGGGCTGGTGGCGCCGAAGACGATGACGCTGATCTCGTCGCCCGCCCCGGCGCCCAGGTTGCCGCCCGATCCGGGCAGCACCGTGGCACTCGTGCCCGAGCTGGTGACGGTGGACCCGGCCGCCGCGCCGGTGGCATCGTTGAACACCGTGGCGGACCCGCTGGCCGGGAACTTCGTCCCGCTCGCCGCCTTGAGGGCGATAGTCGAGAAGTCGTCACCAGCGCCGCTGGGCGTGAAACCGTTCGTCACCTTGAAGGTGGCCGAGAACGCCACCTCGGCGGCGGACGCCGAGGATGAGACGAGGCTGAGGACCAGCGGGCTGACAGACGTCTGCGCCGTCAGGTCGATGGGCTCCGATGCCCGGCCCGCCGAGGGCGTCGTCGTTACCGAGAACGTCCCGCTGCCGCTCTTGGCGGAGTTGGCGACGCCGTAGGCCAGGACCGTGATCTCGTCGCCGCTCTTCGTGGTCAGCCCGCCGTCGGCGAGCGTGATGGACGGGCCGGCCGAGCTCCCGCCCACCGGGCAGGGCACGCCCTCGGCACCCGTCGTGTCGTCGACGAGGATGTACTGGCCGCTTGCCGAGCACAGCGGAAAGACCGCACCAGCCGAGGCCAGCTTCACCGTGGACGTTCCGCTGACGAGCGGTCCTGTCGAATGGAAGGTCTCGGCGTAAAGGACCTTCGCCGCCGAGGCCGATGCCGAGCTCAGCTGGTCCGTGGCGGTCATCGCCGTCGGGCCCGTCAGGGGGAGCTTCACGAGCCCTGGGTCAGCACTGGTCGAGACGCTGGCCGAGCTCATCGTCGCCGGGTTGGTCACCCCCTTGATCACCACGAAGATCGTGTTTCCCGGATTGGTGTCGAACCCTGCGGTGATCGCGACCGACGAGCCGGTCACGGTCGCGCTCACGCAGCCGTTCTCCGGACCCTGCGAGCCGGCCGGGCCTGCGTCGATGAAGAAGTACTCGCCACAGCCGCCGGACGGGAACTTGGTGCCCGAGGGCGCCTTGATGATCACAGTGGACGAGCTGTCCCCGGCACCGCTGGAAACCAGCCGGTCAGCGGCGGCGAAGCCGACCGACCAGGTCACCCCGGCCGCCGCCGGGGCGTACGAGCTGAGCTGCAGGAACGGGTCAGTTACCGATCGCTGCGCCAGCAGCGTGTACGTCAGCGTGGCGGCCACCGGGTCAGATGTCGTGCGGATCGTCACGTGCTGGGTGCCCGTCGAGCCCGGGCTGGTCACGCCGTAGAACACCAGCGTGACCTCATCACCGGGGTTTCGTCGCGGTGCGCTTCGGCCTCCAGCACCGATCGGACGGTTCGCGCGCGATCGCCTGAGTAGGAGGCCAGCGCCGCCTCGGTCCACGACGCATAGGCGATCACCCATTCCTCGTGGTACGCCCGGCCGATCTCGCGGATCTCGTCAATGCTCGCCTCGGCCTCGGCGAACCGGCCCAGTTCGATGAGGACATCGGACCTGAAGCTCTGCACGAGCGCGCGGTAAACGCTCCAAGAGGGAAGCTGGGCGAGCACCTCGTCGAGAGTGGCCAGGGCGCGGTCGTTACGGCAGAGCGCGAAGTAGAAGCCCATGGCGACAGCCACGAGCGCCTGCGCCTCCCAGGTCCGCTGCCCGGCCCTGCGGGCCAGCCTGGCCGAGGCCAGCAGCAGCGTCTCCGCCTCGGCGTCCACGCCATCATCGCTGAACCATGATGCCAGGCGCCCGAGCACGTCGAGTGCCCTGGCCCTGGCCGCGGTCTCGTCGGCGCCCGCGCTAGCCACCACCGAGGCGGCCAGCGCCCTGGCCTGCTCCCTGCACCGCTCGTCCCACATGAGGTCTCTGGCTCGCTCGGCGTCGACCTCCCGCCGGAACACCTGGTCGGTACCGTCCGGATGGCTGTCGACGATCCG
>Ga0187883_10000121_pt1 | contig 53385 bp, 49 predicted proteins | sample June2016WEW_20_1_2_FD_132966 | JGI IMG/M metagenome (GOLD analysis project Ga0187883, IMG submission 132966) | Peatland microbial communities from SPRUCE experiment site at the Marcell Experimental Forest, Minnesota, USA - June2016WEW_20_10 | ecosystem: Environmental > Terrestrial > Soil >...
AGAAGGCGGCACTGCGGGCTTCGCCTTTGCCTCCGGCATGGCGGCAACCGCCACTGTGCTCGACTGCCTCGAAAAAAATTCTCATGTGGTGGTCGGCGACGACGTTTACGGCGGCACGCGGCGGCTGCTCGATCTGGTGCGCAAGCAATCAGCGGGAATCGAGACGACCTATGCCGATCTTTCCGATGCCGAGGCACTCACTGCCGCGATGCGTCCCAATACGCGCCTTGTGTGGCTCGAGACGCCGACCAATCCGACGCTGAAAGTTATCGACCTCGAGCGCATCGCCGCCATCGGCCGCGCAAAGAAAGTCCTGGCCGCCTGCGATAACACGTTCGCGAGCCCTTGGACGCAGCGACCGCTGGAACATGGCTTCGATTTGGTCATGCATTCCACCACCAAGTACCTCAACGGACACTCCGATATGGTGGGCGGCATCGTAATCGTGGGCGAGAACGATGAGCTGCGCGAGCGCATGGCGTTTCTGCAAAACGCCGTCGGTGCGGTTCAGGGACCATTCGATTCCTTTTTAGCCCTGCGCGGGGTCAAAACGCTCGCGCTGCGCATGGAGCGGCAATCGGCCACGGCGCTGCGCATCGCGCATTGGCTTGCGGAGCATCCGCGGATCCACCGGGTGCATTATCCAGGTCTTGCGTCTCACCCACAGCATGAGCTGGCGCGCCGGCAAATGCGCGCATTCGGCGCAATGATCGCGGTTGAGGTCGCCGGCTCCCCTGACGACGCGCGACGCTTTCTCGAACGCTGTCGGCTGTTCACGTTGGCTGAAAGCCTCGGTGGCGTCGAGAGCCTGATTTCGTTGCCGGCGCTAATGACGCATGCCTCGACGCGGCCGGAAGTACGTGCAGCCCTCGGCATTACTGATCGATTGGTGCGGATTTCGGTCGGTATCGAGGATGGCGACGATTTGATCGCTGACCTAAAGGCTGCACTCGGTTAGGCAGTTGCGACCGAAACCGCCTTTAATCAGCCACCCCACTGTAACGTTAATCTCAAAGCACGCTGGAACTTTCGGGAGTGCGTGCTTTGACCTCCGGTCACGTCCGCGCCTGCCTTGGCCCCAAGCGTCGCTCTCGCCGGCGCGCTTAGGGTTCCTGTTTGCACGCCTGAAAAACTGGAAGATTGGTTGGTAAATCTCACCCCGTGCCTCGCGGTTGTTGCCCAGCCTCTATTCCGGTTGTTCCCCGGCCTCTATTAAAGGCATTCTGGGACCACTGGTCTACCCTTGCTTGGCAATGCAATCCTGGGACCCCGTATGAGTGCCAGTCCATCGTCTCCCGCGGCCACGGTGCCTTCACCTTTGAGCCCATTTCGGCACCCGATTTTCGCCGTGATATGGACTGCCACCGTCGTCTCGAACATCGGCGGCTGGATGTACAGCGCGGCGTCGGGCTGGCTGATGACGGGCCTCAATCCCGACCCGCTCACTGTATCGTTGGTGCAGGTGGCAACAACGCTGCCAATATTCCTGGTCGCAATTCCGGCAGGCGCGCTCGCCGACATCCTCGAAATCCGAAGGTTTCTCATTGTCGGTGAATCGGCGTACACACTCATGTCTGCCGCATTCGCAGCGGTCGTCTGGTTCGGTCTTGCAACGCCGCTCAGTCTGTTACTGTTCACGTTTCTCACCGGTGTGGCCGGCGCGCTGACGGCGCCCGCATGGCAGGCGGTCGTTCCTCAACTCGTTCCTAGGCAGGACCTGAATCCCGCGGTAGCCGCGAGCAGTGTCGGCGTCAATGTCAGCCGGGCCGTCGGGCCGGCATTGGGCGGCGTCATAGTTGCGCAAATCGGAATCGCGGCGCCATTCTGGTTCAACGCTATCAGCAATCTCGGCGTCATCGGAACGCTACTGTGGTGGCACCCGCCGCAGAAGCGGACGCAGCACCTGCCCGTCGAGCGGTTCTACAGCGCCGTCCGCACCGCCTTTCGGTACGCGAGGAACAACCCGCATTTGCGGGCAACGTTGATTCGCACTGTGTCGTTCTTTCTGTTTGCGAGCGCCTATTGGGCATTGCTTCCGCTGGTTACGCGAACTCAGATCGCGGCTGGACCGGAGCTTTATGGCTATTTGCTCGGAGCGATCGGAGCATCTGCAGTTGCCGCTGCGCTGGCATTGCCATGGTTGAAGGCAAAACTTGGACCCGACCGTCAGACGGCAGCGGGAACGTCAGGAACGGCAATCGCAATGGTGCTGTTCGGGCTCGCTCGCGATTCTTCAGCAGCGTTGGCGGCGAGCATCATCGCCGGAGCATCATGGATTGCCGTTATATCGAGCGTCAATGTCTCTGCCCAGGTTGCGCTGCCGGACTGGGTGCGCGGCCGCGGCCTCGCAATATTCGTAACTGCGATTTTTGGCGCTCTGACCCTCGGCAGCGCGATCTGGGGACAAGTTGCCGGCATGTTCGGCCTGCCCGCAGCCCTCTTCCTCGCCGCTGTAGGCGCTATCGTCGCGATCCCGTTGACGTGGCGCTGGAAACTGCAAACGAGCGCGGCGACGGATCTGACTCCGTCGATGCACTGGCCGGCGCCGATACTCACTCATGAGATCGAGCAGGACCGCGGTCCCGTTCTCGTCACGGTCGAGTATCGGATTGATCCACACAATCGCGAATCATTTCTCGCCGTCCTTGAGAAGCTCGGTCGAGGGCGTCGGCGTGATGGTGCTTATGTGTGGAGAGTGTTCGAGGACGCCGCTGACCAAGGACGGATTGTCGAAACCTTTCTTGTGGAATCCTGGTTGGAACATTTGCGCCAGCACGAACGCGTTACGAATGCCGATCGCGTTTTCCAGGATGTGGTTAACCGATACAATATTGAAGGCACGCCCAAGGTCACGCACTTGATCGCTGCGGAGCCAAAGCCGGTAAGGTCATAGCCTTTGTGGCAGGAGTAGGCTTGCGCTCAGTCGAGGCCAAGCATTGATCTCAGGCAGCCAAGTGCCGTCCGTGAGATTGCGCTGGCTCGCATTACCTCATCCGACGGTAGCGGCGCAGTCTCCGGTCATTCGCCGGAGACTGCGTCAGTCCGCAGTCAGGGACAAAACTAAGTCTCGGCACGAGTCCAATGCTCAACCCGGGCAGGAGATTCCACTACAAAACATTGTCCAGCTTGCCATATCTTTCCCGGTGCCCGCCGCAGTTTCCAACGCCTCGTCGGAGACTTCGTAGGTGAGGAACGCCTCTTCAGTCTGGTCGGGTCCGATGGTGGTATCGTTCATGGCATTGATCCTTTTGTTCGCCGGCGGCGCCGGCAGTCATGCGCATTGATCTTTGGCCTAGCGGACCATCGTCCGATGATCCGCACCATGGAGATAGCGCAGCAAGAACCGCAAGCAACCGGCCGGGCTTCCGAACACATTGGATACGGCAGTCCGGGAAGTGGAGAACCGCTTCCGGAGGGGCCTAACGTCCCCGAACGCTGAGAAGCTGTAGGACGCGAGCTTGGGCGCCAGATCAGCTCCACGTGTGCAAGACGGCCGGAGGTCGTACCGCGACACATGGCAGCGCCCGCTCGCGTTGATGCGGGTCGCGCAAGCCATCCTCCACTGGAGGCGAGGTGAGAGGATGACTGCTCGCTGGTCAGCGTCGCGCTAGATTACCATAAGCGAGATCGAACACTATCGAACGCCAAACCGCGAAATCGATGAAGCCGTTTGATCTGCGGCGCCATCGCCTGCACCGCGGGTGCCGACAAGGCTAGGGAACCAGGAGTGGCGAATGGTCCGCCCAGACCGACAAACAGCGCTCGAACGATCATTTGTCATTCTGCGTTATGACGTTCTCGGGCCCGCTCGTGGTCTGAAGCGGCCAAAAAGCCATGCAGCGCTGCCACGACCTGAGCACCCTCGCCGACCGCTGCGGCGACCCGCTTGACCGAACCGAAGCGCACGTCCCCGATGGCGAAGATGCCCGGGCGACTTGTCTCCAGCAAGCGGCGATTGCCGCCGGCCTCCGCGCCAGTCAGCACGAACCCTTTGGAATCGAGCGCCACGCTGGATCCGGCGAGCCAATCCGTGTTCGGATCCGCCCCGATGAAGAGGAACAGGTGGTGGATGGGGCGCCGCACTTCCTCTGCCGACGCGGCTTGCCGCCAGCGGACCGCCTGCAGCACGCCGTCGGCGCCTTCCAGGCCGCTGATTTGCGTTAGCGTTAGCACTTCCACGTTGGAAAGTCCGGTGATGCGGTCGACGAGATAGCTCGACATACTTGCGTTCAGGGCCGCTCCGCGCACGAGCAGCCAGACCTTGGCGACTTGGCTCGCCAAGTAGACCGCCGCCTGGCCGGCCGAATTGCCCGCTCCCACCAAGACCACCTCTTGCCCGGCGCAGAGGTTTGCCTCTAACGGCGATGCCCAATAATGCACGCTCGAGGACTCGAATGCATCAAAGTTCTCAACTGCAAGCTGCCTGTATCGTGCGCCGCTTGCGATCACAACCGAGCGGGCACACGTGCGTTCATTGTTGGAGAGATTTAAGACGAAGTGACCCGGGCTCGAATTGCCGGGCCCTTCAATTCCAACCACCTCGTCGGGAATCGCCATTTCGACGCCAAATTTCTGCGCCTGGCTGTAGGCGCGCGCCATCAAAGCGAGACCGCTTATGCCCGCTGGAAAGCCAAGGTAATTCTCGATCCTGGCTGAAGCACCAGCTTGTCCGCCGAACGCCCGGTAGTCGAGCATCAGAGCTGAGAGGCCTTCCGAGCCGGCATAGACCGCAGTGGCAAGGCCCGCCGGCCCGGCTCCAACGATGGCTACGTCATAGACGCGATTTGGATCGATCGGCCCCACCAAGCCGATGCATCTGGCGAGCTCGTTCTCGACGGGATTACGGAGCAATTGTCCGGTTGGACACAAAACGATTGGCAGTTGGCCGGGGTCGACATGGAAGCGCTCGATCAGAGCTTTCGCCTCTGGCTCGGTCTCCGAATTCAGCGTTTGATACGGATGGCCATTGCGTCGGAGAAAGCCTTCGAGCCGAAGGACATCGCCGCTCTCAGAGCGGCCGACGATCACAGGGCCGCCTGCGCCAGTCTCCAACAAGCCGACACGGCGTAGGATCAGGGCGCGCATGATCCGCTCCCCGAGTTCGGCCTCCGCGATCAGCAGAGCCCGGAGCCGGTCCGGTGGTATGACCAGAGCTTCCACTGGTTCCTGCGCGTAGGCGTCCACAAGCGCCGGCCGCCCCGCTAGTTGCGCCAGCTCGCCCAAGAACGCGCCGGGGCCATAGGTGACGATCGGCGCCCGGGGGCCCGCCTGGTCGTGCTGGGTGATATCGACATTGCCGGCGAGGATGATGCTCAGGCCTTGGCCAACTTCGCCGACTCTGGCCAGCGCCGCGCCTGTGCCATAGGAACGGATCGTACCAAACCGACGCACGCGCTCGATCTCTGCCAGCTCCAGAGTTGGAAACATCTGATCGCGTCGTGTGTCGATGATGGAGGGCGTTGTCACAGAAGTCATTTAAGTCTCGCGCGCTACCGGAGCAGCAGTGTCTCAGCCGGCGGATTTTTCAAGATGACTGCTTGCTGATCAGGCACCGGTTTGGCTTTCCTGCCTCGCCCAAATTGGAGCTAGCGTGCTCCCGCAAAACGACGTTGATATGGGCGTAGGCCGAACCAATCGCCTCGTGGGTGACTTCGGTCATGCGCTCCACCAATAGACGCTTTTTCTCGTCGCTCAGGCCGACCTCAATGTCGCATTGGATGTACGGCATATTTCATTCTCCCGTTGATGCTGTTTTTCACTACGCCGCTGATGCCGATTTTTTCTCTGCACGCTTTCGAAGCTGTTCATGGCCGGCGAGATCCTGTCCATCCGGCCCAGGCACGTAGTCGGGAACATGTTGGCCGGCGTCGACGAAATTGAAGCCCGGCATTTCGCGCATGACCAGAAAGATGTAGTCGATCGGGACGCCGGCGATCTCGTGCACCGCTTGGGTCAGGCCCATGGCGAGTTGGCTTCGCTGCTCTTTTGTGCGGCCGAGGCGAATATCGCATGTGATGATCGGCATGGTCTTTTCTCCTTCCTTTGTCCTACTGTCTCAATGACCTTTGTGCTGGCTTCGGCGCCGAACCCGATCTGGGCACGGACTTGCAGTTCGTCGAGCCGGCTCTCGCTCGTGTACTCGCATGCCGGCGCCAGAACGGCACTTCCACCATTAGCGAGGGTCACGAAATAAACGAAATCGTTTGTATATATATCGACTATAAGTTATACTTATTGTATGGAGCTCCATCAGATCAGGCATTTCGTCTCTGTGGCCGAGACGGGAAGCTTCACCAAAGGCGCACAACGGGCGGCCGTTTCTCAGCCGGCTCTGTCCGCGAGTATCGCCAAGCTTGAACGGGAGCTCGATGTAAAGCTTCTCGATCGACGCCATCAGCGGGTGGTGCTCACCAAAGCTGGCGAGGTGTTTCTCAACACGGCGCGGTCGGTGCTGCTCGCGTGCAACTCGGTAAAGCTAGAGCTGAAAAAAATTCGGACGCCGAAGGCTCTCAGGCTTGGAGTGTTGCGGACACTGTCGAGCGCAAAGATTTCAAAACTTCTGAGCGCATTCCGGCGAGCCTATCCCGGTTTCGTGATCGAAGTCTTTGACGGATCGCGGGTGGAGTTGGCCAAACGGCTGGGCGACCGCAAACTCGACCTCGTATTGACCAGTGTGGACAATAGCCCTGCGAGCTCGCAAACGATCCAGCTGTTTAGCGAACCTTACGTCCTGGCGGTTTCGAACGATCACCGTTTTTCAAAGGAAGGTAGCATCAAGTTGACCGATCTCAACGGCGAGGCCTTCATTCTAAGGACTTGTTGCGAGACCTTCGACGAGACGACAAAGGTTTTGGCGGAACGCGGCGTAAAGACGCATCTGGCCTACCGGACTGACCAGGACGAGCGCGCTCTCTTCCTGGTCTCGGCAGGCATCGGAATGGCGTTGATTCCTTCCTTGTATCAGATGGAAGGCGTCGCCCATGTACCAATTTCTGACTTTGCTGTCTCACGCTCTATCGGCCTGAATTGGAATCCCGATTCCACGGCTGAAGGCATGCAACAGTTCATCACGTTTGCGAGTAGCCATGATTGGTGGTCGTCCCTGCCCGTTCGGAGACTCTGATATGAGCCGCGTCTTTCGACTGCATGAACGGTTCGCTGCCATCTGGTGGTGTTTGGGCACTTGGTAGTGACACCCCATGAGCGACCAAGACATCAGCTTCGGCCCCTTTCGATTGATCGCCTCGCGGGGGTTGCTACTCGAGGGTGATCGTCCGCTGCATATTGGAAGCCGCGCTCTGACCATCCTGCAAGTCCTGCTGGAGCGCGCCGGCGAAATTGTCGAAAAGAAAGAATTGGCCCGTCTCGTTTGGCCTAACACATTCGTTGATGAAGCCAATATTCGTGTCCACATTGCCGCGCTTCGCCGTGCGCTCGGCGACGGCCAAAATGGCGAACGTTACATCGTCAATGTTCCCGGCCGAGGCTACAGCTTCGCGGGCAGTGTCTCTCGCGGCATAGAAGCGCGTCAGGCCGCACGGGTGTCCGAGTCTGACGGTCGCCCAAGCGGGACATTGCCTAACTTTATTACTCGGCTGGTAGGACGCACCGACGCGGTCGCCAAACTAAAGACGGAGCTCACGCGCGAGCGTGTGGTCACGATCGTCGGTCCCGGCGGTATCGGGAAGACCAGCCTAGCGCTGGCGGCCACGCCATCATGGGTAAACGAAACCGGTTACGAGGTTCGCTTCGCCGATCTAGCAACGGTGACCGACCCAGCAAGCGTCCCGGCGGCAGTGGCTTCGGCTATTTCTACAACAACGATCTACGAAGACATCGTTGGAGCGATGCTTCGCGAACTACGGCATCGTCGTCTCTTGATCATCCTTGATAACTGCGAGCACGTTATCAATGCGGCGGCCAGTCTTTGCGAACTGTTGCTGACGGGGACGAAAGACGTTCGACTTCTTGCCACCAGTAGGGAAGCGCTGCGAATACCGAGCGAGTGGATCCACCGTCTCGCTCCCCTGCGCACGCCGCCTGCTGATACGGCGAGCGCCGCCGAGGCGATGGCGTATCCCGCAGTGCAGCTCTTCGTCGAACGCGCAATGGCGAACGTCGACACCTATGAATTCCGCGACGAGGATGCGCCATCGGTTGTCAATATCTGCCATCGGCTCGATGGTATCCCGCTTGCCATAGAATTTGCCGCAGCCCGCGTTGATCTCCTCGATGTCCATGCAATAGCCGAGCGTCTAAACGACCGCTTTGCGCTGCTGACCAAAGGGCACCGTAACGCCTTGCCTCGCCAGCAAACGCTGCGTGCTGTTCTTGAGTGGAGTTGCGGGCTCCTTTCGACCGATCGAAAAATCGTGCTGCGGCGGCTTAGCGTTTTTGCCGGTCCGTTCGGCGTGGACGACGCTATTGACGTGGTGAGCGGTGACAACGTTCCGAGGTTGACCGTCCTGGAAAGCCTTTCAGATCTGGTTGCAAAGTCGCTTCTCCTCGCCGATGTGAGCGGCCATGCTGTTTCATATCGGCTGCTCGAGACCACTCAAATCTATGCCCATGAGCAACTCACTTCGGCCGGAGAGGCGGAAGCCGTACGTCGTCGGCATGCGAAGCGCTTTCTTGAGGTGTGTCGGGCTTCCGTCGCTAGCGACGATATCCAACGATCCGTACGCGAGGCGATGGCGGACGTGCGGGTGGCTCTAAACTGGGCGCTTGTCTGCGGCGGTGATGTAACGCTGGGTATCGAGCTCGCTTCGGCCGCAACGCCCATTTTTCTTGAACTTGCGCTCCTCAGAGAGCATCGCAAGTATTTAGAGCTTGCCTTAGCGCACCTCACCGCTGCCGATGCAAAACCTGGGACGAAGGAGGTGTTGCGTGCCGAGATGGCTCTTCGCACCGCCATTGCGCTCGCACTCTTCTACACGGAGGGATCCGCGACAGCCTCGGAAGATCATCTGCAAAAAGCGAGGGCGATAGCGCAGAAAACTGACGACACAACTCATGAGCTAAAGGTGCTCTGGATGCTCTACGGCATCGCCGGAAATTCCGGAAACTATCGCAAAGAGTTGGCTTACGCGGAAATGTATGACGCGACCGCGCGTACATCCATGGACGTGATGGCTGAATTTCGACGGCACCGCTTATTGGGGCGTTCGTTCGGTGACCTCGGACGACATGCGCCAGCGCGAGAACACCTTGAGTTGGCTTTGCGGACCAACCGCGCCTCGATGCCCAGGATTCCTCTGAACGCCTATGAAATTGACGATTGGATCGCCGCCAGAGCGTGCCTCGCGCGAATCTTATGGCTGCAAGGTTTTCCGGACGACGCCAAAAGAGAGGCTGATCAATGCATCGCGGAAGCGATGCAGCTGGGCCACGAGCAATCGACATGTTGGGCGCTCGCTTTCAATGTTTGTCCGCTTGCCATTTGGCGAGGACGCCTCGATGAGGCCAAGGTCTTCGTCGATCTGCTTCTTGAGCGGTCACAACGCGTATTCGAGCACTACCATGAGTGGGGCATGCTTTATCGCCATTTCTTGGAAGGAGCGCCATCGACACCGGCCGCACGCGTCGCTGGCTGGTACACCGATGTCAAATCGAAAGTCCCCGCGCAGATCGATCTATTCGCTACCTTCGATGATAATTTTGTCGAAACCGCCAACTTGTCTCGCGTTTCGGTCGACGGCGATAATTGGTGTGCCGCCGAAATCCTAAGAGGCTGGGCCCATCGACGCGTTGTCGGTGGGGAGGAAGCCGCGCGACCTGACGCTGAGGCCGCGCTCGTTCGATCGCTCGATATCGCGCGACGGCAGGGTGCTAAGGCCTGGGAACTCCGCACGGCTACGACGCTTGCATCGCTTTATCGTGGGTCGGGTCGGATCGGCGAGGCACGCGCCAATCTAGAGTCGGCACTGAGTCACTTCACGCAAGGGCATGATACCCAGGATGTCCAGGCCGCCACGCGACTTCTGTTCGAGTTGTCGGCGTAGCAGTCTTGAGGCCGCGGAAGGGCCTGTAAAATCGGATTTACAGGCTTGGGCCGCCCCGATTTACAACAATTAACTCGGCCGCTATCCGCTGCCCATGCCAAACTTGCCTCGCCGGGGAAGAGCCACGGCGGAAACTGCCAGACTCAAATTCGAGGGCGACAATGCGTGGGAGTTGAAGCCGATTGCCGACGGGCATTGCCTGGATCAGTCGGCGCTTCGCCCGCACTGAATAGAGTTGAGGGTGTCCAAGCAGCTCCCGCTTATGGAAATGCGGAGGCACGGCATGGCTAATATCGCGCAGAGGACCATTGCGGCAAACCCAGCCGCATCCACGGCACCAATGCTGCTGCGTGGCGACGGTGCAGCTTCAAAAGCTTACGCGCCGACCCCCGGGCAGCACCCAAACCACTTGGGATTCGACATTCGGCGATCGCGCTCCGAGGATCGGCCGCACAAGTCATCTTTTGCGGCGAGGGCGATCGGTCTTGATAGCCTCTCGGCTCTTAACATCTTTGTGCGCGCGGCCGAGGCGTGCAGCTTCACTGACGCGGGGCGGCAGCTCGGGCTTTCCTCTTCGGCGGTCGGCAAATGCGTCGCTCGGCTCGAACAGCGGCTCAGCGTGCGGTTGTTTCACCGCAACACGCGATGCATCAGCTTGACTCACGAGGGTAAGGCGTTTCTTGAAAGTTGCCGCCGGATTTTTTTGGAATTGCGGTCGGTCGAGGACGAATTAGCGCAAACAAAAGGCGCGCCGAAGGGCAAGTTGCGCGTGAGCATGCCACTCAATGGGATGTTGATGGTTCCGACGCTGGGCGACTTTATTCGCGCTTATCCGGATATCGACCTCGATATTGAGTTTACCGACTCGTTCGTAGATGTCGTTGATGGCGGATACGACGTTGTTTTGCGTAGCGGCGAGGTTAGCGATTCGCGGCTAAAGTCGCGCCGGTTGGGCACTTATCAGTTCGAGATCGTCGGCTCGCCAAACTATTTCGCGCGCGCCGGAGTGCCGTTTAAACCGGAGGACCTGCTTGAGCACGCTTGCTTGCATCGGAAGCACCCGACCACGGGTAAGCTTCACCCGTGGCCCTTCGCGCCGTCGGCCATGGCCAACGATTTAGTCTTGCCAACCACCGCGATGGCGAGCACGCTCGATGCTCTAGTTCACTTAGCGGAGTCCGGCGTCGGCATCGCTTGTGTGCCGAATTTTTGCGCGAGGGGACAAATCGCGGATGGCTCGCTGGTGAACGTCCTCAAGGAGTACGTTGACCGTGTCGAGGTGGTGCGCGCGATGTGGCCCTCAAGCCGATACCAATCTCCGAAACTGAGGGCCTTCATCGATTTTCTCGCTGGAAATCTTCTGCCGAGATCGGTACCGACATTGACCGTCAAATTGGACGCTGCGTGAACGCCGCGTTTCGCGGCCTTCACGGCATGCGGGCACAGAGGACGAATTTCCGATAGCGCCACCCCGGCGCCGCTGATCGGATTGAAGATTATGAACGATCAAACGGCTATCGCTCGGGAGCCAGCACCGCCGAAGCTTCACAAAGGCGTAGCTTGGGCCACGACGGTGCGGGGTCTTCTTTCGCGATGGTCCGGAGCGGCAATCCGGATTTTCATCGTGGTCCTGGCCATTCTCCTTATCGTTGTCGTGGCCATCGAATGGAATCCTTGGGTCGGCTCGGCGATCCTGCAGACCACCGATGACGCTTATCTCCAGACCGACCTTACGCCCCTTGCCGCAAAGAGCTCGGGCTACGTTCGCAGCGTCCCGGTCCAGGACTTCCAGAAGGTCAAGGCCGGTGACCTGCTTGTCGAAATTGTCGACGATGACTATCGGGCGCAACTCGATCAGACTCAGGCGAACGTTGAGACGGCAGAATCGGCGATTGAAAATATCGAACAGCAAAAGGTTGTACAGCAGGCCTTGGTGCAGCAAGCGGAGGCAACGATCGAGGCCACCCAGGCGGATCTGACGCGCTACCACCTTGAGGCTGTGCGTCAGCAAAAATTGCTCGCCACCAGATACGCCGGGACCGAGCAGCGCGTCGAACAGGCTGTCGACAACGAAAAGCACACGGAGGCTACACTTTCTCTAAATCGGGCACAGCTGGCGCAACAGCGCCAACAGCTCAATGTGTTGGACATTCAGGAGAAGCAAGCCAAAGCCACGCTTAAGGCCCAGCGGGCGGCGCGCGATCTCGCCAAAATCGCTCTTGGCTACACTCGCATCACCGCGCCGGTCGATGGAATGGTCAGCGAAAGGCTGGTTCGGCCCGGTCAGTATGTCAGCGTCGGCACCCAGGTGATCTCGCTCGTACCGCTGCCCAACGTCTGGGTGGTCGCCAACTACAAGGAGACGCAAATGACCCGAATACGCTTGGGCCAGCCCGCGCGTGTGACGGTGGACGCTTTTCCAGGCGTCGTGCTGCGCGGCCATGTCGACAGCTGGTCTCCGGCCTCCGGCGCTCAGTTCTCGCTGCTGCCTCCGGACAATGCGACGGGCAACTTCACCAAGGTCGTGCAGCGCATTCCGGTCAAAATTGAGCTCGACCGTGATCCTTCATTGGGTGACTTGCTGAGACCCGGAATGTCGGTGATCGCAACAATCGACACCAGCTCACCTGCGGTCGCCTCGAAACCTTCGCCTCATTAACCCGACAAGAGTGTCGTCATGGCGTCGCTTGCCACCAGCATTCCGGTCGATCATGCGTCGCGCGCCTGCGCCGGGACTGCAACTCGGCCATTTATAGGCGTCATCGCAGTTCTGCTTGGCGCAGTGATCTCGACGTTGGCGGGGCGTCTCACGACCTTTGGCCTCGCGGATGTGCGCGGTGCGGTCCATGCGGGGTTCGATGAAGGCGCGTGGATACCGACGGCCTTTACGGTCGGTCAAATGCTGATCGGGCCGGTATCGGTGTGGCTGGGCATGGTGTTCGGCCCGCGCCGCGTTTTGATGGTGTCCGGAACGATTTTTGCGGTGTCCAACTTGTTATTGCCATACTCGCCCGATCTCGCAACGATCCTGGCGTTTCAGACCGTCAGCGGTCTTGCCTCGGGCACGTTCATTCCGCTCGCGATCAGCTTTGTCATCCAGAATCTGCCGACCCGCCTGGTTATCTACGGCGTTGCCGCCTATTCCATGAATCTCGAACTGTCGCTCAATATCTCCGCCTCGGTCGAGGGGTGGTTCGTCGATCATTGGTCATGGCAATGGATATTTTGGGACACGGCCCTGCTCATGCCGCTGATGCTGACCTGCGTCCACTTCGGCATGCCGCGGCAGACCACAAATCGAACACTTCTAAAAGGCGCCGATTGGTGGGGCATGCTTTATGCGAGCCTGGGTCTCAGCGCGATCTACGCGGCGCTCGATCAAGGTAATCGCCTTGACTGGCTTCAGTCCGGCCTTATCAACGGGCTTCTCATTGCCGGCGCCATTCTTGTTGCGGCTTTTGTCGTTCGCGAGCTGACCCACGATCGCCCCTGGCTCAACTTGCGCTTCGTCATTCGCGGCAACTTTCCCCTGCTCATCCTCTATATTACCTTCTTTCGCTTGGTCATCCTTTCAACAGCCTACATCATTCCCCAATATCTCGCGACGATTCAAAACTACCGCGCGCTGGAAACCGGCGGCGTGCTGCTATGGATCGCGCTTCCGCAGTTCCTCATCGCGCCGGTCGTGGCGACTATCCTTCGCTTTGTCGATCCTCGGGTACCCATGGCTTTCGGGTTTGCCATGGTGGGGTATGCCTGCTTCATCGCCGGTCAACTTACGCACGATTGGGCAACTCAGGATTTCCTACCGTCGCAACTCTTGCAGGCCGTGGGGCAAACCTTCGCTCTTACCTCGGTGGTGTGGTTCAGCCTGAAGCACCTTGAGCTCAAAGAAGTCCTTACGTTCGGCGCGTTGCTGCAAACAGCAAGGTTGTTCGGCGGTGAGCTCGGCTCCGGATTTATCCAGACCTTTCTACGTGTTCGTGAGCAAATTTATTCGAACCTGGTCGGCTTGCACGTCATCGTCGGTTCACATGCCACCGAGCAGCGGTTGCAACACTATGCAAACGCGGTTGGAGGCCGTTCGAATGGCACAACGCATGCCACAGCGCGCTCGGCGGCACTTCTTGCGCATTCGGTGCAAAATCAGGCCAACGTACTGTCCTATATTGACGGCTTTATGCTTTTCGGTTTCGCGACAATCGGCGCGCTCGTCTTAATGCTGCTTCTGAAGAACCCGCCCGCCCAACCGCTGATTCTTGGCAGTACTGCCGTCGAGCGCGGCTAGTCGTTGCCGGAAAGCGAGCGGCCGCTTTACGTCGTCGGCTGTCCGAAGTGTCAGGACGGCCGAAGCGCTTTTTTAAACGGCGAGGCGCCGATAGCTAATAGGTCAAGGTGCCGGGCACCGCGAACTTTTGGAGGAGATGTAGACCATGGCGAGCGCTCCGACCTATCGGGCCGTGCAGGCGGTTCGCCCAGTCGCCGCCGCGCTCGGCGGTTTGCGACGCGGTGGCCAGGTGATTTCGCTTGGCGCGACCGATGAGCCAATCGAGCTGTCGGCGTTTGATCTGCTGTTCAAGCAACTTGGAGTCGACGGCGCCCTCACCGGGACCCCGGCAGCCGGCGATGCGACGCTCAGATTCAGCGCGCTTAGCGACGTCGCCGCCATGTTTGAAACCATGCCGCTCGAAAAGGCCCCGGAAGCCTACGCGAAGATGATGTCACGCAAAGCGCGCTTCAGGATGGTTCTCACAATGGCGTAGGCGCCAAACAATCTTGACGACAATCCCTGACATCTAGGCGGGGTCCCAATGAATCGATTTCAGAAGATCTTCGACGCACAAAAAGCGCTTTTCGCCACGGGGGTCACGCGCACCTACGAATGGCGCGTCGAGCAACTCGACCGCATGACCCGCATGATCATGCAGAACGAAAAGCGCTTCCAGGAAGCGATGGCGAAGGACTTCAAGACCGCCTCGCAGGAATACATCTTCGAGACCCAGGCTTCGGCGGGCGAGACGAAGGTCCAGAAGAGCCAGCTGAAGGAGTGGATGAAGCCGGTCGAAGCACCGGTGCCCCGCTTCCTGGCCGAGACCGGCCACAAGGGGATAATCTATCGCGAGCCATACGGCGTGGCGCTGATCATCGGCCCGTTCAACGGACCGTTGCTCTTGCTGATCCGCCCTGCGCTGGCGGCGCTCGCGGCCGGCAATACCTGCTTCCTCACACTGAGTGAAGCACTCCCGGCAACAACCGATGTGCTGCTCGAGCTTGTCCCAAAATATTTCGATCCGAGCGCCGTGACTGCAGTGCCCGGCGGTAAGGAGCAGAACACTGAACTCCTGAAACTGCCGTTCGACTTCATCTTTTTCACCGGCAGCACCTTTGTTGGTAAGATCGTCGCGCGGGCAGCCGCGGAAAACCTCACGCCGGTGCTGCTCGAACTCGGTGGGATGAACCCGGCGCTGGTGGACCAGACGGCCAACATCCCCGACGCGGCGAAGAAAATCGTCTGGGGCGCGATGGCTTGGGGTGGCCAGTGGTGCACATCGCCGGGTTACGCCTATGTCCACGAGTCCGTCGCGGACGCTTTTGTCGCCGAGGCCAAGAAGGCGCTGGTCGAGCTCTTCGGTGATGACCCGAAATCCAATTCCGACTATTCGCGTATCATCAATGCGCGCGCGGTTGAACGGCTCGCCTCGCTGATCGATCCCGCCAAGGTAATCGCCGGCGGCAAGTCAGATTCGGCCGCGCACTACCTCGATCCCACGCTCCTTTATCCTGTCACCTGGGATGACAAGGTCATGGATGACGAAGTCTTCGGACCGATCCTACCGATCCTGACCTACAAGTCCCTCGACGAGGCGTTCAAGCGAATCGCGGCGACGCCGCGACCGCTCGCCGGTTTTATTTTCAGTCGCGACCAGAAGACCATCGATCGCTTCATCGGCGAGCTATCCTACGGCGGCGGTGGCGTGAACCTGGTCAACGTACACCTGTTCGTCGAGACCATGCCGTTCGGCGGCACCGGGTCAGCCGGGATGGGCCACTATTACGGAAAATATGGCTTCGACGCGCTCACCCACGCCAAGTCGATGCTGATCTCCCCGCCCGACGTCGCAATCGACCACCTGTACTCGCCCTTCACCGATGAAAAGAACCGGGCGCTTCAAGGGTGGTTTGAGTACTGAGGCCGAAATCGCGCGGGCGGCCAACGACGACGATGTGGTGGCGATGAGCGGTCACGCGGCGGCGTTCAGCGCCGGACTGCTGGTCCATTATTGAGTGCCGCTTCACTGCGAAACCAAGATTCAAAGGCCGAGTCATGACAAAAGATGACATCCGACGAGTGCTCGACATCATCTACGGGCAAGTCTTCAACCAGGGCCGGGCCGATCTGTATCCCGATCTCATATCCGGGCCCTACATCCAACACAACCCGCTGGTTGCCGATGGCGTTGACGCCGTCATGGCCTTTCTCAAACAGGCCGGGCGCGTTCCCTGCGAGGTGAAACGCATCGCCATCGATGGCGAACTAGCCTTTGTCCATGTGCGTTACTTGAGCTTGTTTGGTCAGGAAACCGCTGGTGTCGATATCTTCCGCTTCGATGCCAATGGCAAAATCGTCGAGCACTGGGATGTGCTGCAGCCCGTACCGACTACCTCCGAAAACGCCAACACGATGTTCTGATAAAAAATCTCGCTATGTTCTTTGCACATTTGAAATCGGTGACCGGAGTTACAATTCCGGATACGGCGCTGTGTAGTGCCGCTGTCGATTTGTTGGAAACTAGATGCCGTAATGGGCCCTGCTCGGAGCGAGCAATTGATGTGGCTGTCCCCCGATAGATGATGAAACGGGGTCACGACGTTGAGTCGGCCCCAGCATCTAGGAACGGAGGATAGCCATGGAACATTATGCCGGAATCGACGTGTCATTGGAACTGTCGAGCGTTTGCATTGTGGACACGCAGGGGAAGATCGTGAAGGAGGCGAAGGTCGCGAGCGAGCCCGAAGCTCTGGTTGATTTCTTTGGATCACTGCACTTTGCCGTGAAGCGGATCGGACTTGAGGCAGGGCCATTGTCGCAGTGGCTGCAGCCGGCCGTGACGTGATTCTGTTTGAGAGCGCAGGCTTGGGGCGCTCGAGCGGAGAAGTGCCCCCAAGTATTCCCGAGATGGCAAAACATGCGCTTGCGTTCTTGGATGCTCTCGCTCTGCCGCAAGTGGATGTGCTTGGTTACTCTCTCGGCGGCATGATTGCTCAGCAGATGGCGCTTGAGCGGCCTTCGCTTATTCGCAAGATGGTGCTAGTCGGCACCGCGCCTGAAGGCGGCGACGATATTATGCACCTGGAAAAGCCAGAGCTGAAAAAGATCACTGACGACCCGAATCTCAATGGCTTTCAAAAGCTGGTGAAGCTTTTCTTCACATCGAGTTCATCAAGTCAGACTGCTGGCGAGGCTTTCGTGGCAAGACTCGCACAACGCAAGCAAGATAAAGAGCCCATTGCAGGTCCAAAAGTCGCGCAGGCTCAGATTATGGCTTTTCGCGCCTGGGAAACTTACAGCGGCCAGCGGTTCGCCAAGCTGCACAGTCAGCCATGCCTCGTGATGAACGGGGTATTCGACAATGTGATTCCAGTCAAAAATTCTTACATGCTGAGCGAGCACCTACCCAACGCCATGTTGTTGACCTATCCCGATGCAACTGACGGTTCGTTATTTCAGTTTAACAAATCCTTCGTCAGACAAACGTCATCGTTTTTAGAGTCGGAAGATTTATGGCTGACCTAAACTAAACTTGGGCATCTAGCTTGCGCCGACGCTTTGGGCCTGACTGATAAGGACACGCTGGGTTTCCGGTACAACCAGCGCTTGCCGATGATTTTCTGATCCTTCGTGTTAAAAGGCAAAAGGACTCCTCGAAGCGGGCGTCGCCACTTGTCGGCCACCATGTGATCACACCTTAGCCAACAACGCGGGGACAGCCCAGCTCCTGCGGATTTATGCTTTTCGGTTTCGCCTCACTTGGCGGTCTCCCGTTAATGCTCCACCTCAAAGAACCGCTCGCGTAACCGCCGATCCTTGGCAGTCCCGCCGTTGCGAGCTGCCAGTCGTTGCCGCGGAACAGGCAGCTAAATTGCGTCTTTTGCTGTCCGAAGTGTCAGGAAAGCTGAAGCGCTTCTCCCGCCACCGCGGTTAGGCTAGGTATCGAACGCACGTTTCGGCCGCTGAGATTATCTGGAGGAGATAACATGCCCAACGCAGCGTCCCTGATGGAAAAACGCTGATGCCGGCGGTCTCTCCAATGCACCAACCGGGCGAAGACTGGATAGCCATTGTCCGAAAAAGTGGAACGCCGGAATTCGCCGCCGCCTTCGATTCGAACCCGGTGCTGCATGCCTCCGTCCTGAGCGAACCGTGCACCGGCGTAGAACTCGTTGCGACGGTTTTAGCAGCCTCAACAGGAGGTATGTACGACGCGCTGGTTTTCACGCATGAAACTGTCGACGGGCCGAAGACCTACCTCGAGTGGGAAGGCAAAGCCTTGGGCAAATCTGTCGGCGGCACCACAATCGTGACTCGCAACGCTGCAGGCCTGATCCAAAGCATACAAATCTATCACCGACCGCTTCCCATGGTTCTGCAGTTCTCGGCAGAGCTCAAAAATCGACTGAAGGGAAAAGTCTCCCCGAGCTTGTTCGCCACTCGTGATCGACAATCACGGTGAAGGTGACGCCAGCGCAGTCGCGCTCTATTGGCAGCTAGAGGCAGTTCTCAATGAACACATCAACGAACTCCGCAGCCGAGGCAGTTTCGCGAATCACGCTCACCGTCAACGGGCAACCGCGAGAGCTAGAGCTCGATACCCGCACCTCATTGCTCGATGCGCTGCGTGAATATCTACATCTCACCGGCACCAAGAAAGGGTGCGATCACGGTCAATGCGGTGCGTGTACGGTTCTGATCAATGGCCGTCGCATTAACTCGTGCCTGACCCTCGCGGTTATGCACGACCATGACGACGTCGTGACGATCGAAGGTCTAAGCACCCCAAAGGCTCTGCATCCGCTTCAGGCCGCCTTTATAGAGCGTGATGCGTTCCAATGTGGCTACTGCACCCCAGGCCAGATCTGCTCGGCCGTTGGCATGCTCTCCGAAGCAAAAGCGGGTTGGCCAAGCCACGCCACCGCGGATGTATCATCAGGGCAGATCGCGCTCTCTCACGCTGAGATCCGCGAGCGTATGAGTGGCAACATTTGCCGGTGCGCTGCCTATCCCAATATCGTCGCCGCCATTCGGGACGTTGCTGAAGGAGTGTCCCGATGAAGCCATTCACGTACGAGAAAGTCACTGACCCACGGGCAGCGGGAGCGGCCGTGTCGCGATCAGGAGCGAAATTTATCAGTGGCGGCACCAATCTTCTCGATCTGATGAAGCTTGAGATAGAGCAGCCGACGCATCTGGTCGACATCAGCCGGTTGCCTTTGAAGCATATCGAAGATTTACCGGACGGCGGTGTCCGGATCGGAGCGCAGGCGGCAAACTCCGAGGTCGCCGCCGATCCTAGAGTGCGTGCGCGCTACCCCGTCCTGGCGGAAGCAATACTTTCTGGCGCCTCGGGCCAACTACGAAACAAAGCGTCAATCGGAGGCAATCTCGTGCAGCGTACACGCTGCGCGTATTTCTACGATACCGCAGCCCCGTGTAACAAACGAACTCCGGGAACAGGTTGCGCGGCACTCCAGGGCGTCAATCGTATACATGCCATCCTCGGCGCAAGTGACGCCTGCATCGCCACGCACCCTTCCGACATGGCTGTCGCGATGTCGGCGTTGGAAGCGCAGATTGAACTGTTGGAACCGAAGCAGTCCACCCGTCGCGTAGCAATCAATGATTTCTATGGCCCTCCGGGGAGCGCGCCGCATATAGAAACCGTGCTGCGGCCGGGAGAAATGATCACTGCTGTGATCCTTCCGCCGCCGCCGCCCGGGCGTCAGCGCTACCGCAAGGTCCGCGACCGCGTCTCATATGAGTTCGCGCTGGTCTCAGTGGCTGTGATCGTTGCGACCGATCGCGAAACTATCAACGCGGCACGCGTGGCCTTTGGCGCTCTAGCGTATAAGCCTTGGCGCGCGATTGATGCAGAAGCAGTGCTGAAGGGTCGTCCAGCGACGCTCAACACCTATCAAGCGGCGGCCGATGCGGCAATGAGGAGCGCTGTGGGACGGGGCCACAACGACTTCAAGATCGAGCTTGCCAAACGCACGCTCTGTCGCACGCTGGCGGACGCCGTACAGATGAGTATCGGTAGACGGTCATGATCGGACAACCCATCAGCCGCATCGACGGGCCGGCAAAAGTTACCGGCAGAGCGACCTATGCTTATGAGTACTGGCAGGACGAGGCACCGCTCTATGGCGTCATCGTCACGGCCACAATCGGTCGTGGCCAGATCCGGGAAATGGATGTGTCGAACGCACAACGATTACCGGGAGTCTGCGCAGTCGTCACCCATCAGAACGCTCCGGCTCAGGGCGACCGCAATGCGCCCAGCCCGTTCCCGTTCCCGTACTGGCGCGCCCGTCCGACTCTAGCCAGTCCCAAGATCGGCCACTACGGCGAACCGGTCGCACTGGTGGTCGCCGCGACGCTAGAGCAAGCTCAGGCGGCAGCTAGCCTTGTGCGTATAACGTACGCAGCCGAACCGGGTCATTTCGACTTCACGGCCGACGCTGAGAAATCGTACGCACCGAAGCAATTACTCTTAGGCCTGCCGACCGATAGCGCGGTGGGAAATTTCGATACGGCTTACGAAAGCGCTGCGGTCAAGATCGACCACCGGTACATTACGCCGTATTGTTTTTCCCAACCGATAGAGCCGAACGCGTGTTTGGCGGTGCCGCGCGGCGAAGATCTTGAGCTCTACGTCAGCACCCAGATTGTCGACGCCGTGCGCAGCTGTGTGGCCAACACGCTGAAAATCGATCCCCAGAGGATCAAGGTTGTGAGCCCCTACGTTGGCGGCGGGTTTGGATCCAAGCTGAGCGTGCACTCCGAAACCATTCTCGCCGCGATCGCCGCGCGCCGCCTGAACCGCCCGGTGAAAGTCGCGCTGACGCGCCGGCAAATCTTTCATGACGTAGGCGTGCGACCCACGTCCATCCAAAGGATTCGGTTGGGCGCGGACCGGGACGGCAGGCTCGTGGCCGTCGGCCATGATGCGACCATGCACACGAACCGTCACGAGGAATTTGTCGAAGCGAGCGCACTTGCAACGCGCAGCTTCTACGCGGCGCCCCATCGATTGACGAGGCATCGCCTGGTTCCGTTAGACATGCTGCGCGGCGAGGACGTGCGTGCGCCGGGTGAGGCGCCGGGTCTGCTGGCGCTTGAGTCTGGCATGGACGAACTCGCACATGCCCTCAACATGGATCCGATCGAGTTGCGCATCCGCAACGAGCCGAAAGTCGATCCGGAGCAAAAAGTGCCGTACTCGCAGCGGCATGTCGTCGACTGCCTGCATGAAGGAGCGCGCCGATTCAACTGGGAACGGCGTCAGCAACGGCCAGGAACGGTGCGCGACGGCAGATGGCTCGTAGGGCTTGGCGTTGCGGCGGCCATCCGTGTTCACGCTCAAGCACCAGCAAAAGCGAGGGTGCGGCTGGCGTCCGACGGCAGCTGCATCGTGTTGTCGGATATGACCGACATTGGGACCGGCACCTATACGGTTCTCGCCCAAGTAGCGGCTGAGCGCCTGGGTTTGCCAGTCGATCAGGTGCGCGTTGAACTGGGACGCTCCGACCTGCCGGCTAGTTGGGGATCGGGCGGCTCATGGGGCGCTAGCAGCTCTGCTATCGCGGTCCATCGCGCTTGCGAAGCACTTCGTGAAAAGTTGCAAGCCACGGCGCGGTCCGATTCGAACTCTCCGCTCTATGCCTCGGGCAACACGGAGATGTTCTTCTCAGGGGGGCGGGTGGCCGCGGGTGAGACATCCCAAACCCTCTCCGACCTGCTGGCACGCAATCATCCCCATGGGCTCGAAGCGGAGGGAGACAGCACCCCGATGTGGGAAGATCCTAACTTCGGTACCCACTCCATCCATACGTTCGGCGCTCATTTTGCCGAGGTGGGTGTAGACGCCGACACAGGGGAGATCAGGCTCCGGCAAATGCTGGGTGTCTTTTCGCCCGGCCGCGTTCTGAACGCCAAAACGGCGCGTTCCCAGCTGATCGGCGGCATGACTTTCGGGCTCGGGATGGCGCTGCTGGAGGAGGCCGTAGTTGATCTACGCTCAGGCGCGTTCGTCAACGGTGATCTAGCCGGGTACCTCGTACCGGTCCACGCGGATATCCCGGTGATCGATGCCGTAATACTCGACGGGTTCGACGACAAGGCTAATGTGCTTGGCGTGAAAGGGCTCGGAGAGCTAGGCATATGCGGCGCGCCGGCCGCCGTCGGAAACGCGGTATTCAACGCCACTGGAGTCCGCGTGCGGAATTTCCCAATTACCCTAGACAAGTTGCTGCCCGCCCTCCCACAGCAAGTTTGAATACACAAAGCTACCGCCGTCATTCTAGAGGCCGTGAAGGTTCCGCCGAAGAAAGGGGGTAGCAGCTTTGTGATTGCTACAAACGATGCGTCCCATCCCCCGAATCGCGCCGGCGCCGCGGCCAAAACCGAGCAGACATACATATTATATGCCCACCTAGGCGCAACCATATCGAACTTAGGCACACACGCGACACAACGGAGGCGTTGTCATGAAGGACGGCAACAAACCCACAACAACCGACGCCGGTATCCCAGTCGCAAGCGATGAGTTCTCGCTCACAGTTGGGCGCGACGGTCCTATATTGCTGCAAGATCATTACCTCATTGAGCAGATGGCGAATTTCAACCGGGAGCGGATTCCCGAACGTCAGCCGCACGCCAAGGGAGGCGGCGCGTTTGGGCGTTTCGAAGTGACCAAGGACGTCAGCAACTATACCAAGGCCGCAGTGTTCCAGCCGGGCACCAAAACGGACATGCTGGTGCGTTTTTCCACCGTTGCCGGCGAGCGCGGCAGCGCCGACACTTGGCGTGACCCGCGTGGTTTCGCGCTGAAGTTCTACACCAGCCAAGGCAACTACGACATGGTTGGGAACAACACGCCGGTGTTCTTCGTGCGCGACCCGATGAAATTCCAGCACTTTATCCGCTCTCAGAAGCGCCGCGCGGATACCAATCTGCGCGACCATGACATGCAATGGGACTTCTGGACGCTATCTCCGGAGTCGGCTCACCAGGTGACCTGGCTAATGGGCGACCGCGGCATTCCCAAGTCTTGGCGGCATATGAACGGCTATTCCAGCCACACCTACATGTGGGTCAACGCCAAGGGTCAGAAATTTTGGGTGAAATACCATTTCAAGACCAACCAGGGGATCGACTTCCTGACCCAGGAAGAGGCAGACCGGCTGGCCGGCGTCGACGGCGACTACCACACGCGCGACCTTTACGAAGCGATCGAGCGTAGAAACCATCCGAGCTGGTCCCTGCATATGCAGATCATGCCATTCGACGAGGCGAAGACCTATCGCTTCAACCCGTTCGACCTGACCAAGGTTTGGCCGCACGGAGACTATCCGTTGATCGAGGTCGGCCGGATGACGATGGACCGCAATCCTACTGACTACCACACCGAGATCGAGCAGGCCGCCTTCGAGCCCAACAACCTTGTGCCGGGCATCGGTCCCAGTCCCGATAAAATGTTGCTGGCCCGGCTTTTTTCCTATGCTGACGCGCACCGGGCTCGCATGGGCGTGAACTACAAGCAGATCCCGGTCAATCGACCCAAGGTGCCGGTGCATAGCTACAGCAAGGACGGGTTGATGCGCGTCCAAAATTTAACTGACCCGGTATATGCACCGAACTCCAAGGGCGGACCAAAGGCCGATCCCATCCAATATCCTCAGGTCGAGGTGTGGGAAGCTAGCGGAGAGTTCGTCCGCTCCGCTTATACGAAGCGAAAGGACGACGATGACTTCGGTCAGGCCGGCACCCTGGTGCGTAAGGTCATGGACGACGCCCAACGCGACCGGCTCGTCTCCAACGTCGTCGGTCATCTCAAGAGCGGAGTGACCGAGCCGGTACTGGTGCGCGCGTTCGAGTATTGGCGGAACATCGACCAAGCCGTTGGTGACCGTATCGCTAGGGGCGTCGGACAACAGATGGCAGCGGAGTAGTACACCCGTCAATATCCTTAGGATAGACACCGGAAAGTGCCGGGGCCCAAACTGTGGAGGGTTGTGTTCGTGAACATTGTATCCAATGGCATCCGCCTCCATGTCGCGGACCAAGGCAAAGGCGCGTTAGCCATCGTGTTCCTGCATGGCTGGGGTAGTTCCACCCGCACCTGGGAGCACGTCATTGCCGCTCTTCCGCCCGGCTACCGGACTGTGGCGATCGATCAGCGCGGCTGGGGCTCATCCGATCATCCGGCCAGCGGCTACAGTCTGGCGGAGCTCGCCGACGACACCGAGGGCGCGATCGAGGCCCTAGGCTTGGAGCGCTACATCCTGGTCGGCCATTCCATGGGCGGTAAAACGGTTCAGTTCCTGGCGTCCCACCGTCCCAAAGGCTTGGCCGGTCTGGTCCTGGTTGCGCCGGCGCCGCCCTCGCCGTTTAACGTGCCCGAGGAGTTGCGCGTGATGATGGCGGGCCCCAACGTGCGCGAGTTCGTGACCATGGCCGTCGAGAAGATGCTGACCCACAAGCCGATCAGTCGCGAGGATGTCGAACTGTTGGTCGCCGATGCCATCAGGGGCTCGGTCGCTGCCAGAACCGCATGGGGTCGCCAGACCAGCCTCGAGGACATTACCGAGGCGGTTGGTCACATAAACGTCCCAACGCTTGTGATCTCAGGTGAGCAAGACAAGATCGACCCCGTCGAGAACCTTAAGCGCGAGCTTCTGCCCCGGATCCCCGGCGCCGTTATGCAGGTGGTTCCGGAGGTCGGGCACCTGTCCCTGCTTGAGGCTCCGACGGAAATCGCCCGCCATCTCGACACCTTTGCTCAGGACCTTCAGTCCAGGCGCCAAGCCCTCTAAGGCAAGGATCGCCTGCGCGATCATGAGAGAGATTGCGTGTTTTTTGCATACGGTCGGTCAAGATTGATGGTCTGTTCCATTCAATGGAGAAGGGTCATCTCACCGATCGGCAACGAAGCTGCGAGCCGCGCAACTGCCGAGATGGGAGATTCCCTTGAGTGGCCAGGCCATGAAGCTCGACTATTTCTTCGATCCTTTTTGCGGCTGGTGCTACGCTAGCGCCCCCGCGCTTGACGCGATTGCCGAGGCGTACCCGCACGCACTGACGATGCAGCCGTCAGGGCTGTTTGCCAACACCGGGGGGCGGCCGGTTTCGTCGATGGCCGATCACGCCTGGCGCAACGATCAGCGGATCGCCGAACTAACCGGCCAGAAGGTCACGACTGAATATCGCGACCTCGTTCTCCACGACCCCGATGGCGTCTTCGACTCGATCTACGCAACGCGGGCGATCGTAGCCCTCGGCGAAATCGACCCGTCGCTTGAGCCTAAGGTGCTGCACGAGCTGCAGACGGCGCGCTATGTCAACGCAAACGACACCGCCAATCCAGCCGTGGTTGCAGCTGTCGCTGCCAAGGTCAGCGGGAAGCACGGCCATTCCGTCGACAAAGATGCCTTTGCGCATATACTAGCCAACGATGTGTTCGGGTTAAGCGCTTAATCCCTGGTTCACACCAAAGCCCTTGATCGACCTTGTTCGAGTGCGCGGGAAAAATGAGAAAGAGCAGGTACGCGCCCCCGTGTTGTTGGCAGCCGCATTGCGTCTTTTGCTGTCCGAAGTGTCCGGAAGACCGTAGCGCTTCTCCAAGCACTACGGTGAGGTTAGCTATTAAGCGCACCTATCGACCACTGGGATTTATCTGGAGGAGGTAACATGCCCGACGCTTCGGTCGCGGTGGTTGCAGCGACAGTGATCCTTGTTCACGGCGCTTGGGCCGACGGATCGAGCTGGTCAAAGGTGATTTCACGCTTGCAGCAAAAGGGCGTCCAAACCGTCGCCGTTCAAAATCCTTTGACCTCGCTCAACGACGATGTCGCGGCGGTGAACCGGGCGATTGCATCCGCGAAGGGCCCGGTGGTACTCGTCGGTCATTCATGGGCTGGGGCCGTCATCACGCAGGCTGGTGGCGATCCCAAGGTTAAGGCTTTGGTATACGTCGCGGCGTTTGCGCCGGACGTGGGAATGTCCATCAACGATCTCGGCAAAGGCGCGCCACCGACGCCGGGTCTCAAGGAGGTCGTGGCCGACCCATCGGGTTTCCTCACGATCACCAAGAAAGGGATCATGGAGGACTTCGCGCAGGACCTTCCTAAGACGGAATCGGCGGTCCTCGCCGCCACACAGGGGCCGACCGCCGCCAAGGCGTTTGACGACAAGCTGACCGTCGCCGCCTGGCGCGACAAGCCAAGCTGGTACGTCGTGTCGGAGCAAGACCGCATGATCGATCCTAATGGCGAGCGCGCAATGGCGAAGGCCATTAAGGCGCATACCAAGGAAGTGGATGCCAGCCATGTGTCGATGTTATCGAGGCCCGACGCTATCACCGCGGTCATCATGGAGGCCATACAGTCCGCACCGAAGTCCACTATGGCGAATTGAAATAAGTGCTGATGACACTGCTGGGCGGCCAACTGTCCTGCGCGCCGTGAAAAAGGGCTCCAAAGCACACAGCAGCGTCGAAACGCCGCGAGAAGTAACCAGCCCCGCCGGGCACCGTCTCTCCGTCGCGGCGCCGCTTTATGAGGGAGCAGTGACCGCCACGGACTACGACGTTGTTGTGATTGGAAGCGGTGTTGGGGGGTACACGGCTGCCATTCGCGCAGGGCAACTCGGACTCAGGACGGCTTGCGTGGAGGGGGCCGCTGTTCTGGGCGGTACGTGCCTCAATGTCGGATGCATTCCGTCAAAGGCCTTGCTGCACGCGTCCGAAATGTTCGATCTCGCGCGAACGAAGTTCGCCGGCCTCGGAGTGAAAGTCAGCCCCGAGCTCGATCTTCAGACCATGATGAGCCAGAAGCAGGCGAGCGTCGATGCGCTAGGGCGCGGTATTGAATATCTCTTTCGGAAACATAAGGTCACGCGCGTCAACGGCTGGGGCGAATTCACCGCGCCCGGCCTCATCAACGTCAGGCAAGCGGACGGGACCGAAACCCAGCTCAAGGCGCGTCATACCGTCATCGCGACCGGATCGATCCCCACCGCTCTGCCGAACGTAAAGGTTGATCAAAGGAGGATCGTCGATTCAACCGGCGCGCTCTCTCTTCGGGAGCCACCGCGCCGGCTTTTGGTGATCGGAGCCGGAAGCATCGGGCTGGAAATCGGATCGATCTGGCGACGCTTGGGGGCGCAGGTCGAAGTCGTCGAATATCTTGACCGGATCGCGCCGGGGGCCGACGAAGCAGTGTCATCCGCCCTCCAGCGAATTCTTGAAAAGCAGGGTTTCAAATTTCGCCTGATGACCGAGGTTCTTGAGTCCCGCGTCGCCAGCGATGCCGTGTTGGTGACCGTACGAGGCCGCAGTAACAGCAAGCCGTCGACGATCGAGGCGGACATTGTCCTTGTCGCAACCGGCCGCCAGCCTTTTACCGGCGCCCTCGGCCTTGAGAGGATCGGTCTTCAACTTGACCAACGCGGGTTTGTCTCAACCCATGCATTCCAGACGGACGTGGCGGGCGTGTGGGCGATCGGCGATGTGACCGGCGGCGCGATGTTGGCGCATAAAGCCGAGGACGAGGGTGTCGCCTGCGTTGAGTTATTGGCGGGACGCGCCGGCCATGTCGACTACGACATCATTCCGAGTGTCATTTATACGAGTCCTGAAGCGGCTTGGGTTGGGCAAACGGAAGCCCAAGTGAAGGCTAGGCGCCAGCCCTATAAGGTTGGTCGCTTTCCATTTTCCGCGAACAGCCGCGCGAAGCTTGCGCACGAGGCCGAGGGCTTTGTGAAAGTCATCTCCAGCCTCGATGATTACAGAATCCTGGGCGTGCACATGATCGGTCCGCAAGTCAGTGAGTTGATCGGCGAGGCATGCGTGGCGATGGAATTTCATGCAGACAGCGAGGACGTTGCGCGGACCTGTCATCCTCACCCGACGCGATCCGAGGCCTTACGGCAAGCATCTATGGACGTCGATGGCTGGATGACCCAGGCCTGAGCACGAAAGAAAGTGGGTGTTGTCGGTAAGGCGTATGGCACTTCTCCGGGGGCGATAGTCAGGAAGGAAAGCGGTCGCCAAACATCGGTAGCCCGCTCTTGGACTCAGCTTCGGTCGCCTCGTCCTGAAGAACGTCCCAGTGCTCGGCGAGCTTGCCGTCTTCGAAGCGCACGACATCGGCGGCGATCCATGACGCGGGACGACCGTGGCCCGAAAAGCGGCCGTGTGCTCCCCTTCGGCGAGGATCACGTGATTTTCGTAGCGGAGAGTGTCGGGAGGCCGCGAACAAGATTGAACAAGCCATCGCGGCCCGGACGAATATGTGCGCTATGTTGGATGTAGGTGTCCGACCAGAACAGCTCTGCCGCGACATAGTCGCGTTTGTTGAACAGCGTATCGAAGGCTTTCAGCCCGAGTGCCTTGTTCGGTTCGGGTGTGGTCTGCTCATTTCAATCTCCTTTGGTCGAGAGGATTTCGAAAGGATCAGGCTGTCGCGGGCTACAGCGTTGCTGTCAGCCGCCCGCGTATGCCCAAGGCGTCAGTTGTGCAGCACGGCGCTGGCTGCAGTCTTTTTTCTCGCATTATGGCGAACGCTAGGATCAGCCCGCCCAGGATGCTGGCTGCGCCGACGAAGCCGAGTGCCGCGGGCGAAGTATGCGCGATCGTCACAGATCCCAGCACCGCGCCCAGGGCGAACCCGCCAAACATGAATGAAGCGTTGAGCGAGAGCACCACGGAAGCGAGCTTCACTCCTGCGACGCTGATGAGCCGCGCCTGTTGGGCGGGGAAGTAGGACCAGGCAGCAAATCCCCAGACGACGATCGCAACAAGAATCGGCATGCGGGCCGCCGCCGGCGAAAGCAGGTATGCGCTCAGCGACATGGTCACGAACGAGGCAGCCAGAGCAGCAAGAGCCGAAATGATGATCGTTTTGGATCCGAGCCTGTCGTTCAGCCTTCCGCCGGCCGTGACGCCGATCGCGGCGGAAACGCCCCACATGAACAGCACGAGACCGGAGTGTGCACCGTCGATCCCGGCTTTGCTCGCCAGGAAGACGACGAGATAGGTGTAGACCGTGTACGCACCCGTAGCCCACAACGACGTGACGAGGAGCGTGAGCAACACCGGCTTGTGTCCGATGACCGCGATCCGCTCGCGCAGGCTTGCAACAGGCAATCCGGCGCCGACGTCTTGGGCCAGGCCGAACAGCAGGCCGACGGTTGCGAGGACCGAAATTGTGCCGACAACTGCGAAGGTCAGCCGCCATCCGAAGCCTTGACCGATCAAGGCACTGATCGGCACTCCGAGCGCGACCGCTATCGAGGTGCCGCCAGTAATGATCGACAGCGCTGTGCCGCGCTTTTCGGGAGCAACGACAGCTCCAGCCAACGCGTTCGCGTTGGGAACGTAGAGACCCGCAGCCAGCGCGAGTAGGACTCGCGCGGCCATCAGCATCCAGAAGCCGGTCGCGAGAGCTGCGATGGCGTTCGCAATGGCAAAGCCCGCCATCGAGATGATCAAGAGATTGCGCCGGCCGATGCTGCCGGTGAGGGCCGTCAGGATCGGCGAACTGAACGCGTATGAAAGAGTGAAGACCGTCACCAGCTGTCCGGCCGCGACGAGACCCACGGACAGGTCTTGGGCTAGGTTTGGCAGCAGCGGCGCGATCATAAATCCTTCGGTGCCGATCGCGAAAGTTCCCAAGGCCATACAGTAGAGAACGCTGACAGAGTTTCGGTTAATGGCGGCGCGCATGCTTGTCTCCTATTAAGATGACTGGTCATCTTGAATTCAAACGAAAAAGATTTGTTGAGCGGCCAACACGATGATCGCCTACCGGCAGGTCAGGATCTGTTCGAAGGCGAGCTTCATGAAGCGGTCGAAAGGCGCTCGGTCCCGCTGGACACGGGCTCGGAGCAGAGACCCTTCGTACGCGTCGAGAAGAAAGGCCGCGATATCCGCGGCCTTATGATCGGATGAAACCGCGCCTTCGGCCTGTGCGTCTTCGATCGCGACTTTGAGATCCTCTGTCCACCGCTCGAAAAGTTTTGCGAGACTGTCTCGGATCGCGGCACTTTGGTTCGCCAGTTCCGCGCTGAAGTTGCCGAGAAGGCACCCGCGCTCGAACTTCGATTTGATGAAGGTGTCGTTCAGCGCGTTGAAATGGGTCCGCAGCCGCTGGAGCGGCGGCACATTTTTGTCGAGCAGAATGCCACGCCGGGTGTTGTTCATACCATAGCGATCGACGATTTGGGCGCCGAGCGTTTCCTTGCTGTCGAAATGATTGTAGAACGAGCCCTTCGGGACTCCGGCCGCGTCAGTAATTTCCTGTACGCCCACACCGTTGAATCCCCCCGCCAGAAGGGTTTTCAACCCCGCCTCTATCAGCCGCTCCTTGACGTTTGCTTTTGGCATGCCGCAACTAATATGACCAGTCGTCTTAAAAGTCAAGGGCCTTCTTTGTTAGGCGTTGTAGGGAGCCTCCTACCCGGCCGAGCGGAACGTTCACCTTGCCGCCCTTCAGGCGCTCACGCGCACGCAAGGGATGGCGGCGGAGGCGGGTGGGTTTTTCAGATTAGCCACCCGGCTGGAAAAACTACAGTCAGCAGGGCCGCGTGACCTCTTCTCACGGCGTTTTCGCGCACGCGAGGTGGCGTAGCCTCTGGCCCGCTAGAGCGGCCCAAGTCGTCGGCTCGCTGGGGGCGGCGCCGCCCGATCAGCCACCGGACCATCGTGAGCGAAGGCAGCGCGATCAATCGGCGCGAGGGGGCTAACCCTCGACGCCTAGCTCCGGTGTACAACTGGCCTCCGCAACCGGGGCTCACACCACGCGCTCGACGAGCTCCGCGAACTTGCGATCCAAAGCTCTCGCCGCTTCAAGGAGAGGAGGGTGATCTTCGATCACCATCAGCGAGGACGGCAGGTCATACACCAATGTCGCCCCGTGGCCGGATTCGTTCTCGAACAGGAGGAATTCGATCGGCGCGAACAACCCCGCCGCGATGTCGTGCCTCAACATCGTATAGGCGATGGCCGGATTACCGAAAACCCAACGCACAGCCTTTCGCCGTATGCCAAAGGTCTTGAGCCACGCGCCGTGGTCCATCTCAAAAAACAGCATGAAGCCACTGTCGCCTGCGATCTCTTGCATCCGCTGTACGAAGTCCTCCTTGGTTGCGCAATCGCGGATGCTTTTGCTCAATTCATCGTGTGTCGCGTTGCCCACCGCCGTCCGTAAGGCGGCCAGGATCTCATCAAAGGAGCGCGCGGTCTCATAGAGTACGCGGCGCCCCTTAAACGGACGAATGCTCGGTATCGTCTCGGTCATAAAAGGTCCTTCCGCCCTGTGGTTTGCGTGTAAAATTCGTGCCGTCGATGCGCTCGGCCGGACCAGCGAAGGTGCGGCCAGCATCATGTTAAACGCAACGGCGACGTGCATTTTGAACCTTAGGGTCCAATATGTTCGGAAACACGGGCGCCTGTTCACGCGTAGCAAGATCGCTGACTGCCGGGCGCGGTTGCGCCCCGGCGGACGCTGGCGCCGGCTTTGCGGCGTAGATGAATCAAAAGACCGGAGCAAATTTTTTAGCGACTGATCCGATGTCGGGTCCGTTGCAACGTTATTCATCGGTTCACGCCAAGCCCCGACACGAATGTCCATTGTGTTCGGAAGACCGAATCATTGGCCGGTCGTCGTCTCCCCTTAATATTGGTGCGCACTGGGCGCGGATCGCGCACGGCCAACGCATCGGGCCGATCGGAGATGGCCGAATGCCGACCCATTCAATCACCGTCAAAGTGAACGGCAAACGCGTTACGGCCGATGTCGAGCCGCGGCTGCTTCTCGTCTATTTTCTGCGCGACCTCGCCGGCCTGACCGGTACCCACATAGGGTGCGACACCTCGCAGTGCGGCGCTTGCACGGTCCGCATGGATGGAACGAATGTCAAATCTTGCACCGTGCTCGCGGTGCAGGCGGATGGTCATTCGGTTACAACCATCGAAGGACTTAGCCGCTCCGGACTGACACCGCTTCAGCAAGCCTTTCACCAAAAACACGCGCTTCAATGTGGCTTCTGCACGCCGGGCATGATCTTTGCGGCGCAGGCGCTGCTTGATCGCACTCCAAATCCGACCGAAGCGCAAGTGCGCCACGCCTTGCACGCCAACCTGTGCCGCTGCACCGGCTACCAAAACATCGTCGATGCGGTGCTCATGGCGGCAAGACGTGGAAGCGTGACCGAGCCGCTCGCGGAGACCTCATGAATCCCGTGAGTACCATTTCCATCGCCGCCAAGGTCCTAGGCCGGCCGATCCCGCGGCGTGAAGATGCCCGCATGCTCACCGGCCGCGGCTCGTTCACCGATGACATCCGGCTGCCAGGCTTGACCTTCGCTACTGTATTGCGTTCGCCTCATGCCCATGCGCGCATCCGCTCGATCGACACCTCGCGTGCGACCGCCACGCCCGGGGTCGTCGGTGTGCTGACGCACGAGGATCTTGATGGCAAGGTCGGGGACATCCGGCCGAACTGGGTGGTTGGTAATTCCATCGTCCCGCCGCATCCGCCGCTCGCTACCGATCGCGTGCGCTACGTGGGCGAACCCGTCGCCTTTGTTGTCGCCGAGACGCGGGAAGTGGCGAACGACGTGCTTGAGCTCATCGATGTCGACTATGAGCGGCTTCCCGTCGTGACCGATCAAGAAGCGGCGCTTCGGCCCGATGCGCCGCAGTTGCATGATAAGGTGCCGGGCAATCTCATCGGTGTCTTTAAAATGGGCGGCGGCGACTACGCGGCGGCGGCGAAAAACGCTGATCGCGTGATCGCCCTTCGTCTTGTCAACCAGCGGCTGATTCCATGCGCGCTCGAGCCGCGCGCGATTAGCGCGCATTACGATGAGATTGAAGAGCGGCTGACGATCTATCTGCCGTCGCAGGTCCCGCATATTTCGAAACGCTGGCTCGCCGAGGCGCTGCGCTGGCCTGAGCATCGCCTGCGTGTGGTTTCGCCGGATATCGGCGGCGGCTTTGGCTCAAAGATGCATTTCTACGCCGAGGAAATCGTTATTGCCTTCGCGGCCCGCCGATTCGCCCGGCCCGTGAGATGGACCGAGGCGCGCAGCGAGGACCTGCAAGCGACTACGCACGGCCGGGCGCACGTCGAATACGTTGAGGCGGCGGTCAAGAACGATGGCACCGTGCTCGGCATCAAGCTACGCTCCTTTGCCAATCTCGGCGCCTACCTGTCGAACATGGCCACCGGCATCCCGACCATCAACACCGCGACATTCGCGACGGGTTCCTATCGGATTCCGTCACTCGACGCCGAGGTGCGCTTGGTCACGACCAACACGACGATGGTCGATGCCTACCGTGGCGCCGGACGACCGGAAGGCGCGTACATCATCGAGCGTACGATGGACGCCGTCGCCAACGCGCTCGGCATCGATCCCCTGGAACTGCGTCGGCGCAACCTCATTCGTGCTCATCAATTTCCTTACCGTCCCTATAACATCAACAACAAGTATGTGCGTTGGGACAGCGGCAATTACTTGCGTTGCCTGGACGCCGCCGCGGCGCAGATCGAGTATGCGCAATGGCGCGGAAGGCAGCGAGAACTGCGGGCGCAAGGCCGCTATGTTGGCGTGGCCGTGACTTGCTACAACGAAATGGTCGGCATCGCACCATCGCCCATGCTCAAGGAAGACGGTTTCGATCGCGGCGGGTGGGAAAGCGCGCAAATTCGTGTCCATTTCGACGGCAAGGTGACGCTCTTCAGCGGGTCGAAGGCGCAAGGCCATGGGCACGAGACGTGCTACGCGCAAATCGTTGCCGACGTCCTGCAGTTGCCTATGGAGGATATCGACGTCGTACAAGGCGACACCGACCGTGTGCCGGCGGGACACGGCACATTCAACTCGCGTTCGATGCCGGTCGGCGGTTCGGCGGCCTTCACGGTCGCCCACAAGATCTTAAGCAAGGCGACGCAGATTGCGGCGGCGATGCTGCAGGTGAAAGTCGACGCCGTGACTTACGCGGCAGGCAGTTTCTGGATCACCGGGCGATCCGAGCAACACGTCAGCTTTGCTCAAGTGGCGCGCATGGCTCACGTCGCCAGTAACCTGGCTACGGGCATGGAGCCCGGTCTCGACGAGATCGTCTTCTACGAGCCCACGGGGCTCAGCACGCCGAATGGCGCTCACGCCGCGGTCGTGGAAGTCGATACCGATACCGGCGAAGTCCAGATCCTCGACTATGTCGGCATCGACGATGTTGGCAACCTGATCAATCCGCTGCTCGCGGAGGGCCAGGTCCACGGCGGAGTGGCTCAGGGGATAGGCCAAGCCCTGTATGAGGGGGCCGAATACGATGCGTCGGGCCAGTTGGTCACGGGCTCCCTGCTCGACTACACCTTCCCTAAGGCCGATCAGATCCCGCGCATGCGGGTGGGTTTTGAGATCACGCCGTCGCCGACCAATCCACTCGGCGTCAAGGGCCTCGGTGAAGCCGGCTGCATCGCGGCGCCGCCAGTGATCGTCAGTGCTGTCTGCGACGCGCTCGCTCCCTTCGGTATCACGCACATCGACATGCCCCTCACGCCGCCCAAGGTATGGCGGGCGATACGCGACGCACGATCGAAGAGCTGACCGATGATCCCTGCCGCCTTTGATTACGTGCGGGCCCGTAGCTTGATGGACGCCGTTGCGACGCTTGCAAGCAACGACGAAGGTGCCAAGCTCGTCGCGGGCGGACATTCGCTCTTGCCGATGATGAAGCTCCGCTTCGCCCAACCCTCGCTGCTCATCGACATCAACCAATTGAACGAGCTCAAAGGCATCAGCATCGGCACCGACGAGGTGACTCTCGGGGCGACCACGACGCATGCGGCCTTGGAATTCGATTCCGAGATCGCCAAGGCGTTGCCGCTCATGACGATGATGGCCCCCGTGATCGCCGACGCCACCGTGCGCAACCGTGGGACGATCGGTGGAGACATTGCCAACGGCGATCCAACCGCCGATTGGCCCGCTGCGATGCTGGCGCTGGACGCGACGTTTGATCTTACGGGATTGGGCGGCGAACGTTCCGTTGCGGCCGACGGCTTTTTCAAGGGGCTCTTCGAGACCGATCTCGCTCCGCAGGAGATCCTTACGCGCATCCGGATTCCACGGCACGCAGAAACTCGCGCGAACTATCGGAAATTTCGTCACCCAGCTTCCTCTTACGCCGTGGTGGGCGTCGCCGTCGTGCTTCACATGAAGGGAAGTGCGTGCGTCGGCGGCCGCATTGGCGTGACCGGTTTTGCCGACCACGCCTTTCGCCCCAAAGCCGCGGAAGCGTTGCTGGCCGGCTATGATGGCGACCAGGAAACCGCCGAGCACATCGCTGAACGCGGGTTCACGGGCGTAACGCCGATTGAGGACCGTTTTGCCGATGCCGAATATCGCATGCAAATAGGACGCACCATGTTGCGCCGCGCTGTCACCGATGCTTGGCGCACCGCCGAATAGCAAAAGCGGTCGGTGCCGCGTCGCACCGTAAGCTGCCGAGATCTCGAAGCTGATTGCGACATTGCCTTGACCAAACGTCGAACAATAGTAGGTCAATGCGAACGGCGAATTCCAAGAGTACGGCAATAAAGGCAACACAGCAAATAGAGGCGACGCATTTTAGCCTCTCTCAGTGGCTAACACTTTTGCTATCGGAGTTCTTACTTCCTATCACGGGCTCACCGTTCGCCGATTACCGCTCTCATCTGCCTTCCCACTGCGTTATGTCCGCCCGGCTTGGACAAGGATGTCCTATGTGTTTGGAAAGGGACATTGTTGGCCGCTGAACATGCCGCTCTATGATTGCATAGGAGCGCGCTAAGTTGAATTTGGAGGATTTCGTGTCGGCCAAGTGCGAGTTCAAAATCGCCGTTTTGGACGACTATCACAATGTCGCGCTTTCGATGGCCGATTGGTCGATCCTCGATGAGCGCGCCACGGTTACGGTATATAACGATCATCTCGCCGATCCCGACGCGGTCGTGGCTCGCCTCCGACCTTTCGAAGTCGTTTGTGTGATGCGCGAGCGGACGCCGATGACGCGTATCATCATCGAGCGATTGCCCAAACTGCGTTTGATTGCATCGACGGGCCCCGGCAATGCCTCGATCGATCTCGCCGCGGCCGCAGAACGCGGTGTTCAGGTGTTCCATACCGGCTATTGGTCGGCGCCGACGGTCGAGTTGACTTGGGCCTTGATCCTCGCGGCAGCGCGCCATCTCGTAACCGAGACTGCGGCTTTGCGCAGCGGCGGCTGGCAGCAAACGGTTGGCGAAGATCTCAACGGCCGGACGTTGGGTCTTCTCGGCCTCGGCAGGGTCGGCAGTGCGGTGGCACGGATCGGCAAGGCCTTCGGCATGAATCTGATTGCCTGGACACAAAACCTCACAGCGGAACGCGCGGCAGCGGCAGGCGCCGCTCTGGTGTCTAAGGAGGAACTCTTTCGGCAGGCCGACATCGTCAGTATTCACTTGGTGCTCAGCCGACGCACGCATGGTCTTGTGGGGGCGACCGAGCTTGCGCTCATGAAGCCGACGGCACGCCTTGTGAACACATCACGCGGTCCGATCGTCGTTGAAGCCGCTCTCGTTAACGCACTGCGAAAAGGCGAAATTGCTGGTGCCGCCATCGACGTGTTTGACCAGGAGCCGCTCCCGCCTGATCATCCATTCCGCCAGCTCCCGAACGTTCTGGCGACGCCGCATATCGGTTACGTCGCGCAGGGGCTTTATCAGCGCTTCTACCAGGACACGGTGCAGAACATCAGGAAGTGGCTCGATGCGGAGGCCTGCTCAGCGCGCGGCGATCCTCATTAGGAGTGCATCATGGTCGAGCCACGCGATGTTGAATTTGAGGTTGAGGGAAGCGACCGCCTGGGCGGTTGGCTGTTCACGCCCGCAACCGGGCTCAAGCGCCATCCTGCCATCTCCATGGCTCACGGCTATGCCGGTGTGAAAGAGCATGGACTTAAACGCTTCGCTCAGGCGTTCGCCGATGCCGGATTCGCGGTGCTCGTGCACGATCATCGGAATTTCGGGGCGAGCGATGGGGCCATCCGCCACGATATCGACCCGTGGCGCCAGATTGCCGATTGGCGACGTGCTATCTCATTCCTGGAATCCCGACCGGATGTGGACCCCGACCGCATCGGCATCTGGGGCACCAGCTACGCCGGCGGGCACGTCTTGGTTCTCGGTGCCACGGATCGTCGTATCCGCGCCGTCGTTTCCCAAGTGCCGACGATCAGCGGCTACCAGCAGGGCCTACGTCGCGTGGCGCCTGACGCTTCAGACGCACTGGAACGACAGTTCGATGAGGACGAGCGCGCGCAATTTCGCGGCGACCCGCCGCGGCGCCAGCAAATCGTCAACGACGATCCAGCGATCCCGGCGGCTTATCGCTCCAAGGATGCCATCGCCTTCTATCTCCGGCCCCTTCCGGAAGGTGTCTGGAAAAACGATGTGACCGTGCGCTCAGGCCGCCTTTCGAGAATGTATGACCCCGGCAATTGGGTTACCCGCGTGTCGCCGACGCCGTTGCTGATGATCGTCGCCTTAGCCGATCGCATTACCCAAACCGATCTTCAACTGCGGGCCTATGAGCAAGCGCTTGAGCCTAAGAAGCTCGTGACCATCGAGGGCGGACATTTCGATCCCTATCTGGGGCAATTTGACCGCGCGAGCGCCGCTGCCGTTTCATGGTTTGGCCAACACCTGGGCGCGGACATCCCTACACGGAGTCCTGATCGTTAGACAGGAAGAAGGACGTGACGATGGCTTTCCGCGCTGCCACCGGGCCTTCACTTCAATACAAGCTATTCATACGCCGGCGCCCGAGCGCCACTCAGGGCACGCCACCAGGCAAAGACGACTTGAAATGGGTGGCCAATACGACAACGCTGGTTTACGGCGAGCGCGAGGCGTTGCTGGTCGACACCTTTCTCTCCGACGGGCAAACCGCGGAACTTGCCGACTGGGTCGCCGCTTCGGGAAGGCGTCTATCGGCCATTTATATCACGCATGGGCACCCGGACCATTTCTTTGGCCTGAAACTGCTGCGCGATCGTTTCCCCGAGGCTCGCGCGATCGCAATGCCCCAGGTGGTGGATGCCATGCAGGCGGCGCTTCGACCTGAGTCGGTCGAAAACTGGCGCCGCCGTTTTCCGGGACTGATCCCGAATAGCTTCGCCCTTGCGGAGAGACTCGATCAAGCAGCCTTCAATCTTGAAGGCAACGAGATCATTGCCGTCGATATCGGGCATACCGATACCGATCACACTACCTGCCTTCATATGCCATCGATCGCTCTCGTTATCGCAGGTGACGCCATCTACAATGGCACGCATCCCTACCTCGTCGAGTCCGATCACGAGGGGCTACTCGCTTGGCTTGCCGCCATCGATAAAATCGAGGCCTTGAAACCACAGGCCGTGGTGGTGGGGCACGGCCCGCTCGATCCCGACAACGCGCCGCGTCATATCGGGGAAACGCGCCGTTACATTCAGGACTTCATGCGCCTCAACGAGGAAACCGCCACCGCGGAAGAACTCTACGATCGCATGCTGGCGCTCTATCCGGACCGCATCAATCCCGGATCTCTTTGGGGCAGCGCCAACGCGGCAAAGGCGCGCATGACCGCGAAATCGTCGCATCGAACGGCGTGATGTGGGGGCGGCAGCATTCGCGAGCCGATAGTCTCACGGGCTGACCGCGCCGACCAATCGCGAAACCTCCCGCCGCTGTCCGAAGTGTTAGGAATGCAGGCTTATTTTTCTGATCTGCCGCCCTTCAATATTCTAGTGACGCTGAGCAGCCGCCGTGAAACGCGGCCGATTGAGCCAAGCAAACGGAGGATGGCATGCTTGCTGCGAAGGACACTCACGAAACCGCCGCGACGCAGTTCGTCCAGGTCGGAGGCAACCGGCTGGCGTATCGTCGCTTCGGTCAGCCGAGCGACTGTCCACTGCTGCTCCTCAACTACTTCGCCGCGGCCATGGACGAGTGGGATCCTAAGGTGACGAACGGCCTCGCGGCGCAGCGCGAAGTTATCTTGTTTAACTATGTCGGCGTCGCAAGCTCGACCGGCAACGCGCCATCAACGGTTGCCGCGATGATGAAGGACTGCGTTGATTTCTGTAATGCCCTTAATCTTAAGAAAATGGACGTTCTGGGGTTTTCGCTTGGCGGCATGATTGCCCAACAACTTGCATTTCAACACCCGGACATGGTCCGGCGGATGATCCTGGTGGGCACAGGTCCGATGGGCGGCGAGGGCATGACCTTCAATGACGCATTGCTTGACGACCTGAAGGATCCGGTGGCTTTGCTTAAGAAAGCGTTCTTTACAGCAAGTGATTCAAGCCAAGCGGCGTGGCGAGACTACGTTGAGCGGCTGAAGCTGCGAAAAGTGGATCGCGATACCACCGTTTCAATGAAATCGGCGAGCGCGCAACTGAACGCGATCAAGGAGTGGGGTGTCGTACCCACAAGCGACCGCTATGCAATGTTGCGCAAGATTCCTCAGCCTGCTCTCATCGTACATGGAAATAAGGACATCGTTGTCATTCCAGTCAACGCCTTCCTTTTAGGGCAGCATCTGGCCGATGCGCAGCTCGTGATGTATCCGGACGCCAGCCATGGGGCGGCATCGCAACATGCTGACTTCTTTCTCCAGCATGCGCGGTTATTTCTGGACGCGTGAACTGCTCGGACGCGTTGTGTTCTTAGCAAGTCGCTCAAGTCCGCGTCGAGTTTCAAGAGGCTTTACAATGAATGACGCTAGCAACGTTACCGCGCCGACCAAATTCATCGAGACCAAGTTAGAGAAGTACGCGTATCGCAGGTTCGGAAAAGGAACCTGCTTGCCCCTGCTATGTCTCCAGCACTTCACCGGCACCCTTGATAATTGGGACCCAGCGGTCACCGATCCGTTGGCCTCGGGTCGAGAGGTGATTCTGTTTGAGAGCGTAGGCGTAGGGCGCTCGAGCGGCGAGGTGCCCCCAAGCATTCCCGAGATGGCAAGACATGCCCTCGCGTTCTTGGATGCTCTCGCCCTACCGCGAGTGGATATGCTCGGTTTTTCTCTCGGAGGCATGATTGCTCAGGAGATGGCGCTTCAGCGGCCTTCGCTTGTTCGCAAGATGGTTCTGGTTGCCACCGCACCTGAAGGCGGCGAGGACATTATGCATATGGAAAAGCCGGAGCTGAAAAAGATCACTGACGATCCGAATCTCACCGGCTTTCAAAAGCTGGTGAAGCTTTTCTTCACGTCGAGCGCGCCAAGTCAGGCGGCCGGCGAAGCGTTCGTGGCAAGGCTCGCACAACGTAAACACGATCAAGAACCTATTTCTGGCCCAAAAGTTGCGCAGGCGCAGATGGTGGCTTTTCGCGCCTGGGAAAATTTCAGCGGCCAGCGGTTCGCCAAGTTGCGCAAGATAAGTCCGCCATGCCTCGTGGTGAACGGGGTGTTCGACAATATGATTTCGGTCAGAAATTCCTACATGCTGAGCGAGCACCTACCTAACGCCATGTTGTTGACCTATCCCGACGCTGGCCACGGTTCGTTATTTCAGTTTCACGTATCGTTCGTCAGACAAACGTCATTATTTTTAGGGTCAGAAAGTTTATGGCCGTCCTAATTTAGTCTGGACATCTAGCACGTTCGGTAGAGCGGCGCGGCCAAGGAATAAAGACCTTCGGCTTTGGTTGAAGAGGTGGCGATGGCGATCGTGCTCGGAATCAATGGTACCCAACGCGCGGTGGACGTCGATCCGGACATGCCGCTGCTTTGGGTGCTGCGCGACGTGTTGGGCATGATCGGTACCAAATACGGATGTGGCATTGCTCAATGCGGCGCGTGCACTGTGCATCTCGATGGCAAACCGGTTCGCTCCTGTCTGTTAGCGGTCGGCGCGGTCCGCAAGCGGACTGTTACCACAATCGAAAACATCGGCAGCACGGAGGCCGGCGCAAAAGTGCAAAAGGCCTGGCTCGATCTGGAAGTTATCCAGTGCGGTTATTGCCAGTCGGGCCAGATCATGTCGGCCACGGCACTGCTTGCCGGCAACCGCAACCCTACCGACGCCGATATCGATGCGGCCATGGCGGGAAATATCTGTCGCTGCGGCACCTATGTGCGTATCCGCGACGCGATCAAACGCGCTGCCAGCGAATCGTAGGGGGTGGCGATGTTGGCTAGGCCACACCCTGCGCAAAGTTTTTCGCGCCGCGGCGTTCTCCAAGCGGCTCTTGCGAGCGGATTCGTTCTCGGATTGCATTTGCCGGTGCGCGCGGTGAACGAGCCGGACCAAGCGCCGGACAATACGGCGGGCCAATTCGCGCCCAATGCTTTCATCCGCATCGATCATTTTGGCAAGACAACGCTCATGATGCCGCAGGTCGAGATGGGCCAGGGCGTTTATACTGCCGTGGCGATGATCCTCGCCGAAGAACTCGACGCCGATTATTCGCACGTCGTGCTGAAGCATGCGCCGCCGAACGACAAGCTCTACGCCAATCCGATTTTTGGCATTCAGGTCACCGGCAATTCCAATTCGATCCGCGCGTTCTGGAAGCCGCTGCGTGTCGCGGCAGCCGCCGCCCGCGCGATGCTGGTGCAGGCCGCAGCGTCGCAGTGGAAGGTCGATCCCGCGAGCTGTTCGGCGGTAGCCGGCAAGGTGACGCATGCCGCAAGCGGACGCGTCGTGGCCTATGGCGATCTCGTCGACGCAGCGAACGCGCTTTCCGTACCGACAGACCCGCCGCTCAAGGACCCGAAGGATTTCACGCTGATCGGTAAACCGCTCAAGCGCTTCGACACGCCCGACAAGACCGATGGCAGGGTCGTGTACGCCATCGATGCGATGCTGCCCGGCATGAAGTTCGCGACCTTGGCGCAAAGCCCGGTGTTCGGCGGCAAGGTCGCACATGTCGACGACGGCGCCGCCAAAAAGATTCCCGGGGTCCGCCAGATCGTGGTGCTCGACGACCTCGTCGCGGTCGTCGGCGATCACTTCTGGGCCGCCAAGACCGGTCTCGACGCACTGACCGTCACTTGGGACGAGGGCGCCAACGTCAAAGTCAACTCAAGCGATATTTGGGAGGATCTGCGCGCCGCCAGCCGGAAGGACGGTGTCGTCGCCAAGTCCGTCGGTGACGTCGACAAAGGCCTGACTGAGGGCGACAGGATCGAAGCCGACTACGAGCTTCCGTTCCTCGCCCATGCAACGATGGAGCCGCAGAACTGCACGGTCGCGCTCACGCCTGGTGCCTGCGAAATATGGACCGGTACCCAGGTAATAACGCGCGCGCAATCCGCCGCGGCCAAGGCGGCTGGCGTGCCAGTCGACAAGGTGATCGTGCACAATCATCTCATCGGCGGCGGCTTCGGCCGCCGGCTCGAAGCCGACATGGTGGCGAGCGCAGTACGCATCGCCAAACAGGTTGGCAGGCCGGTAAAAGTGATGTGGACACGCGAAGAAGACATGCAGCACGACGTCTATCGGCCTATCTATCGCGATGTCATTTCCGCAAGTCTTAAGGACGGCAAGATCGTCGCCTGGAAATACAAGGTCGCTGGCTCGTCAATCATGGCGCGCTGGGCGCCCCCGGCGTTCGTCAACGGCATCGACATCGATGCGGTCGATAGCGCTGTCGACATGCCTTACGTTATTCCCAACCGGCAGGTGCGATATGTGCGCGCCGAGCCACCGGCCGTGCCCACCGGTTTCTGGCGCGGCGTTGGACCAAATAATAATATCTTTGCCACCGAGTGCTTCATTGACGAACTGGCGCGCAAGGCCCGCAAGGATCCCGTCGAGTTCCGCCGCGGCATGCTCGGCACTAATCCGCGGCTCAAGGCGGCGCTCGATCTGGTGGCGGAGAAATCCAATTGGGGCGCTCCGCTGCCACCGCGTGCCGGGCGCGGCGTGAGCGTACAGCCATCGTTCGACAGCTTTATTGCCACCGTCGTTGAAGCCGAGGTCGATGAATTCGGCGAAGTTCATCTGCGCCGTGTCACCGCGGCCGTCGACACCGGCATCGCGGTCAATCCTGATACAATCGTGGCACAATTACAGGGAGGCCTGATCTTCGGGCTTACGGCCGCCCTTTATGGCGAAGTCACCATCAGCAAGGGACGTGTGCGGCAATCGAACTTCAACGACTACCGCATGCTGCGCATCGACCAGGTCCCGGCGATCAACGTCCACGTCATCAAGAGTGGCGAGGAACCCGGTGGCATCGGCGAGACCGGAACAACCGCGGCCCCGCCGGCGCTGCGCAACGCGATCTATGCTGCTACCGGCGTTGCGCTGCGGCGGTTGCCCATCGATCGCACCGCGCTGGCGGTCAAAAAGGCGTAGACTTCATGTACGCACGTGCAGCCACAGTCATCTTCGTCGCGGTTCTGCTCGTCGCACTCGGCATATTTGCCTGGCACATATTCAATCCGGGCCCGACGGTATTCATTGGCGGCTCCACAGTATCGCTCGCCTCTTACCACGCGACCGATCCGACCGGCGTTCCGACCGAACTCGTCAACGCGGACCAGGTCAAGCGCGGCGAGTATCTCGCACGCGCCGCTGGTTGCGAAGTCTGCCACACCGCACCGGGTGGAGCCGCCTATGCCGGCAGCCTCGCGATTCCACTGCCGTTCGGAACGCTTTTTTCGACCAACATCACTGCTGACAAAGAGACCGGCATCGGCGAATACAGCGACGCCGATTTTCTCAACGCCGTGCAGCGTGGCATTCGCAGGGATGGTGCGCGGCTTTATCCTGCCATGCCGTATTCGTCTTACACTTACATGACCGATGCCGACGCCCTGGCGATCAAAGCCTATTTGTTCAGCCGGCCGGTGGTCCACAGAATGAACAGCGTCGACACGCTAGGCTTTCCGTACAATCAGCGCTGGTCGATGATTATTTGGTCATGGTTCTTCAACGCTAATTCACGCTTCGAGCCAAATGTCGCTCAAAGCCCGAAGTGGAACCGCGGCGCCTATCTCGCCGAGGCCATGGCGCACTGCGGCGAGTGTCACACGCCGCGCAATTTGGGATTTGCCCTCGATAACCGGAAGAAATTCGCAGGCGCGGTGACGGCCGGCTGGTATGCCTTCAACATTACATCCGACAAGGGCACCGGCATCGGTGGCTGGAGCGACGACGAGGTCTTGGCCTATCTCTCCAAGGGCCACGCGCCTAACCATGGCACCGCCGCGGGACCGATGGGCGAGGCCGTGGACGAGAGTTTCAGCCGGATGTCGGAGGCCGATATTGACGCGCTGGTCGTTTACCTCCGCAGCGTGCCGGCGATTGCCGCGCCGAACCTGCCGGCCACGATCGCGCCGCCGGCACCGCCGGGGCCCAATGAAGGTCGCTCGACCGCTGACGGCCTCGGCAAGAAAGTGTTCCAGGAAACGTGCGTCAGTTGCCATGACTGGACGGGCGTCAGCGCGATTTCGCCGTATGCGACGATCGCAGGGGCGCGAGCGGTCAACGACCAGGCGGCCACTAATGTCGCGCAGATCGTGATCTCTGGCACGCGGCGACTGACGCCGCGGCGCGTCATTTCGATGCCAGCCTTTGGCGCGACTTATTCCGACAACGAAATTGCGGCGGTCGCTAATTACGTCACCGGACGCTTTGGTAGCGAGCCGTCGAAGATCACCGACAAGGAGGTGGCGGATTTACGCGGTGAGACTGTGCGCTGATGAACCCTCAACTCGTAAAGAAAGCCGGCTGCTATGGAAAAGCTCAAAGTATCAAAGACTGAGAAGACTTCAGGTCCCCATAATACAGGGGCCCCTGTTCTGAACTGGGAGGTCTTCGTGACGCCGGGTATACCCATCGTTACTCCCGACCGGCCTTCAGGCGTACGAGAGACATTTTTTCAGGCGACGGCGTCGACCCTCATCTATGGGATGAGGGATGCTGTCCTCGTCGATGCCTTTATGACGGTCAAGCAGGCCAATGCTTTGGCAGATTGGGTCGCATCAAAAGGCAAAAACCTGACAACCATCTACATTACACATGGCCACGGAGACCATTGGTTTGGAGTTGGGACTCTTCTCGAGCGCTTCCCAAACGCCAGAGCGGTAGCAACGCCCAATACAGTTAAGGTTATGCGCCAGAATGCCTCCCCTGAGTTCCTCCGTACGGCCTGGAAGGCGGCATTTCCGGGCCAGATTCCGGACAAGCTGGTGATCGCAGAAGAGCTTGATGGAAATGTCATTGATCTGGAAGGGCATGAATTGGTCATCGTGGAACTTGGTCATACCGACACGGATGATACGACCTGCTTGAATGTACCTTCGATCGGGCTCGTGGTTGCCGGCGATGCCGCCTATAATGACGTTCACCTCTATCTCGCCGAGTCGAATGTGCAGAAGCGACAGGAATGGATTGCCGCGCTCGACAAGATCGAGTCGCTCAACCCACGTGCAGTTGTCGCTTCACATAAGCGACCGGAAAACGACGACAATCCCGGGATAATCGAAGAGACGCGGCAGTACATCCGCGATTTCGATCGGCTGGCGCAAACAACGAGAACCGCTCAAGAGCTCTACGACAAAATGCTGGAGCTCTATCCGGACCGGGTCAATCCCGGGTGGGCTCTGTGGAGTTCGGCGCGCGCCGTTAAGTCATAGATTGGAGAGTTATTTCCGCGAGACCATCCTAGTTCGGCACGGCGGTCCGAAATGTTTGGAGCAAGCGTTCTTCTATTCCGACTACCCAGCTTTCAAGCCAGCCAGTCTCTGCCCTCCAACTCGAGAAACACCGGGAGACCTTAGATGTCAAAAACCACCCCCGAGCAGAACAAGGCGCTCGTTGTCGAAGCTTTCGACGCGCTTTTCAACAGGCGCGACTATGACGCCGCCGAACGGTATTGGTCGGACCATTACGTCCAGCACAGCGCGCACATTCCGCCCGGCCGCGACGGCCTGTTTAACCTGGTCCGCACACTGCCGAACACGCTGAAATACGAGAACCATCTCATCCTCGCTGAGGGAGATTTCGTGATCGCGCATGGTCGTTTCTCCGGCCACGGACGTCCGGCAGCCTGGGTCGCCGCCGACATTGTCCGCATGGAAGACGGCAAGCTCGCCGAGCATTGGGACGTCCTCCAGGACGAGGCGACCAAGGCCCAATCCCTCAGCGGATTGCCGATGTTCGGCGACCGCTTCCCCAGCTGATTTGCTGTTTTTCGAATCGCAATTCGCGAAGGCGAATACATGAGACTTAAAGGCAATGCGATGATGAGCGAACCAAGCTACCTCCGCCGATCGAAGATCGCGGCGCTCGTGACGTCCGCGGCTCTATCTTTGACGATGCTGCCAACCGGAATGGAGAGAGCAATGGCCGATCCGACCGTCACGCGGCGGGTGTTGCAAGTCGAGCACGTAAAGATCGAAACAGCAAAAAAATTCGTCGAAGTCGAGGCGGCGCTTGAAGGAAGCGTTCCGCAGCTTGACCCTGCGATAAGAGAGGCGCTAGCCAATGGCGATGAGCAGCGGGCGACAGACCTGGAACGGGGTGCGCCGCTTTTCATATTTCTGAAGCGGGATCATGGGTCGCTCCTGCAAGTTGTCGGACGACCTCGCAAGGCGCTGCAGTATGAGATCGGTAATCCGCACACCGCATCCAAGATGACCCGGCATCGTTTGCCGGCAGGCCTTTATGCGCCGTTGCGCGTCTTCCTCTATGAAGATGAAAAAGGTGGTTCAATTTTCGAGTATGACAAGCCGTCGTCCCTGTTCGGCCAGTTTGATGACGAACAGGTCTCCGCAGTCGCCCGCGGGCTCGATGCCGCGCTTGAGCGCGCGCTGCGGCGAGCTGCGGAATAACAAGATTTGCTGATGCTTGTTCGAGACGACCTCACGCCGGCTCAAGCGCTCTTCTCAGTTGGGCGGGTCTCGCAAATGAGGGAGATGACATGTCGAACGCTTCAGGAGCATCGGCACAAAGCTTCACCGATGCGCAAACCCGGGCCATCATCGCGGCTTGGTACAGCCTGTTCAACGTCGCTACTCGTGGAGACGTCAAAGCCATTCACGAGGAAGTGCTGACCGCCGACTACGAGTCCTGTTCCGGCTACTTGCCCGATGAATGTTGGGGCCGCGATACATCGATCAAAGTGGTCGGCAATTTTTCGAACTCGATCCCTGACTTGAAGTTCGACATCAAGGAGGTGCTGGTAGCGGGCGATCGCATTATCGTGCGTGGAGAGGTCACGGGAACGCCAGCTCATGACCTCTTCGGCCAGCCACCCACGGGCAAAAGCTTTCGCATCATGGCCATCGACATTCAGACAATTCGGGACGGAAAGATCGCGATGACTTATCACATGGAGAATTGGTTGAGCGCATTAGGGCAACTGCGAGCCAAGTAGCTTGTCTGCATTTAGCTGCAACCCTGAAGTTGCTCGGACGCACCACGTAGAGTGGCTTTCCAAATCGCAATTCGAAGAGTCCAACCCGTGAGACTTACAGGTAACGTCATCTTCATTACCGGATCCAGGGACTGGTCGCGTATAACACAGCAATTCCCCGCCGAGGCGGCGATGCCGCTGGACCAGTTCATTGCGGAGACAATGTCGGTCCTTGCCACGGATGCCGAAGAGATCCTGGTGGAAGGTGCCAAGGCATTTCGGGCCAACGTCGGCCCGAACGAACACGCACACTCGTCAACGGCTTCAATCAACAGATGATGGCGTATTACGCGACCGCATGAAACCACGAAAGAGCTCATCACGATTTTTCGACGCGATCGGCGGCAGTGAAAGATCAGCAGAAAATTGGGCGGCGCGGCCTCATATCGGCCTCCGATCTTGAGCACCGACGTGTCGGCCGAAACGAGGCGAGGGGCCGGGGAGGGGCTGCGTGACTGACGCCACGCCGCGCAGCCTCTATTTCGACAGGACTCCGAAGTCTACACTTGTGCGAAACCGCCATCCACCGCCAGCTCGATTCCGGTGATGTAGCTGCTCTCGTCACTCGCAAGAAACACCACGGCTTTCGCAACCTCATCGGGTGTGCCGAGCCTGCCCATCGGAATACTATTGCGCATCTTCAGGCGTTGTTCGTCCGGTTGTAATTGTGAGCTAGCCAGCAGAACACCTAGTCCGGGCGTTTCAGTAACTCCGGCGCTCACCGCGTTCACGCGAATTTGGCGATCCTTTAGGTCCATTGTCCACGTACGCGCGAACGAACGAACAGCGGCTTTCGTGGCACTATAAACACCATTCGCCGACCGCCCTTTGTTACCGCCGACCGAAGCACTCAGAATGATCGAGGCGCCAGGCGGCATTAGCGGAAGCGCTTTCTGCACCGTGAATAGGATGCCCTTCACATTGGTGTTGAAGAGCAAGTCATAGAACTCCTCGGTTATCGAGCCGATGGGAGCGAACTTCGCAACACCCGCGTTCGCGAAGACAATATCAAGCTTGCCCATCTCCCGCTTGATCTGAGCGAAAAGGCGATCAAGATCTCCGGAGTTCGACACGTCTCCTTGAACGCCGGTGACATTTTTCCCAATCTTCCTCACTGCCGCAGCCAATTCGGCGTCCCGGCGCCCCGTGATGAAGACGTGCGCACCTTCGCTCACAAACTGCTTCGCTGTTGCGAGACCAATGCCGTTGGTGCCACCCGTAACGAGGGCAATTTTGTCTTCAAGCCTGCCCATGTGTATCTCCTTTAATGTATAGCAGTCCGGGCTCAGTATTCGACGGTTTGGGCTTCTTTGGCATCGCGTCCATCATCCACCGCATCCCCATGGGATCGGCACACATATCTACGTGTCCGACGATGTTTTCGTTGCTGGGGATACACACCGACTTGTTCGTTCCCCGACGCAACACGGTCATCTTGCCTTGAACATCCATTTCTGCAACCCTGGCCTCTCTTGTGATGACGTCAGGCCCTGACAAGAGTGCTCGTCGAATTTTGGCTTTTGCTATTTCATTGGATATGCCGTTGTCTTCCATTATCGCGTTATCCTCCTAGGCCGCGCTTTCGTGCGGAGCCATAGTACCCACTTTCATTAATTCGTGAGTCAGAGATGATGCAAAAAGCTGAGATTCGAGAGTCGGTTAGCATCCTATCTCTCACTGCGTGGATTTCTGATTCCGGGTACTGGCTTACGCGCGAGTGAGGTTACTCGTCTAAAAACGCGCGAGCGTGCAGTAAAAACAGATCGGGATACTGGAAGAGTGAGCCGTGGCCGGAGTCGGGATAGACGATCAATTGTGCGTTGGGGATGTACTGTGAAAGCGTGAACGCGTTGATCGTCGGTATCATGATGTCGTTGTTGCCATTTACGACGAGGGTAGGCTGGGTGATGTTCTTCAGGTACACAAATCGCTCCCCACGCGGCTGTCGCCACTCAACCCCGGCGGCGGACTGCGCCTTAATCGTCCGCTCGCTCGAGGGCGGATCGACATCTTTCTTGCGAAGATGGCGCCGCTCCCAGAAGGCTCTGCCAGCGGCCTGACTCTTCGCCGACTTCGAGAAGAACAGATATAGGAAGGCTTCGAGCCCGCTCTCCCCTGTGCGAGGATCGGTCGACGCAGCGTACTCCGAGACCTTTGGATCCGTCCTTGGCTCCCCCGCGCGCGGTCCTGTACCAACCAGAATAAGGTGCCTCACCAAGTCCGGATGCCGCAGAGCTAGTGACTGGGCGATATATCCGCCAATCGAGAATCCGAGGATGTCCGCCTGTGAGAGTCCCAGCGCGCTAACGAACTCCGCGGCATATTCCGCCATAGCTTCGAACGTGTCTGGCGTCTCGCCGCTCGTGGCAGCAACTCCAGCATTATCGAATAGGATCACCGGACGGTCCGTCGCAAACCCGTCGGTAATGGCGGGGTCCCAATGGTCCATCCCAGCGCGGAAGTGCGGCATCAACACCAATGGCACGCCAGTTTCCATTCCGAATCGTCGGTAAGCGAAGCGGATTCCGCCTGTCTCCACAAATTGAGTCGGGGCGGTGACGTGTGTGTACATCCTAGCGTGTCCAAGACCTGGCATGGACTCGAGGGTTGTCGGGCCGTCGGGCCTACCCTTTGTCCTCAAGGGAGATAGAACCGCCATGTTGAAAGAACGATGAGCAGCGGGTCCCAACACATCGGACATCAGCATCCGAAATTGATTGTGGATGCCCGACGGTCCACCGCCTACTTGTCGCTTTACCTCATCCAGCTACATACCGAGGACAAACTTGGCATAGCGCGCTAGCCCAGCGCGCTTTCGACAAGGGTAATCAGCTTTTGGTTCAGCGAACTGCCGATCTTTTGCGCAGCATTCGACGGGCGATTTGTCCGAATTTCTCGCCGGGTGAGATTAAAAGTGGTTTCTGTCCACATCCCATTCACTCCTTTCGGCTAGACGAAAGCTGGCTAAAGAATGGACCGATCTGTCAGGGCAAAGAAGCGTCGAATGGTCCAAACACATCGGACGCAATGATTGATAATCTCGGCGGAGCCACTAATTGTTTGGAAAATCGGATATCGCTGTACAACAATCGGACGGTCGGCCGAAGTCGCGACGTGAATCGCGCCATTTCAGAGGCAAGCTCGTCTTCCAGGTGAGGGCTTAGTTGGTATTTGAGCGAGGGGGCTTCGCGAGTTCGTTTAGCTGCTTTAGTGCTCGGGCATCCTCGGGGCTGACTGTCTGGTTTTCGCAACGGGGATCGGTTCTTTGCAAAGCGCCACTCATGGCACGCGTAACCTGAATTGGAGCGCAACCGTGGTCCATTTCGTACACGAGGTCCCACTGCGGACGGGCTTGAATGTGGCAGCCAAAGCAGTTTCCGCCAAAGCGATTGACCACGTCGGCAAATCCCCGCTTGCGAATTTCCGTTCCATCCTTGGAGACGTCTAGTTCAAAGAACTCCCAGTCACTAGTTACGGAGTTAAAGCCCTCGTCCCGCTTCACCATGGCCTCGGTCGGAACCAACTGTATGACGGAGCCCGCTGGATACGTACCGCCTGTCGCCGAATTGGCAACTGCCAACGTCGCGTCGAGATTTCCCAGCACGTTGTCCACGTAGAACTGACGCACGTGTGTCATCTCCCTGACGCAGCGAAATTACTTCGCATCGAGGCCCTTGCCTTCGACAGCGCCATCCCCTGCGCAGCCAACATCCGCGGATAGTAAGAATATGATTGCGCACAAAATGACAGCGAGTTGATTATTTGGCATCTTGCTTTTGTGCTCCCATGGTTTCTTGGCATCAGCAGTATTTATGGCGCACTCACCTTAATTTGACAGCTTTTGCACCGTCCCGAGAGGATCGAGTTGACCTTCACCCAATATGAAAGGTTTCCCGCTTTTGGCAAGAGCGGAAAAGGCGTCGACGTCGTTCCGCGGGAGAAGTTCTCGCGGTGACCAAAGAGGACCGCCGCCAGAGCGTGGAGTCGTCATCGAAATCGTAGTAGGCCTTTTGCCAAAGCGTAAAATGCCTTCGGGCCGATATGGTTGAACATTTGTGGTCGATTAATGCCGATGAGGACTATCTGTCCACGCCGCTCTACCGTGATCTTTGCCATTGCGAAGTCAGGCGGCGTCGCTACTTCTCGCGAACGCTGCTTTGGTGATGACTTTCATGTTTGCCGATCGCTGGAAAAGCGACTGAAAAAGCCGATGCTCGATCACGCCTTAGCTCCCCATGAGCTTTGCCGTGTAAGCTGGCTCCAACGTTTCAGGCTGAAATAGAAACCTTTGAAACGTTTGGTTTCTGAAAATGGTGCCTTGGCGGGTTGACGCGATCGACCTGGGAGCGCTTTGTTGGCTTTGGCGCTGATGTGTTCACATCGGTTACGGTTACGAAAAACTTGCACCGGCACGAGTCCGGTCGCACTTTTGCGATTATCCCCTGCCCTTGGGCGAGCAGGTGACGACCATCATGGGTATTGTTCGTTTTGCTCTGAGGCTGCCGCACACCTTCTACGTGCTAGCCACACTCGTCCTGTTCCTCAGCACGACGGCTATCCTGTCGATGCCGATCGATACCTTTCCTGAGATAGACATCCCCGTCGTGATCGGCGGCCTGCTCTTTGCAACACCAACCACCCTGCTTGTGGTGGCGTATCTGTTTGCCCGGCTGCGCAAGGGCAACGACGGTAAGCCCGCGCATGGCGTGTTTGCGGAGGATCCGCAATGAATGAGGTCCAGCAGCCTCCGACACCGGGTGCCGGCGTCCAGCCTCGCGAACAGCCGCGTGAGCCCGAGCCCGACGGTATTCAAACCAAGGCGAGGTGGCTCAGCGGAGGTCGGCTCCTGGCGGCCGGCGTGTTGCTGCTGTTGTGCGCGGCCTTGGGGATCGGTGTTTGGCAGCATTACAGACTTCACGCGCAAGTGATGGAGACGGCAGAGCAGCGCCGCAATTTCATCCCCAGCGTGCGGACGGCGCCGGTGCGGGCGAGCGACAGCACCATGGCAGTGACTTGGCCCGGCACCACCGAAGCCTTCGAGCAGGCAAATATCTATGCCCGGGCGAGTGGCTATATCTCCCGGCGCGACGTCGATATTGGCAGCCACGTCAAAGCCGGGCAGTTGCTCGTGGAGATCACGGCCCCGGAGCTCGAGCATCAGATCGCACAGGCGGAGGGGACGCTCACTCAGATGAGAGCTACCCTGCAACAGGCGAGGGCCAATCGCGATCTCGCCCAGGTCACTTGGGACCGCGACAAGCCTCTCGTCCAAAAAGGTTGGGTCACCCCGCAACAAGGCGATACCGATCGCCTGACCCTCCAGGCACGAGAAGCCGCGGTTGCAGTCGCCGAAGCAAACATCACGGCGCAAGAAGCCCAACTGCGGGTATTGAATCAGCAGAAAGCCTACCAGAGCGTGATCGCACCGTTCGATGGGGTCATTACGCAGCGCAACGTCGATATCGGCAGCCTGCTGCAGGCTGACGCAACTAGCGGCACGTTCTTGTTCACCCTGATGCACAGCGACGTGATCCGCATCCAGCTCTATGTGCCGCAGGACGAGGCCTTCGGCCTTGGCCCGGGAGTCGACGCGGTGGTGCGTGTGCCCGAGATGCCGGCTCGCGATTTTCCCGGTACGGTGACGCGCATCGCCGACGCG